>ERZ778022.4568-NODE-4568-length-11885-cov-5.337278_pt1 | contig 11885 bp, 10 predicted proteins | sample MGYA00375752_ERZ778022 | MGnify/ENA primary metagenome ERZ778022 (study PRJEB29350, sample SAMN05389826) | bioreactor metagenome | isolation source: Thiocyanate bioreactor | place: South Africa: University of Cape Town | collected 2014-04-04 ...
CGCCATCGGCGTGGAGAACGCGGCGCCATCGGCGTGGAGAACGCGGCGCCATCGGGCGGCGAACGCGGCGTCGGCCCCATCGAGGCCAGGCGCCGGTGGCGACGAAGAGCCCTGGAGCGATCCCCTGGCTCGGACGGATGGCGGCGAGGCAGCTCTTCTCGGGTCAGCAGCTCGCGACGAGCATGCCGCTCGAGAGCTGACACGTGCCTTCCTTGTTCGGCCGGCCGACCGCTCGCACGATCTCGTTCGACTCCGGCTCGACGCGACGCCCCGTGAGCTCCACCTGGATCATCCGCACGATCGCGCTGTCGAGCCGCGTGACGTTGTAGCAAGGGATGTGCGGCTCGGCGTGATCGTTGCCGATGCCCGAGTCGTTCGTGAGGAAGACGTAACGGCCACCGGTCATCTGCGCAGCGCTGCGCATCTGGAATTCGGCCGTGTCGTCGGTATCACTCGAGGCGATCGGGTAGATGCGAACGCCCTTCTTCTTCGCGTCGCGGATCACGTTCGCGAGGACCCTTCCCTCGCCGGGATGCGCGGGCGCGTCGGCGACCCAGAAGGCCACCTTCGCGACGTTCCCCTGCTGGCGCCAGCTCTGCTTCAACCCGGCGGAGAGCCCCTCGACGACCGCCTCCGGCGTGTCTCCGCCGCCGGATGCAGACTGCGCGCGGAGGTTCCTGCGGAACTGATTCGTGTCCGTCGTGAAGTCGAACTGGCGGGTGACGTAGTCGTCACCCTTGTCGCGATAGACGACGAGGCTCCACCGCGGCGTGAGGTTTGGGAACCGAGCGCGAACCTTCGCCGCGATCGCGTCGAACTCGCCCTGCAGGTACGAGAGTTCGTCCCCCATGCTGCCGGTCGTGTCGAGGACGAGCTGCACGTCGAGCTCGGCGCGCGGTGCCTGCGGGGCATTGGCGAGGTCGCGCGCGGTGGAGAGCTCCTGCTCTGCGAACATCGCGAACTCCGCCGCGTTGCGCTGGCGAAAGGTCACCGCGTAAGGCTTGAAGAAGTCGAAGTTGCGATTGTCGTCCCACACCCCTGCAGTGAGCTGCCCCGACTGCGGGAGCGGCCGGCGCGGCACGGGCTCCGGCGCGACCGCGACGGGCGCCTCGGCGCGAGAGACCAGCGGCGGCGCAGGGCGAGCGGCCACGCCCGCCTCCGTGGACGCACGCCCCGCAGGCGCGGACGCCGCCACCGGAGCAGGCGCCGACGCCGCCGACGGCGAGGCCATGCTCGGCTGCGCCGGCGCATCACTCGCAAAAGAAGCGCTGGCGCCGTCGGAAGCCACAGCGGCGGCACCACCGCTGCTCTCACTCGCAACACGTCGGCTTGCTCCCGCACCACCGCTGCTCTCACTCGCGGAGCTCGAGGCCGCGCCCTTGTAGGCGCCACCGCAGCCAACGACGAACATCACGAAGAGGACGCTCCCGACCAGACCACTCTTGCGCATCTCGCTCACCCTCGCTTGTGAGCGACAAACGCAGGTCGGCGGCAGGCCTTACAGGCAACCACGCTCCCAGCCCAAATCGCCGCGCGACCTCGTCGACTCGACAACACGACAGCACCTGCGCATCTCCCCCCCCCCAAAGCGATGCTCTCAGCAACCCCCGCGCAGCCACGACCCGTCACAAGACTCCGCCGGGACCGCGGCGGAGAGGAGCCCGCTCCGCGCCGAGACAGCGAAGGTTGCAGCGACCTCCCCGCACCGAAGGTCTGCGCCACGATGCTTCGATACCGTCCCGGCCGCCGCGAGGAGGAGGAGCCCGCTCCTCACCGAGACAGCGACGCTTGCAACGGCCTCCCGGCACGAGGGTCAGTGCCACGACGCTTGGCTAGAGTCCGCAGCTCCGCGACGAGGGACGAGCCCGCTCCTCGCCGAGACAGCGACCTCCCGGCACGAGGGTCAGTGCCACGACGCTTGGCTAGAGTCCGCAGCGCCGCGACGGGGACGAGCCCGCTCCTCGCCGAGACAGCGACGCTTTCAGCGACCTTCCGCTCCGCCATGAAGCGTCGCGCGAGTCCGCAACGCGACGACAGCTCCGGCTTCCTCGACGAGCTCCAGCGATGTTCGGCGCCCGCGCCTCTCTCGGTGGCCTCAATGATCGGGCTCCCAGACCGGGTAGATCATCGCGGCACTGTCCCCGAGCGCGTCTGCGAGGGCCCTGGTGAAGACGATCATCCGGTCCAGGTCGTCGCGGTACCGACGCCTCTTCTGACGCCGCGTCTTGCCAGCGCGATTCCAGGCGAACGACGTGTAGATCTTCGCCACCTCGCGCCCGACCTTCTCCGGCAGGATCACCTCGCCGGCGCGCCCGCGTCGAACGTCAGCGAGCTCGGGCCGTCTCCAGTAGCGCGGCACATCCTCGGCGGCGGGCGCATCGCGTGGCAGCGGCATCATCTCGCTGAACGCGACGCCGAACGCCTGACGGATGCGCCGAATCCCCTCGGCGGTCAGCGACAGGATGTTCCTCCTCCGGTCGACGCCGTGGACATCCTTCGTCTTCGTGATGAGCCCGAGCTCGACGAGCCGCTCCACCATCTTCCAAACGGTTTGCCGACTCAACCCAAGCAATCGCCTCAGCCGCGCCTGCGCGATCGTGTTCGACCGCGCGCCACTCACGACATCGCTCACCTGCTCGTGAAGCAGATAGAGAATGTCGAATCGAGCCGGCGTCATGTCCGCGACGCCCTCGAACATCTCCCGCCCCCGCGCCACCGCGCAGAGATGACTCCTCTTCTGGAGAAACGACATCGGGTGCATACGCGGCGCTTCACGCACGCCACATGCCTCTCTCCCTCCAACCTGGCATCCCCACCCGCTCCCCCCAGCCGGGTGCCCCAAAACCCACGAATCCAGCGAGTCAGCAAGCTGACATCCTGGATGCCCCCTTTTTGGGGCGCCCGGGCGGGGATGGCCCGGGCCACTTGGGGCCGGCCAAGGGCCAGCGGGGGAACCAACCAACCGAGGCGCTGGCGGGAGACGCGCTGGGGCCGCTTAGAGGTGGTTCGGAGAGTGACCGAACGAGATGAGGCGAGGACGAACTGAGATGCGATGCGGTGCGATGCGATGGCGCGAGACGGCCGCGATCAGGTGCGGGGCGAGCTCGTCGCGGGAGATGCGGTGGCCGTGGGGGCGTCGGCGCGCGACCGCTCCTTCAATGTGGAGAGGATGCCCGCCATCGGGAGGGCGACGAGGGCGACGAGGGGGAGCATCGGCTGGTGGATGACGTTTGCGATCTCGAGCGCTGCGAAGAGTCCGGCCATCGCGAGGCGCACCCTGAGATAGAGGGCAAGCCGCTTCTCCGAGAGATAGGGGAGAGCGAAGTCCGTGGGCAGGATGAGGAGCAGCGCCCAGTTGTGCGAGATCTCCGACCACTTCACGAGGGCGGATGTCAGCTCGATCGAGAGTGCTAGCGCACCGAGCACGCCGCCGACGATCATGAGACCGGTGCGGAGCTTGTTCCTTCGTGCGGTGATACGAACCGCCAGGAAGAGGAGGAACGCCAGCATGAAGACGACGACGCGCCCGACCGCGCGGCTCGTCGGAAGGATGACCGCAAGCCGCTCCTCGAGCTTCTCGGGCGGCGCCGAGAAGCGCTCCGCTACGGCATCGCGGAGGACGAAGGGGAGGAGCATCGCCTCCCACGGCGTCGGAACGCGATCGTTGCCTTCGCCCAAGTACAGCGCCATGGCCGTGAGGATGCCGACGCGCCCACTGTGGCCATCCTCCATGTAGTCGCGGAACCCGCCCCTCGGAATCTCGGACGGCCCCTCGCGAAGGCGGCCGTTCGTCGCCGCGTCGAGATGATCTCGGATCTGCGTCGCGCAGTTGGCCCAGTACGGGTGGTACGCGTAGGCGCGCCTCTCGCGGATCTCGTCCTCGATCGCGAACTCGAGCTTGTCGACCTCTTCGGCCGACAACGGAAGGCGCTGTCGTTCGATCTGGCGGCCCTGCCCCTTGAAGAACTCGTACATCCGCGGCTCCTCGATTCTCACCGGGATGAACGAGGGCGTGTTCCGCACCGCGTTCCAGATCACGTGCGTCATGTCCTCGCGATCTGGGACGCCGTAGTCGTAGCAGTGTCCGCTTTCCGGCGTGTCCTTGCCGGCCTCTCGCACACAGAGGAGAGAGTGTCCGAAGCGAGACGGAAGCTCGCCGCTCGGGCCGATGGTGTAGAGGTCGACCGTCCGGTGCGGGACGTCGGCGCGCGCCTCACGCGTGAGGCCGAGGATGACGGCCACGACGGCGACGAGCGAACACAGCACGCCAAACAGGGATTCGAGCCGCGGCATAGGCAGCGGCTGCTATAGCCCAAGCGTCGCCCGCGCGCGACAACCCGAACGACCGCGCACGACACGCGCAGCACACGCGCGAGCCGCCGGCTGCCGTCAAGCGATGCCGAGCGCGCCGCGCATGGCGCGTTGGGCGAAGAACGCGTAGCCGCGCTCGCGAAGGGCAGCGTCGTTTGCGACGCGCTCGACATGCGCAGCACACGCGCGAACCGCCGGCTGCCGTCAGGCGATGCCGAGCGCGCCGCGCATGGCGCGCTGGGCGACTGCCAGCGAGTGATGCTCCTCCAAGAACGCGTAGCCACCCTCGCGGACGCGCTCGCGGAGGGCAGCGTCGTTTGCGAGGCGCTCGATCCGCTCGGCGAAGGCGTCGGGGTCCGATGCGATCAGCGCTTCCTTGCCGTCCTCGAGCGGGAGCCCGAACGCGCCGTCCGGCGTCGTGACGACGGGCATTCCTGCGCGGAAGCCCTCGAGCAGCTTGAGGCGCACGCCGGATCCGCCGGTGATGGGCGCCAGCATCCCGAGCGAGCGCGTGTAGAGCGGCTCGAGATCCTCGAGGAAGCCGACCGTCTCGATGCCCGGCCCCTTCCACGCCTCCGGGACGGGCAGGCGGCCGGACGCGTCGGGCTTGAGGCCGACGCCGGCGATCTCGAACGTTGCGTCCGGGACGCGCTTCCGGACGAGCGGCCAGACCTTCTGGCAGAACCAGTCGAGGCCCATCACGTTCGGCTTCCACCGGAGGCTTCCGACGTAGCAGAAGTGCGGTCGCCCCGGATGCGGGCGCGCCTTTCGCTCGAAGGTCATCACGACCGGCACGACGTGCGCGTCGCGCCCGGCGAGCGCGCGGAAGTGCTTCGCATCCTCGTTCGAGATCGCGACGACCGCATCGACCGAGCGGAGCGTGCGCTCCTCGAACCGCCTTGCAGCAGCGTGCTCCGCCTTTGCGACGACCTTCTTCGGACCAGTCTTCTCGTCGGCGAACTGTTTGAAGAAGTCGCTCTCGACGTTGTGTTGATCGAGCACCTTGCGACAGAACGGGCGCTCCGCCTCGATGTCCGGCAGGTAGCGGCCCATCCCGAGGTGATCGACGTAGACCACGTCGACGGGGTTGGCGAGGAGCTCGCGGCGGAGCGTACTCCTGAGCTTTCTCGAGTCCCACTTCCCCGCGAGGTACGGCACGCCGAGGAGACGAAGCGCGACGACACGCGGTACGTAGCGCTTGAAATCGAACAGGTGGATCGGGTGGAAGACCGGGGGCACCACGCGCAGCTTGTCCACCGCGGCTTCGAGCGCGCGGACGTGGTCGGAGGGCACGTGCTCCTCGGTCACAGAGAGAAGCGTGATCGACTCGACCTCGGGGAGCGAGGCGATGATGCGCAACTGCGACAGCGTGCGCACGGGACCGCCACTCGTCGCAGGCCACGGGAACTCCGTCGTCAGATGGACCACGCGCATGACTGCCGAACGTAGCCCACCCCACTCGTGGCGTGTACCATTCGTCTCATCCATGACGTCCGGTTCAGGCAAGAAGCGCCGCGTCCTCTGCGTGTTCGGTACACGCCCCGAGGCGATCAAGATGGCGCTCCTCTCCAAGGCTCTCCGCGCCCATCCCGATTTCGAAGCCGAGGTCTGCGTTACCGCGCAGCATCGGTCGATGCTCGACCAAGTCCTCACCATCTTCGACGTCAAGCCGGCGTTCGATCTCGACCTGATGAAGGACAACCAGGGCCTCGCCGACATCACGTCACGCATCGTGACGGGGATGACTTCGGTGCTCCGCTCGTTCCAGCCCGACTGGCTCCTCGTCCAGGGCGACACGACGACCGCGTTCGTCGCCGCGCTTGCCGCGTTCTACGAGAAGGTGTCCGTCGGCCACGTCGAGGCCGGCCTTCGCACGGGCTTCAAGTACTCGCCATGGCCGGAGGAGATGAACCGCCAGCTCGTCGGCCGCCTCGCCGATCTTCATCTGCCGCCGACCGAGCGCGCGAAGAAGGCGCTCCTGGCCGAGGGCGTCCCGGACGAGCGGATCCACATCACGGGGAACACCGTCGTCGACTCCCTCCTCTGGGTGTCGAAGAAGCTCGACGACGATCGGGCAGAGCGAGCGAAGCTCGACGAGCGCTTCTCGTTCCTCGATCCGAAGCGGCACCTCATCCTCATCACCGGGCATCGGCGCGAGAGCTTCGGCAAGCCGTTCGAGGACATGTGCAACGCCTTCGTCGACATCGTGCGGGCGCGCACGGACGTCGAGATCGTCTACCCCGTGCACCTCAACCCGAACGTCCAGGCGCCGGTGAAGGCGATCCTCGCGTCCGCCCCCGAAGAGCTCCGCGGGCGCATCCACCTGATCGATCCGATCGAGTACCTCCCATTCGTCTACCTGATGAAGCGCTGCCACTTCATCGTCACCGACTCCGGCGGCGTCCAGGAAGAGGCCCCTTCCCTCGCCAAGCCGTGTCTCGTCACGCGGAACGACACCGAGCGCCCGGAGGCCGTCGAAGCGGGCACGGCGAAGCTGATCGGAACGCAGCGCGAGCGGATCGTCGAAGAGTCGCTGCGACTCCTCGATGACGAAACGCACTACCGATCCATGAGCCGCGCCCACAATCCGTACGGCGACGGCAAGGCGAACGACCGCATCGTCCAGATCTTGAGCTCACAGGGATAGCCGATGGCGCACCGCTCCGAATCCCTGGACGACTCCCCTCAGCACCTCGCCCCCACCGGCCACCCCATGAGCGATCGCATCGACCTGCTCGGCTGCCCGTTCGATTCGATCACCGAGAACGAGACCGTCGAGCTCGTCTTCCGGTGGAAGAAGGCCCCCGAGCGCAAGAGCCATCACATCATCACCGTTAACGTGGCCATCCTGATGATGGCGCGCGACGACGCGAAGCTCGCGAACGCGATCGAGAAGGCCGATCTCGTGGTCGTGGACGGCAAGCCGCTGGTGGGGACGTCGAAGTGGCTCCGTGCGCCCGTCCCGGAGAAGGTCTCCGGCGTCGACCTCATGCGACGCATCCTCGAGGTCGGGAACGAGCGCGGGCTCTCCATCTTCCTCCTCGGCACGACCCAGGAGCGGCTCGACGCGCTCGAGCGCGTCATCCGCGCGAAGTACCCGAACGTCGTCATCGCCGGCACGCGAAACGGCTACTTCAAGGTCCCCGACTATCCGGAGGTGACGAAGCAGATCCGCGAGGCGAAGGCAGACCTTCTCCTCGTCGGGATGCCGGCCCCCTTCAAGGAGATCTGGTGCGAGGAGCATCGCAAGGCGCTCGCAACGCCCGCGATCCTCGGCGTCGGTGGCGCGTTCGACGTCATGGCCGGCTTCGTCCCGCGAGCACCTCGCGTCATGCAAGAAGCCGGGCTCGAGTGGGCCTGGCGCCTCGCGATGGAGCCGAAGAAGCTCTGGAAGCGCTACCTCGTCACGAACTCGGCGTTCATCGCGCTCCTCGGCAAGACGCTCGCCGCGCAACGCTTCGCCCTGAAACGGCGCTAGCCGACACGAACGCCTTCAGGCGCACCGCATCCGGCGCGCGACCTCCGAAATGCCGAAGAGCACCGCCCGCGTACTGCGGGGGTGCTCTTCGAGGGAGTGCTCCGGACGGAGCGATCGGCGTCGGCTGTCAGTGAGCCGCGGGAGCGGCGCCGCTCGAGGCGGGCGTCGCGCCGTGCTCACCACCGGCGGCCGCCGGGGTGGGCTGGACGAAGCCGCCGGGGGCATCCTCGCCGGTCTTCGGCAGCACCTTCACGTTCTGATCTGCATCGAGCTCGCCGCGACGCTCGGTGTCGTTCAGCGTGTACGCGAAGAAGACACCGATGAAGAAGAGGCAGGAGACGAAGATCAGCGCGTTGAACTTGTTGTCGTAGCGCAGGTGCATGAAGAACGTCACGACGAGGGACGCCTTCGTCGTGGCGATCAGGATGACGACGATCAGGTTCATGCGACCGAGATCGACGTACGACTGTCCCACCGTGAGGATGGTCAGCGCGATCAGCGCGAGGAACACGCCGACGTAGAACGCCGTGGACGAGATGTGCGCGTGAACCGCGCCGTCGTCCTTGTGCGGATGAGCAGGAGTCTGGGTTGCCATCGCGAGCCTCGGATCAGACCAGGTAGAGCAGTGGGAAGAGGTAGATCCACACGAGGTCGACGAGGTGCCAGTAGAGGGCGACGATGTCGACGGGGGTGAAGTACTCCTTCGAGAACTCGCCCCGGTTGTTGCGGATCCAGACCCAGATGAGGACGCCGATTCCGATGATGACGTGGATCCCGTGGATGCCCGTCATCATGAAGTAGATCCCGAAGAACGACCCGGCGTTCGCGGGGAGCGCCGGCGCCCCGGCGACCAGGTGCTCGGCGTGCGGGTGGAAGTACCGGCCCGGGAGGAGGCCCGCGTGGATCTTGTGGGTGTACTCGAGGTACTTCACCACGAGGAAGAAGCAGGCGCAGACGATCGTGATGAGGATGAAGTTCCCCGTCGCCTTCTGCTTCCCGAGCTGTGCCGACCGGACGGCCATGGCCGCCGTGAACGACGAGAACAGGAGGACGACGGTGTTCGCGCCGCCCATGATCTTGTCGAGCTGGTGGCTCGCCGCGAAGAACATCTCGGGGTACCAGCTTCGGTACACACCGTAGGCGACGAAGAGCCCGCTGAAGAACAGGAGCTCCTGCGCCAGGAACACCCACATTCCGAGCTTGGCGGCGTCGAACTGCTGCGCCGGCGTGTCGAAGTGGTGGGCGAGCCACTTCGGGCCATGGTGCCCGTGGCCGTGGTCGTCGTGCGCGTCAGCAGCCGCGGTGGCTTCGCTGCTCATCCGTGATCTCCTTCAGCGGCTGCCTTCTTGGCGGGAGCCTTGCCTCCCCGGAGGCCCGGGAAGAGCGGGTCATCGAAGCCCTCGTAGAGCTCGTCATCGGTCGCGAGCTGGTAGTCGTACTGCCCACGCGTGAGGACGGGATCCTTGACGAAGTTGAACGTCGGAGGAGGCGTCGGCGTCAGCCACTCCAGCGCAGCCGAGCCCCACGGATTACGCGGCGCCGGCTTGCCGTTCATGAGCGAGCGGATGAACATCACCAGCAGCACGAGGAAGCCGAGGCCGAGGATCCACGAGACCTGGTGGAAGATCTCGTACTGCGGGAGGTAGTCGTAGTAGCGGCGCGGCATGCCACGCGAGCCCATGATGAACTGGGCGATGAACGTGACGTTGAAGCCGATGAAGACGAGGAACCAGCCGATACGGGCGAGGCCCTCCTCGTACATCTTGCCGGTGAACTTCGGCCACCAGTAGTGGAGCCCGCCGACGAAGCCCATCACGGTGCCGCCGACCATGACGTAGTGGAAGTGCGCCACGACGAAGTAGGTGTCGTGGAGGTGCACGTCGACCGCGAGCATGCCGAGGAAGAGGCCCGTGAGGCCGCCGATCGTGAAGAGGAAGACGAAGGACAGCGCCCAGAGCATCGGCGACTGGAGCGAGATCGAGCCCTTGTAGAGCGTTGCGACCCAGTTGAAGACCTTCACGCCGGACGGGATGGCGACGAGGAAGGTCAGCGCGCTGAACACCATCGTCGCCCACTCGCTCATACCGGCGACGAAGAGGTGGTGGCCCCAGACGAGGAAGCCGAGGAGCGCGAGGCCGAGCGAGCTCGCCGCGATGGCCATGTACCCGACCGGCTCACGGCGGGAGAACGTCGCGAGGATGTCGCTGACGACGCCCATGCCCGGGACGATCATGATGTAGACGGCGGGGTGCGAGTAGAACCAGAAGAAGTGCTGGTAAAGCACCGGGTCGCCGCCGAGGCGCGGGTCGAAGATGCCGAGGCCGAGGAAGCGCTCCATCGTGAGCAGGAGGAGCGTGATCGCGAGGACCGGCGTGGCGAGGATCTGGATGATCGACGTCGCGTAGAGCGCCCAGGTGAAGAGCGTGAGGCGGCGCCAGGTCAGGCCGGGCGCGCGCATCTTGTGCACCGTCGCGATGAAGTTCACGCCGGTGAGGATCGACGAGAAGCCCATGATGAACGCGGCGAGCGTCATCGGGATGACCGAGGTCGCGCTGCCGACGCCGCCGTGCGCGGGGTCGCTGGAGGCGTAGGGCGTGTAGAACGTCCAGCCCGTGTCAACGCCGCCGTTGATCATCGAGTAGAGGCCGAAGACCGCGCCGAACCAGTAGATGTAGAGCGACAGCAGGTTCAGCCGCGGGAACGCGACGTCCTTCGTGCCGAGCTGGACAGGCAACATGATGTTGCCGAGCCCGGCAGGAATCGACGGGATGATGAAGAGGAACACCATCACCACGCCGTGCAACGAGAACATCTTGTTGTAAGTGTCCGCGTCGAACAGCGTCTGCCCGCGAGTGAAGAGCTCGGCGCGGACAAGAAGCGCGAAGATGCCGCCTAGCAGGAAGGCGATCGTCACGCTGATGAGGTACATGATGCCGATCCGCTTGTGATCGAGCGTCACAAGCCAGCTCATCAGCCCCTTCTTCTCGAGGAAGCTGGCGTTCGGATCGGCGTCGTCGTGATGCGCGCCGGGTGTCGTGGTGATGGCTGCCATGGTTGGTCTCGCGCGGTTACAGCACGTATTACTTGAGGCTCTTGAGGTAGGCGATCACGGCGTCGAGCTGCGCGTCCTTCATGACGAAGGGCGGCATCTGGACCGTGGCGTAGCCGGCGACGATCTTCGCATTCGGGCGGAGGATCGATTCGCGGAGGTAGTTCTCGTCTGCCTGGACGACACCGGCGGTGGTCTGCACCTCGTGCCCGAAGACGCCCGCGAGCTTCGGACCGACCGTCTTCGATCCGCTGATCTCGCCGCTGCCGCCTGCGCCGTGGCAGGTCGTGCAACCGTTCTTCACGAAGAGGCGCTCGCCCCACTTGGCGGGCTCGCACTCCTCGGGGGTGCCCGAACAGCCACCAAGCTTCTTCTCCCACTCCTTGTACTCGGCGGGCGGAAGGATCTTCACCGTGGCGATCATGCCGGAGTGGCTCGTGCCGCAGTACTCCGCGCAGAAGACGTGCGCGTCGCCGGCCTTGGTCGGCGTGAACTGGATGAACGAGTACTGGCCCGGCACGGCGTCCCGCTTCATGCGGAACTCGGGGATGAAGAACGAGTGGATGACGTCTTCCGACGAGAGGATCATCTTGTACGGACGACCGAGCTCGAGCGTGAGCTCGCCCGGCTCACGATCGCCGGTCGGGTACTCGAACTCCCAGCTCCACTTCTTGCCGCGAACGCGGATCTCGGTCGCGCCGTCGGCGGCCGTCGCGTTGCGGATGTAGCCGGTGAAGCCGGCGTGGAAGAGGAAGAAGATGAAGATGGTCGGAGTGATCGTCCAGAACAACTCCAGCTTCATGAAGTGGCCGGTGGGCTCCGGCTTCACTCCCGGCTTCCTCTTGTACTTCGCGACGAAGTAGAGGAGCGCCGCGGTCACCGCCACCGTGAAGACGACGGAGAACCAGAAGATGAAATCGTACGCCTTGTCGATCGGCGGGGCCGTGTCGGCCATCGACGGCGGCAGCTGGAAACTATCGGACTCGACCGGTTGAAACAGCAGCACCTTCAGCCTCCTCGAACGCTGACTGCGGTGGGGTCGAGCCT
>ERZ778022.4570-NODE-4570-length-11878-cov-5.314218_pt1 | contig 11878 bp, 11 predicted proteins | sample MGYA00375752_ERZ778022 | MGnify/ENA primary metagenome ERZ778022 (study PRJEB29350, sample SAMN05389826) | bioreactor metagenome | isolation source: Thiocyanate bioreactor | place: South Africa: University of Cape Town | collected 2014-04-04 ...
CCAGCCGGTCGTCCACGCCCGCCGCCACCAGGGCAGTGGAGCTGCCGCCTGCCCCCGCCGACGATTGCAGCGCCGGAATCGCAATGGTGCTCGGCTCGCGGGGTGGCGGCTGTACTGGCGACCCCCCGCGCGATGCGTGTGCCACATCGTTGCTGCCGTCCAACGACGCACCCGCGCTAGGCGGCAGCGAGGTGACGCGCCACGCGTTGATGAGCGCGTCAACCACCACCTCCGGCGTGGGGCCCACGCTCAGCACCGCCTCCACCAGCGGCACCGCCTTCGGCGGCCGCGCCGTGCGCACGCTGCTCTCGTCGCCCTCGTCGTGCAGCAGCGACGCCTCCACCAGTCGGTTCTCAATCAGGAACTCGGTCACGTCCGTCTGCATGGCGGCGCGCCGCACGTCAGGGTCTAGCCGCCGCAGCGCGTCGCTCACCAGCGCGGCAGACACGGCGCCGCGTGCCGGGCTGCGGTGCCCACGCGTGCCACTACTACTGGACGGCTTGTCAGGGGACGCTTCTGCAAACCGCGCAGGGGGCGGCGTGCCGTCCATGGAAACCACAGCTGGGTTAAACGCACTGGTGCTCCGCTTTGCGGCGCCGCCGCCGCCGCCACCGCCGCCACCACCGCCACCGCCGCCGCCGGCAGCCGCAGTGTCAGTAGACCCCGTGCCGCCACGGGAGCGGCCCCACCGGCTGCCACCGGCAGCAGCAGCAGCGGCGGCGGCGGCCGCCGCAGCGGCTGCAATGGCGGCGGCGGTAGGCAGCTGGCTGCGGCTGTCGCCGTGGGCGTGGCGACCAGGCCGCCCCCGCAGCGACGCAATGGACGCCTCGTCTGCGTCCTCCCCAATCTGCCGCACCAGCCGCCGCAGCACCGCATTCTCCACCTCCAACGACCGCATGTACGCCACGTCCGCTGACGGCGCCGCCGTGTACGGCAGCGGTGACACCGGCGCGGTAGCGGCTGGCGTGGCGGCAGCAGCAGCAGGAGATTCGGGGTTGGGCGGTGGTGCAGCGGCGGCGGCGGCGGCTGCGATGGGGGGATCCGGCTCGGCGGCGGCAGCGGCGGTGTCCGCCGAAGCGGTGGGTGTGGGGTCTGCGGCATCAGCGGCAATGGCGATGGCAACAATGGGTGGAGGGGCAGGGGGCGCTGTTTGGCGAGTGTCAGTAGCAGCGGCAGCGGCAGCGTTGGGTGCGGCGGCAACGACAGCAGCATTAGTAGCGCCCGCAGCGTCAGTAGCCGCGTCAGTAGTGGATTCATCGGCAGCGGCGGCAGCACCGTCAGCGGTGCCAGCTTCAGCAACGGCGGCAGCAGCTCCAGCACTGTCAGCGGAGTCAGCAACTGGCGGTTGTGGCTCCGTGTCTGCTGCCGGTGGAGGTGGGGTCTCCCCACCGCGCTCCTTCGCCTCCTCCATCCTGCTTCGTAGGCGGCGTGCGATGACGTCTGCTCTCACACCCTCTGCTTGTTCGCCGGCCGGCGTCGCTGCTCTCCCCCAGCCTCCGATCTGCTCTCCCGCTCTCGCTGCCAAGCGGCGCCCTCCTCCTCACTGCTCAGCTCGGCTCTCACGCGAGTTTACCGACTGCTCGCCTGCTGCTCCTCTTTGTAGCTCGCTGCTGCTCGCTCCCACCTTGCAGCAGCTCGCTGCCTTCAACCGGTACTGCCTCTCTGCTGCTCCACTGCTTCTCACCCCTGGTGTCGCTCGCTGCCGCTGTTACTTCGCTGCCACTCTCCCTCCGCCTACGATCTGTTCTCCCTCTCGTTGACGTGCTCCCCTCCCTCCTCCCTGCTGCAGCAGCTCCACCGCTCCCCACTCTGCTGCTGCCCTCTACGGACTGTGCGTCGGTGCTGCTCACAGTGCTCACTGCTTTCACAAATAACTATAAATGCAACGCTCGGCAGAGTATGCACACGCGCGCCAATCGATGTCTCAGTAAACGCGCCAAGAATTACGCAACGCGCGCGTGACACGCGCGCAAAATAATTGTAAAACACCGTGGTACACCTGCGATCTTGGGAAAAACGAAAAACAGTTGCCCGCCATCGCGTCCGAGTTTTTGCGAGCGTGCCACGTGGGGTGTGACGTGGCACTGCGGTGCCGCGGTGCCACAGCAGCGGTGGCACTGGGTGACTGGGTGGCACCGTGGCAGTGCGGTGGCAGTGCGGTGGCAATGGCGGCGAGCGCCATCTGTGAGTGCGTCTGTAAGGAATGCGACGGCGCCGGCATCTGCCATGATCTGCGAGCACGGCCGCGTGCGGTACAGTGCGGCGGTTGGCAGAAGTTGTCCGCCATCGCGTCCGAGTTTTGCGAGCGTGCCACGTGGCACTGCGGTGGCACTGGTGCGGCGGTGCGCCAGTGGTGCGGTGGCAATGGCGCCGGGAGCGCCATCTGTGAGCACGACCGCGTGCGCTAACGTCTGCAAGGAATGCGGCGGCGCCGGCATCTGCGAGCACGGCCGCGTTACGAGTGCGGCGGTTGGCAGAAGTTGTCCGCCATCGCGTCCGAGTTTTGCGAGCGTGCCACGTGGCACTGTCTGCGGCGCTGCCACTGCGCCACTCGGTGACTCGGCCACACCCGAGTCCCGGGCCGACCGGGCCGAGTCAATGGGTCAACGCACTGACAGCGCAGGGGAGCAAGAAGGAGAAGACGCGCGGAATGTGTAAGCGCAGAGGCAGCACGCACAGTGTGCAGTTCCAGCGGCGTCGGTAGTAACACTGCAAGCACTGGCGCAGCAGCGCCGCAAATCATTCGACGTTCGACCTGCACGCCGCAGTTTTGACTACGGCAGCGCTGTGGCGAGAAACCTCACGCATTCAGCGAGGCGGCCTCAATGCTGGCACCCATGCGCCCGGCATCTGGCAGCATGGCTGCTGCGGCAGGCATGGCGGCAGGTGACGCTGTGCCGCTGCTGGTGCGGCTGTTGGCCGGCAACCCTGTGACGACCGCCGCCGTCTTTGACTGCCTCAACACCGCCGATGCACGTCATGCGCGGCGGCTGCACCCGGCCATTGCAAGTGTGGCGGAAGCCGTGCCGTGGTGCGACATGGACACCCCGGTTGTGAACGTGGTGCGGTGGCGCACGGGTCTGCCGGGCGCGGTGGGCGCGACGCTGGCACCGTCAGCGGTGCAGGATTTGCTCACGAGTGAACCGGCAGCGGCAGCGCTGAGCGGCATCACGCACCTGGACATGCGCGCGTGCATGTTTGTCACAGATAAGCTGCTCCTCCGCCTGCCCACCACGCTGCGTACGCTGAATGTGGGTAAGTGCCGCAACCTAACTGGCGCCGCCAGCTTTGCGCACCTGACGGCGTTGGTGTCGCTGGACTGCAGCGGGACACTGGTTGTGAGCAAACGGACGGACCGCCTGCCACCATCGCTGCAGGAGCTGGACATTGGTCGCCCGCCTGCACGACTGCCTGACGTGTCTCTGGCGCACCTGCGCCAGCTGCGGTTGTTGCGTGCCAGCGGGGGCGGGGTGGGTGCCACCGCGCTGGCGTCCCTGCCACAGAGCGTTGAAGAGCTGCACGTATCGGGCTTCTTGGGGTTTCTACCTTCCGTGTTTGAGGCATCATTTGCGCATCTGACTGCGCTGCGCCAACTGGATGTCTCTTTCTCCATCTTTGACGACGGCTTGCTGGCAACCCTGCCGTCGTGCCTGGTTGTCCTCCATGCGCATGGGTGCATGAACCTCACCCCCGACGCGGTGCTGCCGCACCTGCCGGCGCTGCAGCTGCTGGACATAAGTGGCACTGCCATTGGGGACACACTGGTGGCCAGCCTACCGGCTTCGCTCATTGAGCTACGGTTGGCAGGCTGCAGCAATGTGACACCCGGCGCTACGCTGGACCATCTGCGCGCGCTGCGCATACTGCACTGCATCGACACAGAGCTGGCGCCCACGGCACTGGCTGCGTGTCACAAGAGTGGGTGCGCCGTACCGGCTGCACGCCAGCTGCACGGCCACACTAATACAGTTAGCTCCTTGGCGGTGCTGGGCGATGGCCGGCTGGCGAGCGGTGACAAAGGTGGTGCGGTGCTGCTTTGGGACTTGGCGACTGGGGGAGAGTCAACCGCAGTTCTGAGAACGGACAACCCCGTGCGTGTGCTGGCGGCGTTGCCGGACAGCCACCGCCTGGCCATTGGCACCAGCTCAATGGGTGATGTTCCTGGTAACATTCAGGTGTGGGACGTGGGTGGTGTGTCGCCCACGCGCTGTGCAACCATCGGCTGTCCCAGTGCCGTGGACGCGCTCGTGGTGCTGGCCGACGGCCGCCTTGCTGCCGGGTGTCAAGATGGCGCCGTGCGGGTAGTAGATGTGAACACGGGTGCGGTGGCGGCGACGCTGACTGGTCACACAAACCGTGTGGCGGCACTGGCGGTGCTGCCCGGCGGCGCGCTGGCCAGCGCGTCGACTGACACCACGGTGCGGGTGTGGGACGTCGGCGCGCGCGTGTGTGTGGCAACGCTGACAGGGCACACCACCCCGGTGACTCGCCTGGCGGTGCTGGCAGACGGCCGGCTGGCGAGTAAGGCGGATTATGATGGCGCAGTGCGGCTGTGGGACGTGCGCACGCGTGCCTGTGTGGGCATGCTGAGTACCGATACCAGTATGCCTGCGGGCAGGGTGACTGTACTGGCAGGGCTGCCTGACGGCCGGCTTGCCACCGGATCTGAGAGTGGCACTATCCGGCTGTGGGGCATGCGGCTGGCAGCAGCTGGTACCGGCGGCGCCGAGGTTGCGGGTGTAGTGTACGGTTGGGTTGAGGCGCTGTTGTCGCTGCCGGCTGGTCGCCTCGCGTGTATCACGGGTACACAGACAGTGTACCTGCTGGAGGTGCCGCCGCCTGCGGCGGACGAGTAGGGCACTGTCATGACTGCCGGTCAAAGGCTACCGGGGCTACCCGGCTACCGGTACCATTTGTTGAAGTTGTGTTTGCAGGGGCAATTACGGCATGCCATTTTCAGGCACATGACAACCTTAAGGATTACAAGGTGGCGCCCATGCTGTGGGTGGGTATGCCGCCACGGCGCCACTCCCGAGTCCGAGTCGCGGCAGCAACGCACACTGCAAGCAGCGCGGCGCTTCGACCTGCACGCTGCAATTCTACCCGCGGCAGCTGTGTGCCCAACCAACGCTCCTGCATCTGGCAACTTGCAGCATGGCGGCAGGAGACGCTGTGCCGCTGCTGGTGTGCGTGCTGGCCGGCAACCCTGTGACGACCGCTGCGGTCTTTGACTGCCTCAACACCGCCGACGCGCGACACCTGCGGCGGTTGCACCCAACTGTTGCGAGTGTGGTGGAAGCCGTACCGTGGAATGACGTACACACCCCTGTTGTGGACGTGGTGCGGTGGCGCACGGCCCTGCCGGCAGCGGCGGGCGCGCGGCTGGCATGGTCAGCGGCGCACGATGTGCTTACGAGTGAACCGGCAGTGGCGGCACTGAGCGGCATCACGCACCTGGACATGCGCAAGTGCGCATGTGTCACAGATGAGCTGCTGCTCCGCCTGCCCACGTCGCTGCGCACGCTGAGTGTGGACTACTGCTCCAAACTAACTGGCGACGCCAGCTTTGCGCACCTGACGGCGTTGACGACGCTGATCTGCAGTCGGACGAGGGTTGTAAGCGAACGAGGTGACGGCCTGCCGCCATCGCTGCAACAGCTCGATGTGCGGCATGCGCGGGTTCGTGCATCACTAGCGCATCTGAGGCTGCTGCGGGTGTTGCACGTCGACAGAAGCGAGCTGGGTGCCGCCACGCTGGCATCCCTGCCGCCGTGCCTCGAAGAGCTGCATGCAGCGCGTTGCGGTGTGCTTACGCGGGACGCGTCATTTGCGCATTTGACTGCGCTGCGCAAACTGGACGTTGCCCACTCTGCCATTGGCGATGGCGCGCTGGCAACCATGCCGCCGAGCCTGGAACACCTCTATGCGCGTGACTGCAAGTCACTTACTCCTGCCGCGGCGCTGCCGCCCCTGCCGGTGTTGCGACTGCTGGATGTGAGTGTCACTGCCATTGGGAACACACTGATGGCCAGTCTGCCGCCATCTCTGGCCGAATTACAGCTAGCATGTTGCTCCAATGTGACAGCTGGCGCCACGTTGGACCACGTGCCTGCGCTGCGCGTTCTGCACTGCATCGATGCACAGCTGACGCCCTGCGTGCTGGCTGCATGCCGCGCGAGTGGGTGCGCCATACCGGCTGCACGCCAGCTGCACGGACACACCAATATAGTTAGCTCCTTGGCGGCGCTGGGCGATGGCCGGCTGGCAAGCGGTGACTCTAAGGGCGAGGTGCGGCTGTGGGACGTGACTGCGGAGAGCAAGGCCACTGCGGTTATGAGGGCGCGTAACAGGGTCCTTGGGTTGGCGGCGTTGCCGGACGGGTGCCGTCTGGCCATCGCGACCTATGTATGGGGTGAAAGGGAGAGTTACATAGAGGTGTGGAATGCGGATGGAGGACTGCCCACGCGCCATGCGACCATCACCATTTGTTGTCATGTGTTGGCAATGGCAGTGCTGGCCGATGGCCGCCTCGCTGCCGGTTGCAGAGATGGCACCGTGCGTGTCGTTGATGTGGACGCGGGTGTAGTGGTGACGACGCTGGCTGGTCACATGTGCAGTGTGTCAGCACTGGCGGTGCTGCCCAACGGGGCGCTGGCCAGTGCATCGTTTGACACCATGCTGCGGGTGTGGGATGTGGGCGCGGGGGCGTGTGTGGGGACGCTGGCAGTATATGCGAGCTGGGAAACCCACCTAGCGGTGCTGGCAGACGGCCGGTTGGCAATAAATGCAAGCGATGGCACAGTGCAGCTGTGGGATGTGAGCGGGCGTGCCTGTGTGGGCGTGCTGACGGGCCACATTAGCGGGGTGACTGCACTGGCAGCGCTGCCTGACGGCCGGCTTGCCACCGGATCTGGCGACGGCACCATCCAGGTATGGGACACGCGGCCGACAGCCGCTGCTGGCGACAACCGCGCCGAGGTTGTGGGTGTACTGAGTTATCGTGTCTGTAAGCTATTGGCGCTGCCGAATGGTCGCCTGGCGTGTATCATGGGTACAACTACGGTGTACTTGCTGGAGGTGCCGCCGCCTGCCGCGTGGGAGTACCGGTAGGGCACTTTAACGCTTGCGTGTCATGGCGGCGCCTTTGTGTGCAACTTGAAGTAAACTCAACCGGTATCGGTGCTGGCAGGGCGTCGCGACCGCGCCGTGTCAAGCACCGTTATTTATGCACTACCAAAGGGGCAGCCAGTGCAGTGCCGCCACCGGCCACGGTCGACACCGCCGCCACTGCAGTCACCGCCGGCGCCTGCCTCCAGAGTGCAGGCGTCGGCTCCATTTAGGTAAGTCGTCAAGCAGGTCCAGCACATACGGCTCTTGGGACTCATTGACACGCGATACGCGGCAGGCACCACGTAGGATCCACTGAGTTCCACGGTTGCCAGCACTTCGTCAATGACCAGGTCCACGATGCCATCTTCTACCAGCGCTGCCAGTGACCACGCGCGGCACTTTGTCGTTGTCATCTTGGTCACCTCCCTCACCATTGCGTGCGTCTTGCGTTGCACCTCTGAGTCCTTCGACGCGACCAGGAAGCAAATGAGGTTGCAGTCGCCCACCGCTGCCTCTGGCGCGGGGGTCGGCAACACAAACGGTATCCCATCCTCGTAGTCAACCCACGCTTCCACTGGCGGGTCGCCCTCGCCCGGGCTGCCCACGAGTGCAGCACGTGGAGGTTCCAGGAAGCGGTGCAGCTGCGCCGTGCGCAGCACCTCGTGCTTCTCCAGGAATGCCTGCGTGATGTGCCCGCGCTTGGTCACGTCGTAGCGGAAGGGGACGGTCTCGTGCTCATACACCCCGTCAACTGCACCGCAATTGCTTGTGTGTGTGTGTGTGTTTGTGTTTGTGTTTGCGTTTGTGTGGGTGGGTGGTGGGTGGGGGGGGGGGGGGCCGTGGGGAATCTCCCCTGGAAAAGGCAAACGTACTGGTATGAACAAACACCTTATGTCTCGTCATCTCTGTGTCATCATCAGTGCCGCCGTCACCATCGTTGTCGTCGGCGCCATCATCATAATTGGCGTCGTCGGCGCCATCATCGTCATCGTCGGCGCCGTCATCACCGGCGCCGTCATCATCGTAATCGGCGCCGTCATCATCGGCGCCATCATCATCGGCACAGTCATCATCGGCGTCATCATAATCGGCGCCATCAACATCGGCGCCGGCGCCAACTTCATCGGCGCCATCGTATTCGGCGCCGACATCATCACTGGTGCCATCATCATCGTCGTCGTTATTGTCGGCCTCGGCGTTGGCGCCAGCGTCGGAATCATTGTCGTCGTCATCGTCGGCCTCGGCGTCGGCGCCAGCGTCGGCCTCAGCGTCGGCGGAATCGATGTCGTCGGCGTCGTCGGCCTCAGCATCGGCGTCGGCGTCGGCGGAATCAGCGTCGTTGTCACCGTCGGCTTTAGCATCGGCGTCAGCGTCGGAATCAGCGTCGTTGTCGTCATTGTTGTCAGCGTCGCTGCCGAAGTTGGCGTTGGCACCGACGTCAGCAGCGATGGCGATGATGATGGAATCGGCAGCAATGGTGGTAGAGGCGGCGGCGTCGGTAGCAACGGCGGCAGCACCGGCTCTGACATCTGCGCGGTGTTAGGAGCGTTTGAGTGGTTGCGGTGAGTGCATGCACACGTGAATACAGGTGGCGCGTGTGCGCGACAAACGCACCGGAAGCAGCCGCTGCGGCAGCCGCTGCTCCAAACCGTCGCGGGGTGGATGCAGGTGGGGCGCCGGCGCCAGCACGTAGCGCGGCAGCGCCAGCACACGGTGCAACGACACCTAGCGGCTCGGTGCCAGCACCACCAGGTGGTGTGCAAGCAGTGGAAACAGTGGACCCCATTGTTGCGGGTCACACACACACACACACACACACAGCAAGGTGACACAAGCACAGCGGCAGGCGGAGGCAGCGTTGTGCGCGCAGGCGCTCCACTCCTCAACCCAAGACACCAGCGCACCGTCGCGAGAAGCTGCAATATTCCACAACAAGGGACATTGGGCATGCGACACAAATGCGCGCCTGCCGTGCGCGCGCCGCGCGCCGCGTGCACACCGTGATGGGTTTCGCTGCCAACTGTGGGAGGTTGTGTGGTTGACTCGGAAGGGCAACGCCAACGCCACGTGTCGCGTGGCTCCTTCAAGTCATTTGATACGCTCACTTTAATCTCGCAACTACCATAGGGCCCTAATGCAGCTGTATTGCATTATTTCTCTCAGTCACACTGTCACAGTGTCACAAAGGTGCCATCACACACAACCTAATGCGCAATCGTATCACCGCCACACGCCGACGTCGCCGCCAGCGTCGCCTCGCACGGCACGGCGGTTGTCGCGGCGACTTACCGGTAGCTGCGGCGCAAGCCGCGCCGATGCACGCACCTTATGCGTGTCGTCCACAACAATGACGCGCGACAGCTGTGTCACTGTCACGGCTTCCGCGGCGACGGCGGTGACGACGGCGCCTCCAGCAGTGTCATTACTCACTGCCAATACGTCGTCTACCGGTACCCGCACACACCTAGAAGATGGCACTGCGTCCACCGCGTCCACCAAGCCCGTGGTACCATTGCTGTCAGCTCCAGCTCCGCTGCTGCTTCTGCCCATTTCGGCACCAGTGTCATCTATCTTAATGTCGCTGGATGATGCCGCGGCGGCCTGAAGCACCCGGCGCTGCCGAATTGCAGACACAGCACCAGCGGCGCTGCTTGTGTCAACTGCGGCATCAACCGCAGTAGGAGTGCGCAACGGCTGATCAACATTGTCCGTGGGCGCGCTCACGCCAGCCGCTTGATGGCAGCCAGACCTGTCATCAACCGCGGAGGTGGCTGTTGAATCCTTGCCAGCTGCGGCCAATGGCAGGGCACATTCACTTCCGGCGGCTACATCTTCGCCGGTAAGACGCGGCACCACTGACGGACGGCGCGCCATCACTTTCTGCTTTGTGGTGCGGCTTCGAACCGCCACTGTGACCGAGCTACAAGCGTGCCATGCCACGGCGCCGCCCAGCGCCGCCGTCGTGGCAAGGTTAAGCACCAGCACCACAATCGAAATGCTGTCCGTAAATGAAGCAGAAAGCGCTGACACTTTGAAACCCACGGTCGTTGGCAGCAGTAGTGTGGAGGCCGCGGCAGTTATGTACAAGGTTGCCAGCATTGCCGTCTCCATGTTGTTGAATGCAGCGGTGCTGTATGGCAGCATGTGCTGCTGCAGCACCGTGGCAGTGGCAAACAGCAGGACGGCAAGCACCACCTGGTAAAATGGCTCAGTCACTACCATGGCCAGCACAACCAGCGCTGCCTTGCGTAGCAAGATAACGCCTTCCCACCACACTCGTGTTTGCAATCCAGCATTAAGGCGTCGTACGTAGCGGTCATCACAGCACGTTGCAGCCCACCATCGCCGTGCTGGTAGTGCCACATCCGCTGCAGTTGCGTCTGTTTCCTGCGGTGGTCCGTCGCTTTCGGTATGCTGCGCTTCGGTGGCAACGGTGCCACGGTGAACCCCGCGGCCACTGCCACGTTCGTAGCCCAGGTACAGGAATCCGAATGCCGCCACAAACTGCTTCTCTTGGAGACGGTCAGACGGGATTCGGATTCCACTGTACAGGTTTGTGTATCAGCAATTAAACTGCTATTAATCTGTTACAAACAACAGCGCCGGCGCGCAAACAACGCCAAACTGTCCAGGATTTGAATTCATCATAACTTTTGCGCCAACATGGCGCCAGTGCATTCCCATCGTGTTCACATACGTGTCGCTGCTGCGCCCTGCCGTCCCATTGTAGAATTCTGTGCCGCCAACAAATGGCGGGTGTCGGTGTCCGAGTCGGAGAGTAACCTCCGAACGTGTGCCACTTGACCCGCGATTCCGCCGCGCCGCCACACCGGGGCGCCTCACGCACGCGTCCCCTAACGGTATTTTAGTGTGCCGACATGCGCGGCGCATTTGTTGCTCCCAAGATTCCTCACAGCTCGCGCAAACGAGGTTCCAGCGGCCGAGTCTAAATGCCCTACTTCGGAGTCTCGAATCGGAGATCATCAGTCGCATTCAAGTCACACAACTGCCACTGTGGCACTGTAGTGCCACATCGCAGATTCGCAGCAGTGGTCGCTGGCGCCAGCTCGCAGGAGGCCGGCGGCAGCAGAAAAATAAGTGGGTACCAGCAAAATAACATTTCACGGTGGTCATACGACAACTGGTTTTCTCCTGCTGCGCGCTGCCGAGCCGCTGCCAAACTTGGTGACACTGACACATCATTCGTCAAAGCAGCTGCAGGGCGATACCGCCGGTACACACACACACTCGCACACACTCACCCGTGATAGAGATGTCGGACGCAGAGGACGGGGAGGAGGGGGGGGGGGGGGGGGGGGGAGGGGGACGCGGATGGTGCGCCGCCCGCGGCGGCAGCGGGTGCGGGTGCCGGCGGCGAGGAGCCGACGGTGGATGCCGACGGCTACCTCGTCTCCAACCGCGGCAAGTTCCAGGCGCAGGTGAACCCGCTGCAGCTGCGGTTGATGGAGGAGAAGAAACGCGCGGAGGCGCGCGCGGCGGAGGAGGCCAAGCGCGCCAAGCTGGCGTCCAAGCTGGCGGCGTTTGGCGGCGGCGTGAAGAAGGACGACAAGGCGGCGGCAGCGGCGGCGGCAGCCGAGGCAGCTGCGGCAGCAAAGAAGCCAGCGGTGCCAGAGAAGGCGGCGGCGGCGCTAGACGGCAAGTTTAAGGAGATGATGAGCTCCGGCATCGTGACGGCGCGCGGACGAGGTACTGCGTTGCTGTCGTCGCGGGGACGCGGCGGTCGCGCAGCACGCGGCGGCGCCAGCGC
>ERZ778022.4573-NODE-4573-length-11874-cov-4.294441_pt1 | contig 11874 bp, 13 predicted proteins | sample MGYA00375752_ERZ778022 | MGnify/ENA primary metagenome ERZ778022 (study PRJEB29350, sample SAMN05389826) | bioreactor metagenome | isolation source: Thiocyanate bioreactor | place: South Africa: University of Cape Town | collected 2014-04-04 ...
TCGTCATTGGTCCCGTCGGAGAGGATCTTGGAGTAAAGATGCGTTTTGACGTGTAGATTGCCCGGCCTGGTGGTGTGAACGCCCTTCTCCGGCGTTCGCTTGTTGTAGAAGTGCAGAAGGCCCGCCTCATCGACGAAGCGCTTTTGCAGCATTTCGGGAACGAAGTGGTGTCGTTTTGGAACGTTCATCCAGGATCGTGACTGCAGATGGCCGACCGGCTACTTCTTTGTCCCGTACGGACTCTGGTTGGTCGGCTTTAGCGAAATACCCTCGACCTGGGCTTTCGCACGTATCGCCGCTTCTGTGCGCTTGTGCTTCAGTCCCATGACCCTGGTGGGAGTGTTGCCGGCAGCTTCCTGCTTGAGCTGCTTCACTTCCGCAGGTGTCCAGGGCTTTCCAGTATTGCTCGTCGATTTAGCCATCACCGATTCTCCGGGTTGCATTCGGCGACGATCCCAACCCAGGCTGCAAGAGTCCACAGCGAAGCCTCGGCGCGGGCGACTTTTCCCCCGCTCGGCTATCGTCGAAGCGATGCGCATTGCCGGCAAGTTCGTGATGTATGTCCGTCGGTAGGATCGGAAATTCTCGACTGCTACTCGATGCCTTCGCCGGAATGCTCCAGCGGAGCAAGAGCCGCGAGCACCTCGTCGGGCAGTTCTTCGATCGCCACCGCGAACACCACGTCCGGCGAACCGCAAAGCGGACACGCTTGGCCGCGGCCGTCGTATCCGCACTCGCCGGAGCGTGTGCAGGCGGAACATCTGAAGCGTGCCATGGTCACTCCACTTGGCTACTGGGGAGATCCGCTTCGACGAAGCGGTCGGAGGTGCGGTCGTAGAACCGAAAGACGGCGTGCCAGTGCCCGTCGACGAACCTCCGCTCGACGTGGGGATGTTCGATTCCTTGCTCGACTTCTGCCGGGTGCGTGCGCGTCGCAGTGTGTCGCGAGCCATTCGCCGGCGCGGAGGACGCCGGGTTCGCCGCAGACCTCGCAGGTCGTCGCGCCGCGCGCCTCCGCCAGATCGACGGCCTCTTCTACTCGCGCGGCGGGGCGACATAGATCCCTCCCAGCGGACGCGCAGGGAGCCGTACTTCTCGCTGATCTCAGTCACCCGAAGCGAGCCGCCGTGCGTGCGGACAAACGCGCGGATGCGTGCGCACGCGCGCTCCAGCAGGTCGCGCCAGCCGTCGTTGACGGCGGGCAAGCCCGGCGCTCCCGCCGAAGGGCCGACGAGACGGAAGATGTCGTCGTAGGACTCGACGAGTGCCTACGGCCGATCGGCCAGCGAACCGCTTCGGTCCGCTCGAGCTACGTCCGCTCGGGCGCCGCCGACGGCTGGCGGGATTTTCAGTCCTCTACTACGATCTCGGCCGGATCGAGTCCGGTCCAGCGCATGATGCCGGCCGAGACGAGCTGAATGAACGGTTCTGACCGTTCCCGCATGCGCGTGAGCCGGAGCCGCAACCACGTGTCCCCGAAGTTCCTGATTTCGTCGCCGCACGCGTCCTCGATCTCAGCCTGGGTGAAGTCGCGACCGAGCCCCGCGATCGTGTGCGCTATACGCCACCACAGCACGTCCCCTTGTCGGCGTTTCTCGGCCGCCGGGGTGCCAAGAGTCATGCGATGCTTGGGGAGGGGTTCGCCCTTGAACCAGAACCAGCCGCCGTTCGCCCATTCGATTCTCGACCCGAACAACCCTAACTTTAAATCCCTCTGGGCATGGTCCCGGGTACCGGGGCGGAGGTTTTTCGGCAGCCTCTTGTGAATGTCGAAGGCCCGCAGCCGATCGCCGTTCTTGCGCAGTATGGTCGCGACCGCCTCCGCCAGCTTCTCGTCCCGTGCGCCGGTCCAGTCGGCCTCGGTAAGGACGCCCGGCTGCAGGGGTGGCTTCGGATCAACAAGGACGAAAAGCTTCTGACCCGCCTCGCGGATTTTGAAGTTTCTGACCGTCGCCACGCGCTTGGCACTGGGCTTGGGAGCTTTCGCCGGACGCTCCGGTCGGGGAAGCTCGCTGAACAATCCGACATTTCCCGCACCGCGAAGTCGACCGGTCGGTTCCGCAGTGGGAGCCGCAGATCCTGTCTTGGTCGGCGCAGGCCGGGTCCGCTGGGCGGGTCGCGTCGTTGGCGGGGGAGCGGCGGGGAGAGGCTGAGCCGGAAGAGGACGGGCACTGTCTCCGGATCCGCCGGACATTAACTGCGCCATAAGCCACAGGCGACCGGCGAACTCCTCGGCGATCGCGGCGAGTGCGGCTGGTCTTGAGCCCAGCATCGCTTCCCGCGAAGCCCGCCAATCATCGAGGAGCGGCCCTACATCGCTTGAACCTCCCTTGGCCCGTTCACGGACCGCGCGCTGACCGATGCTTTGGAGAGAACCGCTCTCGATGAACAATTCGTCGGCCGCCTGATAGACCCGTGCTCGCAGATCGTTTTTCGCCATGACCGGATCCTGAATGTCGCCGGTACGAAGCTAGTGGAAGCCGGCTTTCCAACCCGTCAACAAACTAGCGTAACGCTTCGTTACGGGCTCCCGAAATCTCCCGAAATGTTCGAAGGAGGGCTCGGAAACCCTACAAAACAAGGCCTCTGCGACAAACGCAAACCTGTAATCAAAGGAGAATGCGGGGCTTGTGCATCGACGGACTTGCGCGGAGCGCATCTTGGTCCGGCACCGCGAACGCCTGCTCGTTGATGTTGGGTAGATCAGGCTTCGACAACTTCGCCGTCCTCCTTCACGAAACGGCCGATCTTCCGCGGAAGCAGGTCGAGTACCCGCTCCGAGGGACGGCATAGACGAACGCCCGTCGGCGACACTACGATCGGTCGGTTGATGAGAATGGGATGGGCCATCATCGCATCGAGGAGGGCGTCGTCCGACAGCGTCGGATCGTCCAGACCAAGTTCCGCATACGGCGTTCCCTTTTCGCGCAGCAAGGCGCGGACGCCGATGCCCATCGCCGCGATCAACTCCTTGAGCCGTTCCCGGGTCGGCGGCGTCGTCAGGTATTCGACCACGACCGGCTCCTCGCCGCTCTGCCGGATCATCGCCAAAGTGTTGCGGGAGGTGCCGCAATTCGGATTGTGATAGATGGTGATGGTCATCGGGGAAGCTCCACGCTCTTGTCGCCGGCGCGATCGCCGCCGGCTTCGTACCAATCCTTGGATGCCGTCACGATCTTCACGACGGTCAGCATGACGGGCACCTCGACCAGCACGCCGACGACGGTCGCCAGCGCCGCTCCAGAGTTGAGGCCGAACAGGCTGATCGCAGCGGCGACGGCGAGTTCGAAGAAGTTGCTTGCCCCGATCAGCGCCGCGGGTGCGGCGACGCACCAGGCCACACCGAGATAGCGGCTCAACACGTAGGCCAGTCCGGCGTTGAAGTAGACCTGGATGAGGATGGGCACGGCGAGGATTGCGATGACGATCGGCTGCGCGATGATTTGCTCGCCCTGGAAGCCGAAGAGCAGGACCAGCGTGGCCAGCAGGGCGACGAGCGACAGAGGCTGCAGGCGCGCCATCGTGCGGTCGAAGGCGCCCTGTCCGGACGCCAGCAGCGAGCGGCGCCACAACTGGGCGACGATCACCGGCACGATGATGTAGAGCGCGACGGAGAGGAGGAGCGTCGCCCACGGCACGGATACCGACGCGACGCCGAGCAGCAGTCCGACGATGGGAGCGAAGAGGAAGACCATGAGTACATCGTTCAGTGCGACCTGGCCGAGCGTGTAGTTGGGATCGCCGTTGACCAGGTTGGACCAGACGAACACCATCGCGGTACAGGGAGCCGCCGCCAGCAGGATCAGTCCGGCGATATACGATGGAATCTGGTCGCCCGGCAGAAACGGCGCGAACACATGGGCGATGAAGAAGGTGCCAAGGAGAGCCATCGAGAAAGGCTTCACGGCCCAATTGATGAACAGGGTCACACCCACGCCTCTGGCATGCTCGGTCACTTTGCCCAGCGCTCCGAAGTCGATCTTCAGCAACATTGGAATGATCATGAGCCAGATGAGGACGGCGACGGGCAAGTTGACATTCGCCACTTCGGCGCCGGCGACCGCCGAGAAGAGTCCCGGCAATGCATGACCCAATGCGACGCCTGCGGCGATGCAGAGGATGACCCAGAGGGTCAGATATCTTTCGAAGATGCTCATGGACGCTTTCGGCTCGGAATGTTCGGGGTGGTTGTGGTATCACCTCTCGTCGGCAGCGGGCTGCTAGAGACGCCAGCGAAGGCTTGGGCCGTCCTTTGTGGCCTACGCCAGTCGAATTCGTTTCCAGCGCCTCGGCTGCCGACGGCGGGCGAATGCATCACATCTCGCCGTCCGACCGCGTCAGGCACGGGATCGCTCCTTCGCCTTGGCTTTCGCCTTGGGTGGCGCGCAGCAGGACGAAAGCTGCTCGATCACCGGCGCGCAGAACTCGGCACGTCCGCCGCAGCAGTCCTGGAGCATGAAAAGGATGATGGCCTGCAGCGCGGAGATCTCGGCGCGATAGACGATCGAGCGGCTGCGGCGCTCGCTCACGACGAGCCCGGCCCTCGCCAGGATCGACAGATGCGCCGAGAGCGTGTTCTGCGGAACTTCGAGGAGCCGCGCCAGGTCGCCGGCCGGGAGACCCTCCGGTTCGTGCTGGACCAGAGTACGGAACGCTTGAAGCCGGGTGCCTTGGGCGAGCGCGGCGAGCGCGAGGACTGCTTGTTCGTTTTCCATATATCCAGACTTACGGAAATAAAGGAGCGCGTCAACCCCGCATCGGTGATAATTTCGAATATTCTAGAAATACGGTTGACTGACTGGGGCGGCGAGCTCATCTTGCCCGCATGAAGATCGAAGACGCAGCGGCCAGGCTCGAAGCGCTAGGCGACCCAGCCCGCCTCCGGATCTACCGCGCGTTGGTTCGCGCCGGGCAGGCCGGGATGCCGGTCGGCCGTCTGCAGGAGAGGCTCAAGATTCCGGCCTCGACGCTCTCACATCACATCAAGGCGCTGGTGGCGGTCGATCTGATCTCGCAGGTCCGGGAATCGACGACGCTCGTCTGCCACGCGCAGTACGCCAACATGCAGGGGCTGGTCGATTTCCTGGTCGCGGAGTGCTGCGCGGACGAGAAATGCGCGGATACGCAGTCGGCCGCCTGATCGGGCTTCGCGCGTAATTTCGATGATACTAGAAGGATCGGAGAATAACATGTCGAAGACCGTAGCGATCATCGGGGCCGGCCCCGTGGGACTGGCGGCGGCGGCTCACGTCATGGAGCGCGGCATGATGCCGATCGTGCTGGAAGCCGGCCATACCGCCGGCGCCTCCGTGCGCGAGTGGGGGCACGTGCAGCTCTTCTCGCCCTGGGAATACAATATCGACAAGGCTGCGGCCCGCCTGCTCGAGCCGACGGGCTGGAACTCTCCAGACCCGCGCGTCTATCCGACGGGAGCGGAGCTCATCGAGCGCTATATCGAGCCCCTCGCCACGCGAACCCCGCTGCGGGACGTGATCCGGACGGCGAGCAGGGTCGAGGCCATCGGTCGGGTCGGTTTCGACAAGGCCAAGTCCGCCGGCCGGGAAACGGCGCCGTTCGAGATCAGGTACCGGAACGGCAAGGGGCCGGAGACCCTCCTCGCCGATGCGGTGATCGACGCATCCGGATCCTGGTCGTCGCCGAACCCGGCCGGCGCGAACGGGCTTCCCGCGGCCGGCGAACGCGAGTTCGCAGACCGGATCGCCTACGGAATGCCGGACGTGCGCGGAACTGCGCGCGGGCGCTACGCCGGCAAAGCGGTGGCGGTGCTCGGCGCGGGGCACTCGGCGATGGGCACCCTGACGGAGCTCGCGCACCTTCGCGCGGACGTCCCCGGTACGCGGGTTATCTGGCTGTTGCGCGGGAACGACCCTTCCAAATCCTACGGGGGCGGAGCGAACGACAAGCTGGCCGCCCGCGGCGAGCTGGGCACGACCTTCGCTTCGATGGTCGCGTCAGGCCGGATCGAGCTTGAGCAAGGATTCGCGGTCTCGCACGTGACCTCATCCGGAGACCGCCTGCGCATCGGAGCCGGGTCCGCTTGCTGCGGCCGGCACGTGGTCGTGGACGAACTCGTCGTCGCGACCGGCTTCCGTCCGGACCTGTCGTTCCTGAGCGAACTGAGGATCCGCCTGGATCCCGCGATCGAGGCGCCCGTCGCGCTCGCGCCGCTGATCGATCCCAACGAGCACTCCTGCGGAACGGTAAGGCCTCACGGCGCGCGCGAACTCGCGCAGGACGATCCGGGGCTCTACATCGCCGGCATGAAATCGTACGGTCGGGCACCGACCTTCCTCATGGCGACCGGCTACGAACAGGTCCGCTCGATCGCCGCGGACATCGCCGGCGACCGTGCCGCAGCCGAGCGGGTCGAACTCGAGCTACCCGAGACCGGCGTCTGCACGCGCGGGGGCGTCGAGAGCGGCGTCGCTGAGGCAACGTCGTGCTGCGGGACACCGGCCCCGGCCCCCTCCACCGGTTGTTGCGGTCCGCGTCCATGACTGCCGTCCGAACATCGATCGTAGGCACCGAACCTTCACGGTCGTTCCGCGAATGAGGCGGCGCGGCAATCTTCAGGGGAAGCCTGCCATCTTGGCTATGTGCGTCGGCCAGTTGGGCAACCTGCTGCCGCATGTCGCCGTACCATCGATACTGGCGCAATTTCTGATCACGGAATGGGGCCTGACCGGCACGTCCGCGGGCTTGCTCGCCGGGAGCTTCGCGGCCGGCTACATGCTGGCCGTCCCGGTGTTGTCCACGCTGACCGACAGGATCGACGCGCGTCTGATCCTGATCGCTGGCTCGGCGCTCAGCTCGGTCGCGACGGTCGCCTTCGGAATCTTCGCGAACGGCTTCTGGTCGGGAGCGGCACTCTGGGCCTTGGCTGGGATCGGCTTCGCCGGCGCCTACATGCCCGGCCTGAAGGCCCTGACAGACCGGCTTGAACCCGGCGACTCCTCGCGCGCGGTCACCCTCTACACGTCGAGCTTCTCGCTCGGCGTCGGGCTGTCGTTTCTGGTCTCGCAGATCGTGGCGGAGCAATTCGGCTGGCGCGCCGCATTTTACATCACCGCTCTCGGACCTTTGGTGATGATGGCCGTCTGCCTGTCCCTGACGCCCGTCACGCCCAAGGCCACCACCACCAAGTTGCTCGCGTTCGGACCGGTGCTGCGGAACAAGCCCGCCATGGGCTACGTGCTCGGCTACGGAGCGCACTGCTTCGAGCTCTACGGCATCCGGACCTGGCTCGTCGCCTTCTGGACATTCGTCGTCGCGCACAACGGCGGCGCCGGCGTCCTGACGCCGGTTGCCGTGAGCTTCGGATTCTCCCTCCTGGCGATGCCTTCCAGCATCATCGGGAACGAACTCGCGATCCGATTCGGCCGCCACCGCGCGGTCTCGGTCGTCATGATCGTGTCGGCTTGCGTTGGGCTGTCCATCGGCGCGCTTGCCGGGGCTTCGCCCTATGCCTTGCTTCCCCTCCTCATCCTGTACGCGATCACCGTGCCGGCCGATTCCGGCGCGCTGACCGCAGGCATGGCGATGTCCGCTCTTCCGGAGAGTAGGGGCGCGACCATGGCCGTCCATTCGACCGTCGGCTTCGGACTGTCCGCGCTCGGGGCGTGGTGCGTTGGAGCCGCGCTCGACGCGTCCGGAGGTCCCAACGTGCCGTCCGCGTGGTTCGCGGCATTCGCGGTGCTCGCCGCCGGAATTCTTATCGGTCCGCTGGCATTGAGATGGTCGCGAGCCGCTCTAATCCCGACGACATCGTCTCGCGATATGGACTCCATGAAATGACCGATCGCCAGCTTCCCATCATCCTGTCGCTCGGAACGACGCAGACGCTGGCCTGGGCATCCAGCTACTATCTGCCGGCCATCCTCGCCGATCCCATCGCGCGGGATCTCGGCATATCGAGCAACTGGTTCTTCGCGGCATTCTCCGCGTCGCTCGTCATTTCAGGATTGCTCGGACCCCGTGTCGGCCGACAGATCGACCGCGTCGGCGGCAGGCAGGTCCTGTGCGCCTCCAACCTGCTGTTTGCCGGCGGCCTCGCGTTGCTCGGGCTGACATCCTCGTTGTGGATGCTCGGCCTCGCCTGGTTGCTGCTCGGTATCGGAATGGGACTCGGTCTCTACGATGCGGCGTTCGGCGCCCTCGGGCGCATCTTCGGAGACAAGGCCCGGCGCCCGATCACCGGCATCACGCTTCTCGCTGGGTTCGCCAGCACGATCGGATGGCCGTTGAGCACGCTGTCGATACGATCGGATGGCGCGGTACCTGCTTCGCATGGGCCGCTGCGCATATCGCGATCGGCCTGTCGCTCAACATGCTCTTCCTTCCGAAGACCGAGCGTGTGGTCCGCAGCGAGGCGGAGGCGCCGGCTACAAAGCCGCACGTCGCGATCGACGGCACGATGATCCTGCTGTCCTTCGCGTTCGCCGCGGCTTGGACCGTCACGTCGGCGATGGCCGCGCACCTCCCCCGGATCGTCGAGAGCTTCGGAGCCACTCCCGCTCAGGCCGTCTTCGCGGGAATGATGATCGGACCCGCACAGGTGGCCGCACGCATCGTCGAGGCGGGGCTGCTGAACCGCTTCCATCCGCTCTTCTCGACGAGCCTCGCCTGCATCACGCATCCGATCGGGGCCGGCGTCATAGCCCTGTTCGGAGGAGGAGCGGCCGCGGCATTCGCGCTTCTGCACGGTGCCGGCAACGGCATCCTGACGATCGCCAGAGGCACCCTGCCTCTCTCGATCTTCGGGCCGGAGAACTACGGCTATCGGCTCGGGCTGCTCGGGGCGCCGTCGCGCATCTGCCAGGCCCTCGCTCCCGTCGCGTTCGGCGTGCTGATCGAGATCATGAGCGGGCGGGTGCTGATCATCACCTCGCTGTTGAGCCTCGCCGCACTGTCCGCCCTTCTCCTGCTGTCGAAGCGTCCCCGCCCCGCCGGCGAGACGGCCGCAGCACGCGCGGGCTGAACATGGTCGCGGCGATCGATGCCCAAGGCCGGACCCATGGAGCTTGCCTTCAGGCTGCCTGAAATAAGGCCCGGGCCGGTGGCGCGGCGAGATTCTCGGACGCTGCACCGTCAATTTCGGGCACATCGTCCAGCCCGGCGAGCCGCGTCGGTCGGTCGAGTTCACCTACATGGTCATGCCGGCTGCGTTCACCGGCCCCGGCAAGAGGTTCGTGTGGCCAGGCGTGGTCATGATCTTCGCTCCGACACCATGCAGCCCGAAACGCCGGATTCGGGCTACCTGTTCGCGACGGAACGCCTGCCCTCGCTGCACGTGTCGCTCTCGGTCACGCGCGCGCAGTTCTCCGACATGTTGCCGAGGCTAGAGGCCGGACGGCTCAAGGATTTCCGTTTCGCCGTCGAGCCGAAGGTCGAGGAAACCTGGCCGATCTCCAGTTGGGGGATGTCCACGGACGCGAGCGATGAAGCGATCTGATCGAAGGGCTTGCAACCTTCGACTAGCGTGCGGCCTCGATCTGACGTTGGTCTGTCGAATATTCGGCCCACGCTTGTCGCAGTATCTGGAACGACGACGTGAGGAAGATACCCGCCATTACGGCGGCGACTGCCAAGTCGGGCCACGCACTGGAAGAACCCCAGACGCCCAGCGCAGCGAACATGACGATGACGTTCCCTATCGCGTCGTTGCGCGAGCAAAGCCAGACCGAGCGGACGTTGGCGTCGCCGTCCTTGTAGCGCATCAGCAGGAGCACCGAAGCGAGGTTGGCCGTCAGTGCCAACATGCCGATGCCGCCCATGACCTCGGCACTGGGGATGCCCAAGATGAGCGTGTTGTAAACGGTTGATCCGAAGACCCACAGCGCCATGATGCTGAGCGAGAGCCCCTTGAAAAGTGCCGCCATCGACCGCGTCGGGACACTCGATCCAATGACTGCGAGGCTCAGACCGTAAGTGATCGTATCACCGAGGAAGTCCAGGGCGTCCGCCTTCAAGGCCTGTGAGCCGGCAAGCTGTCCGGCAGCCATTTCAACGAGAAACATGACGCCGTTGATGGCTATCACTGTCCAGAGGACGCGCTTGTAGCGCGGGTCTACGCCATCGAAGACCGGCATGCCGCCAGAGCACCCGCAGGCTTGCGATCCGCAAGAACTCTCCATGGACGGCTTCGGAGCCTCTTTCGCGAAGTCGATCGGCGGTGGTTGGCAGCAGCTATCGCTGGAGCAGCAGTTGGACATCGGTCTTCCCTTCGAAACGCCATAAGCGTACAACCTCTAGCGACTAGAGGTTCAAGGAAAAAATGAACTACGGGATCGGAGAAGCGTCGCGGGCGACGGGTATCAAGGTGCCAACCATCCGCTACTACGAAGGGGTCGGATTGCTGTCCCCTCCGACGAGAAGCGAGGGAAAGCAGAGGCGCTATCAACCCGCGGACATCGCACGGCTGAACTTCATTCGCCACGCGCGCGATCTCGGCTTCGAGATCGGCGATATTCGAGAGCTCCTGACGCTCAGCACGCGGCCCGATCAGTCGTGCGATCAAGTCGACGTCATCACGCGCCGCCATCTGTCCGATGTGGAGCGGCGCATCGCCCAGCTCTCGGCTCTCCGTGTCGAACTGCTTCGGATGGTGAACGAGTGCACACACGGTAGAATCTACGAATGCCGAGTCATCGAATCCATTCAGGAAGCAGGTGGCGCATAGGTCTTCGACCTCATTTGGAGTGTGGCACGAAGGCCTCCCGCGGCGACTGAGCGATTGTCGCCAAGTTGACCCAGGAGCTCGAGGCGCAAAAGAAGATCCTTACGTGCGCGCTGAACGGTGGCCGTGCGTCAAGTCGGGCGCCTAAAGTCCTGCGGACCTCAGGCGCAGCGCATTGCCCACGACCGTCACCGACGAGAGCGCCATCGCCGCGGCGGCGATGATTGGCGACAGCAGCATCCCGAAGGTCGGATAGAGCACCCCGGCCGCGATCGGAATTCCTGCGGCGTTGTAGACAAACGCGAAGAACAGGTTCTGCCGGATGTTGCTCATGGTCGCCTGCGAGAGCCGGCGGGCGCGGACGATGCCGTTGAGATCGCCCTTCAGTAACGTGACGCCCGCGCTCTCCATGGCCACATCGGTGCCGGTGCCCATCGCGATCCCCACGTCCGCGGCGGCGAGAGCGGGCGCGTCGTTGACGCCGTCGCCGGCCATCGCGACGATGCGCCCCGCCTTCTGCAGCTTCGTGACGACCGCGCTCTTCTGGTCTGGCAGCACTTCGGCCTCGACCTCCGAGATGCCGAGGCGCCGGGCGACCGCATCGGCGGTGGTCCGGTTGTCGCCCGTCAGCATGATGACCTTGATGCCTTCGGCCGCCAGCGCCCTCAGTGCGTCCGGTGTGGTGGCCTTCACGGGGTCGGCGATGGCGAAAATCCCAGCGAGCCTGCCGTCAACCGACATGTTCACCACCGTTGCGCCTTCGCCGCGCAAAGTCTCCGCCGCGCCTTCCATGGACGAGGTTTCGACGCCGGCGGCGTTCATGAATTTTCCGTTGCCGAGCATCACGGCCAGGCCGTCCACGCTGCCGGTCGCCCCCTTGCCGGTCGGAGAATCGAAGTCCGTGACGGGCGCGAGGTCGACGCTTCGCTCCTTGGCCGCGTTAACGATCGCGTCAGCCAGCGGATGCTCGCTCAAGCGCTCCACGCTCGCGGCGAGCCGCAGTATTTCGTCTTCCTGGAATCCTTGGGCCGGCACGATCGACACGACCTTGGGCTTGCCTTCGGTGAGCGTGCCGGTCTTGTCGACGACGAGCGTGTCGATCTTCTCCATGCGTTCCAAGGCTTCGGCGTTCTTGATCAGGACGCCCGCGGCGGCGCCGCGGCCGACGCCGACCATGC
>ERZ778022.4574-NODE-4574-length-11872-cov-4.714902_pt1 | contig 11872 bp, 9 predicted proteins | sample MGYA00375752_ERZ778022 | MGnify/ENA primary metagenome ERZ778022 (study PRJEB29350, sample SAMN05389826) | bioreactor metagenome | isolation source: Thiocyanate bioreactor | place: South Africa: University of Cape Town | collected 2014-04-04 ...
CGGGCGAAGCCGCCGGTCGCCATGCGGGTGAACTGCTTGGCGAGGTCGGACAGGTCGGCCTGCCGTTCTCCGTCCGGCTCGCCGAAATGGCGGTCGAGCGCGAGGCCGAACAGCATCCCGAAGACCGCCAGGCCGACGAAGTCGAGGTCGAGCCCGTCGCGGGCCAGCCCGTCGAGGATCTGCCCGCGCTGGCGGATCAGCGGGGCGATGCTCTCGCGGTAAAGCTCGCGGCCGAGGTCGGGATCGCTGAACAGCGCGGCGGTGAGCAGCGGGAAGATCTCGATCATGTCGCCGAGGTGGCGGGTCGCCGATTCGAGCGCGAGGCGGGCCATGTCGTCGGGCGAATCGGCGGTCTCGTAGATCTCCTTGCGCGCGTGCATCCCGCGCATCGCGTCGATCAGCGGCTGGATCACGGCTTCCTGGAACAGGGCTTCCTTCGATTCGAAATGCTCGAAGATCGTCGCCTGGTTGACCTCGGCCGCGCGGGCGATGTCGCGGGTGCGCGCGCCCTTGAGGTTGGCATGGGCGAAGACCTGCTGGGCGGCGGCGATGATCGACTTGCGCCGCTCGGCCGCGGGCAGGTAGGCGCGGCGCTTGGTCTTCACGGGCTCCATCCTCGCCGTCTCCCTGTCGTTCCGGCCACGCCTAGCAAGAGCCTCGGGACAGAACAACCAAGCATTTGGTTGATTGTGGCGGCATCACAAAACCTTGTCGCCCCGGGTCAAGTCCGGGGGCGGCGAAGGGGATGGGAAACGCCGGCGAGGCGGTCGTGAGCCGAAATTCCCCCCTGAGGCCCTGCCTGTGGCTTGCGGCTAGCCCCGGTCCACGATCCCTGCACCGCCGCGGCGAACCAGGCGGCGATGTGCGCGCGTTCGGCGGGGCTTGCCTCGGGCAGGGGCAGCTGGCGGGCATAGGTGGCGAGGCCCGTCGCCAGCATGGCGATCTCCAGCGCGCGGGCGCGGCCGTCGCTGCCGCCGAGCCACGCGGCGAGCGGGGCGATCGAGCGCTCCTCCATCACCCGCGCGGCGATGGCCGCGGCTTCGGGATCGCCGGCGGCCAGCGCGATCATCAGCGGCGGGCGGATCTCGTTGGCGGGATCGAGCAGCGAGGCGGCCAGCCCCTCGCCGAAGCGCTCGCGCGGGTGGGCCAGCACCGTGTCGACCGGCACGGCGGCGACCAGCGCGGCCTCGAACAGCCCGGCCTTGGAGCCGAAGTAGCGCAGCAGCAGGGTCGAGCTGGTCCCCGCCAGCGCCGCGATCTCGCGGATGCCGGTGTGCGAGTAGCCGGTCTCGGAGAAGGCCCGCTGCGCCGCCTCGAGGATGCGCGCGCGGGTCGCCTGGGCGTCGCGCTTGCGGAGGGGAACGGAGCTGGTCACGGAACCAAGGCTAGCGGGCGTTGACAGCAGGGCAAGGGCGGAGCAAGTTATCAGTTGATAACTTACAGGAGGATGCGGATGGCGACTTTCGTTCTGGTTCATGGCGGCGGCCACGGCGGCTGGTGCTACAAGCTGGTCACGGAACGGCTGCGCAAGGCCGGGCACACCGTCTATGCGCCCTCGCTGCCGGGCATGGCCGAGCACGTCCACGAGCTGCATCCCGGCATCGACCTCGACACCCATGTCGACGATATCGCGAACCTGCTGTTCTACGAGGACCTGCGCGACGCGATCCTGGTCGGGCACTCCTACGGCGGGATGGTCATCACCGGGGCGGCCGACCGCGCGCCTGACCGCGTCGGCCACCGCGTCTATCTCGACGCCGCCTATCCCTTCGACGGCGAATCGCTGCACGAGCACGCCTACGATTCGATCGAGCCGCAGCGCCAGGGAATCTACGTCGAGAACGGGGTGGAGCTGGTGATGAAGCCGCTGCCGGTCTATGCCGGGTTCTTCGGCATCCACGATCCCGAACTGGCCGAATGGGCCAATGCCCGCTTCACCCCGCAGCCCTGGGCGACCTTCTCGCAGAAGCTGGTCCTGCGCAACGAGGCGGCGATGCGGGCGATCCCCGAATCGCACCTGGTCTGCACCTCGACCCTGGCCACGCGCGGCCAGGTGCCGGGCCGCACGCTCGACCTGCTCAAGGAGCGGTCGCAGGGCCGGTTCTGGGACGTCGACACCGGCCACGACCTGATGATCACCGAGCCGGACTGGGTGACGGAGAAGCTGCTGCTGATCGCGGAGGGGTAGGCCTCAGCCCCCCTGTGCCTCGTTCCCGTCGCGTTCCGGCGGGCCGAGCAGGGCGGGCTCGAAGATCAGGGCGCAGATCAGGGTCCAGATCAGCGAGATCATCAGGATCAGGCCCATGCTCGCCGTGCCCGGGTGGTCGGAGATCCACAGCGCGCCGAAGGCGCTGCCCGTGGCCAGCGCGCTGAACACGATCGCGCGGGCGAGGCTGGTCTGGAGCAGGTCGCCGGTCCCGCTCCGCCAGGCCATGACGAAGTAGATGTGGAAGGCGACGCCGACCCCGAACAGCAGCGGGAAGGCGATGATGTTGGCGAAGTTGAGCGGCTGGCCGATGACCACGCAGGAGCCGAGCGTGAGGAAGCCGGAGAGCACCACCGGGGCGAGGGTGAAGGCCACCTCGCGCACCGAGCGGAGCACGGCGAACAGCAGCAGGCTGACCAGCAGCAGGGCGACTACCCCCGCCTCGATGAAGGCGCGGCTGACGGTCCAGGCCGCCTCCTGGGTCGAGACCGGCATCCCCACCGCGCCCGGCGCGACCTTGCGCACGGCGGCGGTGAAGCGCTCGATCACCGCGTTGTCGGTGCTGTCGCCGGCGGGCATGACCTGGACCATTGCCCGGCCGTCCTTCGTCAGCCAGTCCTTGGTGATCTCCTCCGGCAGGCTGGCGCGCGTCACCTCGCTCGGCTGGAGCGAGAGGCGGATCTGGTTGAGCGTGATGTTGAGCGGGTCGACCAGCATCGCGCCGGCCCTCGCCCGCGCCTCCGGGCTCGCCTGGGCGAGGCGGGCGAAGGTCGCGGCGAGGCGGCCGGCGGCCTCGCCCAGCGGGCCGGGCCGGGCCGCCGCCAGCCGGCGCAGCTCGCCCGCCGCCTTGTCCAGCGCGGCCACGGTCGCCGCGTCGTCGGCCGGCGGGGCGAGGTCGAAGGGGTTGATCGCCGGATCGAGCAGCAGGGCCGCGTCCTGGATCAGCGCCAGCTTGGGCGCCTGGTCCTCGGGCACGAAGCTGTCGACGGTGATCGCGTCGCGCACCTCGGGCAGCCTGGCCAGCCTGTCGGCGAGGGCATGGGCGGCGGGCAGGCTGGGCTCCAGCACGTTCAGCGAATTGGGGGTGCGGTCGGGGTCCTTGAGCAGGTCGGCGAGCTGGGTCATCGCCGGAGTGCCGGGATTGCGGAGGTGCAGCGGGTTGAAGTCGAACTTGACCAGCGGCAGCACGGCGATCGAGGCGAGCATGGCGACGACGAAGGCCCAGAGCACCTTCTTGCGGTTGCGCTCCAGCCAGCGGTCGACCGGCGCGGCGCCGGCATAGCCGACCTCGGCCTTGGGCACGCCGGGCTTCAGCAGGACGAGCAGGGCGGGCAGCAGCGTGACGTTGAGCACCAGGGCGATGACCATGCCGATCCCGGCGATCACCCCCAGCTCGGCGACGCCGATGTAGTCGGTCGGCAGGAAGGCGGCGAGCGCCAGGACGATCGCCCCGGCGGCCAGCAGGATCGAGGCGCCGACCGCGTCGGCGGCGCGCTCCAGCGCCTCGACCAGCCCGGCCCCGGCGCGGCGCTCGGCGTTGAAGCGGACGCTGACCGGGATGCCGAAGTCGACCCCGAGCCCGACGTAGAGCGGGATGAAGGCGACCGAGATCAGGTTGAGCCGCCCGGCCGCGATCAGCCCGGCCGCCGTGGTCATCACCAGCCCGGCGACGATCGTCGCGACGATCGCGAAGACGGTCCTGGCCGAGCGGGTGGCGAGCCACAGCACCAGCAGCATGGCCGCGCCCATGATCCCGCCGATCGGGCCCATCGAATCCGCGATCGTGCCGAATTCCTCGTCGGCCAGCGGCACCTCGCCGGTAATGCCGACCCGCACCCCGTGGGCCGCGTCGAGCCAAAGCTCCCGCGTCTGGGCGTGGATCGCGTCGACCGCGTCCTCGCCGGGCTTGAGCGCGCCGTAGTTGAGGTTGGGATAGGCCATCAGCACGGTCCGCGTCGGCGGGACGAGCGCGCCCTTGCCGGTCGAGAACAACTGCTGCCACGAGAAGTAGGCGGGCTTGCCCGCGAGCGAGGCCGAGACCGCCGCGTCGAGCCGGGTCAGCGGCAGGCTGAGGGCGTCGGCGGCCTTGTTCTCCGGCTCGTCCGCCGCGCCGCCGGCCGCCGTGGCGATCGCATTGCCCACGCCGTGCAGGCTGGGGTCGTAGGCAAGCCCGCCGAGCAGCGGCTGCGCGTCGATCAGCTTGGCGGTGGTCGCCTTCACCTCGTCGACCGAGGAGAACAGCAGGCCGTGGCGCGCGAAATAGTCGTTGGCGTCGGGGCGGACGATCGAGGAGAAGTTCTTCTTGTCCTGCCCCAGCGCCTCGGCGAGCCGCGCCGCCGCCCCGGAGGACAGCTCCGGCGTCTTGCCGTCGACCACGATCAGGATCGCGTCGGTCAGCTTGGGGAAGGCGTCGGCGACCTTGCTCTCGTTCTGGCGCCACGCGGTCTTGGCCGAGATCAGCTCGCCGGTGTCGGTCGTCATCTCGAACGAGGTCATCACGTGGAGCAGCGACAGCACCGTCAGCACCACGGCCGCCCCGATCGCGACGAACGGCTTGCGCGCCGAATAGGAGATGGTGCGCTTGAGGCGGGTCGTCAGCATGGGGGCGACGATTAGAGGGCCTTGGGCGAAATGTAAAAGCGCGGCGTTCGCGTCTTCCCCTCCGGCGCAGGCGCCTCGGGCTCCGCATTGCCCGTATCAATTCGCGCCCCGGGCCTGTAGAGAGCCCGCGCGATGGGGACGAACTGGGTCGAGACGTGCTGCTGACTGTCATCTGGTGGATCGCCGCGGCGCTGACCGCGGCCTCGGTCGCCTATCTCCTGCTGGCGATCCTCGCCGTGGCGACGTTCCGCGGCACCGGCGGGCCGGGCTGGCCGACGCCGCCCAAGGTGACGCTGCTCAAGCCGCTCTACGGGCTGGAGGACTATCTCGAGGAAGCCATCGCCAGCTCCATGGCGCAGGAGGTGGCGGGGCCGATCCGCTACGTCTTCGGCGTCCATTCGGCCGACGATCCGGCGCTGGCGCTCGCCCGGCGGGTCGCCGCGCGGTTCCCGCAGCATGAGGCGGTCTTCGTCGTCGACGGCCGCAGGCACGGGATCAGCCCCAAGGTCAGCAACCTGGTCAACATGGCCGAGGCGGCCGGCCTCAGCGAGGTCGTGGTCCTCTCCGACAGCGACACGGTGCTGGAGCCGGGCGAGCTCCAGGCGGCGATCGATGCCCTGTCGGCGCCCGCCGTCGGGGTCTGCTCGGCGCTCTACCGGGCGCGGCCGGGCCTGCCCGGCAACGGGGTGCGCTCGTTCGGGGCCTGGTTCATCGACTACTGGTTCCTGCCCATGGCCACGCTCCACGCGCGCCTCGCCCCGCTCGCCGTCACCTATGCGCCGCTGGTCGCGATCCGGGGGGAGGTGCTGGACAGGATCGGTGGCCTCAAGGCCCTGGCCGACGAATTCGCCGACGACAACGCCATGGGCCGCTTGGTGCGCGAGGCGGGCTATGAGGTGACGTTCGTGCCGAAGGTCACGGAGACGCTGGCCAACGACCCGACCTATGGCGAGCTGTTCACCCACGAGCTGCGCTGGTCGCGCACCGTGCGCGGGATCGATCCGCCGGGCTTCTTCGCCTCGGTCGTGACCCATGCCGGGCCGCTGCCGCTGCTGCTGCTCCTGCACCCCTCGTGGTGGACCCTGGCCGCCGTGCTGACGCCGGTGGCGCTGCGCTGGCTGCTCTCGGCGCTGGTCGTGCGCCGGCTGGGCCGGGCGCCGGGCATGGTCGTGCCCAACCCGGTCACGCTCTGGCTGCGCGACCTGTTCACCTTCGCGGTCTGGGCGGCGGCCTGCTTCGTCCGCACGGTCGACTGGCGCGGGCAGACCATCGCCCTGTCCGGCGCGCCGTCGCGGCCTGGGGAGGCCTAGCTGAAGCGGCGGCTGATCTTCACGGCCGACGACTTCGGGCTTTCGCCGGAGGTCAACGAGGCGGTCGAGCAGGCCCACCGCGAGGGCGTGCTGACCTGCGCCAGCCTGATGGTCACGGGCCCCGCCGTCGCGGACGCCCTGCGCCGCGCGCGGCGGCTGCCGGGGCTGGGCGTGGGCCTGCACCTCGCGCTCTACGACGCGCCCGCCTGCCACCCGGAGCCATCGCGCATCGCTCCCGACGGACGGACGCTCGGCATGGATGCGACCGGAACCGGCGCGGCGATCATGCTCTCCGGCAAGGTCCGCGCCGCCGCGCGGCGGGAGATCGAGGCCCAGTTCGAGGCCTATCGCCGCACCGGCCTGCCGCTCGGCCATCTCGACGGGCACTGGCACTGCCACCAGCACCCCGCCGTCCTCGCCATGGCCATCGCGGCGGGCAAGCCGCTCGGGCTCAAGGCGGTGCGGATTCCCTACGAGCCCTACGGCTTCTCGCGCCGCGTCGGCGGGGGCGGGGCGCAGCCGGGGCGGCTGGCCCATGTCCTCGGCCACTATCCGCTGGCGCTGGAGATGCGCCGCCAGGCGCGCCGCGCCGGGCTGCGCTGCAACGATGCCTTCTTCGGCAAGAACGACGCGGGCGCCGTGAGCGAGGCCCTGCTCGCCCGGATGGTCGCGCGCCTGCCGGCGGGCGTCACCGAGGCCGGGCTCCATCCGGCGACCGGGCACTGGCCCGCGCCGCACAACCTGCCCGGCGACTGGCGCCCCGAGCACGAGCTTGCCGCGCTGACCGGCCCGGCCCTGCGCGCGGCGATCGCGGCGAACGGGGTCGAGCTGTGCCGCTGGGCGGACCTCGCATGAGCGCGATCGTCGCCCGGGGCCATTGGCGCACGACCGCGCTGACCCTGGCCGTGGTCCTGGCGCTGCTCGTCGCCGGCATGGCCTCGGGCGGCCTGCGCGCGCTGATCGACGAGGCGGCGGACAAGATCGGCCCGCTCGCCGTTGCCGCGACCCTGCCGGCGCAGATCGCCGCGATCCTGCTCTGCTCCGCCGCGCTCTGGGTCCTGCGGCCCGGCGTCGGCTTCTGGGGCTGCCTCAACTCGCGGCTGCTGCGCGACGCGGGCGACAACCTGCTGGTCTTCCTCCCCGGCCTGGGCGAGGTGATCGGGGCGCGGGCGCTGGTCCTCTCGGGCGGGCGGACCCGCGCCGCCGTGACCGCCAGCGCGCTCGACAAGTTCGCCGAGACGGCGGCGCAGGTGCCCTACATCATCCTTGCCGCCGTCATCCTCCTGCGCGGCTGGCGGCACGACTGGAACGAGGCCCTGCCCGGCCTCGCCACGGTCCTCGCGATCCTTGCCGGCCTCGTCGCCCTGGGGCTGGTCCTGTGGTGGCTGAGCCGGGCGCGCGACGGCCTTGCCGGGCGCTTCGCCGCCTGGGCGCGGGGCCACGCCAGCCTGCTCGTCGCCGAGATGAAGGTGCAGAAGGCCGGGCTCCCCGCCAGCCTCGGCCTGCACTTCGTCGCCTGGATCATGGGCGGCGTGCAGATCTGGATGGCGAGCCGCGCGCTCGGCTTCGAGGTCAGCCTCTACGAGGGCATCGCGCTGGAAAGCGCCGCCTATGCCGGGCGGGCGATCCTGTTCTTCATCCCCGCCGGGCTCGTCACCCAGGAGGCCGGGCTCGTCGCCGCCGGGCTGATCTTCGGGCTGGCCCCGGCCGAGGCCCTGGCGCTCGGCCTGGTGCTGCGCCTGCGCGACGTGGTGCTGGGCGTGCCGCTGCTCGCCTGGCCGCTCCACGAGTACCGCCACGCCCGCCGGGCGCGCAAGCGGGTCACGGAGCCGGCTTGACCGCTTCCTCGGGCGCGGGCGCCGCGGGCTGGGGCGTCGCCGGCTCGGGCGTCGCGGCGGGCGCGGCCGGGTCGATCAGGGGATCGTCGAGCAGGGCGGGCGCGGCCGGCGCGGCGGTCCCGAAGTCGCCGGGATTCTTGCCGTCGGGCGCCTTCAGCCGGTCGATCTCGCCCTGGCGGTCCTGCAACCAGGTCTCGCGGAAGGTCGCATAGGGATCGACCGCATCCTCCAGCATGGCCTTGAGGTCCTGGTCGTTGTTGGCCCGGTCGTCGAGCCCGCTGAGCGAGGTCATGGCCGTGCCGCGCCCGTGGCGGAAGATCGGGTTGTCGAACAGCGGGAGGAAGGTCTCGAAGCGGTCGGCCTCGTCGCGCAGCGTGGTCGGCCCGAGGATCGGCAGGTAGAGGTAGGGGCCCGGCTTCACCCCCCAGAAGGCCAGGGTGTTGCCGAAGCGGTTGCCGTGGTGCGGCAGGTTGAACTTCTTGTCCTTGGCGACGTCGAACAGCCCGCCGATGCCGAGCAGGGTGTTGAGCAGGAAGCGGGCGAGCGAGCGCACCGCCCGCTGCGGCTTGAGCTGGAGCAGGTCGTTGAGGATGATGATCGGCGCGCCCCAGTTGGACAGGACGTTGTGCAGCCCGTCGCGCGCCGGCTTGGGAGTGACCTTCTGGAAGCCGAGGGCAAGGGGGCGCAGCACCGCCTTGTCGATCACCATCGAGACCGCGAAGCTGACCCGGTTGAACCCTTCGAGCGGATCGTTGGCCGGCTTGATCTGCTGGGCCAGCTCGGCCTCGAAGGGGTCGGCGGCGGCCTCCCCGCCCGCCGGAGCCTCGCCCGCCGCCGCGGCGGCCTCGGCCGGCGTGCCCTCCGTCGTGGCCGCCGTGGCGGCCTCGGCGGGTGCGGTCTCGGCGGCGGCGGCCGGGTCCTTCAGTTCGTCGAACTCGTCCTTGGGGGCCTCCTCGCCCTGGGCGGGCAGCACCGTGACCTCGCGCTTGCGGACGGGCGTGGCCGGCGGCTGCGCGGGGGGCGGGACGACCTGGCCGGGCCCGAAGATCGGCCGCTCCTGCTCGGCCAGGGCCATCACCCGGGGCGAGGCCTCGAGCGACCAGGCGGTGCGGATCATCGCCAGGGGCCGCTCGGGCGGCAGGCGGGGCGGCTCGGCGGCGGCGAGGGCGGGGACGATGAAGGCGGCGGCGGGCATCAGGCGGCCATCCGTTCGGCGGGCGTGAACGCGGCGAAGCTGCCGCAGCGCACCCCGCCGTCCGCCAGCGCGCGCCTGACCGCCGGGTCGGTCAGGGCGGCCAGCTCGTCGCGATAGCGATAGCCTGGGGCATGGCCCGGCCAAGCGTCCTCGGTTGCCGGATGGCAGTAGATCTCGATCAGCCCGTCGACCGGGGTGGCGACCGCCTCGCGCATCCGCGCGGCGTCCATCGCCCCGGTCCAGCCCAGGCCGATGAAGCGGTCGTTGACGGTAAGCCCGGCGCGGCGCAGTCGCCCGCGGAGCTGGCGCGCCCACCAGCGCAGCGGCGCGGTCCCGCCGCGCTCGTAGGGCACCCGCATCGCCTTCATCCCATAGCGCGGCCCGATCCGCAGCACGGCCGAGGCGATCATCGGGTGGAGGTGGAAATGCTTGTGGGCGTTGACGTGGTCGAGCGGCAGGCCGGTCGCGGCGAAGGCCTGGAACTGCGCCTCGATCTCCGCCGCGAGCTGGGCGCGGGCCGCGGCGGAGCCGGCGATCGCCAGCGCCGTGCGCAGCATCGAATCGTGGAACCGCCCGTCCGTCCCGACCAGCGCGGGAATCCGCTCGGGCGGCAGGACCGGCGCCGCGTCGGCCAGGGCCAGGTGCAGCCCGACGCCGAGCCGGGGCAGCCGCCGCGCCCGCGCGACCGCGTCGGCGGCGGCGGCGCCCGAGACCATCAGGCTCGCCGCGGTGAGGATGCCCTCGACATGCGCGCGCTCCACGGCCTCGTTGACCGCGAGCGCCGCGCCGAAATCATCGGCGGTGACGATCAGGCCGCGCATGTCCCTCCCCTGGCGGCCGCGGCCTCAGGCCGCTTCCTTGCGCTTGCGCAGGAAGTCGAAGAATTCGACGCCCTCGCGCAGGCGGCGCTTCATCATGTCCCAGTCGCGCAGCATCTCGCCCATGATCGCGCCGATCTTGCGCGGGCGGAAGTAGAAGCGCTTGTACATCTCCTCGACCTTGTCGAAGATCACCTCGGACGAGAGGTGCGGATAGGATAGCTGCGCGATCTGGGTGCCGCCGTCGGTCAGCAGGTGGTCGCTGCCGTCGAACCAGCCGTTCTCGGTCGCCTGCTTGTAGAGGAAGGTCCCCGGATAGGGCGCCGCCAGGCTGACCTGGATCGTGTGCGGGTTCAGCTCCATCGCGTAGCGGATGGTCTCCTCGATCGTCTCCAGCGTCTCGCCGGGCAGGCCGAGGATGAAGGTGCCGTGGATCGTCAGGCCGAGGTCGTGCGCGTCCTTGGTGAAGCGCCGGGCGACGTCGGTCCGCAGGCCCTTCTTGATGTTGTGGAGGATCTGCTGGTTGCCGCTCTCGTAGCCGACCAGCAGCACGCGGCAGCCGCCTTCCTTCATCGCCTTGAGCACGGGCTGGGGCACGTTGGCCTTGGCGTTGCAGCCCCAGGTGACGGGGAAGCCCGGCGTGCCGAAGCCGAGCTTGCGGAGCTCCTTCGACAGCTCGGTCACGTGCTCGTGCGCGTCGGCCAGGGTGTCGTCGTCGAAGAAGATCTCCTTCACCTCGGGCATCTCGCGCAGGATGTACTGCACCTCCTCGATCACCTTGGGGACCGAGCGGTAGCGGTAGTTGTGGCCCGAGATGGTCTGCGGCCAGAGGCAGAAGGTGCAGCGGCTCTTGCAGCCCCGCCCGGTGTAGAACGAGACGTAGGGGTGGCGCTGGTAGCCGCCGAAGTACTTGGTGAAGTCGAGGTGCTTCTTGTAGACCGGCGAGACCATCGGGAGGACGTCCATGTCCTCGATGATCGCGCGGTCCTTGTTGCGGACGAAGGCCCCGTCCGGCCCGCGCCAGGTGATCCCGTCGACCTCGGCCAGCGGCTTGCCCTCGGCGATCTCGACCAGGGTGAAGTCGTATTCCTCGCGCGCGACGAAATCGAGCGCCGGGCAGGCGGCCAGGCTCTCGTCCGGCTGGATCGCGACCTTGGCGCCGACCATGCCGAGCAGGCAGTCCGGGTTGCGCGCCTTGACCAGCTCGGCGGTGCGGCAGTCCTGGTTGAAGCTCGGCGTCGAGGTGTGGAGGATGACCAGCTCCATCCCGTCGATCTCGTGGGCGATGTCGTCCCACGACTGGTCGTGCGCCGGGGCGTCGATCAGGCGTGAGCCCTCGATCATCGCCGCGGGCTGGGCGAGCCAGGTCGGATACCAGAAGCTCTTGACCTCGCGCTTCATCTGGTAGCGCGCGCCGGCGCCGCCGTCATAGCCGTCGAACGACGGGCCCTGCATCAAAAGGGTACGCTTCATCAGTCTCTCTTTTCAGGCGCTTATCCGCCCATCGGCTGCGATCCGGAGCGCGTTACCACGCCAATCGATCTTTCGCACGGTAAAGCTGGCCGCAAACACGAGGAATTCCACCGAGTCAATCAAAGGCAGCCACCACAGGGCGGCGGACCGCGCTCCGGCGATGCGGTCGGCGCGGATCGCGACCGCCAGCCGCACGGCGAGGGCGGCCATGGTGAGCACCGTTCCTGTCGCGGGCATGAACGGCACGGCGAGCAGAGCCAAGGGCAGCGGCCGGGTGACGATCGAGCCGGCGTAGCCCCAGGGTTGCAGCCCGCGGATCGTTGCCGCCCAGCGCAGTTTCTGCCGCCACAGCGCGGCGAAGGAGCGCTCGGTACAGGCATGGGTCAGCAGCAGCGGCGGGATCGCGACCGTCAGGCCGCGCCCGGCCACGG
>ERZ778022.4579-NODE-4579-length-11867-cov-4.186251_pt1 | contig 11867 bp, 9 predicted proteins | sample MGYA00375752_ERZ778022 | MGnify/ENA primary metagenome ERZ778022 (study PRJEB29350, sample SAMN05389826) | bioreactor metagenome | isolation source: Thiocyanate bioreactor | place: South Africa: University of Cape Town | collected 2014-04-04 ...
CCGAAGCCCTCGTTGCCCTTGCGCTGGATGATCTCGAAGAAGATCGGGCCGAACATGTTCTCGGTGAAGATCTGGAGCAGGATGCCCTCGTCGCCGATATTGCCGTCGATCAGGATGCGGTTCCTGCGCAGGCGCTCCAGGTCCTCGCCGTGGCCGGGTACGCGCTTGTCGACCAGCTCGTAATAAGTCTCGATCGTGTCCTGCAGCTTGACGCCGCGGGCGCGCAGGCGCTCGACCGTGTCGTAGATGTCCGGCGTGGTCAGCGCGAGGTGCTGGATGCCCTCGCCCTTATACTCGCGGATGAACTCCTCGATCTGGCTCTTGTCGTCCTGGCTCTCGTTCAGCGGGATGCGGATCGCCTTGTCGGGTGCGATCATCGCCTGGCTGAACAGGCCGGTCGCCTGGCCCTTGATGTCGAAATACTTCTGCTCCTCGAAGCCGAAGAGCGTGCGGTAGAACTCGCTCCACACCCGCATCTGGCCGCGGCGGACATTGTGGGTGAGGTGATCGAGCAGGTCGAGCCCGACATTGTTCTTCGCCTCGGCCTCCCGCCAGCCGGGGAACTCGGCCCAGTTCTCGTAGAGGTCGATGCCGTCCTGGATGAAATAGAGATAGGATCCGCCGATGCCGAGGATGACGGTGTCGTCCTCGTCGGTGCGCTTGGCGCCGTGCTCGAGCGCCCAGGCCATCGCCTTGGCCGGATCGGCGACGCGAAAGGCCATGGCGCTGGCCGAGGGGCCGTGCTCGCCGCGGAAGGCCGCGACGCGGCCGGCCTCGTCGCGGTTGAGCATCAGGTTGATGCGGCCCTGCTTGTAGCGCGTGACGTTCTTGGTCGGGTGCCGGTGCGTCGGCACGAAGCCGAGCATTTCGAACTGCTTCCCCATCGCCTCGGGATCGGGCGAGGTGAATTCGACGAATTCGAAGCCGTTGAGGCCGAGCGGATTGGCAGGATCGGTCATGGGTGCACGCTCCAAGAAGGTAACGCGCGGGCTAGTCCGAAGTGCAGTTAGTGTCAATTGATACTAGTTGCGGTCAGAGCCCTTCGCCACCCACCCAGTGCGCATTGGAGAGGCGCCGGGCGACGCTCCAGGTCTGGGTGCGGATGTCCGGCACCGCGACGATTTCCCAGAAGGCCCCGCGCGTCATCGGACCCAGCGCGTAGAGATTGGCGTTGGGCCGGCCCCTGGCGTTGATCGTCTGGCCCTGATTGTCGACATCGATGCCCAGATGCGCGGCGTCGGGGCGGATCACGCCGCGTGCCGCGAGCTGTTGCAGCAAGGGTTCCTCGGTGCGGTTGAGGTCGCCAAGGGGGCCGGTGCAGTTGACGATGCGCTGGACGAGTATCGCCTCCGCCGTCTCGGCGCCGCGGCGGCGGAGTTTGACCTCGATGCCCCCGGGCTTCTCCTCGAAGCCGAGCGTCTTGCCTGCGATCACTTCGAGCTGGCCGCGCTCGACAACGGCCATCAGCCGGGCATGGACCTCCGGGGCGAGGCGGTGGCGATGCACGTCCCACCAGGGGCGGAGATGGCGCAGGAATCGGCCGCGCTCGGCCTCGCTGGCATTGCCCCACATCGCCTGAGTGAAGGGGCGGAGTTCGTCGACCGCGTTGCGCCAGCCGATTTCCGCGCCGCGCGCGCGCACGGCGTGCAGCAACCCGGAGGCAGTGGTGGCGGGGCGCTCGGCCAGCTTCTTCCAGTCGCTGCCCGGCGCATGGGCGCGCGGCAGCAGGCCGCGGCGGGACAGCGCGACGATCTTGCCCTTGAACCCGCGCGCGTCGAGCAGCAGCACGACGTCGATCATCGTCAGGCCGGTGCCGATCACCAGCACGGTATCGTCGGGGCCGAGCCCTTCGGGCACGCTGGCGTCCCAGGGGTCGCCCTTGTAACGCTCCGCGGAGAGCTTCTCGGGATCGAGGCCGGGCGGATCGTGCGGGGGCAGGTTGCCGACCGCAAGCACCGCGGCGTCGGCCTCGATCGTGCCGGTCTTCAGCCGCACCTTCACGCCATCGCCGAATTCCAGGTCCTCGACTTCGTCGCGAACCAGCTTCAGCCGGTCGGGATGCTCGAGCAGCGCGGCGTCGAGCAGCTCGCGGAGATACTCGCCATAGGTGACGCGGGGGATGAAGGCGCTCGGCGCATCCTCCACGCCGCGCGCCTGGAGCCAGCGGACGAAGTGCGAGGGATCGTCGGGGAAGGCGCTCATGTTCGCGGCGCGCACGTTGAGCACATGGCTGGGATGCGCGGCGCCATAGGCGAGGCCCAGGCCCGCCACCGGCGCGCGCTCGATCAGCGTGGCGCGGGGCCCCTCGTGGCGAAGCAGGTTGACCGCCTGCAGGGTGCCGGAGAAACCGGCGCCGATGATTGCGACATGCTCGATCACGTCAGATTTCGTATTCGATCTGCCACTCGGGCTGTTCATAGGCCGGCTTGCGTGCCGCCATGCCGGGCTGGCGGGCGAGCATCTGCCCGTAAAGCCGCTTCACCGCATCGCTGGCGGTGCGGGCGAACAGCGCCGGGACGACGGCATGGACCACACAGGCTGCGCCCCCGACGATCATGGTGAAGCCGAATCGCGCGGCGGTGGCGGCATGCTCGCCATAGCTTTCGCCGACGGCGCGCGGATGGGACAGGAAGATGCGCTCGAACATGGGCGCCGTGTACGCCCCCCGGGCCGCACTGTGAAGTACAGCTTTTGCGATCCCAAGCCTGGCTTTGTTTGCAATGCGACGGCGCATGGCCGAACCTGGGGAAGAGGCGAGCCGGAGAGCACGCGCAGCGACGGGGGTTCCAACCGCGGACGGACTGTGGTTGGTTAGCGCTAACAATATGAGGGGATGACAGCTTGAGCGAGGATGCACGGTCCGACACCCCGTCGGCGCCCTTGGGCGAACATCATACGGCCACCCGCAACGAGAAGATGGTGATCGCGGCATCGTCGCTGGGCACCGTGTTCGAATGGTATGATTTCTATCTCTACGGCCTGCTCGCCACGACGATCTCGGCGCAGTTCTTTGCCGGGGTGAACGACACCACCGCATTCATCTTCGCGCTCGCGGCGTTCGCGGCGGGGTTCGCGGTGCGTCCGTTCGGTGCGCTCGTCTTCGGGCGGATCGGCGACCTGGTGGGGCGCAAGAATACGTTCCTGGTGACGATGGGGATCATGGGCGGATCGACCTTCGCCGTGGGCCTGCTCCCCAATTTCGCCACTGCCGGCGTGGCCGCGCCGATCCTGCTGGTGACGTTGCGGGTGCTCCAGGGGCTGGCGCTGGGCGGCGAATATGGCGGCGCCGCCACCTATGTCGCCGAGCATGCGCCCAACCATAAGCGCGGGCTCTACACCAGCTGGATCCAGACCACCGCGACGCTCGGCCTGTTCGCCTCGCTGCTTGTCGTGATCGGCACGCGGTCATGGCTGGGCGAGGCGGCGTTCGCGAACTGGGGCTGGCGCGTGCCGTTCCTCGCCTCGATCCTGCTGCTCGGCGTATCGCTCTGGGTGCGGCTCCAGCTCAACGAGAGCCCGGTCTATGCCCGGATGAAGGCGAGCGGCAACACGTCCAAGGCGCCGCTCACCGAGGCGTTCCTGCGCTGGGGCAACCTGCGCATCGTCCTCATCGCGCTGTTCGGTGCGGTCGTGGGGCAGGCGGTAGTGTGGTACACGGGGCAATTCTACGCGCTGTTCTTCCTCGAGAAGACGCTGAAGGTCGACGGGATGACCGCGAACGTCCTGATCGCCATCGCGCTGGCGCTGGGCACGCCCTTCTTCGTGTTCTTCGGTTGGCTCTCGGACAAGATCGGGCGCAAGCCGATCATCCTGGCCGGATGCCTGCTCGCCTCGATCAGCTATTTCCCGCTGTTCCATGCGCTGACCCAGGCGGCGAACCCCGCGCTGGCCGAGGCGCAGGCGCGGGCGCCGGTGGTCGTCTCCACGCTCAATGCGCATTGCTCCTTCCAGTTCGATCCGATCGGCAAGAACAAGTTCGATGCGAGTGGTTGCGATGTCGCCAAATCCTATCTCGCCAAGGCTGGCGTTCCCTATGAGCATGAAGTCCTCCGCCTGTCGGACGATGTGACGATGTCGCCAGTGCCGGAGGGTCAGGTCGAGGTGGCGATCGGCGGGAGCAAGGTCACTGCGCCGACCGCACTTGCCGGCATGGGCACGGGTGCCCGCAAGGCAGCGATCGCTGCCTTCCAGAAGGACCTCCAGGCCGCGCTCGCCGCTGCCCGCTACCCTGCCAAGGCGGACGATGCTCGGATCGACAAGCCGCTGGTGGTGGCGATCCTGTTCGCGCTCGTGCTGCTGGTGACCATGGTCTATGGCCCGATCGCGGCGATGCTGGTCGAGCTCTTCCCCAGCCGCATCCGCTATACGTCGATGAGCCTGCCCTATCATCTGGGCAATGGCTGGTTCGGCGGCTTCCTGCCCGCCACCGCCTTCGCGATGGTGGCGGCGACGGGGGACATCTATTACGGCCTCTGGTATCCGGTGGTGGCCGCGGCCGCGACGCTTGTCGTCGGCCTGTTGCTGCTCCCCGAAACCTTCCGGCGGAAGATCGAGGAATGACCGTCGAAACCGTGCGCGCCTGGCTTGCCGAACATGCGCCGGATCTTGTCCTGATCGAGCAGGCGGCGAGCACCGCCACGGTGGCGGAGGCGGCGGCGACGCTCGGGGTCGAGCCCGGGCGCATCGCCAAGACGCTGGCGCTGCGGGTGGGCGATGCTGTCGTGCTCGTCGTCGCGCGTGGCGATGCGCGGCTCGACAATCCCAGGATCAAGGCCGAGTTCGCGGGCCGCGCCTCGATGCTCGGCGCCGAAGAGGCGGAGGCGCTGACCGGTCATCCGGTGGGTGGGGTCTGCCCCTTCGGGCTGGCAACTCCGCTGCCGGTCTATTGCGATGTCTCGATCCGGGGATTCGCGACGGTGTTTCCGGCGGCGGGCTCGCGCACCGCATCGGTGGAAATCGCGCCCGAACGCCTGGCGGCGCTGGTTTCGCGGCGTTGGGTTGACGTATGCAAGCTGGGGTGAGCAAATGCGCTTGACCCGCCGCGCAACCTTCCCTAACGGACCGCCTCCACGCTTCGGCATGGCCCCTTCGTCTAGCGGTTAGGACGCGGCCCTTTCACGGCTGAAACACGGGTTCGATTCCCGTAGGGGTCACCATCACCACAGCGACCGGCCAGCTCTCGATCAGCTTAGCCTCAATCGGCCCAGGCCGCATCCTCGACATGCAGCTCGGCGGCCGGGCGGCTGCCCCAGTCGTCGAGCTTGGCGCGGCCGGCGAGCCAGAACCGGCGGTCGCGCGCGCCGTGGAGCAGGGCCTGGCCCAGCTCGGTCTCGGCGGCGCGGAAGGCGATGGCCTTGAAGCTGGCGCCGTCGTTGCCGCGCACGATCAGCCGGACGTGGTCGGCGCCCACCGTGTCGGCCTTGACCATCCGCACCGGCCCGACCGCGATGCGCGGCGCGGGCCAGCCCATGCCGAAGGGTCCGGCGCTGTCCAGCGTCTCGATCAGCCCCGGCCGCAGGCCGCCGGGCGCGACGGCGAGGTCGAGCAGCACGGCCTGGGTCGCGGCGGCGGCGGTCACGTCGGCGCCGAGCCTGGCGTCGAGCCAGTCGGCCAGCGCGCCGACCCGGTCCGCCGCGATGGTGAGCCCCGCCGCCATGGCGTGGCCCCCGCCCGCCACCAGCAGCCCGGCCTCGCGCGCGGCGATGATCGCGGCGCCGAGGTCGACCCCGGCGATCGAGCGGCCGGAGCCTTTGCCGTGGCCGGTTTCGTCGGCGTCGAGCGCGATGACCAGCGTCGGCTTGCCGGTCTTCTCCTTGATCCGCCCGGCGACGATGCCGATCACGCCGGGATGCCAGCCCCGGCCGGCGAGGACCATGACTGCGCGGTTGTGCTGCCCGGCGATCTGCGCCTCGGCCGCCTCCTGAACCTCGGCCTCGATCGCCCGGCGCTCCTCGTTGAGGCGGGAGAGCTGGGCGGCGATCTCGCGCGCCTCGTCCGGGTCCTGGGTGGTGAGCAGGCGCACCCCGAGCGTCGCCTCGCCGACGCGGCCCCCGGCGTTGACCCGGGGGCCGAGCGCGAAGCCGAGGTCGGAGCAGGTCGGCGCGCGCTTCAGCCGGCTGGCGTCGATCAGCGCCGCCATGCCGACGTTGTCGCGCCGGGCCATGACCCGGAGCCCCTGGGCGACCATCGCCCGGTTGAGGCCCTTCAGTTGCGCGACGTCGGCGACGGTGCCGAGGGCGACGAGATCGAGCAGGGCGAACAGGTCGGGCTCGGCCCGCGCCGCGAAATAGCCGCAGCCGCGCAGGCGGCGGACCGTCGCCACGGCGAGGACGAAGGCTACGCCGACCGCCGCGAGGTGGCCGTGGGCCGCGCCGATATCGCCCTCGTCGAGGCGGTTGGGGTTGACCAGGGCGGCCGCCACCGGCAGCTCCGGCGCGCACTTGTGGTGATCGACCACGATCACGTCGACGCCGGCCTCGTGCGCCATCCGCAGCGCCTCGTGGGCCATGGCCCCGCAGTCGACCGTCACGATCAGGCTGGAACCCTGCCCGGCGAGGCGGACCAGCGCTTCGCCCGAGGGGCCGTAGCCTTCCAGCAGGCGGTCGGGGATGTAGTAGCCGGCATCGTGGCCGAGCATCCGCAGCAGGCGGATGAGCAGCGCCGCGCTGGTCGCCCCGTCGACGTCGTAGTCGCCATAGACGGTGACGGTCTCGTGGGTCAGCACCGCCTGGGCGAGGCGCTCGGCCGCCGCCTCCATGTCGCGGAACTCCGACGGGTCGGGCAGGAACTCGCGTAGCGAGGGCGCGCGGTGGCGCGCCAGATCGTCCGCCGCCACGCCGCGGGCGAGGAGGAGCTGATCGACCAGGTCGCTCTCCAGCCCGCCGGGCGCTCCCGCGCCGTCGCCGATATCCATGTTGCCGCGCCGCCAGCGCCAGGCGCGGCCCGAGAGCGAGCGGTCGATGCCGAAGACGGAGGGAGCGTGGGACGCCATGGAGCCGGACTAACCGATCGGCCGCACATGGCAAAGCCGTCGTTAAGGCTTGTCGACAATTGCCAATTCGCAGCTGTCGTGATTGGCTAGCAAGCGGGAAGGAAGCAGGAGGACTCGGGGTTATGGGCAGATCGACGATGATATTCGCTTCGGCCGGGGCGGCGGCCCTGGCCGTGGGGCTGGCCGCCGCGCCGCTGCTGGCGCAGCCGGCCGGTGCGGGCGGGGGTTCCGGCGGTGGCGGGCCGGCGCGCTACGACATGCGGGCCGGGACCGTCTCGGGCGTCGGCGCCCAGGGCGGCGGCGGCGGCATGGGCATGATGTTCGGCGGCGGCGGGGGCGGCAACGCCGTCCAGCACGAATTGCTGCTGCGGCTCGGCTCGGGCCGCGCGGCCGACCGGGGCGCGCCCAAGGCCGACCACTTCATGCCGCCCGCGGCCCAGCTCGGCCGCTCGGTCCAGCTTGTCTCCCCGCGCGAGGAGCGCGGCGTGGACGAACTGCCCCAGCGCCCCAAGGGCCGGATGCTGATCTACTGGGGCTGCGGCGAGCACGCGCCCAAGGGCCAGCCCGTCGTCATCGACTTCTCCAGGCTCGCCGCCGGGCAGGTTCCGCCCGGGCTGTGGACCACGACCATCGTCCGCGACTGGGGGCCGACCGCGCAGAACAGCCGCTCCTTCGCGCGCTGGCCGGCGGAGGACGGCAAGTACGTCCGCTCCGATTCCTCGCTGCCCGGGCCGCACAAGATCTCCAGCAACTTCGCGCCGGAGATCTCGTTCACCCTGGCCAACGACTTCATGCAGCCGCTGCGCTCGCGCACGATGAACCTGCCGGGCGGGGCGAAGAACCTGATGTGGTCCGGCATCCCGCTGGCGACCGGCTATCTCGCCACCCTGTTCGGCGGCCAGATGAACGATCGCGGCGACATGGGCGACATGGTCATGTGGTCGAGCAGCGCGACCCGCCAGTTCGGCGGCGGGCTGGCCGACTGGCTCTCGCCCGGCCAGGTCGCCGCGCTGGTGCGCGACCGCACGGTCCTGCCGCCGACCGCGACGAGCTGCACGATCCCCGCCGAGGTGATCCGCGACGCGGGCCAGTTCCGCATGGGCACCCTGACCGCCTTCGGGCCGGAGGAGGACTTCGCCTATCCGCCGCGCCCGGCCGGGGCCCGCGCCTGGAACCCGGAGTGGACCGCGCGCATCCGCCATCGCTCGACCACGAGCTGGATGGACATGGCCGGGATGGAAGGCATGAGCGGGATGGGCGGGCAGGGCGGCCGCTATTCCCGCGACGACGATGAAGGCGACGCGCCGCCGCCGCGCAACTGCACCCCGCGCCGCGGCGGGCTCGGCGGGATGCTCGGCGGCCTCGGCGGTCTTGGCGGCGGCGGCCGGAACGGCTGCTGACGGCAAGGTGTTGGCGTCAAGGTGCTGACAATCGTCTGGCACAGCCGGACCGGCGCCGCCCGCGCCATGGCCGAGGCGGCGCTGGCCGGGGCCGGGGAAGGCGCGCGCCTCGTCCCGGCCAGCGAGGCCACGCCCGAGGTCCTGCTGGAGGCCTCGGGCTACCTCTTCGTCTGCCCGGAGAACCTCGCCGCGCTGAGCGGCGCGATGAAGGAGATGTTCGACCGCGCCTATTACCCGCTGCTCGGGCGGATCGAGGGCCGCGCCTATGCCACGGCGATCGCCGCCGGCTCGGACGGACGCGGCGCCCAGGCCCAGATCGACCGCATCGTCACCGGCTGGCGCCTGAAGCGCGTCGCCGAGCCCTTGATCGTCAACCTCGGCGCCCAGACCCCGGAAGCCATCCTCGCGCCCAAACAGGTGCCCGAGCCGGACCTGCAACGCTGCCGCGAGCTGGGCGCGGCCCTGGCGGAAGGGCTGGCGCTGGGGGTATTCTGACGGGCTGCATGAAGGATCGGGTTCAGTACCCGATCCGCTCCATCAGCTCCGCCTTGGCCGCTTCGTACTGCCGGGCGAGGGTCTCCACCCGCTCGGCCACGGGTTCCACCGCGCTCACCGCGCCGATGCCCTGGCCCGAGCCCCAGATGTCCTTCCACGCCTTCGCCGCGCCGCCGGAGCCGAAGTCCATCTTGCTCGGATCGCTCTGGGCGAGGTTGTCGGGGTCGAGCCCGGCGGCGCGGATCGAGGGTTTCAGGTAGTTGCCGTGAACCCCGGTGAAGAGGTTGGTATAGACGATGTCGGCGGCGCGGCCCGCGACGATCTGCGCCTTGTAGGCATCCGGCGCATTGGCCTCGGGCGTGGCGATCCACGGGCTGCCGACATAGGCGAAGTCGGCGCCCATCGCCTGGGCGGCGAGGATCGAGCGGCCGTGGGCGATCGCGCCGGAGAGGGCGACCGGGCCGTCGAACCAGGCGCGGATCTCCTGCATCAGGGCGAAGGGCGATTGCGCGCCGGCATGGCCGCCCGCGCCGGCCGCGACCGGGATCAGGCCGTCGGCGCCCTTCTCGATCGCCTTGCGGGCGAAGGCATCGTCGATCACGTCGTGGAACACCAGGCCGCCCCAGCCGTGCGCCGCCCGGTTCACCTCTTCCTGTGCGCCGAGCGAGGTGATGAGCAGCGGCACCTCCCACTTCTCGCAGGTGGCCATGTCGGCCTCCAGCCGATCGTTGCTGCGGTGGACGATCTGGTTGACCGCGAAGGGCGCCGCGGGCCGCTCGGGATAGGCGCGATCGTGGGCGGCAAGCTCCTCGGTGATGCGGTGCAGCCATTCGTCGAGCTGGCTGGCGGGCCGGGCGTTGAGCGCCGGAAAGCTGCCGACCACGCCCGCCTTGCACTGGGCGATGACCAGGTCCGGCCCCGAGACGATGAACATCGGCGAGGCGATGACCGGCAGGCGCAGGCGGGAGAACAGGGCGGGCAGCGGCTTGGGCATTGATCTTCCCTGTTTTAATCGACCGATTAAACGTCCTTAGCACGCCTGCTTTTCCTGTCGAGCCGCCAGTTCGGGCATTGCCTTTGCTGAACAACTGCACAATGGACGTTCGGTGGATGGCCTGCCGGGCGGGCCGGGAGAGGAATTGGGATTCATGACCGCACAGACGCTCGATACCTCGGACATCGACCAGTACCTGGGCAAGCCCGTCGCCTCGTCGAGCCTGCGCGAGCCGATCGCGCCCAACGACATCCGCCGCTGGGTCCATGCGATGCACTACCCGAACCTGCTCCACTACGATCCCGACTTCGCCGCGGCGAGCCGCTGGGGCGGGATGGTCGCGCCGCAGTCGTTCTGCATCGCCACCGATGACGGCCACGGCGCGGCGCCGGCCTGCGTCGGCAACATCCCTAACTCGCACCTGCTGTTCGGCGGCGACGAGCACTGGTTCACCGGCGTCCGGGTCCGGCCCGGCGACACGATCGCCAACGAGCGCATCCCCTTCGACTACGTGGTCAAGGAGACCAAGTTCGCCGGCCCGACCTGCTTCCAGCGCGGGGACAACAACTTCACCAACCAGGACGGCGAGCTGATCCTCAAGCAGCGCTCGACCTCGATCCGCTACCTCGCCCACGCCGGCGGGGAGACGGTGAACACCGAGGAGTTCGAGGAGCCGGTCTGGACCGCCGAGGAGCTGGTGGAGGTCGAGAAGCGCCGCTTCGCCTGGGCCAAGATGATGCACGACCTCGGCCACAAGGAGCGCTGGTGGGACGACGTGGCCGTCGGCGACGACCTGCCCGAGCGGGTCTTCGGCGTCCACTCGATCGCCAGCTTCGCCACCGAATGGCGCGCCTACATCGTCAACAACTGGGGGACGATGAACCTGCGCAAGCAGGACCTCGCCGGGGTCGGCTTCTCCGAGGAGATGGGGATCTGGGAGAACGATCCCGACATGATGAAGACCGATCCCTTCCTGACCGACGGCGCCTATTACGGCCCCTCGCGCGGGCACCTGTTCCCGGCCTGGGCGCGGCGGATCGGGATGCCGCGCGGCTACGGCTACGGCGCCTCGATGGGGGCCTGGGGGATCGACTACCTCGCCGGCTGGGCGGGCGAGCACGGCATGGTCGTCCACGCCGTCTCGAACTACCGCGGTCCGGCGCTGACCGGCGACATCACGATCCAGACCGCCGAGGTGATCGACAAGTCGGTCGACGACGAGGGCCGCCACCTGGTCCACGTCAAGCACAAGATGGCCAACCAGAAGGGCACGATCCTCGCTACCGGCACGGCCGAGATCGCCCTTCCGAAGAAGCCCGCCTAACTCAAACATCCGCATCCACAGGAGTATGCCAATGGCCACCCTCGATTGTTCCGATCTCGACAACTACATCGGCAAGCCGATGCAGCCCGCCCGCATGGTCGAGGCCGTGGCGAACACCGATATCCGCCGCTGGGCCCAGGCGATGCACTACCCGAACCGGCTGCACTACGATTCGGCCTATGCGCTGGAGAGCCGCTTCGGCCAGCTCGTCGCGCCGCAGTCGTTCCCGGTGACGATGGACGACGGCCACGGCTCGGCGCCCTCGTGCATCGGCCTGATCCCCAATTCGCACATGCTGTTCGGCGGCGACGAGTGGTGGTTCTACGGCCCCAAGATCGTCGCGGGCGACCGCATCTGGAACGAGCGCATCCCCTTCGACTACGTGATCAAGGAGACCAAGTTCGCCGGCCCGACCTGCTTCCAGCGCGGCGACAACTTCTACTACAACCAGCACGGCGACCTGATCGCCAAGCAGCGCTCGACCTCGATCCGCTACAACCAGGCGGCGGGAGAGGAATCGATCTCCGCCGACCAGAGCGGCGCCGAGGACCCGGTCTGGACCGACGACGAGCTGGAGGCCCTGGAGGACCGCAAGTTCACCTGGATCAAGATGCTCCACGACCTGGCCCACAATCCCCGCTACTGGGATAGCGTGACGGTCGG
>ERZ778022.4583-NODE-4583-length-11851-cov-4.949729_pt1 | contig 11851 bp, 10 predicted proteins | sample MGYA00375752_ERZ778022 | MGnify/ENA primary metagenome ERZ778022 (study PRJEB29350, sample SAMN05389826) | bioreactor metagenome | isolation source: Thiocyanate bioreactor | place: South Africa: University of Cape Town | collected 2014-04-04 ...
CCATGCTCCAGAAGACGAATCCGTTTTTGCGAGAGGGGAATCTGATTGGTGGGGATTGGGTTGGGGCCGATGGCGGTGCGACGCTGGATGTGGTGAACCCTGCTACGGGCAAGAAGCTGGGGACGGTGCCGAAGGCGGGGCGGGCGGAGACGAAGCGGGCGATCGAGGCCGCGCAGGCTGCGTTCGTGGAGTTCCGCAGGACCTCGGCGCTCGACCGCTCGAAGCTGCTGCGCAAGCTGCACGACGCGATCATGGACAACAGCCAGGCTCTGGCCGAGCTTTTGACGCTGGAGCAGGGCAAGTCGCTGGCCGAGGCGAAGGGCGAGATCGGCGCGTCGGCGGCCTATGTGCTGTGGTTCGCGGAAGAGGCGCGGCGGGCCTATGGCGAGGTGATCCCGTCGCCGTGGGCCGACCGGCGCATCATGGTGACGCGCGAGCCGGTGGGGGTGATCGCGGCGATCACGCCGTGGAACTTCCCGTCCTCGATGCTGGCGCGCAAGATCGGCCCGGCGATCGCGGCCGGCTGCACCTCGGTGGTCAAGCCCGCCTCGCAGACGCCCTATTCGGGGCTGGCCTGGGGGGCGCTGGCGCAGGAGGTCGGCCTGCCGGCCGGCGTGGTCAACGTGGTGACCGGCTCGGCCTCCGAGATCGGCGAGGAGCTGACCGCCAACCCGCTGGTCAGGAAGATCACCTTCACCGGCTCGACCGAGGTGGGCAAGATCCTGATGGCCAAGGCCGCCGGCACGGTGAAGAAGGTGTCGATGGAGCTGGGCGGCAACGCGCCGTTCCTGGTGTTCGACGACGCCGACCTCGACCGGGCGGTGGAGGGCGCGATGGTGGCGAAGTACCGCAATTCGGGCCAGACCTGCGTGTGCACCAACCGCTTCTTCGTGCAGGCCGGCATCTACGACGCCTTCGTGGAGAAGCTGGCTGCGGCGTCGCGCAGGCTGAAGATCGGCAACGGGCTGGAGGACGGCGTGCAGCAGGGGCCGCTGATCGACGAGAGCGCGGTTGCGAAGGTGGAGGAGCTGATCGCGGACGCCACCGCCCAAGGCGGCAGGGTGATGACCGGCGGCAAGCGGCACAGCCTCGGCGGCTCCTTCTTCGAGCCGACGGTGATCGCAGACGCCAGGCCGCAGATGCGCTTCATGAAGGAGGAGATCTTCGGCCCGGTCGCGCCCGTCTTCCGCTTCGAGACGGAACAGGAGGCCGTGGCGCTGGCCAACGACACCGAATACGGGCTTGCCTGCTACTTCTACACGGGCGACCTGGGCCGCGCCTTCCGGGTGATGGAGGGGCTGAGATACGGCATGGTGGGGGTCAACGAGGGGCTGATCACGACGCCGGAGGCGCCGTTCGGCGGCGTCAAGGAGAGCGGGCTGGGCCGCGAGGGCGGCCACCAGGGCCTCGACGACTACCTCGACACCAAATACGTCTGCATCGGCGGCCTCGGGCTGTAGAGCATTTCCAGCAAAAGTGCGAAGCGGTTTTGCGTTCGGAAATGCGGCTGAAACAAACAGATGGAGCAGCCGCCATGCGGGCGGGCGAGGTCGCCCGGTTCGGCCACGACCAGCACGGCGACGCAGTCACCCGCGCCGCCATCGCAGGCGGAAGCCTGCGCGGGTCGATCCTCACCTGGGGCGCGACGGTACAGGAGCTTTGGCTCGACGGCCACGACCGGCCGCTGACCCTCGGCTTCGGGCGGATCGAGGACTATCTCGCCCACTCGCTCTTCTACGGCGCGATCGTCGGGCGCTGTGCCAACCGCATCGCGCGCGGCCGCTTCACGCTCGACGGCCGCCGCTGGCAGATCGACGCCAACGAGCCGTCCGGCCATGCGCTGCACGGTGGCGGCGACGGGGTCTGGCGGCGCAACTGGCGGCTCGCCGCCTCCGGGCCGGACTTCGCGACGCTCGCCCTCGACGACCTCGACGGCGCGATGGGTTTTCCGGGCAACCTCGCGATCTCCTGCACCTACCGGCTCTCGCCGCCGGCGACGTTGTCGGTCGAGCTCACCGCCACGACCGACGCGCCCACACTGTGCAGCCTCGCGCACCATTCCTGGTTCAACCTCGACGACGGTGGGGTGGGCGACGTGCTCGCCCACCGCATGATGATCGCGGCCGGCGCGTATCTGCCGGTCGACGCCACGCTCATCCCCACCGGCGTGGTGCAGCCCGTCGACGGCACGCCGTTCGACTTCCGGCAGGCCCGCCCGATCGCGGACGGGGAGCGCCGCACCGCCTACGACCACAATTTCTGCCTCGCGGCTGCGCGGGGGCCGCTCGCCCGGGCCGCCTGGGTGCAGGGCGCGCGTTCCGGCGTCGAGATGGAGGTGTGGACCACCGAGCCGGGCCTCCAGTTCTTCGACGGCGACGCGCCGCCGCGCGGGGTGGCCGGCCTCGGCGGCATCCGCTACGGCCGGCATGCCGGCTTCTGCCTCGAGCCGCAGGTCTGGCCCGATTCGCCCAACCGGCCCTATTTCCCGCAGGCGGTGCTGCGGCCGGGCGAGACCTACCGGCAGCGCACGGACTACCGTTTCAGCATGGCCTGAGAGGCCCCGGGCGGCGCGGGCCGGCCGCATATTTCCGCTTGACCTTCCAGTCACCGGAAGGCCTACCTGCGTCGGTTCAACGGCGGTGAGCTCTTGAACGGGATGCGCAACATGTCACGCAACACGAAACTCCTCGGCGCGGCGGCGATGCTGATCGTGCTCGCGGCCGCCGTCTTCTCCGCCATGCGCTTCTTCATGGCGCCGCCGGACGACCTCGACCTCGCGCGCAGCAAGGCGAGCGCCGCCGGGCTCTACCGGGTGACGATCGCGCCCGAGCTGGAGCCGATCGAGCAGGGACCGCTGCAGGCCTTCCTCGTCACGGTCACCACGCCGGACGGGAAGCCGGTCGACGACGCGAAGCTGTCGGTCGACGGCGGCATGCCGCAGCACGGCCACGGCCTGCCGACGCGACCGCAGGCGAGCGGCCCGCTCGGCGAGGGCCGCTACCGCATCGAGGGGCTGCGCTTCCACATGAGCGGCTGGTGGGTGCTCAAGATCGGCATCGAGGGGCCGGCCGGCAGGGACGAGGCTGACTTCAACCTCGTGCTCTGACGATGGCCGTGCGTCTCCCGACGATCGCTGTCGCGGCGCTCGCGCTGGCGCCGCTGCTGGCCGCCTGCAATCCCGATACGCTGACGGTAGCCGAGAGGAAGCAGGTCGCCTCGCTGTCGCTCGCGGCGCTGGCGCCGCTGCCGCCCGACCCGACCAACCGCGTCGCCGACGACCCGGCCGCCGCCGCCGGACCCGCCCACCCGCGCCGCCGCCGCCGCGGCCGCCGCCGCGCTCGGCGAGGCGCTGTTCTTCGACACCGCCATGAGCCCGAGCGGCACGGTCGCCTGCGGCACCTGCCATCAGGCGGACAGGCAGTTCCAGGACGGGCTGCCGCTCGGCAAGGGTGTCGGCGCCACCGACCGGCGCACGATGCCCATCGCCGGCGCGGCCTACAGCCCGTTCCAGTTCTGGGACGGGCGCGCCGACAGCCTGTGGGCGCAGGCGCTGTGGCCGATGGAGGAGGCGCGCGAGCATGGCGGCACGCGCGCCTTCTACGTCCACGTGGTGGCGCAGAAATATCGCGACGCCTACGAAGCCGTGTTCGGCCCGCTGCCCGACATCGCCGGCCTGCCGCCGGCCGCCGGGCCGAAGGGAACCGCGGCCGAACGCGCCGCGTGGGAGGCGCTGGACGGAGGGCGGCAGGACGGGGTCAACCGCGCCTATGCGAACATCGGCAAGGCGATCGCCGCCTACGAGCGCACCTTGCTGCCGGCCGAGACGCGCTTCGACCGCTTCGCCGCGGCTCTGGCAGCGGGCCGCGAGCCGGAGGGCGACGCGCGCTTCTCCGACCTCGAGACCGAGGGGCTGAAGCTCTTCCTCGGCAGCGCCAATTGCGTCACCTGCCACAACGGGCCGCGCTTCACCGACGACCATTTCCACAATACCGGCGTGCCACAGGCGGCCGGCCTGCCGGAGGACCACGGCCGGGCGCAGGCGGTGCCGCTGCTGCTTTCCGACCCGTTCAACTGTCAGGGTCCCTACAGCGACGCGCCGGGCCGCTGCGACGAACTGCGCTTCATGATCCGCGAGGGCGAGGAGCTGGAGCGCGCCTTCAAGACGCCGTCGCTGCGCGGCGCTGCCGGCCGCGCGCCCTACATGCATTCCGGCCAGATCGCCACGCTGGAGGACGTCGTCGCGCACTATTCGGCCGCACCCGCCGCGCCGTCCGGCCATTCCGAGGTGAACCCGATCACGCTGACGGACCGGGGCAGGGCAGCGCTGGTGGCGTTTTTGAAGACGCTGGAATAGCACCGATTCTTCCTGCTCCCCCTAAACGGCAGGGCAATGGCATTTGACTTTGCGAGACCGCCTGACCGGGTCGTCATCCTCGGGCTTGTCCCGAGGATCAGCTGCCGCCGGCTGGATTTCGACCGCGGACATCCCGGAAAACACTGTCATTCCCGGTTAAGCGCGGCCATGCAGCAGATCCTCGGGACAAGCCCGAGGATGACGGCATTGGCGGTGCGCAGGGCGTAGGGTCCATATGCGATCGCCCTGCCATGAATGGGGAGAAGAAGGCGGCGTCTCAGTGGTCCTTCACCGTCTCCATCGCCACGAAGGTCGACGTGTGCTCGACATGGGGGAGCGCCGAGATGCGTTCGCCGAGCACGCGGCGGTAGGCGGCGATGTCTCTGGTGCGGACCTTGAGCAGGTAGTCGAAGCTCGCCGCGATCATGTGGCATTGTTCGATCTCCGGCACCGCGATCACCGCGCGGTTGAAGGCGTCCAGCGCCGCCGAGCGGGTGTCGGACAACGTCACCTGAACGAAGGCGACGTGGCCTTCGCCCATGCGCTCGCGGTCGACGATCGCCGCGTAGCCGCGGATGAAGCCGTCGCGCTCCAGCCGCTGCACGCGCGCCTGCACGGGCGTGCGCGACAGGCCGACCGCCTGCGCCAGCTCCGACATGGACAGCCGCCCGTCGCGCGCGAGCGCCGCGACGATGTTGCGGTCGATGCGGTCGATTTCGCCTGTATCGGTCATTTTCGCAGTCCATTACGTTCGTTTGGTGAGCCATCATAAGTCGGAACCGCATGGCGGGTCCATTCATTCGGACGCGGATGCAAGGGCGGTCGTGCTATGCTGCGCCGATCGAAATCCCGCCGCCATCGAGGGCCGTCATGCCGAAGGACACGCTTGCGCCGCTGCGCGCGAAGATCCGCGCCAACACCCTGCCGGACGAGGCGCAAGCGCTGGCGCGGCTGGTGCGGCAGGCCGGGCTCGGGGCGCAGGAGCGTGCGGCGATCAGCGCGCGGGCGGCGGAGCTGGTCCGCGCCGTGCGGGCCTCGACCGACCCGCGGCTGATGGAGGCGTTCCTGTCCGAATACGGGCTGTCGTCGCGCGAGGGCGTGGCGCTGATGTGCCTTGCCGAGGCGCTGCTGCGCGTGCCCGACGCCGAGACGATGGACGACCTGATCCGCGACAAGATCGCGCCGCACGACTGGTCGGCGCATTCGGGCGAGTCCGGCTCGATCTTCGTCAACGCCTCGACCTGGGCCTTGATGCTGACCGGTCGCGTGCTGGAGGACGGCGAGGGCGGCATCGAGCGGACGCTGCGCGGCATGGTGCGCCGGCTGGGCGAGCCGGTGATCCGCCGCGCGGTGGCGGCCGCGATGCGCGAGCTCGGCGAGAATTTCGTGCTGGGCCGCACCATCGCGGAAGCCGTGAAGAACGGCCGGCCGATGACGGCCAAGGGCTATCTCTATTCCTTCGACATGCTGGGCGAGGCGGCCCGCACCGAGGCCGACGCGCGGCGCTACCACAAGGCCTATGCCGACGCGATTCGCGCGCTCGCCGGTGAGGCGAAGAGCGACGACATCGCGAGGAACCCCGGCATCTCGGTGAAGCTCTCGGCGCTGCATCCGCGCTACGAGGTGGCGCAGCGCGAGACCATGCTGCCGCAGATGGCAGAGCGCCTGCTGGAGCTCTGCCAGGCCGCCAAGGCCGCCCGCATGGGTCTCAACATCGACGCGGAGGAGGCCGACCGGCTGGACCTCTCGCTCGACGTGATCGAGGCCGTGCTGGCCGATCCGTCGCTCGCCGGCTGGACCGGCTTCGGCGTTGTCGTCCAGGCCTACGGCCAGCGCGCGGCCTTCGTCATTGACTGGCTGCATGCGCTGGCCGAGAAGCTCGACCGGCGCATCATGGTGCGCCTCGTCAAGGGCGCCTACTGGGACAGCGAGATCAAGCGGGCGCAGGTGCTCGGGCTGTCCGGCTATCCGGTGTTCACGCGCAAGCCGAACACCGACGTCTCCTACATCGCCAACGCGAGGAAGCTGTTGGCGCTGACCGACCGCATCTATCCGCAGTTCGCCACGCACAACGCCCACACCGTCGCCGCGATACTCGCGATCGCCGGGGCGAACCGCGACCGTTTCGAGTTCCAGCGGCTGCACGGCATGGGCGAGGCGCTGCACGAGGAGGTGCGCAGGAAGGAGGGAACCCGCTGCCGCATCTATGCGCCGGTCGGCGCGCACGAGGACCTGCTCGCCTATCTGGTGCGCCGCCTGCTGGAGAACGGCGCCAACTCCTCCTTCGTCCACCAGATCGTCGACGAGGAGGTGGCGCCGGAGACGATCGCGCGCGACCCGTTCGAGACGGTCGCAGCGCAGGGGCCGGCGCACAATCCCGCGATTCCAATGCCTTGCGACATCTTCCTGCCGGTCCGATTCAATTCGCGCGGCGCCGACCTGTCGGACCACGAGACGCTGACGGCGCTTGAGAAGGCGCGCGCGAAATTCGCCGCGCCGCATCGCTGGGAGGCAAGGCCGCTGACGCGGGCGAAGGGCAGGGGCACGCCGCGCGAGATCGTCAATCCCGCGCGCACTGCGGAGGTCGTCGGCACGGTCGTCGAGGCGGACGGAAGCCAAGTCGAAGGGGCCGTCGGGCTGGCGCTGAAGGCGCAGCCGGCATGGGCGGCGACGCCGGTGGAGGAGCGCGCGGCGATCCTTCAGAAGGCGGCCGCGCTCTACGAGGCGCATGCGGAGGAGTTCTTCGCCCTGTGTGCCCGCGAGGCGGGCAAGAACCTGCCCGACGCGGTGGCCGAACTGCGCGAGGCGGTCGACTTCCTGCACTATTACGCCGCGCAGGCGCCGGGGGCCGAGCGCGCCTCGGCCGCGCGGGGCGTGATCGTGTGCATCTCGCCGTGGAATTTTCCGCTCGCGATCTTCACCGGCCAGGTCGCAGCGGCGCTCGCCACCGGCAATGCGGTGATTGCCAAGCCTGCCGAGCAGACCCCGCTTATCGCTTTCCGCGCGGTCGAGCTGCTGCGCGAGGCGGGCGTGCCGGCCGACGTCGTCCAGCTCCTGCCGGGCGACGGCGGCAACGTCGGCGCGCCGCTGACGGCCGACCCGCGCATTGCCGGCGTCTGCTTCACCGGCTCGACCGAGGTCGCGCGCATCATCGAACGGCAGCTCGCGAAGATGGCCGCCCCGGATGCGATGCTGATCGCCGAGACCGGTGGCATCAACGCGATGATCGTCGATTCGACCGCGCTGCCGGAGCAGGCGGTGCGCGACGCGCTCGCCTCGGCCTTCCAGAGCGCGGGCCAGCGCTGCTCGGCGCTGCGCATCCTCTACGTGCAGAAGGACGTGGAGAAGAAGGTGGTCGGCATGCTGGCCGGCGCGATGCAGGCGCTGGCCGTCGGCGACCCGTGGCGGATCGCGACCGATGTCGGGCCGGTGATCGACGACGAGGCGCGGCAGGGCATCTCGGACTATTGCGCGAAGATGGAGGACGAGGGGCGGCTGATCGGCAAGCTCGACGCGCCGGCCGGCGGCCGGTTCGTCGCGCCGCACATCTTCCGGGTGGCCGGCATCGGCGAGGTTGAGCGCGAGGTGTTCGGGCCGGTGCTGCACGTCGCCACCTTTGAGGCGGACGAACTGGACGAGGTGATCGATGCGGTCAACGCGCGCGGCTACGGCCTGACCTTCGGCCTGCACACGCGCATCGACGGACGCGTGCAGCACATCCTCGACCGCATCCATGTCGGCAACATCTACGTCAACCGCAACCAGATCGGCGCCGTCGTCGGCGCCCAGCCCTTCGGCGGCGAGGGCCTGTCCGGCACCGGGCCGAAGGCCGGCGGGCCGCACTATCTGGCCCGGTTCAGGCGGGCGGGCGAAGTGGCGGGCCGGGGGGGCGGGGCCCCCCCCCCCCACCCGTCCCCACAAGGGGGAGGGGAAGCTCGAAGCCTCGGCGCTTGGCACGGGCGCGAACTGGCCGGATCCGGCCGCCGGCGGCTGGTCGTCCCGGCCCGACCGCGTTGCGGTGCTGCGCAAGCATCTGCGCGGCAAGGCGGCAGCGGCGATCGCGGCGGCCGCGTCGCTCGATCCCGGTCCGGCCGACCTCGTCGGCCCGACCGGCGAGGCGAACTCGCTGATGCTGGCGCCGCGCGGCCGGGTGCTCTGCCTCGGGCCAGACGCAGAAAGCCTGCTTGCCCAGACCGTGCAGGCGCTCGCTGCCGGCAATGCGGTGGTCGCGGCGGCACCGGGCGCGACGGCCGCGCTGCAGCCGCTCGCGGGCGGCGGGTTCCCGCTGGCGGTTCATGACGTGCCGGTATCGGAGGAATTGCTGAAGACGGCCCAGATCGATCTCGTCGCATCGGCCGCGGATGCGGCGACGCTCGCCGGGCTGCGGCGCGCGCTGGCGCGGCGCAAGGGGCCGATCGTGCGGCTCGTCACGGAAGCGATCGACCCCGCGGCCTATGTGCACGAGCGGGCGATCTGCGTCGACACCACGGCGGCAGGCGGCAATGCCAGCCTGCTCGCCGCGGCGGAGTAGAGCATTTCCGGCAAAAGTGCGAAGCGGTTCTGCGTCCGGAAAATGCGGCCGCTCTACGAGGCTCAGGCGCCTTCGACGACCGAGAAGCCCTCGAACTGCGGGTGGCCGAGATAGGTCGGCGCCGCGGTGCCGCGGTTGCCCGCATTCTTGTGTGCGTCGCGGAAGTTCTGCGACTTGGTCCACGCCACGAAGTCGTCCTGCGTGGCCCAGACTGTGTGCGAGGCGTAGAGCGTGTAGCCCTCGGCATCGTTCGCCGGCCCCTTCAGCAGGTGGAAATCGCGAAAGCCGTTCATCTCGGAAAGCTTCGAATCGCGGGTCTTCCAGACATTCTCGAACGCGTCCTCGGAGCCCTTGGCGACCTTGAAGCGGTTCATGGCGATGAACATGATGCGGGTACCTCTCTTCCCTTCGTGTGGATCGGTTCCTAGCGTTTACGCGGCGCGAATGCGACCACGTTGTCCGGCAAGCGGTCGGGCAGCCGACCGTGCGGATTGGGGCCGGCCTGGCGGGCGCTGCCGGGCAATTCGCGCAGCTTGCCGGCGGCGGCGTGGCGCGCGGCCTCGCGCTCCTCGAGCAGCGCGCTGAAGCTCGGCAGAAGGCCGTCGCCGCGCGCGCCGGCGAGCCGGTGCAGCATCATGAGCCCGTTCACCGTGCGGCTCCCATCTGGCTGGCGACGATGGTGACGGGATAGGCGTTGCCGGGCGCGCGGTCGGCGGCAGCACCGGCCAGAAGGGCCGCGATCACCAGCGGGAAGACGGTGTTGACGAGGGCCATCGCCCTGGCGCGGCGGGCGGGCGTGCGCGGCAGCGCGATGTGGAAAACGGGTCGGGTCATCGGTTCTCTCGCTCCAGGCATGGGCCTGCGCCTGGGTCTTTAAACTTGATCTTGGTAATCAGGTATTGCGACTGCTACGAAACATGATAAAAGAAGTCAAGAAATCAACCGGCGCCATGACGCCACATGCGCCACCGCAGGAGAGGGTAATCCATGAACAGCCATGTTCCGGTCGAGCTTCGCTTCCGCATGCAGCAGCCCACCGCGCGCCCGGCGCAGGAACGGGTCAACGAGCCCGTCCGGGTCGTCTCCAGCGACGACCTGTTCCGCGGCCGCCACGAGATCGCGGTCGACCATTACGGCGCGATCTACCGCCTGCGCATCACGCGCCAGGGCAAGCTGATTCTCAACAAATAGGCAGGTTCCGGCTCGCAGGCGAGGACGGCGCGCCCGAAGGGCGCTCGTCCTGCTGAGCGTTGCGTCCGGGACGTCGGGCGCTCAGTGGTGATGGGCGCCGTGCGCGGCGAGCTCGGCGATGCCGAGCAGGTTGCGCATCGCCGGCCGCGTCGCGACGAGCCGCTCGATCGTGTAGCCCTGCAGCACCTCGAAGAAGGCGCCCAGCGCCTTGCGCAGCGCCTCGTTGAGCCCGCAGGAATCGATCAGCGGGCAGTCGGATGCGTCGTTCTCGAAGCACTCCGCCATGGCGAAGCTCTCCTCGGTGACGCGCACCACGTCGAACAGGGTGATCTCGCTGGCGGGGCGGCCGAGGCGCACGCCGCCGTTGCGGCCGCGAACCGTCTCGACCAGGCCGTTCTCGACCAGCGGCTGCAGGATCTTGAAGAGGAACAGCTCCGACACCGAATAGGCGCTGGCGATCTCCGGGATGCGGCTCAGGCGCTCGTTGTTGGCGGCGCAATACATCAGGATCCTGATGGCGTAGTTGGTCTGCCGGGTGAGCCGCATGGGATCCTCTCAAGGCACTGTGACTCCCCCTATATGGACCATAGATTAGAATTGTTCCAGAAGAATCGACCAATAATCTGAATTTTTTTCTCAAGTTTAAAGCGGGGGTCGGCGGAGGGACCCCGCGGCCGTCCGCGCCCTGCGCCATTGCGTTGCCCCGCCGCTGTTCCTAACTGCGTTGCGGCCGCGCCCGTGCGGCCGCAAATTGCGTTGGAGCCGGCGATGGTCGAGATGGCGGAAGGGGCGGGGGAAGCGCCGGCGACCGAGGCGGAGACCGCCGCCAGGCAGACGGCCCTGCGGCGCACCAAGCTCGCGGCCGGGCTGTCGCTGCTGGCCTGCGTGGCGGTGCTCGCTGCGGCCCGCATCTTCGAGCCGCGCCTGCCGGCGCTCTCCTATGTCGCCGCCTTCGCGGAAGCGGCCGTCATCGGCGGCCTTGCCGACTGGTATGCGGTGGTGGCGCTGTTCCGGCGGCCGCTCGGCCTGCCGATCCCCCACACAGCCATCATCCCGCGCAACCAGGAGCGGATCGCCGACAATCTCGGCCGCTTCATCGAGGCGAACTTCCTCGCGCCCGGCCCGGTGCGGGCGCGGCTCGCCGAGGTCGACTTCGCCACGCTGGTGGCGGACTGGCTCGCCGATCCGCGCCGGGCGGAAGGGCTGTCGCGATTCGTCGCGCAACTCGTGCCGCGCATGCTCTCGGCGGTCGAGCAGTCCGGCCTGCGCGACTTCCTGTCCCGGCGCGTCGCCGACCAGCTCGGCCGGATCGAGCTGGCGCCGCTGGCGGCGGACCTGCTCGAGGCGGTGACGGCCGACCGCCGCCACCAGCAGATCCTCGACGAACTGCTGCGGGCGTTGTCGGGGCTGCTCAACGACGAGGCGGCGCTGGATGCGATCCGCGACCGGGTGCGCGAGGAATTGCCGACGGTCGCCAACATCTTCCGCGCCGACGCCTACCTCGTGCGCAAGATCGTCGCCTCGGCGGCCGCGCTGATGGAGGAGGTGAAGGCCGATCCCGACCACCCGGTGCGGCGCGAGTTCGACCGCTTCGCTGCCGGCTTCGTCGCGCAGCTCCGCTCCTCGCCCGACTATGCCGCCCGCGCCGAGGCGCTGAAGCGCAACCTGCTCGCCCGGCCCGAGATCGCCAACCTCGCCGGCGAGATGTGGGCCGGCCTGCGCAGCTTCGCCGAGCAGGACGCGGCCGCTGACGATTCGGCCATCCGCCGCCAGCT
>ERZ778022.4585-NODE-4585-length-11844-cov-4.498600_pt1 | contig 11844 bp, 5 predicted proteins | sample MGYA00375752_ERZ778022 | MGnify/ENA primary metagenome ERZ778022 (study PRJEB29350, sample SAMN05389826) | bioreactor metagenome | isolation source: Thiocyanate bioreactor | place: South Africa: University of Cape Town | collected 2014-04-04 ...
CACCACCGTCGCCACAAACGCCGTCTGCGCCGCCGCCAGGTAGGCGCCGCGTGCCGCCATATGCGCCGCCTGCCGCGCCACCACGCTCTCCACGGCAGCGGCACCGGCGGAGCTGGCGGCCGCCACCGCCGCCGCGTCGTCTGGCACAAGGGCGGGGCAGCTGTCTGCCAGCCGGTCGCTGGCTGCCCGCCACGCGGTGGCAACCAGCAGGGAGGGGAAGGCGGCCGCCAGCTCCGATGCCGCCAGCGTGGCGTGCCCGGCAGGCCCCACGCCCTGCGCCACGTCCTCCAACTGGTCGCGCACCACCTCCCATCCCACGCCATCCAACGCCGCATACAGCTTGTACCGCAGGTCGCCTGCCGCCGCCACCGCGCCAGCCACGCCGCTAGGTACGCCCGCCAGTGTGGCCGCCCCGCCGCCGGCGCCCGCCCACGACCGCGCCGCCGTCAGCGCCTGCCGCAGCCCACGGAATGCGGCAGTAGTGGTTGTGGAGGCGGCGGTGGCATCACCGTCACCGTCAGCAGCACCGCCACCCCCCGCGGCGCTGCCAGCCGCTAGCGGGTGTGTGTCACCGGGCGACACGCGCGCGCCGGCGGGGCGGAACACGCCCAGCCGCCGCTCCTCCGCCGCCCACATGTCCAGCAACACCTGCGACAGCGGCACGCCGGTCAGGTCACTGCGCCATGCGCGCACAGCAGGGGAGGTGGCAGCGGGTGCGGTTGCCACCACCGATGCAAACGCGGTGAGGCATGGCGGCAGGAGGGCGGGCGGGGCCACCTCCGTCAGATCCAGCAGCGCATCCAGCCCGCCGCCCGCCACAAAATCGGTGACGGCGGCAGGCGCGCCGCCCAGCACGTGGTACAACGCCACCACCGCGGCCAGCGACAACAGCGCCCGCGTGGATGCTGTGTTGCCCTCCGCCGAGTTGCCAGACCGCGCGTCCACCACGCAGTGCCGCAGGATGCGCACCAGCGCACTCACACCGCCTGCCGCCCGGAACGCTGCTTGGTTGGCAGCCCCCACCTCGGCAGCGGCGGGCGAGGGTGCGTAATCATGCGCCGGCGGCGCGCCCGCGTCAGCTCCAGCGGACCCATGCGCGGCTGCTGCTGCAGCGTCTGCCGTCAATACCGCCACCAGCTGCAGCACCGCCTCCTTGATGTCGGACGCCCGCGCGACGGACGCGCCCTCTGCCGTCGCCGCCGCCGGCGTGACGCTGAGCACGCCGCTGGCGGTGCCGCTAGCGACACGCGGCAGCAGGCGGCGCGTGGACGAGCCGTCCGCGGGCGGCAGGTCAGAGTCGGGCTGGCTGACAAGCACCGCCGCCGCGGTAGCCAGCACGCCCGCGGCCCCCAGCGCGGCGCAAGCGCGCACGCCAGCATCCCGCCCGCACGCCGTCTCCTCGCCTCCGCCGCCGTCATCCCGCTCACCCGCCGCCGCAGCCTCCTCCTCGGCCTCCTTGCCCTCCACCACCTGGCCGCCAGACCCGCCGCCGCCCGCCCGCGCGTGGCGCGGTGGTGCGTACAGCGCCGACTCGGCAACGTCGGCACCCAGCGCGCGTGCCAGCGTGGCAACCGCGGTGTACGGGTGCATGGTGTCATTGCCGGTGCCAGAGGTGCGCGGCCGGGTTGCGCCGCCTGTCGTAGCACCAGCCGGGCGGCTGGCGGCCGCCTCCGCGGCAGCCGCAATGGCGGCACGGCTGTCGCGGCCGCCGTGCGTGGCCACCAGGCGCGTGGCAGGTAGGACCGCCGCCAGTGATGGCGCGCCCACGCGCGCCGCACGCGCCATGGTGCGTGCTACCGCTACAACACGGCCGTCGTCTGGCTCCACACCGCTGGCGCCGCCGCCGCTGCCGTCGTCGTCGCCGGCGTACGCGCGCAGGTAGGCGGCCAGGGTGGAGGCGCCGCCAAGCTGCAGCACGGCGTCCGCGACGGTGGGCATGAGCAGTGCCAGCAGGCGGAGGGCGGCGAGCTCCAGGGCACGGCGCTGTGGCGGCGTCCACAGGGACAGGAAGGGGTGGCCCGCCTGGCTGAGGTCTACGTACGCCAGCAGGGTGGGCACAAGCGGCAGGTCGCGCACGATGTGAAGGCAGGACACGGCGGCGCCAGCGGCGGCGGCGTCTGCCACCGGCCCCGAGGCAGGCAGCGCGGCCGCCAGCACCGTGCCCGACTCGCGGTCCGCCCACGCGCCAAAGTAGCGCTGGCGGGACAGCGCGCCCACCAGCGCCCACACCAGCGCCTTGAACTCCTGGTCCACGTCCGCGGTGGAGGTGATGGAGGAGAGCGGCACACCGAGCAACAGGCGCTGCTCGCCCGCCACCGACATGGCCACCAGCAGCTCCAGCAGGCCAGAGGCAGCAAAGAGGGGCGCGGCGTCGGGTGCGCGCGCCAGGATCGATACCACTGCCAGCACGTCATTGCGCAGCTCCTTGGCGGCGGTGGCGTGCCCCTCGCCCGCCAGCCGCTGCAGCAGGCGTGTGAACACCGCCAACGACTCCAGACTGAGCAGCGCGTGCGTGGCAGACGACCCCCGGTGACGGGCAATGAGGGCAACGAGGGATGGCGCGCCGCCGCCCGCGGGTGTGGCGGGCGCCGCCCCCGGCGCGGTGGCCACGGCAGACAGCTCCAGCAGGTTCCATACCACCTCCAGCGCCAGTGGCAGCGCGGGGTCGCGGGTTGGCGCGCCGGCACCCAGCACTGCCATTGCCAGCGGCAGCACGCCCGCACGAATCAACTCAAACGCATTGTCGCTGTTCTCGCTCATCTCCCGCACCACCTGCAGCAGCGTCACCAGCGTGGGCGACGCCAGCACGACGCCCGCCGCGCCCGCCGCCGCGCCGCGCGCCGCGCCGCCGCCACCGCCGCCACCACCGGTGTCACTGTCAGCCGACGCCGCCGTTGCGTCTGCCGCGGCTGCCACGCCTGCCAGGAATGCCGTCACATGTGACTCCACCGCACCCACCAGAATGCCAACGCTGTCGCGCGACCGCAGCAGCGCCTGGTGAAACGACCATGCTGACGGGCCGCCGGCGTTGCCGTCCCCCCGCCCGCCGCTCCCCGGCGCCGGGAACTCGTCATACCCCTGCGCCAGCACCCACAAGTGCAGCGACTGCGCAATGGCAAACTCCAGCTCTGGGTGCCCACACGTCAACCCGCCCGCCACAATTGCCACACAGTCCGCCTGCGCGTCCGCGTATTCTGCCACGCGTTCCTCACTCGCCCGCGTTCGGCGGTATGGCTGCAGTGGTTTGGGGGTGGGGTGGGGTGTGGGTGGGGTATTGACATTGGAGCTGGCCGCTATGGTGCAACTTAATGGGACGCAAAAATGTACCTTGCCAAGCAGGCGCACGGTGGCAGCCAGGCCGGGCACGAAGGCGGCGCCCTTGTCTGCCAGCGCCTTGAAGCCAGCATCCAGGACGGTGCGCAGGCGGGGGAAGTCTCGCGCAATGAAGCCGTCGTCATTGAAACGCGCCACGCGCTCCACCAGGTGCGCCTGCCGCTGCACCAGCCCGGCGCTGTACTCATCTGCAAACGCGGCGATGGCCGCCTCCATGCTCGCCGCGCCATCCATGCCGCCCGCCGTCGCCGCCAGCGCGCCGCCGGTCGTTGTTGGCGTGCGCGCCGCCATGCTTGCTTGTTGGAGTCTGTTGTTGGAGTGTCGTGACTTGTGTAGAAGGGGGCAGGGGCACAGGATTGGGGGAACAGCGGATGGGGGGCACAGGGGCAGCAGCGATAGCAGTAAGGAGGGGCACAAGGGGGGCACTCAAATCATGTAATGCAGGATACTCCCAATCACACGAGACCCCGTACGCAACCAATCACACCTGCTTGTGTCGTTTCCACCACCTCTCACCGTCATTTGCGGTGCCGTTAACAATTACACCCATTGCCAACATCCCTCTCCCTCCCACCACCATTGGTAGTAGTAACGGACAGGAGAGTAGTAGGAAGCAAGAGGAGCCGTTGCCGTTACGACGTTGGGGAAAGGCGAAATGGCAATGGGAGTTAATAGTGATATGACGATGGGGACAGCACGTAATTTATTCAGTGGGGGTTATTGAGTATGGGGAGTTGAATGGGAGTGGCATGCTGTGATTATTTGATGCGGCTGCCGTGATTGGGCGTTGGAGGTGGTGGCCGACATCACGGCCTCTTTTGGGCCTGACCGACTGCCTCACCGCCTGACCGCCTGACAGCTGCTACCTTGGCTGGCTGCTGCCTGGTTACTGCGTGAAGCTGCTGCAGAAGTGAAGGAGCTGTGCAACACCTGTGCCCCCACCATTGTGACAAACCTGTGCCCCTACTCGTGGATCAGACCGTCGTCAGTAACTGTGACTGTGTCGCCCCCGTTGCCTGTAACACCCAAACCGCAGCCGCCTGTCGTCGCTCAGTGTATCTAATTAGTACAAGATGGCGGCGGCGGCGGCGGCGGGGCTGGGCGGCGGGGATGGGACGGATGTGAAAAACACGGCGTACGTGCGGGCGGCGCTGGAGTCCAATGTGGCGCAGCTGAAGGCGAAGGTGCGGGAGCTGACGGACGACATTGAGTACCTGCGGTCCACGCGCAGCAAGGTGTCCACCGAGACGCAGGAGTTTGTGGCGTACGCGACGGCGGAGCTGAAGGCGAAGGACGACGTCATCGCCGACCTGCGCGCCAAGCTGCACGACGCGGAGTTTGCGCGCGAGACGGACGTGCGGAAGCTGCAGGCGCAGATGCAGACGGCGCTGGAGACCGCCATCAGCGAGCAGCGCAGCATGGAGGCGGAGCTGCGCGACAAGCTGCGCGGCGCAGAGGTGAAGCTGGAGCGCGCGGCGCAGTTCCTGGAGCGGCGCGACGAGATGGAGACGCGCATCGAGGAGCTGCAGGCGACGCTGGAGGCGGAGCGCGGCGCGCACCGCGTCGCGTTCGCCGACCTGGAGCGCAAGTACCTGGTGGACAAGTCCGCCGTCATGAAGGCGCACCAGGCGCAGTACCAGGAGCTGCGGCGGCAGGCGCGCGCGGAGGTGCAGCGCGCGCTGGACGAGGACACCAAGCGCATCCTGTTTGAGAACAAGCAGATGGGGGAGCAGCTGCGGCTGCAGGCGGAGGAGACAAAGCTGCTGGCCAAGGAGCGGCTGGCGACGGCGGAGCAGGCGCGCGTGCTGGCGCGCGAGGTGGAGATCTACGCGGACAAGGAGAAGGAGTGGGCGCGGCAGGGCAGCCGGAAGACGCTGGAGAACAAGGCGCTGAAGGCGCGCATCGAGGAGCTGGAGGCGGCGCTGGCGGCGGAGCGGTCGGAGCGGGAGGGCCTGCGCACCGGCATGCACAAGCGGTTTGAGAAGGACACGGAGGACCTGCGCCTGGAGCTGGACGGCATGCGCAGCCTGGGGCGCATGAAGGCAAAGGAGCTGCACACGCTGAAGAAGCTGTCCGCCATCGTGCTGCAGCAGCGCACTGAGGTGGAGCAGTTCCTGTTGGACGCGCTGGCGGAGGTGAAGCTGGCGGTGGCGCGGCGCAAGAAGGCGGCGGCGGCGGCGGTCGCGGCATCGTCACGCACGCCGTTGGAGCGCGCCGGCATTGGCAGCCACCTAGGGTACGCGCCAACCGGCGGCGCCAGCGGCCGTCTGGCTGCTGGCGCCGGCCGCTCCTCCCCACGCGCTGGCGCCGGCGGCACCGTACTGACGCTCACCATCCCCACCGGCGCCGGCGCGCGCCTGCCGGCAGCCACGGGGCTCACACTGCCGCAAGTAACGCACGGCCGGCCAGGTGGTGGTGGCGTAGCAGGGCTGGCAGGTCCACCCACGCCGCTGCGCGCAGTGGCGGCGGGCGTGCTGGCGGGCGACCCAAGTGTCATCAGCCTGCCGCCAGGTGTCGAGGAGGGTGAGGTGGAGGTGAGCATGGCGGATGCGCGGCGGGTGGACTATGCAGACCTGACGCCAGAGGACAAGGAGCGCGTGCTGCGCCTGCTGTTTGCCAAGATTAATAGTTTTGCTGCCGCGCCGCCATCCGCGCCCGGCACCGCCTCCATGACGCACGTGGACCTGGGGGAGGCGTCCGTCACAAGTAGCATCATGGGCGGCGGCGGCGGCGGCACAGGCCCTGAGAGCGGCGGCAGTGGCGACGATGACGGCGGCGGCGGCGGCAGCACAGCGCTGGGGGCGCCGTTTGGGCTGGCTGCTGACATCCCCGATGCGCTGCACCACTTGGAGTACGGCAGTGGCGGCGGCGGCGGCACGACACGTACGGCGCCAGGCTCCAGCGGTGGTGGTCCTGGGGCGCGGTCGACAGCGCGCCCACCGCTGTCGGCGTCTGGCGCGCCTGCTGCCGTGTTTGCCGTGCCGCCGGTGGGTGAGCTGGCGCCACGGCTGCGGCCTCAGCCGCCACGGTCTGCGTACTCACAGCTCATTGCCGACGCGCTGGCAGACACAGCGGTTGACGCCGCCTCCCTGCCTGACACCGCGGCACTGGCAGAGGCGCTGGCGTCCAAGGCAGCGGAGCGTGAGGCGCTGACGCGTCGTTTTGTGCCCGCCTCGCCGCCTAGATGACAACTTGAATGCTGCGTCACTATTCAACTACGATCGCTACCACGTCCATTACATTGGTGCCTGTGGGGCCGGTCATAATGTGCCCGCCCGGCGTGATAGTGACACTGCCGTGGGTGGTGGGCGTGTCGGCCGCGCCCGCCCGTGCAAGGAAGGTGTACGCGTCGCAGCGGCGGGCAGCAAGGGTGGCGGCGGGAGTCGCCAACGCTGGGTCGCCTGCTGCAATAGCGGCGCCAGCAGCGTCGGTGGGTCCATCTGTGCCGTCTGTACCCATGGCAGCAACCGTGATGGCAGGCACGCTGCCGGGCGGCGCCAGCCGGCGGACAGCAAGGGCGGTTGCGAGCACCAGGTGCTGGTTCCGGCCGCCCATGCCGGCACCTGGCGGCAGCGTGACGGTCGGTTCCCCGCCTGCCAACAGCACGGCAGGGCGGCGGAACGGGGCAGCGCTGTCGAGTGACGGGGGCACAGCAGTAGGTGCGGCATCCACCGCAATGCCAGCCAGCAGTTTGGCTACTTCCCCCGCCTCACCCTCCAGCCGCGATGTCAGAACGACGGGGTGGTAGCCAGCGGACTCGGCGGCGGCGGCAGCGGCATCTAACGCCACCCGGTTCCCTGCTACCACGACCGCCACGTCACCGGCGCGGGGTGCCTTAGGAGTGTCAGCCACGCGCCCTGCCACGCCGGCGGCAAGGTGGGTGGCAAGCGCGGGCGGCAGCGCTGGCGCCAGGCCGTACCGCTCAATCACGGCCGCGGCGTCAGCGAAGGTGGATGGGTCTGGCACTGTCGGCCCGCTGCCAATCACATCCAGCCGGTCGCCGTTCACGTCTGACAGTGCCAGCGTGATGACGCGTGTGGCGCCCGCGGCGGCGGCAAGCCGGCCGCCGGTCAGGCTGCTGCAGTGCTTGCGCACGGCGTTCATGTCATCAATGGGCGCGCCGCACGCTAACAGGGCGGCATTGAGTGCAGCCAGGTCGGCCAGCGTCGCGCCGGGCGGCGGCGACGGCGGCAGCGCACTGGCGCCGCCCGACAGTACTACAAACACGACGGTGCGGGCCGGCGTCGCCGACGCGGCGCGCATCTCCTCCAGCAGCGCCGCTGCCGCCTCCACACCCGCGCCGTCTGGCACCGGGTGCGCCGCCTCAAACACGCGGATGCCGCGCCGCGCCAGCCCGTCGCCGCCGCCGCCGCCACTTGTGTGACCATACTTGGTCACCAGTGCGCCACGGATGGCCAGCCGTGGCGCCTCGTGCGGCCGTGCATCCAACAGCCGCAGCAGCGCGGCGGCCATGGGCACGGCAGCCTTCCCTGCCCCTACCACCACCGCCTCCTCCACGCCATCCAGCGCCACCCGCACGCCGCTGCCTGCCGCGCCGCCGCCGCCACGCACTAGCAGGGCCGCCGGCCCCGCCCACTCCAGACACCGCTCCACCGCCGCGCCCGGCTCCGCCGCCGCCAGCGCCGCCGACATCATGCGTGCCACCGCCCGCAGCGCCGCCATCTTCTATTTTATGTTTAATCGCCGCGGATCACACCCAGACCGACCAAAGTCGCCTGTAAAATGCATGCACCCACCACGCAGGGCGATGTATTTATCATTTGCACGCACATTTGGCACGCGGCAGCGTGTGTGTGCGTGCGTGTGCCAACCGGCGTCTCCAATGGTAGTTGTGTGAAAGAATGTGACGAGAAGGAGGAGGAGAGGAGACGAGGAGAGGCGGCCGTTACGACTGGTGTCACACCGAGCAATGTGGCACCTACCTAATGCACACCCCGCCGATGAGCGCAATATTTTTTGCAGTGAAACGGCGAATTGGCGTGTGTTGGTGTGCGTGGTGGCGTTAGATTTGTTCGTACGCGTGCGAGGGCGCTGTTTTATTTACGAGTTCCTGCCTTCCTCTACAGAGGCGACGACAAGCAGCAAGCAGCGGCGGCGCAAGATGGCGATGGCAAAGCCAAAGGCGGCGGGCGGCGGGGCCGCAGGCGGCAAGACGGCGGGGTTTGATGAGAGCGCCATGGCGTGCCTGGAGGCGCGCATCAAGGCAGAGATGGACTCACAGATCAAGTGCGTCGTCGTTGCAGCTGAACGGAACGTCACTGGGTACAGCCACGTCGCACACACACCCCACTCACACACACACCCCACCACCACCTACGTGCAGCTTTGGGTCAGAGTGGGGGTCGCTGGTTGGCGCGCCGCCCACCATTGACGACGCCATTGAGGCCAAGCGGAAGGAGCTGGCGGAGCTGAAGGCGGCGGCAGCGGCAGCGAGCGGGCGTGGCGGTGGCGGCGGCGCCGCGTCAGCAACCTTCACCAGCACGGCACGATCACAGTTCATGGATTCCTCCAAGGCGCCGCTGGAGGCGGGCCTGAAGCTGAAGCGGTAACGCGGGTGTTGCTGCTGCTGCCGCCCTGCGTACATGTCCTGTGTCCCTCCTGTGCCCGTTGACCTGGTGCTTCTTGAAGTCGCGTCGCGTTTAGTTGTTGCTGCGATGGCCGGGCCATGCCATAGTATGGCGCTCTGCGCGGTGCTGCCATGGGACAAGAAATAATACGAATAGGGGATGCTACACCACAGCGACTTCAAGTGCACGCCGCAGAAGGCACAGGTTACGTGACCGCCCCCGTGACTCCTGGTACGCGCCCCCAAAGGTACTGCGCCGCCCACCCTGGGCGGGCCCCAGGCACGCGGCAGCTGGTGCTGCTGCGCCCCGGGGCGCGCGATGGCGCCCGAGCTTACCACTCGTCGTCATCGCCGAACAGGCCGCCCGCACCGCCGACCTCCTCCTCCTCCTCCTTCTTCTCCTCCTCCTTCTTGGCCGCCGCGCCGCCCGCCGCGGGCGCCGCCGCACCGCCAGCCGCCGCCGCGGGCGCCGCCGCGCCGCCGCCGAAGCCAGGCTTCATCAGCAGGTCATCAATGTTGCGGCCCGCCAGCACCTTGGCGTACAGGGCACCCCAGTAGCCCGCCACCTTGTTGCCGGTCGCCTCGATCAGGGCGTTGATCTTCTCGCCCGTCACCTCCGCGCCGCCATCGTGCAGCGCCAGGATAGCCAGGGACACCACCAGGTCGTCCTTCGCCGCGCCAGTCATGCCCGTGAACGCCATCCTGAGTGCTGCGGGTTTGGTATGGGGGGAGAGGAGTGAGTGGGTGGGGAAGAGTGGTTGCCATCGTTGTGTTTGTCAAAGAATCCTGCCGTCAATCCATCCATCCACCCGTCACAATAATCAATGGCACGGCTGCAACGCTGCTGCTGCCAACAACAGCGGCAGCTGAATGGCACAGCTGGAGTCATGGTAGCGATTAAGCAGCAGCACCACAGTAACAGCTAGTCGCCACCTCCTTGAAGTTCGAAGCAAGTGAACATTCACAAAAGGTTGCGCCAGCGCCACCGTCGCACACCACTCACTCCGCGCCGCCAATACAGCATATAATTGGCGCTTAGGACGCGTGTCTGCCTTACGTGACAGACTGGCAGCACGCCAACCCAGGTACTGCGTTTAGCCCTCTTGCCTCCCCTCCAGCCTACTTTTACACGCCAGCTCTCTGCCCTCCCTCCTACCCGACGGCCGCAACTCAAAAAATACCAGCCCCCGTGCCGCCGCCCGCTCGCCCACCCCGCCATCCATACCTAGTTTGCAAGCTGGGCTGGAGAGCCGTTTAATGCGTGATACACGCCTGCAAATCTGCACGCCGTTGCTGTGTGTGTTGGGTAGGTAACTTGGGTTGGGGAGAGGAGGTGGAAGATTGACAGCACACATCGCTTGGAAGTTCCAACACATCTCAGCGGTTTCATTTCAGCAGCAGTGACGCACCATGCGGGGTGGCGCTACACGACAAGAAAAGCAATGTGAGGGCCCGCTACTGGCGTCAAATGTGGTCCCCACCCGCAGCCGCACGTATGGTCATGGCGGTTGCCTGCGCGTGGACGTGATTTTCTGTGCCCTTAATCCACCTTTCCTCTTGTTCGGCCCGTCTCCGCGCCTCTCCCTCCTGGCTCACCAACGACTGACTGACCACCTCTGCCTGTTGGTTGCTGGTGCTGCCCGGTGGCACGCAAGGCACGGCACCATGAAGTATGCCGCCGTGAGCGACGGCAGCAGCCGCACCGTGGGTACGTGCCGGGCAGGAATATCACTCCGTCGTCCCCAGCGACCCCCCAACACACCCCACCCAACCCCAATCCTGCAGCGGCGGAGCTGCGCACCGCGGCGACGGCGGTGGCGCTGTTTTATGCGCAGGTGGCGTGCATGCTGGTGTACACCATCCTGGCGTTTGCACTGCCGCCGGCGGTGGAGGCGATGGACGAGGCGGCACACGTGGCGACGCTGCATGCCATCACCTTTGCCGTCCTCGTGATCCTATTTGCCTTCTCGGCGTCGCGCGTACACTCGCCGGCACGCTCAGACTTTGCGCCACTGCCGCCGCTGCTGGCCATCGCGCCGCTGCTGCTGGCCACCATTGCAAATGCGCTGCTGCTGCCGGTGCTGGGCCTGGAGGCGTGGCTGGAGGACGCGTTTGGCGAGAACTACTCCGTGCTGCTGATGGTGCAGGTGCTGGCGGTCGTGGAGCTGACGGCGGGCGCCGTTGTGTCATTTGTGGTGGGCGTGCGGTGGGTGCGCTTCCGTGCCACCACCGCAGACGGCCGGTTCATCCAGCCGCTGGCCACGGCGGCCGCGTCGGCGGCGGCCGAGGCGGCGTCGGGTGGAGCAGAGGGCAGCAGCGGCGGCGGCGGTGGCGGCGGTGACGTACGTAGTGGTGGTGGTGGGACTGCTGCTGGTGGTGGCGGTGACGCACGTGGTGGGGGCGGCGGGGGCGGTGGTGGTGGTGATGGCGGTGGCGCCGTGCCGCCGGGTGCCGCACCGCTACCCGCGTACCTCCTGCAGCATGATGCGGATGCAGCGTTGCCGCCTGCGCTGGCAGAGCGCTCCCGCTTGCTGCCGTCTACCTCAGTAACGTCGCCGCTACCGTCCCGGCCGGGCGGCAGCGCACGTGCCTTTGGTGTGTCGCCGTTGGCCCCTGCCGGCACGCCGTCCGCTGCCGGCGGCACGGCCAGCAGCCTGGGCCTCCTGAGCACGCCCAGCGGCGCGGTTGGGACAAGCGTCGCGGGCCTGATGTTGTCGCCTGGCGGCGGCGGCGGCGGCGGCGGCGCCGGTGGCGGTGGTGGTGGCGGTGGTGGCGGTAAGGTGGACGGCGGTGCGGCAGCGATGGCGGAGCCAGCGACGGCGGCGGGCATGACAACCCTCACCACTGTGCGGTACGGGCAGCTGATGGAGCGCATTACGACGCTGGCGGAGCGGGAGGTTGATCTGCTGGGGCGGCTGGCGGCG
>ERZ778022.4589-NODE-4589-length-11836-cov-4.703506_pt1 | contig 11836 bp, 10 predicted proteins | sample MGYA00375752_ERZ778022 | MGnify/ENA primary metagenome ERZ778022 (study PRJEB29350, sample SAMN05389826) | bioreactor metagenome | isolation source: Thiocyanate bioreactor | place: South Africa: University of Cape Town | collected 2014-04-04 ...
CGGTGCCAAGTAAACAAGCGGGATATCAATGATGGCAATGCGTTAACGTACGCGTTTGCCATGGCGCGCCGTGGTCATTCGAAGAGGGGCCACACTGTTGCTGCTACGATGAAGGGGAAACGGAATGGAACGGATGAATAGCACACACGCGGCCGCCACACCCACAACCACATGACCACCGCGCACTTCCACCTATTTATGCACGCCGCTGCCGTCCCCTTTTTGCATTTTTGCATGCCTCCCCACCACTGTTTTTGCAGCGGTTTCATTACTCCTCTCCCCTCCTTTCCGTTACGCCCGACCGTTGACACGAAAGCTGTCGCCGCTGCGTGGCCGCAACTACTCGCGTGGCAGTAGCCAGCTGCGATGGGTGATGACGGCACAATGTGCGCACGGCGCGAGTGGTAGTCGATGGAGGGCTCAACGCGCAGCAATTGTGTGACTGGACGCGTGACGACGGTGTTGGCATTCATTGCCGGTTTGCGCATTTAATCTCATTCCTGTTGCACCGGATAGCTCCTCATCCAGCTCCACGTCTCCACGTGTTGTGACCCTACCTACTGCCTCGGCTAGCTACAGCCACAACCACAGCAGTTACAACAACAGCAACCAAATAAGATGGCGGCGGACGCGTCAGTGGTGCTGTCGTCGACGGCGCTGGAGGACTTTTTTGAGGCGCCCGACCTGTCGGACCTGGACCCGTCGACGCAGGGCGGGTTCCGCGTGACGTACGCGCGTGAGGTGCCGCTGGAGATGCGCATGCAGACGACGGACGTGGCGCCGGCGGAGGCGGGCACGCTGGAGGCCATCCTGTGCAAGATTGCGGTGCGGGAGGGCGACGACGGGCGGCCGCGGCAGGTGAAGATAGAGATGTCGTCGGAGGCGGACATGTTCTTCCACTACACACACATTGTGGACGAGAAGGGGTTCAACGCCATGCGCGACGAGCAGAAGCTCATGGTGGACTTTTCAACCTACGCCTCCGTGCTGGCGTCCTCCTTCCAGAACGCCATCAAGGTCCGTTGCCGTTGCCTGCGATTGTGGACTCTACCTACTGAGCAGCCCGATGAGCTCCCTCCCCTCCCCCCACCCGCCCCCATACAACTCGCAGGAGCCCCACACCTTCCTGGCGGTGTTCATCATGAACCGCGACGGGCAGGCGCGGCTGGACTTTATCCAGAACGTGTCGTTCAAGTTTGTGGAGCTGCTGAGCGTCAACTTTGCGCGCTCCAGCGACGACGTGGTGCGCCAGCAGATCGCGTTCCGGTACAACAGCGTGAAGAGCAAGCTGGCGGTGCTGCAGGCGCGGCTGCAGGACGTCGTGAATGTCGTCAAGATCAAGAACCCCTCCCTCCTGCTGCAGCTGCAGAAGCCGGCGAGCGGCGGCGGCGGCGGCGGAGGGGCTACCGGCGGCGCGGGCGCGTTTGGCGGCGGCGCCATGCGCGGCTCCACGGCGGCTGGCGGGCGTTAAGCCTGCCCGCACGTTGCTGCCCTCCCTCCCCGTCACATTGTGTACCCCGCGTGTGTTTTGATGCCAACATCTAACTATGATATGATATAATTAGCTCCTTTTCAACGTGTGGCAGCTCAAGCGCGAGACGGCGCAGCTGCAGCTGCGGCTGCGGCGGCGGCGTCGCCAAGCGCGGCGGGCAGGGCGGCAGCAAAGGAGCCTACGTGCGCGGTGGACACCGCGGTGGCAGCAAGCCAATCCAGCAGGAAGGCGGCGTGGCGCGGCGGCACGCCAGGCAGCGACGGGCGGGCAGCGGCCGTGCAACCGACTGACGCCAGCGCGCCGCGCAGACAGGCGTCACCCACGGCCGCCAGCCGCTCGCCCTCCCGCTCCCGGCGGTCCCACTGCAGCAGCAGGGCGCCATACAGCGACGCCAGCGCGCCCGCGGTGGCGCGCGTCTGCCACAACGACTTGTCCGCCGCCCGCCACCAGTCGGGGCCATGCGTATCCGTCACCAGCGGCGCCCCAGCCGCTGACCGCGGCCGCGCCACAGGCGCAAGGCGGTCCTTCTGCGACGGCGTCTGGAAACGGTCAATGGCGCCACGCAGCAGGCCCTCCGCATAAATGGGGTTGCCGCTAATAAACTGCAGGGCAGACAGCAGGTGCAGCGGCCGTGCCACGTCGGCGGTGGCGTCCAGCCCGTAGTCCAGCCACGCAGGCGCGGCGCCGTCGTCGGCGCGCGGGGTGGCTGCGGTGGCAGCTTCCAGCGCCGCGGTGGCGGTGGCGCCCACCGCCGTCCGCACCGGTGCCATGTGGCCAGCGACGCTGGAGTGCAGCGGGAAGAGGGGCCCGCCGGTGACGGCCGTAGCAGCGGCTGCGGACCCAGAGGCGGCGGCGGCAGCAGGCGCCACCCCGCCGATGGCGCCAGGCACCCAGGCCGACCACAGCCCGCTCAACAGCGCCGCCTCGCCACCAGCGGCGCTCAGCGCAGCACCGTGAAGCGCCAGGTCTTGCAGCGCGGCGGCATTTGCTGCCGCCAGCGCGCGCGGCGCATCCTTCATAGACAGGTCGCGCCCCGCCGCCAGCGCCAGCGTCACGCGCTTCGCCGCCGTCGTCAGCGCCGTGTGTGCTGCGCCAATGCGCGACTGCGCCAGCATGGCGGGCGGCGGCGTGTTAGAGCCACCACCAGCGCCCGCACCAGCGCCAGCAACGAGGCGCCATGCATGCAGCAGGTGCCCGGCCGCCACATTGCGCGCAAGCGACGCCTCCACGCCCACTGCCAGCAGGTGCACCAGCGACACAAAGCCCGCCGCATCCGGCTGCCACCCGCCGCTGGTGCCTGGATTCCGCGACGCCAGCAGGTTTGCGGCACTCTCTACATGCGCCAACACCTGCTGCGCAGCACGCACATGCAGGTCGCCCGCCGACGCATTGCCACTCTCATCCTCCTCCGCGGCCGGCGCTGCTGTTGCGTTCGACTCACCCTTCGCACCCTCACCCTTCGCACCGGTGGCGCGCACGGCGGCATGCGCATCCAGCGGGTGCTCGTCGCCCGCTTGCAGCACGGCGCCCAGCGCATGCGCCCGCGCAATGCCCAGCTTCAGCGTCACGCCAGCAATCAACTCGTCGTGGCTGTGCGCCGGCGTCAGTGGCGCGGTTGCCAGGCTGCCGGCACCCAGACCCGCCTTCAATGCTGCCGTGACGGCGCGCATGCCAGTGGCACCCGCCCCTGCGCCACCTGCCGCCACCGCCGCCCGCGCCGCCGCCAGGTTCAGCTCCAGCGCCAGTGCGGCACCCACCTCGTCACCGCCGCCGGCAGCCGCCGGCACGTCAGCCAGCGCGTGGGTCAGCGCCGCTGTCGCAGCACCCGGCGCAACACAGCTCTCCCCTGCCGCCGCTGCCCGGCAGGCGAACGCAACGCGGTAAGGCACCGGCTGGAAGCCGGCAATGTCGCCCACCCGTTGCAGCGCACCCAGCGCCCGGAGTGCAGCTGCATCGCCCGCCGGCGTGGTAGCCACCGCCTTGCCCACCGGCGCCGCAGCATCCGCGGCGACCCACTCCGGCAGTGCCGCCAGCTGCGCCTGCGCAGTGCGCACCGTCAGCGACCGTGTGCTGCCGCCGCCAGCCCGCCAGCCCACCTGGTGCGGCATGCGCCGTACCAGCGCACCTGCCGCCCTCATCGCCATCTCCTTCTGTTGGCGGTGAGGTGAGGTGATGCTGTGATGTGGTAGTGTGTTAGGGCAACAAATAAATAATTACGCACGCAAGTGCACACCAATTTGTTGAGTGCCAATCAATACATACGCATGCCCTCTTCCAATTCCCACTGCCACAACTGCGTGTCGTGCCGTGTTGCGCAAGTGTGCGGTTCGGGTAATCACGCCCTCTCGATGGCTGCTGCACTGCACAGTCTGCACTGCACTGCACTTGCCCTCTGCCAGCGTCGAATCTCTTGCCTGCCACTCTTGCCCTGCCTTGTTAAAAGCACTTCAATCGCCAACCTCACAGGCCCACCGTGTCAGCGGCGCCTCCCTCCACCACCACCTCGCCCCCATCGCCGTCGCCCGACACGTCGCCACCGTCATCATCGTCCGACTCCCCCGCTCCCTCCTCCTCCTCATCCGTGGTGGTGTCAGCGTCGTCCGCCGAGCTTTCATCATCGTCGTCGTCATCACTGTCCCGGCGCCGCCGGCGCTGCTGGCGCTTCGCACCACCACCGGCAGCAGCAGCAGCGGCAGGCGTGCCGCCACCGCCACCACCACCACTGCCACCGCCACCAACACCGCCCCGCCTGCGACCACCGGTACCCCGACCCCGCGCGGCAGCGGCAGCGGCGTTAGCGGAGGAGCGGCGCTGGCGCACGCCTGCCAACAAGGGGCCTGATGTGCCATCCGCAAAAGCGGCAGCCATCGCGGGGGCGGGGAGGGGCGCGGCGCGTGCTGCCCCAGCCGCCCCCGCCCCCGTCCCCGCCCCCGCCGCCGCCGCCGCCAGCGTCAAGTCCAGCGTAGCTGCCTGCTGCTTCTCCGCCTTGTACGCACGCACCCGCCCATTGTAGCCGGCATCAAACTCTGCCACGGTGTCCAAGATGCGCGCGCTTAGCGTGCCGCCGGCCGACGCAACGGCAGCCACCACGGTGCCGGGTGGGAAGGGCGGTGGCAGCGCCGCAATCCGGGCGCGGGTGGCGGCCAGCGACGGGAGATAGGTGGCACCCGGCGCGCCTGCCCAGTCATCGTCAGCCCCGCTGCCGCCGCTGCCTGCATACAACGACATGGGCGGCAGCGGCGGCGTGAGCATGACGGCACGGTCCCGCGTGTCGATGGCGCCGTGACCAAAGGTAGCAAGGGGGCCGGCGCGTTCAGCCAGTGGTGGCGGCGCGCCAGCCTGTGTCGGTCCAACCCGGCGGGGGATGGCCGGCAGCAGGAACGCGGAGCCGTCGCCGCACGTGGCGGCGGCAGCCGGGTCGCGCTCTGGGACGGGCAGGATGCGTGCGTCCCACAGCGGCAGGCCCGGAAACGGCGCCATGATGTCACACAGCGTAGTGGTGGGCGCGGCGGCGCTAACCTGCAGCGACACTAGGCGGCCGGTGGCAGTGCTGACCACGATGGCGCTGCCATCCGGCACAAAGTCGCACGCGGTGGCAAACCGCACCGCCACGCCGCAGGGCAGCGTCAGCACCGGCACCGCGGGCGCCGCCATGTCCCACAGCCGCACCGCGCCATGGTACGTCACCACTGCCACCTGCGACGGCGCAGCCGGATTCACCGCCACACCGCGCACCGCTTGGTACGCTGCCGGGTGCGCGGCAACATCTGCCGTGACAAACACGGCAGTCGGCGCCAGCAGCGCCGGCGCCGGCAGCGCAGCAGCGCCAGCACCGCCACCGGCGTACGTGAACCCCAACACCTCCGCAGCCGGTTGCGGGGATGCCGCACCCGGTGTGGCGGTAGGCGGCGGCACCCGGAACACTGCAGTGCTGCCGTCAGTGTACCCAACTACCAGCACGCCGTCAGCAGCGCCGCCGACGGGCGACCATCGCAAGCAGGTTGGCACCTTCCCGCGCCGGAGTGCAACTGCTGCAGGGACAAGACGAATCAGTGCCGGTGATGCAGGTGGGTCGGCAGCGGCGGCAGCGGCGGCAGCAGGGAGGGAGGCGGGGCGCGGCACGCGGTATACGCGCACGGCGCCGTCATAAAAGGCGGCAGCAAGTAGTCCAATGGCAGGCGACGCCACCCACCCGCCGGGCGGTGCCAGTACGCCTGGCGGCGCCCACTCCGCCGCCACGACGCCGTCGCTGTCATGCACGATGCCCAGTAGAGCGGCGGGTGCAGCCAGCGTCGCGGTCGACGCGGTGGTGCCTGTCACGGTGGTGTGCCACACCTGCAGCATGCCGATGCCGGTGGTGGGCGGTGCGGGCAGTCGGTGCATGAGGCGGGAGGGCGCATGCGCCGCGGCAGCGATCCACACATGGGCGGCGCCGCGGTCCTTCCTCCCACCACCTCCACCCCCACCACTCTTTGCAGCCTCCGCCAGCACATCCAGCGACCACACTGGACCGCCCGCATTGCCCTCAACCACGGCGGTGCGCACCGCTGGCGCCATGCCGGCGGACACGATTGCAGCAGCGACAGCCGACAGCGGCGTTGCACCATCCGCCACGTCAGCTGGGGACGGGAAGGCACGCCCACGCAGCACGGGGGCAGAATAAGCAGGTACCGGCGCGCCATCGCCGCTTGCACCACAAACAGACGCAGCAATCGCAGCAGCCGCCTCTGCAGCACCCAGCCGCAATACATACGGTGCCAGCGGTGGCCAGGCAGTACCACCGCTACCACTGCTACCGCTGCTACTGCTTGCCGCGCCCGTTGCCAACAATACCACCCCTGTTGCCCACGGCGGTAGCGGCGCCGTGGCGTCCACGCCAGCATCCCGCAGCAGCGCAGCGGCGGGCGGCAGCGGCTTGGCCGGTACGGCTACTACGGGGTGCCGCCTGTCGCGCCCCCGGCTCTGCCACTTTACGGCCGCAAGTACTGCCCTTGGTATGGTACACGATGCCCGGCCGCGACGAGAACTGCTTGGCGCACAGCGGGCAGGTGTACGGCACAACACTGCCGCCCTCGCCACCAGCCGGCGGCCTCGCGCCCTTGGCGCGCCGGCACACGCGGTGCCGAATGTGGTACACCATGCCGTGGAACGCCGCCTGCGTCACGCCGCAGTACGGGCACTTGTACGACCCGCACTTGGTGCCTTTTGCACGCAGCCGTGCGACGTGCTCCTCAATCTCTGCCTCGTCACCCGTGGTACCGCCGCCGCCGCCGCTGCCACCGCCACCGCTGCTGCCAGTTGTGGCACCGTCGCCACCCCCAGCCGCCTTGGCAGCCACCGCCGCGTCATGCCGCACCAGCGAGAGTGCCAACAGCAGTGGGCGCGGCGTGGCATCATCCACCACACTGCCCGGGTTGGCTGCCGCGAGTGCCGCCCAGTCTACAGGTGGCGCGGCGCTGCCGCCGCCGTCGCCCTCGGCAGGCACACTGATGTCCACGCCACCATTGCGCCGCACAGCCCGCTCCCTCCGATCGGCGGCACCGCCTCCGCCCACCACCTCCTCGTCGCTGCTGCCACTGCCACCGTTGTCACTGCCACTGTCACTGCCACTGTCACTACCGTTGTCGCTACCATCACTGCTGCTGCTGCTGGCCTCGCGTCGTGCCGGCGGCCGCCCCCGCTTCTTGCCCGCAACCGCCGGCTGCGGCATGGTGAAGGGGCACCGCAAGCGAGCGAGTGGCGGCAAACACGCAATACACATCTGCGCCCCACGGTCATTGCTGCTGTGTTGATATGGTAACGTTGTGAAAGGGGGAGGGGGGAAGGGAGCGAGAGAGGAAGGCGGTCGTATCTTTGCACGCGTGCACACGTATCCGGGGTACCCAACTATTCTATCATGGTGAGTTATTGCTCAGCGGCAGCAACGGCGGCGCCACCGCGCTGCTATTGTGATTGCCGTATTGCCAGCGTCGTGGTGCGCTGCCTTGTTTGCTGCGGATCTACGGCAGCCGCGGTAGCGCGGCTTACGTGAGTCGTGACTCTGCCGTTGGTGGGTGAGCGGTTGGTCGTGGTAGGGGGTGTGGCAGAGCGCGTACGAGTAAACGCATTTCATTAACCGTGTGTAGCGGTACACAGCACTCTCCCGCTCATTGTAGTATTTGCCATTGCGCTTGCTTCCCTGTGTTTATTATTTGGGATTGTTCCCAATTTCACGTTACATTGTGTTGGCAACTTGGCCACCACCATAGCCGCGGCCCACCAGGTACTACTGGTACCAGGTACCAGGTACCGGTGCCGGTACGCACGCACGCAGCACGCTATTATAATAGATAATTAGTACTCCTGCCTGGGCCTGCTGCAGCTGGCGCCACGGCTCTGGTGCCAAACCCAAACAATCTAGGGTCATAGGAGCTGCTGCTGGTGCTGTTGCGGTTGCGCTGGCTTGTGGAGCTGGCTGCCATGGACGCCCGCGTGACGGCAGCCATGGCGGCGCTGATGGAGGACGAGCGCGCGCGGTCGTACGGCGACGCGCTGGAGCGCGTGCTTGCAGCTGCTGGGTTGCGACCACGTGGCGGTGGCGGCGGCGGCGCTGCAGGTGGCGGCGATGAGCGGCGGCAGGAGCGGCGCGTGCGGGAGGCTGCACGCATTGTGCAAGCGGCGCACGCGTCGCCGCCGCTGGCCAGCGACTCGCACCGGCGGCGGGCGGTGCACCACCGGCAGCAAAGCAGTAGCAGTAGTAGTGGCGGCGGCGACGACAGCAATGATGACAGCGACGTGGAGTACTTTAGGAGGCGGGCGGCACGGGAACGGGGCCGGGGGCGGCGGCATGCGGACGCCTCGCCACCGCCACCGCTCCCACCGCCTGTCCCCGCACGCGGCCCCTCGCCATCCAGCCTGCTGCGCCGTGCGGCAGAGTTAGAGGAGGAGCGGCGGCGGGTGCGGCGCGAGTGGGATGGTGAGACTGGCGGCGGCGGCGGCGGCGGCGGCGCGGTGGCCGCAGCACGGGAGGTGTCGGGCGCGGAGTCGCGGGCGGCGGCGCGTGTGCGCGCGCTGGAGGCGGCGCTGGAGGAGCTGCGCGCGGAGGTGCGGCGGCTGAGCGTGGAGGTGGCGACGGAGCGAGAGCGCACGGCAGCGGAGCGGCGCGCGCGGGTAACAGCGGAGAATGAGCTGGCGGCGGTGTCCCTGTATCGTGACACGCTGGCCGCCGAGCTGGCGGTGGTGGCCCCCGGTGCGGCGGCGGCTGCGTCTGCCGCAGCAGCACGAGCAGCCACCTTTGCAGCGCCCCGCCCTTACTCGCCACCACCGCCGCCGCTGCGGGCTGCCGTGTCGCCTCACCGGGCAACGGCAGCCGCTGCCGCCGCCTCCGCCGCCGCAGCGGCATCCGTGGCGGCGTCGCTGCGCCGCTCTGCCGCCTCGTCGCCATACCGCCCCGCTTCTCTGCCGCCACCGCGCCTGCCGTCCCCGCCGCCGCCGCCGGCGGCACCGAGCGCAGCCTCGCGTGGCGCCGTGTACGCTGCCTCCGCCTCGGCCGCCGCCGCCGCCGCTGCTGCATCTGCCGCCGCGGCATCCGCGACGCACCGGCTGGGGGCACACGCCGCCACCATTCTGGCAGCGCTGTCACCGGGCGCCATCGAGCGCGAGGGTCGGCGCATTGCGGAGGCTGCCATTGCGCAGTCCATGGCAGCCATCCAGCCAGCTGTGGCGGCAGCGCTCGCGGGCGGCGCCGCGCCCGCGCCGCAGCCGATGTTCACGTCACCGCCATCTTACATTTCACCACCGTCCACCGCCGCCTCCACCTCCCTGTCGCTATCCCCCTTGCCGCTATGGCTGCCAGCCGGTGCCCGCCCGCCACCTCTCCTATCCTTCCCGGCGGCACGGCCCGCCTCTGCCTCCCCGCCGCGGCTCCCTGTCACCCTGCGCACCCCGCCGCACCCCGCCGTCACCTCCCTCTTCACCGGCCTGTCTGACTACTCCGCCGCCGGGCTGGCTGCCGACCCTGACCTTGCCGCCGCCGCCTCCCGCACCTCCCGCTGGATGTCGCCGCCCGGCTAGCCGGCTAATTAGCCGCCTGCGACATTGCCACATTGGCGACGTGTTGAAGCGTGATGTCACGGTGATGACGCCGTGGTGTGTGTCGTCTCGCGAGTCCTGAGTCTTGGGCGGCTGCCGCAGCCGCCGCAGCGCCACGCCTACTCATGTGTTGCCCAGGGGAAGGCAGCCCAGCGGTCCCAGCCGGCCTGAGCCGGGGCCATGCCATGTGGCCACCAGTGGCCCACCACTTTGGCGCCGTCACGAAGCTCAGCCAACTCCACTTGGCACCGCGCGCGGGCGGCCACCTGCTGCAGTCGACTGCCACACAGCCCGACACCCTACACATAAGCAATGTCTGTAAATCAACACCGCACGATGTGCACGCAAAATAATAGGAGGAGACCGGGAGTGGTGCTAGATGCTGATGCCTAGTGGCCTCCATTTTGTCACCCCGCGTGGTACTGTTTTTTGATTTGTTGCTGGACACGGTGGATAGTGGACACCACCACCACCACAAGCAGCAGCAGCAGCAGCAGCAGCATTCCAGTAGCGGCTGCGTGCAGTAGGCAACAACAAGCAGAGGCGGAAGGATGTGGGCGAGTAGCGGGCTGCGGCGGGTGGTGGCGGCTGCCACGTCGCGTGGGGCGACGGTGGTGGCTCGGGGCGCAGCGGCTGCGGCAGCGGCGGCGGCGGCTGATGCTGGCCGCGTCGCATGGCGCACGATGGCGGGCGATGCACGCGACAGCCCGGAGGGCATCCCCAGCGCTGGCAGCGGTGACCGCACGCACTTTGGGTTCCAGACGGTGGACACGACAGAGAAGCAGCGCATGGTGGGCGACGTGTTCCGCCGCGTGGCAGAGAGGTACGTCAATACCAACAGAATGCAGCAGCAGCAGTAGCAGCAGTCGTCGCATCTAAACCCCATCACCACCCCACCTCCATCTCTTGCAGCTACGACGTCATGAACGACGTCATGAGCGGCACAGTGCACCGGCTGTGGAAGGACGAGTTTGTGCGCCGCATTGGGCCGATTGCGTGCCGCGACGGGTCCGGCGAGGCGACGGTGCTGGACGTGGCGGGCGGGACGGGCGACATTGCGTTCCGCATCGTGGACAGCCTGACGCACACGCTGTGGAAGCCTGCCACCAAGGCGCACGTCATCGTGTCTGACATCAACGAGCACATGCTGGGGGTGGGCCGCGAGCGCGCCATCGCCAAGGGCTACATCAGTGCGTGGCGGAAATTGTGAAGCGTCAATCACGGCACCATCCGCGCCCCCCTACCCCACCTCCACCCACACCCCCACACTCCCTCCACCAGATCCCGACGGCAGCCAGCCGGCGGGCGTGGCAGCGAGCATGACGTTCAAGCAGGGGAACGCGGAGGCGCTGCCGTTCGCGGACGCCAGCATGGACCTGTACACCATCGCGTTTGGCATCCGCAACGTGACGCACATTGACGCCGCGCTGCGTGACGCGTTCCGCGTGCTGAAGCCGGGCGGCCGGTTCATGTGCCTGGAGTTCAGCCACGTCACCAACCCGCTCGTGCGCCCGCTGTACGACGCCTACTCCTTCAACGTCATCCCCGCCATGGGCGAGCTGGTGGCGCACGACCGGCCGTCGTACCAGTACCTGGTGGAGAGCATCCGCAAGTTCCCGGACCAGGAGGCGTTCGCGGACCTCATGCGCGGCGCCGGCTTCCGCAACGTCACGTACACCAACTTCTCCTTTGGCGTGGTTGCCATGCACAGCGGCTTCAAGTGGTAGTGTAGGGTGGGTAGCGCACAATTACCGCAGGGCAGTGTGCACATGCGACCAGGCACGGGCCACTTAAGTTAACTTGACGTGCCGAACCGCGCCGCGCGCGCCTTGCACTTCGCCGCCTCCTCTGCATCCTCCGCCGCCACCGGCGCCGCCCCAAACCGCTCCGCGCGCTTCGCCTTCTTGATCTCATCCAACGCGCCCTGCGCCTCCTTGGTGGCGGTGCCAAACCGCGCCGCCCGCGCTGCCACCTTTGCCAGGTCCTCTGCCGACATTGCAGGCGCCGGCGCAGGTGCAGGGGCCGCCGCCGCTGCCGCGCCACCACCCGCGCCACCCTTACCCTTTGTCTTCCCCTTGCCGCCCTCCGTTGCCGCAGCTGCTGCTGCCGTGGGTGCGGGTGCCGGCGCCGGCGCGGGTGCAGGCGCCAATGGGGTGCCAAACCGCTGCGCGCGTGCAATGCGACGGGCCTCGTCGGTTGCTGCCGTTGAGGTGCCGCCCGCAGCGACTGCCGGCGCCGCAGCTGCTGCCGGCGCAGCGGACGCTGCAACGGGGG
>ERZ778022.4591-NODE-4591-length-11835-cov-3.947538_pt1 | contig 11835 bp, 9 predicted proteins | sample MGYA00375752_ERZ778022 | MGnify/ENA primary metagenome ERZ778022 (study PRJEB29350, sample SAMN05389826) | bioreactor metagenome | isolation source: Thiocyanate bioreactor | place: South Africa: University of Cape Town | collected 2014-04-04 ...
GGTGAAGGTCGAGCGCGTCGAGTGGCGGCCGATCCGCGATCACCAGCAGGCCGTGAATGCCTTGCTCGCAGGTGAGGTCGACTACATCGAGGCTCCGCCGCACGATCTGCACCCGCTGATCAAGAAGAGCAAAGACATCTACATGTTCAACTGGAACCCGCTCGGGAGCCAGTACACCTTCCGCTTCAACGTCCTGCACAAGCCCTTCGACAACCCGAAGGTCCGGCAAGCCGTTCTCTACGCCTTCAACCAGGAGGACTTCCTCAAGGCGACCGTCGGATCCGAGGAGTATTACAAGGTCTGCAAGGGTCTCTTCATCTGCGGCACGCCGTTCGGGACCGAGGTCGGCTTCGAGGCCATGCTCGAGTCGAACTTCAAAAAGGCGCGCGAGCTTCTGACCGAGGCGAAGTATGACGGCACGCCGGTCGTGCTCATGCATTCCACGGACAATCAGTCACTCACGAATCTCGCCCCCGTAGCGAAGTCGCTCATGGAACGGGCCGGCTTCAAGGTCGACATGCAGTCCATGGACTGGCAGACGGTCGTTGCGCGTCGCGTGAAGAAGGATGCCCCGGACGCCGGAGGCTGGCACGCCTTCCTGACCTCATGGGTCGCCGGCGATCTGCTCAATCCCGTCATGGCCGGCTTCGTGAACGCCGCCTGCGACAAGGCCATGTTCGGCTGGCCCTGTGACGAGCAGATCGAGAAGCTGCGCGACGACTTCGCGAAGGAGGTCGACCCGGCGAAGCAGAAGGCGATTGTCGAAGCGCTTCAGAAGCGCGTGGCCGAGTATCCGACCCACGTCCATCTTGGTCAGTTCTACAATCACGGTGCACTTCGTAACAACGTAAAGGGCGTTGTTCAGGCCCCGGCGCCAGTTCTCTGGAATATCACAATTGAATAATGGGGCAGGTGACGTATTGTAATCCCGGCGCGCGCGCCGGGATTACGGTCCGGCGTTAGAACGCCAGCCTCGGCAATTTGCAGTGTGACAGACTTAGGAATTCCATGGCCGGCTATATCCTGCGGCGGGTTCTTTCGACATTGCCGGTTTTGGCAATCGTGGCCGTGCTCGTGTTCCTCATGCTGCGGCTCACACCATCGGATCCGGCAGCGATCATCGCGGGCGACTACGCAAACCCGCAGCAGATTGAATTGATCCGCGAGCGCCTCGGCTTGAACGAGCCGATCCTCAAGCAGTTCATCATCTGGATCGGCGGCGTGCTGCAGGGCGATTTCGGCGAGAGCTTCTTCTACAAGAAGCAGGTTGCGGAGCTCATCGGCGAACGCCTCGAGCCGACGCTCTCGCTGTCGCTTCTCACCATTCTTCTCGTCGTCATGATCGCGGTGCCGCTCGGTGTGATCGCGGCTCACAATCACGGGACATGGATCGATCGCCTCGTGATGGGCTTCTCGGTTCTCGGGTTCTCCATTCCCGTGTTCGTCGTTGGCTACATCCTCATCTACGTCTTTGCCGTCACGCTCGATTGGCTCCCCGTGCAGGGATACCAACGAATAAGGGATGGCGTCGGCGGGTGGCTGCTGAGATTGATCCTTCCGTCGATGACGCTCTCGGTCGTGTTCATCGCCTTCATCGCCCGCATGACGCGTACGAGCGTCCTCGAGGTGCTGAACGAGGACTATATTCGCACTGCGCGCGCCAAGGGCCAGACCGAGATGAAGGTGCTGGTCCGTCATGCGCTCGCCAACGCCGCCGTGCCGATCCTCACCATCATCGGTCTCACCGTCGCGATCCTGATCGGCGGCGTCGTCGTCACCGAGTCGGTCTACACGCTGCCGGGCCTCGGCCTGCTCACGGTCGATGCGGTGCTCGCACGCGACTATCCGACCATTCAGGCCGTGATCCTCCTCTTCTCTTTTGCCTATGTGCTCATCAACCTGCTGGTTGACGTGGCCTATACGTTCCTCGATCCCAGGATCCGCTATTGATGGCCACCATCGACGCAGCTCCGCCGGTCTCCCGACGTCGTTCCGTCTGGTCCACCGTGCTGCGCAATCCGAGCGTTCTTTTCGGCGGCTCGATTGCGCTGATCATGCTGATCATTGCCATCCTGGCGCCCTTCCTCGGCACGCGCGATCCCGCTGAAATCAATCCTTCGGCGCGCAACCAGAAGCCCGGCTACACCGCCACGGTGCGCGACGACGAAGGAAAGCGCATCCAGGTCAAGTACCACCTCGGGACCGATAGCCTAGGCCGCGACATCTACAGCCGCGTGATCTACGGCGCGCGCGTCTCGCTCATCGTCGGCATCACGGTTGCGGTCATTGCCGTCTTCGTCGGGCTCATCATCGGTATGATCGCCGGATATGTCCGTTGGCTCGACGGCATCATCATGCGCTTCATGGACAGCCTGATGGCGATGCCCGAGATCCGCTTGCGATCGCTCTCGTGTCGTTGTCGCGTGCCGGACTGCCGGCTGTCGTCATCGCGATCGTCATTCCGCAGGTGCCACGCGTCGTGCGCCTCGTGCGTTCGGTGGTTCTCTCGATCCGCGAAGAGCCCTACGTCGAGAGTGCAATCACCGTCGGCACGCCGACACCGACCCTGCTGTTCCGGCATGTGCTGCCGAACACGACGGCGCCGCTGATCGTGCAGGGCACGTTCATCTGCGCCAGCGCCATCCTGGTCGAGGCGATCCTGTCGTTCCTCGGCATCGGCATTCCGCCCGAGGTGCCGACGTGGGGCAACATCATGGCCGAGGGGCGGACCTACTTCCGCATCCTCCCGCACAACATCCTCTACCCCGGGATCGCTTTGGCACTCGCTGTGCTCGCGATCAACATGCTCGGCGACGGTCTGCGCGACACGCTCGATCCGCGCTTCGCCAAGAGGTTCTGACCGGCCATGCAAGAGGTTCTCACTGGCATGACTGAGCCCGTTCTCTCCGTTCGCAATCTCACGGTGCGTCTGCCCGGTGGCGCCGATCGTGAGAACGCGATCGAAGGCATCAGCTTCGACATTGGTCCTCGCGAGATCGTCTGCATTGTCGGCGAGTCGGGATCCGGCAAGTCGGTCACAGCCCAGGCCGTCATGGGTCTGCTGCCGAAGCGCGATCTGGTCGTCACCGCGGGCGAGACGCTGCTGCAGGGCGAAGACACGACCAAGGCGGGTATTCACCGTCTTCGCGCGCTGCGCGGCACGCGTATGGGCATGATCTTCCAGGAACCCATGACCGCGCTCAATCCGGTGCAGCGCGTCGGCCAGCAGATTGCCGAGGTGCTCGAGATTCACACGAAACTCTCAGGGACAGAACAGCGTCAGCGCGTGCTCGACATCATGAAGGCAGTGCATCTGCCCGATCCCGATCTGATGATCGATGCCTACCCGCACCAGCTTTCCGGCGGACAGCGCCAGCGCATCATGATCGCCGCCGCCTTGATCCTCGATCCGGCGCTGCTCATTGCCGACGAGCCGACGACTGCGCTCGACGTGACGACGCAGGCGCAAATCTTGCGGCTCATCAAGGAAATGCAGTCCCGCCGGAACACCGGCGTGATGTTCATCACGCATGACTTCGGGGTTGTCTCCGAGATCGCGGATCGCGTCGTCGTCATGCAGCGTGGCCGTGTCGTCGAGCAGGGCACGCGCGATGAAGTGCTGCGGCGCCCGCGCGAGGCCTACACCAAGATGCTGGTGGCCGCCGTACCGAGCCTGGTGCCGCCGAAGCGCGCGCCCGTCGAGGGCAAGCTGGCGCTCGAAGCAAAGAAGCTTTCCAAGATCTACGGACGGCGCACATTCCTCAACCGCAAGGCGCGCATCGTCAAAGCGGCCCAGGACGTGAACTTCCACATCCGCAAGGGTGAGACACTCGGAATCGTCGGCGAGTCGGGCTCGGGAAAGACAACCGTGGCGCGCTGCATTGCGCGACTGATCGAGCCGAGCGAAGGCGAGATCCTCATCGAGGGCGCGAATGTCGCGCATCTGCCCGAGCGCGATCTCAGGCCTTACCGCCGCGACATCCAGATCGTCTTCCAGGATCCCTACCGCTCGCTCAATCCGCGCCGCACGGTTGGACAGTCCATCATCGAGGGGCCGGTCAACTTCGGAATGACGCGCGAGAAAGCCGTCGGCAAGGCGCGCGAGCTCATGCAGCTCGTTGGCCTGTCGCCGGACGCGCTCGACCGTTACCCGCACCAATTCTCCGGTGGCCAGCGCCAGCGCATCTGCATCGCCCGCGCACTCGCCATGGGGCCGACGCTGCTGATCGCGGACGAGGCCGTCTCTGCCCTCGACGTGTCGGTGCAGGCGCAGGTTCTGGAGCTGCTCGACAACATTCGCAAGCAGTTCGATCTCGCCGTGCTCTTCATCACGCATGACCTACGCGTAGCAGCACAAATCTGCGATCGCATCGCGGTCATGAAGAATGGCGTGGTGGTCGAGCACGGGACGACGGCGGACGTCTTCCGCAGCCCGCAGCACGAGTACACCAAGGCGCTGTTCGATGCTGCCCCCGGCCGCGACTTCGGCGTGCAGCAGTCCGTCGCCTGAGTCCACCCCTATTCCCGCCAAACTTCAGCGCGCTTAGTGCTTGACCCCCGTCGCCCGACCGGCAAAACGATGCCGTGGGGTTGAGTGGGACGGGGGATGAGCATGGACAGCCCAGCCGCGGGGGCGGTTGATGAGCGGGCCGCGGTGGCATCAGGCACGGCCGCGGCACCAGGAGATCAACACCCGCTCGTCATCACCGTCCACGGTACATTCGCCTCGAGCCCGAACGACGAGGGCGAGCAGTGGTGGCAGCGCGGTTCGGCTTTCACGACGGCGCTGGCCGCGCGTCTCGCAGACAAGGGGATTCCCCAGGTCGCCGTGCAGCCCTTTCACTGGTCGGGCCTCAATTCCGATCAGTCGCGTCTGCGCGCGGCCGCAGGTCTGGCGAGCACGATCGCCACCGCCAAGCGCAACGGCAGGCCGGTGGCTGTGCTCGCCCACAGCCACGGCGGCAATGTCCTCATGGAGGGGCTCGTTCAGCGCCGCACGCGCCGTCCGCTCGCCGCCGTGCTCACGCTGGGGACGCCGTTCTTCAGGCGCCGGCTGAAGCCGCTGCCGACTCTGATTGCGGCCTTTAAGGTGTTGCTCGGCCTCGCCGTGGCACCGGCCATGATCATGTATGCCTGGATGGCGTTACCGACCGCACTCGATGGAAGCCGCATCGAGCTCATCGTGCTGCCGCTCCTTATACTTGGCTTGGTCTTGTGGGCGTTCCTCTCAGGTACACGTGCGCTCCTGCGCCAGCGGCGCGCCAAGCAGCGTGCGCGAATGGCGATTTCGCCGGATCGCTGGCTCGTCATCCAGAGCCCGCGCGACGAGGCCATGCGGCTCCTCGAGTCCGCCGTCGCGATCAAGCCGACCTATGTGACGCGAGACTCCGCGCACGGACAGTGGGTACGCTTTGGCACGCTCGCCGGCGTCGTCGGAACCATCACGTTCCTCTACTTTACGATGTCGTATTTCCTCGCGCCCATCATCGAGAAGGTCAGCAAGCGTGATTTCGGTCCGGGCATCATTGCGGACTTCACGTTCCTGCTCGTCGTGCCGGTGATCTTCGCGTTGATCTACGGCGCGATCCGCCTGTTCTCGCGGCTCTGCGGCGCGCGGCTCCTATCATCCCTGCTCAATGTCTCGATCCACGGCGGTATTGTCGGCGCAGCCTATGGCGGCGATGACGCTTATGCGCTCACCGGCGTTGCGCGCACACCGCCCTATCTTCCAGGCGTGCGGGAGCAGCGCGTGGCCGCCGCAAATCTCGGCGGCATCGACGACAACGCGATCATCGACGCGGCGCGGGAGTTCTATTCGGGGATCGTCGCGGAAGAAACGGCGGAGGTCGCCTTTGCCGACCCGGATCTGATTTTGAAGCGCATGACGGACGCGCTCTATCACAATGCCTATATGCGCGACGACGATATCGTCGAGGCCGTAGCTGAGCACATGGCGCAAAACTTCCGCAATTGGCCGGCGGGCTGAGCGTCAGCCTCCGGCAATCTGCGGGAGGATGTGGACTTCGGACTCGGGGCCGATCGGTTCGAGCAGGGCGTCCTGATAGATCTGCCCATCGATCGCGACGGCGAGCCCTTCCTCGAGGTGCGGTGCCAGCTCCGGGAACTTCTCGCCGAGCTTGCGGAAAAGCTGGCGTATGGTGCCCGCGTCGACGTCGAGCGCCGTCACGTCGCCCGTGTACTGGCGCAGGTTTCCGATCAGTACGACGTGGGCCATTTGTCGCTCTCTCCGAAATGAAAGCGTTTGCCAGGTAACCCCGCCGGCATAGCACCGCGATTGCGGCGGATCACCACTTTCCGGCAGCCGGCGGCAGAAAACAATCGGGCCCACACGTTGTGCGGGCCCGTTGTCACTCTCAGTGGTGCGGATGCACCCGCACGTCACGCCTTGCCGGCGGCCTTCATGGCCTTCAGCACCTTCGGCGGCGACATCGGCAGCTCGAAGAAGCGGACGCCCGAGGCGCGGCGCACGGAAGCACCGATCGCGGCCATCGGCGGCACGATCGGCGTCTCGCCGATGCCGCGCACGCCGTACGGGTGACGCGGGTTCGGCACCTCGACGATGATCGTGTCGATCATCGGCAGGTCCGACGCGACGGGCACGCGATAGTCGAGGAAGCCCGCGTTCTGCAGCTTGCCGTCCGGGCCGTAAATGTACTCCTCGTTGAGCGCCCAGCCAATGCCCTGCACGGCACCGCCCTGGAACTGCCCTTCGACGTACGAAGGATGGATCGCGCGACCGGCATCCTGGATCGCCGTGTAGCGCGTAACCGTGACCTTGCCCGTGCCGGGGTCGACCTCGGTGTCGGCGATGTGCACGCCGAAGCTCGGGGCCGCGCCCTGCGCGCTGATCGCCGCGTAACCGACGATGGCGCCGCCGGTCTTGCCCGCGATCTTGCCGATGTCGCTCAGCGTCATCGGCTTGTGCTTGCCGGCGTTCTCGCCTGCCGGGCGGACCTCGCCGTCCTCCCAGGTCACGGCTTCCTCCGGGATCTCCCAGAGCTTTGCCGCGCGCTGGCAGGCCTGCTTGACGATCGACCGCGCCGCCTCGACGGTCGCCATGCCGCTCGAGAAGGCCGAGCGGCTGCCGCCAGTGAGGAAGTTGTAGCCGAGCGAGCTCGTGTCCGCGATGATCGGGCGGATCTTGTGGACGTCGACCTTCAGCTCCTCTGCCGCCATCATGCAGAGCGAGGCGCGCAGGCCGCCGATGTCCGGCGTGCCGGCCATGAGCGTGAGCGTGCCGTCCTCGTTGAGCTGGAGCGACACGGTCGTCTCGCCGCCGATGTTGAACCAGAAGCCGGCCGCGATGCCGCGACCCTGGTTCGGGCCGAGCGGCGCCTTCCAGTGGTCGCTCTCCTTGGCTGCTTCGAGGCACTCGACGAGACCGACGGGCCCGAACTTCGGTCCGTAGGCAGCCTTCGTGCCTTCCTTGGCGGCGTTCTTGAGCCTGAGATCGATCGGATCGATGCCGAGCTTCTCGGCAAGCTCGTCGACGACGCTCTCGACGCCGTAGGTCGAGATCGGGCCACCCGGAGCACGGTACGCCGCAACCTTCGGGCGGTTCGACACCACGTCGAAGCCGATGACCTTCACGTTCTCGAGGTCGTAGTTGGCGAAGGCGCACATGCACGCCGGCTGCACCGGGCTGCCCTGGAAAGCACCGGCCTGCAGGATGATCTCGCCCTCGGCGGCCGTGATGCGACCGTCCTTCTTGGCGCCCATCTTCACGCGGACGGTGCCGCCCGAGGTGGGGCCGGTCGATTTGAAGACTTCCTCACGGCTCATGACCATCTTGACGGGCCGGTGCGCCTTCTTCGAAAGCGCCAGCGCAAGCGGCTCGAGGTAGATCACCGTTTTGCCGCCGAAGCCGCCGCCGATCTCCGATGAGGTGACGCGGATCTTCGTCACGTCCCAGCCGAGCAGCTTTGCGCAGTGAGCGCGCTTCACCCAGTGGCCCTGCGTCGTGGTCCACAGGTCCGCGGATCCGTCCTCGGAGACCGAGGCGAGGCACGCATGCGGCTCGATGTAGCCCTGGTGCACGGCCTTGGTCTTGAATTCGCGCTCGATGATCACGTCGGCCTCGGCGAAGCCCTTCGCCGTATCGCCGAGCGTGAACTCGACGCGCTTTGCAACGTTCGACGCCTTCGTCGGCGCCGGCGTGACGCCCTGCGTGATCATGTCTTCCTGCAGGAGCGGCGCATCGGCCTTCATCGCCTCGATCTCGTCGATGACATGCGGCAGCACCTCGTAGTCGACCTTGATCGCGTCGAGCGCGGCGATCGCGACCTTCTCGCTGATCGCGGCGACGGCGGCGATCGCGTGCCCCTCATAGAGCACCTTCTCGCGCGCCAGGATGTTGCGCACGACATCGCGATAGTTGATCAGCATCTCGCCGGCCGGCACGAACTCGGAGGCCTGATCGGCGAAGTCGTCGCGCGTGACGATCGCCTTCACGCCGGGCATCGACAGCGCCTTCGACACGTCGATCGACTTGATGCGCGCGTGTGCGTGCGGCGAACGCAGCACCTTGCCGACCAGCTGGCCGGCCATCTTGAGGTCGGCGCCGTACTTGGCCCGGCCGGTGACCTTGTCGACACCGTCCGGGCGGACCGGACGCGTGCCGACGACATCGAACTGGGGCTTCTTGACACGCTCTTGCATGATCAGGCTCCTCTCATCTCGGCGGCCGCGTCCATGACGGCACGTACGATCTTGTCATACCCCGTGCACCGGCAGAGATTGCCGGCGAGCCAGTAGCGGACTTGGGTTTCGGTAGGATCGGGGTTCTTCGCGAGCAGGGCCTTGGCAGCGACGAGGATGCCGGGCGTACAGATCCCGCACTGCAGGGCCGCGTGCTCGAGGAACTTGCGCTGGAGCGGGTGCAGCTCATCGCCCTGCGCCATGCCCTCGATCGTCTCGACGCTGCGGCCTTCGGCTTCCACGCCGAGGACGAGGCACGAGCAGACGAGGCGGCCGTCGAGCAGCACGCTGCACGCGCCGCAGTCGCCCGACGAGCAGCCTTCCTTGGCACCGACGAGGTCGAGCTCGTCGCGCAGGCAATCGAGCAGTGTCTGCTCGCTCTCGCAGAGATATTCGACCGGATCACCGTTGACGGTGGTCGTTACATGATGTTTGGCCATCTCAAACCTTTCTTGCGCGCTCGAGCGCGATCTTCGCGGTCCTCTTGGCGAGGGTGCCCGCGACATCGATGCGGAACTCAACCGTGCCACGCTTGTCGTCGATCGGCTTGCACGCTGCCCGGACGGCAGCTTCCAGCTTCGCGAGCGCGGCATCATCGACCTTGGTGCCGATCAGGGCCTTCGCTCCATCCTCGACCAGCAGCGGCCGCGCCGCCACGGCGCCGAGCGCCACGCGCGCCGCAGTGCACGTCCCGCCGGCATCGAGCGCCAGCGCGACGCCGCATCCGACCACAGCGATGTCCATCTCCGTGCGGGGGATGAAGCGCAGGTAGGCATCGCCCCCGTGCGCCGGCCGCGCCGGGATCTTGAACGAGACGATGAACTCGCCCGCCGTCAGCGCCAGCTTGCGCGGGGCGAGCATGATGTCCTCGACCGGCAGTGTGCGCGTGCCCTTGGGGCCTGCGATCGTCGCGACCGCGCCTGCTGCGATCATGCCCGGCACGCTGTCGGCAGCAGGCGAGCCGTTGCAGAGATTACCGCCGAGCGAGCAGCGGCCCTGCACCTGCGTCGAGCCGATCAGATTGGCGGCCTCGACAAGACCCGGCCAGTCCTTCGACAGGGTCGGATGCTCCTTGAGCTCGGCTCCGGTGACGGCGGCGCCGATCGTGTAGCCGCTTGCGTCCTTCGTGATCTTGCGGGTGGCGTCGATGCCCTTGATGTCCACAAGGACATCCGGGCTCAGGACGCGGGAGCGCATCTGCACCAGGAGGTCGGTGCCTCCGGCGAGGACCCGCGCCCCCTGACCGGCCAGGAGGGCTGTTGCCGCCTCGACCGTCGTTGGTTTCTCATATCTCATGCCGTGTTTGCCTCGTGCGTTCGCTCGCCTGACATTGAATCCTGTGTTGAAATTGGACGCCGCCCGCGGGAGAGCCGCTTGCAATTGACCCAGTTGCGGCTGCCGGCGCCGGGTGTTCGCAGGTACACGTACATTCCAACCCGTCCGGGCCCAGGTTGGCAAGGGCCCATGTCACAACGGAGGCATGCCGGCCGTCACTTTGGCCTGAGATGCGCCTCAGCCCGACACGTACGGCGCGCCTGCGGTATCCACGAGATTGTGAAGTCGGCGGCTGCCGGGAATCGAATGCGCCCCACCTTCCCGATCGACCAGAAGGCGGCGCGCGCGGTCGAGCCACATTGCCGAGGTCTTGCCGAGGTCGGGGGTCCGCCAGACGCACGCCTCGACAAAGGCGCGGGCGAGGTCGGTATCCTCCGGCGCGAGCAGCGCTGCCCGCTCGCGCAATGTCAGGCTTTCGCCAATAAGGGCCCGCATGCCCTCGCGGTCGGGTACATCACGGGCGACGCGCGCCGCATCTTCGAGGTGAGCCGCCAGCGTATCGAGTGCGTAAGGATCGCCTCCAGCCTCGACCTCCCGGCGATAGGCGGCAATGCCTGCCTGCATTTCGTCCAGCGCCTCGGCTGCCCGGGCGCCGCGCTGGTAGGCGTGCGCGATCGCGAAATGACTGGCGGCAAGCTCGATCGGGACTTCGACGGTCGCGCGGAACAGGTCGTCCGCCACAGCCATGCGGGCGAGCTGCTCGCGAATTCTCAGACCGAGCCTGAGGATGTCGACGCCCGGCTCCAGGCGCCCGCGCGCAAGATGTGCCTCGCCGGCGCGGTCGCAGGTGAGCGCGAGATCATGCATCCGCCAGTGCGCGTCCTCCGGCGCGGCAGCGGCGGCCAGAAGCGACCGCTCGATCGCCGCGACGAAGCGCGTCTGGGCTGTCTCGGCATTGCCCATGACGAGCGCCCGGCGCAGGGCTTCGAGCAGCGCCTCGACCGATCCGGGATCGGCGCCGGCGACGACCTGACGCGACGACAGGTGTTCGATCTCCGAGGTCATGGGCGACCCACGTTTTCTTACCCTGTGCGACCACTTGGCGATTGCCCGACCGCGGCATCCTCCGCAAAGTTGCGAAAAGAGTACCGACAATCCGACACAACACTATGATCACGCCGGCTCCGCGAGCGGACCCGGTTGGCCTCATGCTATCGGCAGACGAGCGATGACTTCAAGCACAACGAACTCGAAGACGGGCGCCGGGAACTTCTTTGAGATGTTTCGTGTCGGCCAGGTGATTGCCCACGCGACGCCGCGCACGATCACCGAGGGTGATACGGCCGTCTATCAAGGCCTCTATGGCAGCCGCTTCGCAGTGCAGTCCTCGGCGCCCTTTGCGCGCGCGGTCGGATACCCGACGGCTCCGATCGACGATTTGATCGTTTTTCACGTCATTCTCGGCAAGACCGTGCCGGACATTTCGCTCAATGCGATCGCGAACCTTGGGTACGCCGACTGCCGCTTTCTGGCCCCCGTCTATCCGGGCGATACGCTGACGGCGACCTCCGAGGTCTTGGGCCTGCGCGAGAATTCGAGCGGCGACAGCGGCATCGTCTACGTCCGCACGAACGGGATGAACCAGGACGGCGTGACCGTCTTGACCTATGCCCGCTGGGTGATGGTGCGGAAGCGCGACAAGTCGGCGCCGGCGCCGACGCCGACCGTTCCCAAGCTCCCCGAGGTCGTGACGGCCGATCAGCTCGGCGCCGCCGTGCCGTCCCTCCACATTCCCTCATGGGACAAGACGCTCGCCGGATCGGCGCACTTCTGGGATGACTA
>ERZ778022.4595-NODE-4595-length-11825-cov-4.710790_pt1 | contig 11825 bp, 4 predicted proteins | sample MGYA00375752_ERZ778022 | MGnify/ENA primary metagenome ERZ778022 (study PRJEB29350, sample SAMN05389826) | bioreactor metagenome | isolation source: Thiocyanate bioreactor | place: South Africa: University of Cape Town | collected 2014-04-04 ...
GGGGGTGGGGGGGGTTGGGTGGGGATGTGGGGGCGTGACCGCCGTGACGACGCGGGGAAGTGGCGGCAGGCGCAGCGAGGACGCGGCCCGTAGCACAGCTAGGAACGTAGCACCGGCACCTAGTGGCTGCGCATCATGAGTGCTGCTACCACAGAATGGATTGTCACTGGGTGGTCTGTCAGCTGCTGCCCACTGTCGCTGCAGCTGCAGCAGCTGCCTGCCTTCTGCCGTGCTGCACCAGCGAACGGGTCGTAGGGTACGCACCGGTGCGATGGTGCGTAACCCGAGTGCCGACCGCACCGAGTGCCGCCACGCCAGGATGCGTGCCTCCATAGTACTGTGCACACACCCCGCGTGTGCGACCGACTCGCCACCGTGCCGTATCGGAATTGCCGCCCCTCCCCCTCAGCAGCAGCTGCCTTTGTGTGTTGTACCATGGTTGGAAAATCTCTCGCCTCTCTCCTCCTCCTCTCCGCTGCCCTCCTCTCCTCTCCTCTGCCCTACCTGTAGTACCAGGTACCGCAACAGTCAAAATACGAATTTGCAAACGGCACGACGCGAGGCGCACATTTAACCGGCAACGGCGGCCCGTGCCCACGCGTGTGTGTTTGCCCGCGCGCACGTCGCCGCGGTCGCTGCTGTTGATTTTTGTGACAGGGACAACTAGGGTGTTGGGTGGCGCCCGACCAGTAGTGGAGAGGGAGAGAGAGTGGGAAGGGAGAGACGGGAGTGGTGCTGGAGAGGCGGGAGAGGGGTGGGAGACAGGGAAGGAGAGGAGGGAGGTAGGGAGGCAGGAGGACAGGGAAGGAGAGAGGGAGGAGTAGACTGGACGCAGCAAAGAAAGAGGAGGTCAAGAGAGGCGCAACAGAGCACGAGAGGAGTCGTGACGATCACAAAGGCGCTGACAACAAGAGGAACAACCAAAGGCGCCGACAACTAGACGAGAGCACCAGCAGCCAGGATGGCGGTGGAGCCGGTGGCGCGTGCCAGGCCCATCAGCGCGCGCAGCGCGTAGTCGTACGTGGCGGCAAGGCCGGCGTCAGCGGGTGCGCGGGCGGACGCGGCTGCGGCAGCAAGCGTGACGGTGCGCAGCCAGGTGCCCAGCTGCGTCAGCGCGTCGGAGGCGGTGGAGTACTCCTCGCGCGGCACCGCGGCGGTGATGCGCACGCGCACGATGCCAAACGCGGAGTCGGAGTTGGGGAAGGGGTGCGGCGCGACGGCGTAGCCGTTGAGCGTCACACGGATCTGGTGCGCTGGCGTGGGCTCCTTCAGGGTGAACACCGTCACCACCTTCACGTCCTTCCCCGTCACCTTGGCGACGGCGCCCCAGCCGATGGAGGAGCGGTCTGACGTCGTCACCTCCAGCTCCGCCGTCTCGGGCAGGCAGGAGGGCCGGAACTCCACCGACACGCGCGTCACCAGGCGCGACGCGCCCAGGTTGGCGCCCCAGTGCGCGCTGCGCGTGCGCTCCGTCATCCAGTACCCGGTGCCGTCCGTCGTGGCGGCGGCCGGCGCGTACGCCTCGCGGTCGCGGTCCGTCGTCCCGCGCTTGGTGTTGACGGCAAACACGGAGGACGGCGCCACCTCCTGGCTGGGCGGCGCACGCGGCGTGGCCCAGTCATCAAACATGGCTGCGGGCGGCAAGCCCGCCAGCTGCGCCGCCATGGTGCGCAGCGGCGCGGTGAGGAGGCGCAGCTTGGCCGAGTGGTCGCCGCTGCCCTCCAGCCGGCTGCTGCGCGCCAGCACCGCAAACGCCTTGATGCCCACCTCCTTCAGCACCGACACGCTGCCCGACCCGCCCACCACCCGCCGCCGCGCATACTCCCCGCCCGCCCCACCCCCCCCCCCCGCCCCCACTTGTTGATGCCGCCATCCCCATGCGCACGCCTGTGTGCTGCATACGTTATACCGCTGGGATGTCACCTTCTACGTCTCACTGCTACTCATAATCTGCAGCCTGGCTGCTCTCCTCTCTTCCCTCACTCTCTCTTCCTTCCCTCTCTCTCCCCTCCCTCCTGGAGGGGTGCGCAAAACCTGGATTCCCGGATGAGTGCGGTGGTTTGTGCACCTCAAAAGCACACCATACGACAGTACCACTTGCAACCACTGCCTGGAACTACGCTCCCGCCTGTCACCCACGCTGCAACCCACTTTTTTGCACCTGGATGTGGCGCTCTCTCCTCCCCCTGCTCTAGGGCGAGGAAGGGTAGGGGGGAAAAAACCCAATTAGAAGTTACCTCGAACTTCCGGCCCGGATTTCTCAGCGGCACAATGGATTTCGGGGAATCAGTCCGCGGTCACACGTAGAAGAACATTGATACTACGCGGTAGTGTGTGGATGTTATGCACTAAGTGGCTGTCGCGCTTGATCGCCGCGTCTGAATGGCAGTCTGAAACTCTGAATGCGTGGCTCGTGGCTCGTGGCTCTCTCTTCGCCCTCTCGTCTTTCAAGTTTTCGAATCTTTTGCTCTGCTCTCCTCTCTCTCCTCTCCTCTCTCCTCTCCTCGTGCTGCACTAGTACGGGGGGAGTGATGGTGGTGGGCGCAGAATTGGGGTGCGCAGGGAGGGTTGCCGCGCCTAAAAAAGTACGTGGCGAGGGAGTGTGGGCAGGTGGCAAGGCGGCCCTGTGATGATATCTCGCCGCCACGCCCGCGGACGTGTCGCAACCCCCTTAGAATCCACCTACTCTCCCTCTCCCCTCTCTCCCTCTGCTCTCTGCTGCTGCCGTGACAGCCTCTCTCCTCTCCTCCTCGCTGCTCGCTCTCGCTCCCTTGCTCCCAGGTCGCTCACTCCTCGCCCCGGGGCGGCGCGCACATGATATACTGTCCTTCATACACCCTCCCCCATACCTGGCTGCGGCTGCCACCTGTGCGACACGCCGCTACGCGTCTGGATACTCCTCGCTGTCACTCCCGTCATCCACACACCATCACACACGCACACAAATACACACACGCACACACACACGCTAACACACCCCACCCCAAATCCAGCCAGCCAGCCAGACACCAACACCATGGCGGAGTATGCGACGCTGCGGACGGGCGCGCCGGTGTCGGTGTCGGAGGTGACGGAGATGGGGCTGAAGACGTTTGGCATCCTGGCGCGGCATGCCAAGGTGGGCGGCAGCGGGCCGGCGGCACTGAAGGCGATGGGCGCGCCGGTGGCGCGGCTGGGCGAGTTCCTGGGCGCGTTGGCGCCACTGGAGCTGTACCGCGAGTGGGTGCCGGAGGGCTCAGAGCCGGTGACGGAGATGGATGTGAAGGCGGTGGCGGGCGACGGCGTGTTTGCGTCGGGGCGGAAGGGGGAGGACGTGGCGGCGGGGAAGGCGGTGGACGGCGGCGGCGGGTGGGTGTCAGGCAGCGGCAAGTCGCACCACTGGGGCGCGCGGTGGAAGGAGCGGGTGGCCGTGGGCAGCGTGGTGCTGGAGTGGAAGGCGGCGGAGTACGCGGCAGAGAAGGTGGAGCTGCAGGTGGACGAGGCGGCCGCCGCGGGCGGCAAGGAGGAGTGGCGCACGGTGGCGGAGGCGACGCTGGAGGCGCAGACAGCGGCGGGGAAGCCGATTACGCTGACGCCCAAGGGCGGCGCCGTGCCGGCGCGCGGCATCAAGCTCCTCTTCACCGGCCTGCCGTCCTGGAACTCCAACAACGCGGTGGGCGTGGCGCGGCTGCGTGTGTTCACGGTGCGCGGCCGCGACACGTACTCCGGCGCGGCGGACGCACTGGGTCAGCTGCAGGGCTGGGTGGCGGGTGTGGCAGACGCGGCAGCGACGGCAGCGGCTGGTGGTGCCGGCGGTGCTGGCGGCGGTGGTGACGCGGCGGCGGCACTGGCGGATGACAGCGTGGCAGCACTGGCGGCGCTGGTGCGCACGTCCGGCTCCCTGCGTGCCGCCCTGTCGCTGGTGCGCCCCCTGCTGGGTGCGCCGCAGCGGCCGCTGGGTGCGCCTGCCGCTGCCGCCGGCGCGCGCCTGCTGGAGGCGCTGCGCGACGAGGTGGTGGCGGAGCGGCACCGGCAGACGGAGGCCGAGTATTTCCAGGTGTCCAAGGCGGTGGCGGGCGGCGCCGGCGGCGGGCCGTCGTACGGCGAGGTGGTGGGTGCGGCGTTTGACCCCGCCGCCTCCTCCACCTCCGGCCTCACGTTTACCAACAACAACACCACGGTGGCGTCTGCCTCCTCCTCCAACATGCACGTGCTGGTGAACGTGGGTCCGTTCACGGCTGGCAAGGCGGCGTGGACGTTCAAGCTGGAAGAGGACACCAACAGCCAGTGCGCGTGCTTCGGCGCCGCCATCAAGCCCGTCACCGAGTCGTCGTACGAGTACTCGTCGCAGCTGTACATGTACCGCGCCTACAACGGCAACGCGTACACGCTGGGCTCCTGCACGCGGTACGGCTCCGGCGACCCGGACCGCGTGTTCAAGGGCAACACGGTGCGCATCGAGGTGGACTTTGACGACGGCGACGGCAAGATGGACGTCATTATCAACGACCGCCCCGTGGGCACCATGTTCCGCGGCATCCGCGGCAAGGAGATCTGGCCCGCCGTCGCCTTCTACTCCTCCTCCCGCAAGGTGTCGCTGCTGTCGGTGGAGGCGCCCGCCGCGGTTGCCAAGTCGTGCGGCCTGACCATCAGCGGCGGCAGCGGCGGTGGCGGCGGTGGCGGCAGCGAGGCGGTGGCGTCTGGTGCGCTGAACCCCATCACGCGCTGCCCCGTTGGCACGCAGTCACACGTACCGCTGGCAGACCTGGCAGAGGAGGCGGTGGCGGGCGTGGATGGCGCGCTGGGCAAGCGCGGCAAGCGCGGGTACGAGGTGGGCGGTGTGGACGACGTGGCGTTTGGCAAGGCGCTGGCCACCGGCATCCTGTCCATGCGCCCACCCACCATGCCCTCCGAGTCTGACCTGGAGGCAGAGGCAGAGGCGGCGAGCGCGGATGCGGCCGCAGGTGCGACTGGCTCTGGTGCGACAGAGTCCAAGGCCGAGCCATCGCCGTCCGCCGACGGCGCCGCCGCCGCCGCCGTCGTTGATGACGAAGACGCGGGCGCGGCGGCCAAGAAGGCGGCACTGGCTGCCGCGGCGACCGAGACGGCGGGCGCGTTCAAGCACGTGGCGAGCGCGGTGTACTGGCTGGGCTCGCGGTACGACCGGCTGACCGGCGCGGTAGCGCTGGATGACGCCGCGACGGCGGAGGTGCGCGCGGGCGCGGGCGCCAGCCCGGTGTACTTTGAGGTGTACGGCGACGGCCGCCTGCTGTGGCGCTCCAAGCCGCGGCATGCGGCGCGCGCGCCGTCGGAGGACTTCACCGTCTCCCTGGTGGGCGTCGGCGTGCTGCGCCTGGTGACGCGGTGTGTGGCGGGCAATGCCGGCGCGTTCGCGCTGTGGGTGGAACCCACCCTCACCACCGTGACGGAGTGGGGCTGCTACGGCTGGCGCAATGACCGCACCGCCGTGGCAGACGCACTGACCGGCCTGCCGCGCGGTGCTGACCACCCACTGCCGTCGCCCGCCGCGCTCGGCCTCACGCCGTCCGGCGCGCGCGGCGGCGCCGCGGATGACGCCGCCGCGTCCGCCGCCTGGCTGGCCACCAGCCACGGCCTGTGCCACGGCGTCGTGGTGTACCTGGGCCTGCTGGCGCACGAGTACCTGCGCGGCATGCGCAGCCGCATCGCGGCGGTGGGCGGCGTGGCGGGCGGCGACCTGCCGTGCCCGTACGCGGTGGAGCCGGCGGGCGACACGCTGAAGGACCTGGCGGCCCTGGTGACCAGCCTGACGTCCGGCACCCTGCCTGCCGCGCTGGACGGCGCCGCCGCCGCTGCCATTGCCGCTGCCGGCATCCGCGTCGCTGCCGCCAACCTGCGCCGCATCACGGTGCTGGGCGTGAACCCCGCGGCGGTGGGTGTGGTGGTGGCCGCCGGCGGCGGCGGTGGTGCCGGTGGCGGTGCTGGCGGCGGGAAGGGGAAGGACAAGGACAAGGACAAGAAGAAGGGGGAGGAAGCGGCGGCGCTGTCGCCGGCCGTTGCGGCGCTCGTGTCCACCCTGCACAAGCTGGCGGCGTGGGGCGGCGCGGCGGCGGGGCGGGCGGTGGCGGGTGGTACTGGCGGCGCCGGTGGTGTGGGCGCGGCGGCGGAGGTGCAGGCTGCCATTTGGGAGTTCCTGGACGCGTCACGCGGCCTGACGGCGGGCAGCACCAAGGCGGAGCGCGTGGCCATCACCAAGGCGCTGGCGGGCCCCGCCGCCACGGTGGAGGTGCAGCTGCACTGGCCGTGCGAGGAGTTTGACGGCGACGGCGCGCTGGTGCAGCTGGAGTCGGTGGTGCTGCAGCTGCAGCTGTACGCGCGGGCGCTGGGCGCGCGCGCGCGCCTGTACGGCCGCTGGCCCGCCAAGGCGTACGCGCTGCTGGAGGTGACGGAGGAGGCGGGCGGGCTGGCCACCTTCCTGGACACCGACCTGCCCGACATGCTGGCCAACGTGGACCTGGGCGACTGGTGGGCGAGCGCGGAGGGCTCCGACGCGCTGCCCGTGCGCGTGGAGGCGTCCGCTGCGTGGGACCGGCGCGCCCGCCTCGCCGTCGAGCCCGGCATCGGCGTCGTGCGCGTGTACCCCGCCTTTGTGGCCTCCTTTGACGACGTGGCCAAGGGCCTCGTCGACTTCCTGCCCGCCGCCGCCCTGTAAGGCTGTGACACCCGTGACCCCTTGGATTGGATGCGCCGCGGCGTGTGCGGCGTTTTCGCCGTTTTGACAGACTTGCGTCACTTGCGCCCGTGCCCGTGCCCCTGACTCTTTGCATTTGAACCCTCTCGTGGTATCCCTTGTGTTGGTGCCTTGCAGCCTTGCCGTGGCGCCACGGTGCCGCCGCCGTGGCTATATTATCGCCGCCGCGCCGCTGGCGGCCGCTGCGGCCCGCCGCCGATTTCAAGCTGGCCAGCCTAGGAGGCGGCAAGAAGAGAGAAGAGAGGAGGGGGAAAGGGAAATCCAGCGTAAATGGGCCTGCGGGGAGGGTGCGGGCGGTCGGGGAAGGTGGTAGTGCGCAAAAGTACCACCGCAACGTCGTCAGTAAATTAACGCAACGCGTCGTATATACACCCCTACTCGTATTCCTGCCGCGTACACGTGCTGCTACCGCCACCGCCACAGTTTTTCTGTGTTGCTATCCAGCCCTCCCTCTCCTCTCCCCTCCCTACTCACCCCTACTCGCTACCCTACGCGCACGCGACACACAAAGGATGGGTGCCGAGTCGTCCACCGCACGGATGGAGAAGACGCTGTTCCAGATGCGCGTACGTGGCGTGCGGGCGGGGCGGGGTGGGGCCGCACACCGTGATCCACTCACCACCACCTCCCATGTCCCCGCACCCCCTCCCCCTCCCCCACCTGCCCCCACCCACAGTTCACGGCCAAGCAGCTGGAGCGCGAGAGCAAGCGGAACGACAAGAAGCAGCGGGAGGAGGAGAAGAAGGCGGCGGATGAGCTGCGGAAGGGGCGGCGCGACCTGGCCAAGATCCACGCCTCCAACGCCATCCGGGAAAAGAACCAGGCGCTGAACATGCTGCGCCTGGCGTCACGCATGGAAGCGGTGGCAGGGAACGTAGAGCGAGCGGTGCGCATGAACAGCATCACCAAGTCACTGGTGTCGGTGACGGAGGGCATGGAGGGCGTGCTGGAGGGCATGGACGTGGAGAAGATCGCGGGCGTGATGGAGAAGTTTGAGAAGCAGTTTGACAGCCTGGACGTGCGCGCGGGGTACATGGACAGCGCCATCGCCTCCACCACCGCCACCGCGGTGCCGGAGGAGGAGGTGGACACCATGCTGGACCAGATCGCGGAGATGAACGGCGCCGACATGCGCGACGCGCTGCCCGCCGCCGGCCGCGGCATCGGCGTCGCGGCACCCGCCGCCGCCGCCGCGGACGCCGGCCGCGTGGCTGTGGCAGAGGCGCCCGCTGCGCCGCCGCCGCCGTCCGGCGGTGCGGGTGGCGGGAAGCCGCCGGGTGGCGACGACGGCGGCAGCGCGGTGGGTGGCGCCGGTGCGGGTGGTCATGGTGGTGGTGGCGGCGGCGGTGGTGACCTGGCGGCACGGTTGGCTGCCCTGCGTGGCGCCCGGTAAGCCGGCGTCTTGTCCCTTCCCTTTTGCCTCATGCTGCCCCGTGCCCATGTGAGAGTGATTGTGTGCGTGTGTGTGCGTGTGTGTATGCGCGTGAACAACTGATATTTCAAGCTCACGGTGTTGGCCGCTGCGGCTGTGTTGATTGATGACATGTGCAAACGGCGCACATGCGCGGCGCCCTGCCGGCGCGGGCGGGAAACGGATGCCCCAGAGGCAAGTAGCAACGACTAACTAGCAGAGTCTTTGAGAACAGGGCAGCACAGCAGGCGCTGACCCGTGGTATGCTGCCCAGCTCACGTGCAGCTCGCGGCCCGGGGCATACCGCATGCCGCATGCATGGGCCATGCAGCATTGCAGCATGGGCATGGCATCAGGAATGCAGCAGCCATGAGGAGGAGGAGTGGAAGAGAGAGGAAGAGGGGGGGAGGCGGAGATGTTGACGTGTTGACATGCACACGCACACGCGCGCGAGGCAATGCAACACGCGCAATGTTTCCTCACACTGTATCATTGGTCATTGGTTGTGTCGTTGTTACGCCACCGGTGGTTCTTCACGTTCATTATTGTCGCTGTTCTCATCCCCCACTCACCTCCTCCTCCCGCACTCACTACTCCCTACTCCCCTCTCTTCACTCCCACTGCTAATCACTGTTGCTGCCACCGCATCACGCAACTCATAACTGTGTGCACCCGCGTCGCGTACCTGTCGTAGTCGAGGCTGCGTGTGTTAGTGTGGTGTTGGTTGTGTACTCGCTCGCCGCTCCCACACGCACGGCCAAGATGATCGTGGTGGACGCGACGGGGCGCGTGGTGGTGGGCATGCTGCGCCACATCGTGATGCTGGTGACGCCGCTGCCAGACGGCGAGTCGGCGGGCAGCGGCGGCGACGGCGGGCAGTTCAGCGCGCTGCGCTTTGACGTGGCGGGCGAGCCGTCGGCGGCGGCGGCGGCGGTGGCGGCGGAGGATGGCGGCGAGGCGGGCGCGCCGCCCGTGGTGTGGCCGTTGAGCGTGCTCATCCCGCTGCCGGGCGCCGTATCCAGCCTGGCTGCCGACGACAGCCTCACCACGCTGCTGTCGGGGCTGGAGGCGTGCTTCCCGCACTCGGTGGCGGCGGCGGCGCCCAAGATCCATGACGCGGAGGCGGGCGCGGTGGACCCGGCAGCGGGCACCAGCGCGCCGGCCGCCAAGCGCGCGCGGCTGGCGGTGAGCATGGCGGAGGAGGAGGCGGCGCACTGCGGCGCGCGGCACTCGGCGCGCGTGGTGGATGTGACCGCCGCCGCGGCGCTGCTGGCCACGCCGGCTGACCGTGCCGCGCTGGCGGCGCGGTACGCGGGGCATGCGGTGGTGGTGGTGCGCGTGGCGCGCCCGGAGGGCGACACGCACGTCGCGTGCGAGCTGTCCATGCACCACGCGCGCCCCGCGCCCGCGGAGCTGTGGGTGCCGCTGCGCGTGACGCTGCGCGAGGCGGCGCGCAGCGGGGATGACGACGATGAGGACGTGCCCGCGCCGCCCGCCGCCGCGGGCGCCGACGCGCATGTGTACTCCATCGGCACCGCGCGCCGCGCCGACTGGAGCGGCGGCGGCAAGAGCAGCCTGGAGGCGTACGAGGACGCGCGCCACCGCCTCGTCGCCGGCAGCTTCCGCAAGTGCGTATTGTGTGCATCTCTACCGCCGCTGCTGCTGTGTTCCCACCACAATTTACACTCCCCACACCCCAACCCCAAACCCCAACCCCGCAGGCTGGAGCTGCCCAAGCTGGACTGGCAGACCTTCCGCCGGGACGCCGCCGCGCTGCCAGAGGCGCTGCGCATGGCACTGAACGCCGCCGCCGTGCCGGCGCTGAGCCTGCACTCGCACGGCAGCTTCCGCGAGTTTGCGTCGCCCCTACCCAGCGCGCGCTCTGAGGGCGGCAGCAGGGCGCCGTCGCCGGCGGCGGGGCTGACGCGGCGCGGCAGCGGCACCGGCCGCGTCAGCTTTGCGGGTAGCACCTTGGATGCGGTGGCAGCGGCGGCGGTGGCAGCGGAGGGTGGCAGCGCCGCAGCAGCAGGCGGCGGCGCAGGGGGCGAGGCGACGCCCGCCCGTACGCCCGCTAGCGCCGCCCACCTGCGCGTTGTGGTGCCGGCCCTGGGGTGCAGCGACGTGCTGCGGCAGCGCAAGATCGTGGCGGCACCGGATGCCGACGTGCGCCTGCAGCTGGACGACGGCACCGGGCGGTTTGACGACGTGGAGTAGGGCTGTAACGCCACTCGCAGTGCCGCGGCGCGCGCCAGCGTCACCGCGCACCACGACTGCCAACGCATGCCTTCGTTGCGACCCTCTGGTTGGACACGCGCCAGGGGGCCGCCGACAGCACACCGTAACGAATACTAACGATCGTTGAGCAACAACTCTGATATGCAACTTGAATGTAGCCATTGGCCTCAGCTGCTGCCGGATGCCCGGCATGCCGCCTCCCGCGCTGGCCACTGGCAGCGCGCGCAGCAGCACGGCAGCACACGGGTGGGCGCACGACAGGCATGCGAGGTACCATTGGATATCAGATGTCACAGTATAACGTTGCAAACCAAACGCAGGCGCATTGCAAGCATTACAACCATACCCAGCCACTCACGTCGTGATTATTAAGACATCAAATGTCATTGTTGATATTTCACTACATGTATTTCACAGCCTGGCCAGGCGAAGTGGGAATCTTGGTGGCGACGAAGTGCGGGCGTGCCCCTACATAGGGCCCTATGGACCAAGTGCAGCGTACCAACTGGGACCGCCTGGGTCTGTCAACCCTTGGCCCACCGCCACGATCCGCCGGCCAGATGTCTGGCGACCTGACAGTGGTGTTTTGACTGCGCTGCGTCCACGCGGCCGCCGTATTCGGGTCGGGACACTGAGCCGCACTGACGGAAGGACGCGTGGCAGTGACTCCAGGGCCATGTTGGTGATGGTGCCTTGTTCCGTGGTGACAGTCACTGGTGACTCCGCGGAAACTTGCCCGGCGGCGCGCCCAGTCGAAGGGGTACCGCCGCCCTGTGTATCTCAGCAGGCGCAAAACAAGGCGACACCGTGATATGGATGGTCGCGTGTGTGAGTGACGCATACTGGTAGAGTGACCCCCACGGCCGTCATCAGGCTGTCACTCACCAGCAGGGGACAGGCGGCCCCCCAGGCACGCCGAGCCACCGTCACCGGTAAGACTGACGCCACCGGCGCGCCGGCAACAGCAGGGCTGGGTGCGGCACACACACGACCGCGGCGCGCTGCAATTGTCACACTGCGTGCTTTTCGGCCCTCCAAGTGCAGCCCTGAGGCTGCCCTGTATGCGTGTGGCCTGTACTTAGCAGCCAGGGGGTTGTAAGGGTAGCACTGCAGGCCCTGGTTGGAGTCCCGAAGGCACCCAACCGCACTCAGGGGGGAGCAGACGGCAGCGGCCCACGCGAGAGCAGAGCCGCCACGATACAAACCTAGCACACACGCGCCCTAGGTGCCCTGCGTGCCGGCGGGGTCAAAAGCTGCAACCACACACGACATGGAGCCGACACTCATTGCCAAGCACCTGCGCAGCCTGTGGGAGGCTGGCGAGCTGACCGACACGCAGGTGGTGGTCGCCGGCGAGGAGGTAGCAGTGCATCGTGTACGTATTTGCTGTCGCGCGTGTGAGGCTGTCCCCTCAGTTGTAGATCGGAAGAGCGTCGTGTAGGGAAAGAGTGTAGATCTCGGTGGGCGCCG
>ERZ778022.4596-NODE-4596-length-11823-cov-10.144630_pt1 | contig 11823 bp, 8 predicted proteins | sample MGYA00375752_ERZ778022 | MGnify/ENA primary metagenome ERZ778022 (study PRJEB29350, sample SAMN05389826) | bioreactor metagenome | isolation source: Thiocyanate bioreactor | place: South Africa: University of Cape Town | collected 2014-04-04 ...
GGGTGGACGGCTGGACCACTACAGCACCGATTTTGAAAGCGTCGTCGCGTGCGGTGGCCGCAGCACGCCCGCCTGCGGCAACCTGCCGGCCGGCGCGCCGGTGCCGGGCCTCGATGCCGGCAAGCGCGGCAATCTTGCGAGCTACAAGTTGGGACTGGTTTACAAACCCGCCGCCAACGGCAGCGTGTACGCCAACTTCGCGACGGGCAGCGAGCCGCCCGGCGGCAACACCCTCGCGTTCAGTTCGTCGGCCAGCAATACCGACAACCCGGCCTTCGATCCCCAGAAGGCGCGCACGGTCGAAGTCGGCACGAAGTGGAACGTGTTCGGCGGCCAGCTGCGGCTGACCGCGGCGTTGTTCCGCAGCATCGTCGGCAACCTCGTCGCGCAGGATCCCGTGGACCTGCAGTACTACCAGATCGGCCACGAACGCGTGCAGGGCATCGAGCTGGGCGCCGTTGGTCAGATCACGCGGCATTGTGCCGTCAGCGCCGGCTACACCTTGACGGACACGCACGCCGACGGCGGCATCGCCGGCACCGCCGCCAAGCCTTCGGCGCCCGCCACCGATGGTTCCGGCACGCTGGCCTACACGCCGAAGAGCGCAGTCACCGCATGGTCCACCTGGCAACTCCAGCACCACATCGTGATCAGCGGGGGGGCACGCTACTCGGGCGAAATGCAACGCGGGCACGATGGCGCCATCGGCACGCCGGCCTTCACCGAGGCGTATTGGGTGTTCGATGCGATGGCAAGCTACGGCATCAACCGCCACGTGTCCCTGCAGCTCAACGTCTACAATTTGTTCGACAGGAATTACGTGGCTGCGATCAACAAGAGCGGCTACCGCTACACGCCCGGCACGCCGCGCTCGGCACTGCTGACCCTCAACGTTCGTTATTAGGCGATCATGCTGCTGCACATCGAACAGGTGCTGGACGCCGCAGCGATCGCGCGCATGCGCGCGAAGCTGGATGGCGCGGAGTGGATCGACGGCCGCGAAACCGTCGGCCCGCAGGGTGCGCTGGCCAAGCGCAACCAGCAGTTGGCGGACACATCGCCCCTGCGTGCGGAACTGGGCCGCGAAGTGCTGGCCGCGTGCGCGCGCCATCCGGAATTCCACGCAGCGACCCTGCCGGTGAAAATCCTGCCTCCGCGATTCAACCGTTACGCAAACGGCGGATGCTACGGCGCACACATCGATGGCGCGGTGATGGCGCTCGCTGATGGCAGCCAGTTGCGCAGCGACATCGCCTGCACGGTGTTCCTTGCCGATCCCGAAAGTTACGACGGCGGCGAATTGATCGTCGACGACACCTACGGCGAACACGAGGTCAAGCTGCCTGCCGGTGATGCCGTCGTTTATCCCGCATCGAGCCTGCACCGCGTCGAACCCGTGACGCGCGGCGCGCGCGTCGCGTCCTTCTTCTGGATCCAGAGCCTGGTCCGCGACGAGGCGCGGCGTCGCACCTTGCTGCAGCTCGACACCGCCATCCGCCAACTCACCGCAGGCGGCGCCGATGCGCCTGCGGTCAAGCAACTCACCGGCGTCTACCACAACCTGCTGCGACAGTGGTCGGAGACGTAGGTTGAGCTGACGCCGGCTTCATCGGCGGAACCTCAGCATCGGACCGCGCCCCGTTGGGCTTCTCCTGGCATGGCCCGGATCAGCCCAACCTGCAACGGGGACTTGAGGCCGAGACGCGATCGACAGGTTCGCCTCTCGGCCACAGGTACCGCCACGCGCGATAATGCGCAACTTTCCCGACTGCGAACCGCCAATGGACTTCATCCCCGGCCAGCGCTGGGTTTCCGAAGCAGAACCGGAACTCGGCCTCGGCACGATCCTGCGCGTCGATGACCGCGCGATCCAGGTGTTGTTCGCGAAATCCGGCGTGTTGCGCAACTACGCCTCGCACGGTGCGCCGCTCGCGCGCGCGGCATTCCGGGTCGGCCAGCGCATCGCCGGCCGCGGGATCACGTTCGTGGTCGAGCGCATCGACCTGCGTGACGGCCTGCTGGTGTATTCCGGCGAAAAACGCGAACTGGCCGAGGGCCAACTGGACGACGAACAATCACTGTCGCAAGCCGATGCGCGGCTGATTTCAACGCGCATCGACAAACCCCACCAGTACGAATTGCGCAAGCAGGCGTTGCTCGCGCACGCAGCCGCCCGGCAATCGGACGCGTGGGGCATCCTGTCCGCACGCGTCGACCTCTTGCCGCACCAGCTCGGGGTGGTCGCCGCGTGCATGGAGCGCGAACACCCACGCGTGTTGCTGGCCGACGAAGCGGGACTCGGCAAGACCATCGAGGCCGGCATGCTGGTTACCCGCATGCTCGCCACGGGCCGCGCTTCACGCGTGCTGATCCTGCTGCCCGAGGCCCTGCTGATGCAGTGGTTCGTGGAACTGCGCCGGCGTTTCCAGCTCGCCTTCGCGATCCTCGACGAGGAACGCTGCACGGCCATCGCCACGGCCGATCCCGGTCGCAATCCCTTCGAAGACGAGCAACTCGTGATCGCATCCCTCGCCTGGCTGGCGCACGCACCGGAACGTCGCGCACAGGCGCTCGCGGCCGGTTGGGACATGCTGGTGGTGGACGAGGCGCACCACCTCGAATGGACCCCGGATGCAGCCAGCGCCGAATACCTCACCGTCGAGGCGCTGGCCGCCGCGACGCCGAGCGTGGTACTGCTCACCGCGACGCCCGAACAACTCGGACGACGGGCGCACTTCGCGCGCCTGCGCCTGCTCGATCCAGCGCGTTTCGACGACCTCGACCGCTATCTTGCGGAAGCCGACGACTATGCAAGGCTGTCGCCGCTGGCCACGCGCATCGCGGCGGGTGAACCCCTGTCGGCCGTCGAACGTGCGACGCTGCACGACCGCTATCCGCACGACGAAGCCCTGCTTGCGCTGGTTGCCGACTACCCGGATGGCGCGGATGCGCTGCTGTCCGCATTGGTCGACCGCCACGGCGCCGGGCGCATCATGTTCCGCAATCGCCGCGACACGGTCGGCGGGTTTGCCGGGCGGCTGCTGGAGCTGGCGGACGATGCCGACGCGCTCGAACCACCCGCGCGCCAGGACCTGCTCGCGGAATTCGATGCGGACGTGCACGCCGGCAACACCGCCCAGCGCGCGATCGACTACTCGCGCGATCCGCGCGTCGCATGGCTGGTGCGCCTGCTCGAGGCGCACCGGGACGACAAGTTCCTGCTGATCGCGACGACCCGCGGCAAGGTCGAGGCGATCGAGGCGGCGCTGCGAACCCGCAGCGGCGCGGCCGTCGCGTGCTTCCACGAAGACATGACCTTGCTGCAGCGCGACCGCGCGGCGGCATGGTTTGCGCAAGCCGCGGGCGCGCGCGTCCTGCTGTGCTCGGAAATCGGCTCCGAGGGTCGCAACTTCCAGTTCGCGCACCGGCTCGTGATGTGGGACTTGCCGCTCGATCCGGACCTGGTCGAACAACGCATCGGCCGGCTCGACCGGATCGGACAGCGCCACGCGGTGACCCTGCACGTGCCGTCGCTGCCAGGTACCGCCCAGGAAGCGCTGGCCCGCTGGCACGCCGACGGCACGCGGGTCCTGCGCGAATGCCCTGCGGACGGGCGCGAACTGCTGCGGCGGTTCGGCGACGATGTCGTCCGGATAGCCCGGACCCATGCCGAAAGCGGTGATCCCGCGGACCCGGAGCTGGATGACGTGGTCGCGGCGACGGCCGATGCGCACGCCGGGCTTTCGCGCGCCGTCCGCGAAGGACGCGACCGCCTGCTGGAACTGGCCACCCGGCACGCCGGCGGCAAGGCCCTGCTGGAGACGATGCGCGCCGCAGACCGCGGCGAAGCAACCCACGCACTGGTACAGGAATGCTTCGAGCCCTTCGGCATCCACGTCGACGACCTTGGTGACGGCAGCCTGTTGCTCGATCCCGAATTCCTTTCCACCGACGCCCTGCCCGGCTTCAACGATGGCCCGCGTCGCGCAACCTTTGACCGCGGGCTCGCCCTTGCGCGCGAAGAACTCGACCTGTTGCGGATGGACCACCCGCTGGCCATGGGCGCGATCGACCTGCTGCTCGCGGGCGAATTCGGCAACGCATCGTTCCTGGTCGATCCTGCACTGCCGGCCCGCAGCGTGCTGCTGGAAGCCGTATACGTGGTGGAATGCGTTGCCGACGAGAGCCTCGACGTTGCGCGTTTCCTGCCGCCGACGCCGTTCGAGGTGCGCGTCGATTCCCGGCTCGCGTCGCGCGAGTACGCGCCCTCCCCGCAGGCGCTGGCGCGCGAACGTTCGCTCGACATATCCCGTTACCGCCGCCACCTCGCGCAGCTGGTGCCGCCGATGCTGGAGAAGACGGATGTCCTGGCCGTCGAACGCACGCGGGATGTCATCGGCACGGCGCTGGCGGAGGCGCGCGGCGCGCTCGATGCGCGCGTGCAGCGGCTGCGCGCGTTGGCCGAACTGCGTGCCTCCGTGCCCGACGACGAAATCGCGCACGCCGAAATGCTTCGCGCGCAGGTGATCGCCGCATTGTCCGCCGCACGCCCGCGGCTGGACGCGGTGCGGATGGTCGTCAGCCCGGACTTCCTGACGTTGCGCTGATCAGGGCCGGCGCGCCAACTCCGGATTTTCCTTGGTCACCGGCATCAGGTCCGTCTTCGACACACCGAACCACAGCAGCAATGGGCTGGCGAAGAAGATCGACGACAGCGTGCCGACCAGGATGCCGATCAGCATGGTGATCGCGAAACCGTGCACGGCGGTACCGCCGAACAGCCACAGCGACGCCATGGTGATCGCAGTGAACACCGAGGTGATGATGGTGCGCGAGAGGGTGTTGTTGATCGCGCGGTTGAGGATCTGCGGCGTCTCGGCCTTGCGGGTCAGCCGGAACAGCTCGCGCACGCGGTCGAACACCACCACCTTGTCGTTGATCGAGTAGCCGATCACCGCCAGCACCGAGGCCAGCACGGTCATGTCGAACTCGCGCTGCACCAGCGCCAGCACGCCCAACGTCACCAGGGTGTCGTGGATTTCGGTGAGCACCGCGGCGATCGCGAAGCGGCGCTCGAAGCGTATCCACAGGTAGGCCATGATGCCGAGTATCACGAACACCGCGGCCACCATGCCGTCGCTCTTCAGCTCGGCGCCCACCTCGGCGCTGACCGAGAAGCGGCTCTTCAGCGTGGCATCGTTGCGCGAGGCCTTGAGCGCCTCCATCACCGTGCTGGCCACCTTGTCCAGGTTCACCTGGCCCTTGGCGTCCAGCATCTCCTTGGTGGGCTGCATGCGGATCGACACCTCGCGGCTGCCGCCCACGCTCTGCACCACCGGGTTCTCGAGGCCGGCCTTCTCCAGCGCGTCGTGCACGTCGCTGGTCTGCACCGGCTGCGCGTAGTCCACCACCAGCGAGACGCCGCCGGTGAAGTCCAGTGCGTAGTTCAGGCCCTTGGTGGCGATCAGCGCCGCCGAGGCGATCATCAGCACGATCGCCACGCCGACGCTGAAGACGCGGATGCGCAGGAAGTGGATATTGCTGTTGTGATTGAAGATTTCCATGGATGGGTCTCTTGTGCGGAAGTCCGTTCCGGGGTAGCAGCGGCCATCCGTGGCCGCACTCTTCAATTCAGACCGACAGCGTCTTGAGCTTGCGGCGACCGTGGATCAGCGCGGTGAACGCGTGCGTCATCACCACCGAGGTGAACATCGAGGTCAGGATGCCGATGCACAGCGTGACGCCGAAGCCGCGGATCGCGCCGGTGCCCATCGTCATCAGCGCGAGCGCGGCGATCAGGTGGGTGACGTTGGCGTCGAGAATCGTGGCCCAGGCCTTGTCGTAGCCGGCGTGGATCGCCGCATGCGGGGTCGAGCCGTTGCGCAGTTCCTCGCGCACGCGTTCGCAGATCAGCACGTTCGCGTCGATCGCCATGCCCAGGGTCAGCACGATGCCCGCGATGCCCGGCATGGTCAGGGTCACCCCGATCATCGACATCACCGCCACCAGGATCAGCAGGTTGAAGAACAGCGCGATGTCGGCGACCAGGCCGAACAGCTTGTAGTAGACCGCCGCGCAGATCAGCACCAGCAGCAGGCCCAGCATCACCGCGTCGAAGCCCTTGGTGATGTTCTGCTGGCCCAGGCTGGGGCCGATCACGTTCTCCTCGACGATGTCCATCGGCGCGGCCAGCGAGCCGCTCTTCAGCAGCAGCGCGAGGTCGGACGCTTCCTTGGGGCTGCCCAGGCCGTTGGTGGAGAACTCCTTGCCGAACGGGCTCTGGATGGTGGCGTCGTTGATCACCGTGTAGGTGGTCTTGGGCGTGCGCGTGACCTTGCCGTTGACCGTGCTGGTCTCGTACTCGGTGTTGATCAGCAGCACCGCCATCGGCTTGCCGACGTTCGCGTTGGTGAACTCCTGCATCTTCTTGGCGCCGGACGCATTAAGCGTCACGTTCACCGAGGGCGTGCCGTTGTTCTGGTCGACGCCGGAGCTGGCGTTGATCAGCTCGTCGCCGGTGACGATCGGCCGCTTGCCCACCAGCACCGGTGCCTGGTTGCTGGTGTAGTAGAGGTTCGCGTCCGGCGGGATGCTGCCGGTGCGCGCCGCTTCCACCGCGCGCGGATCGCCGGGGTAGCCGATGCCGGGGCGGTATTCCAGCGTGGCGGTGGCGCCGATCAGCTTCTTCGCCTCGGTGGGATCCTGCACGCCGGCCAGCTCGACCACGATGTGGTTCTCGCCCTGCTGCTGGATCAGCGGCTCGGACACGCCCAGCGCGTTGATGCGGTTGCGCAGCGTGCCGAGGTTCTGCTTGATCGTGCCCAGCGAAAGCTCGCGCAGCTTGGCCGGCTTGATCGCGGCGTACAGCACGTAGCGGTCGCCGGTGCTGGGACCGTCGGTCACCGAGAGGTCGGGCGAGTTGGCGGCGATCAGGTCGGCCGCCTTGCTGCGGTCGTCGGACGAACGCAGCACCGTCACGATGCCCTGCCCGGCCACCGCGCTGCGGGCCACCGATTCGTAGCGGATGTCCTTCTGGCGCAGCTGGTTGCGGATGTCGTCGGCGTAGCTGTTTTCCAGCTTGTCGACCACGCCGCTCTGGTCCACCTGCATCAGGAAGTGCACGCCGCCTTGCAGGTCCAGGCCCAGCGGCATGGAATCGGCGCCGATCATGGTGAGCCAGCGCGGCACCGTGGACTGCAGCTTGAACGCCACCGTGTAGCCGTCGCCCAGCAGCGCCTTGATCGTGTCCGCGCCGTGCTTCTGCACGTCGGCGTTCGGGAAGGTGGCCAGCAACTGGTCGCCCTGCACCATCACCTCGCCGGTGGCGACCTGGTCCCTGGCCAGCGCGTCGGCCACCTTCTGGCGCAGCGCGCCGTCCACCGGGGCGCTGCCCTTGTTCGCGGAGACCTGCACGGCCTTCAGCGGCAGGAACGCGTTCGGCAACGCATAGACGATGCCGAACAGCATCGCCAGCACGACCAGTGCGTACTTCCAGCGTGGGAAATCGCTCATCTGTGATCCTTTGCGATCATCCGTGACCGCGTACGTCGAGAAGCAGCCAACCCTGGCCGTAGTCTGTTTTGCGGTCGTCCATGATCGCGAACGTCAAGAAGCGGCCGTCCGTGGCCGCACGTCCGATTGGGAAATGCCCCGCGCCGATGGCCCGGCTCAGGAGGACTTCAGCGAGCCCTTGGGCAGCACCTGCGACACCGCGCCCTTCTGCACCTTCACCTTCACGTTCGGTGCGATCTCGACCGAGATGAAGGTCTCGCCGATCTCGTCCACGCGGCCGGCGAGGCCGCCGTTGGTCACCACCTCGTCGCCCTTGGCGAGGGCGGAAACCATCTGGCGATGCTCCTTCTGCCGCTTCATCTGCGGGCGGATCATCATGAAATACATCAGGCCGAACAGCACGACCATCATGATGATCATGGAAAGGCCGCCGCCCTGCGGCGCAGCGGCCTGGGCCAGCGTGATAGACATCGGAAGACTCATCGGTTCGTCTCGCAAGTGATGGCGCCGGCAGGGATTTCTGCTGAACGCCCGATAAAAGACCATGGATTATGCCATGCGTTCCCGCCCGCCGCACGGCGCACCGGCCACCCGGCCCGGCCACGGGATGCAGTCGGGGCGCCCGTCACGCTTTGCAAGGCCGCCGGCCCCGGGCTCAGGCCTCGGCGGGGGCGCCCTGGCGACGCGCCTGGAACGCGGCCACGAAATCCTGCAGCCGCCCCGCCGCGATCGCCTCGCGCAGGCCGGCCATCAGCCGCTGGTAATGCCGCAGGTTGTGGATGGTGGCGAGCTGGCTGCCCAGGATCTCGTTGCAGCGGTCCAGGTGGCGCAGGTAGGCGCGGCTGAAGCCGTTCGCACAGGCGTGGCAGTCGCAGCCCTCCTCGATCACCCGGGTGTCGGCGGCGTACTTCGCGTTGCGGATGCGCAGCGTGCCCTCGGCGGTGAACAGGAAGCCGTTGCGCGCGTTGCGGGTGGGCATCACGCAGTCGAACATGTCGATGCCGCGGCACACCGCCGCCACGATGTCCTCCGGCCGGCCCACGCCCATCAGGTAGCGCGGTTTGTCCCGCGGCAGCAGGCCCACGGTGAAGTCCAGCGTATGGTTGCGCGCCTCCTCCGGCTCGCCCACCGCCAGGCCGCCCACCGCGTAGCCGTCGAAGCCGACCTCCACCAGCCGCTCGGCCGAGCGCCGGCGCAGCGGTTCGTACACGCTGCCCTGCACGATGCCGAACAGGTTGTTCGGGTTCTTCAGGTCGTCGAAGGCGCGACGCGAACGTTCGGCCCAGCGCAGGCTCAGCTCCATCGAGTCGGATGCGACTTTTTCGGTGGCCGGGTACGGCGTGCACTCGTCGAAGATCATCGCGATGTCCGAATCCAGCACGCGCTGGATCTTCATCGACACCTCGGGCGACAGGAACACCTTGGAGCCGTCCACCGGCGAGGCGAACGTCACGCCCTCTTCGGTGAGCTTGCGCCGGTGCGCCAGCGAGAACACCTGGAAACCGCCGGAATCGGTGAGGATGGGCCGCTCCCAGCCGATGAAGCGGTGCAGCCCGCCGAACTGCTCCACGATCTCCAGCCCCGGCCGCAGGAACAGGTGGAAGGTATTGCCCAGGATGATCTCGGCGCCGGTCTCGCGCACGTCGCGCGGCGTCATCGCCTTCACCGAGCCGTAGGTGCCCACCGGCATGAACGCCGGCGTTTCCACGCTGCCACGCGGGAAGGAAAGACGCCCGCGGCGGGCGGCGCCGTCGGTGGCGAGCAGGTCGAAATTCATGGAAGTCATCGCGCCATTATCGCAGTTCGCGCGGACCGCTCCCTCTCGATGGTGTTGGGGCGAGAGGCCAACCTCACGGCAAGCCCCGTCCCCTCACCTCAATCCTCTCCCCAGAGGGGAGAGGAAGCAGAAAAGCTCGCGCGGACCGCTCCCTCTCCCTCCGGGGAGAGGGCTGGGGTGAGGGGCCAAGCTCGCCGCAAGCCCCGCCCCCTCACCTCGATCCTCTCCCGCAGGGGAGAGGAAGCAGAAAAGCTCGCGCGGACCGCTCCCTCTCCCCTCCGGGGAGAGGGCTGGGGTGAGGGGCCAAGCTCGCCGCAAGCCCCGCCCCTCGCCTCGATCCGCTCCCCGGAGGAGAGAGGAAGCAGAGAAGACCGCGCGAGACCTCTCAAGAAGGTCTTGGAGCGGGGCGAATCGCAATGACTGGATTGGAGCTGGAAAGCGCCGCTTCCGGCTTGCAACGGAATCAGCCAACCCGCGAGCGCATCTGGCGCCGCTCCCGCGCATAGCCACTCGGCGACCGGCCGACATGACGTGTGAATGCGGTGCTGAACGTGCTGGCCGAGGAGTAGCCGACGCGCTCCGCCACCTTTTCGATCACCAGATCCTGCCGATCGAGGATGTCCTTGGCGACTGCCATCCGCCACGCGAGCAGGTACTCCATCGGCGGTATGCCGACTGCACGCGTGAAGCGCTGGAAGTACGCGGACCGCGACAGCGCCGCGGTCCTGGCCAGTTGTTCCACTGTCCAGGTCCTGGACGGATCGCGATGCATCTCCCGGATCGACAGCGCGAGACGCTCGTCCGCCAGGCCTCGCAGCAAGCCTGCCGGCGCAGCGTCGCCAGGGGCCGCGCGCAAGGCCTCGATGAGCAGCACCTCGACCAGCCGCGCAAGAATGAGGTCGCGCGCCAACCGAGACTGCCGAGCTTCCTCGCGGACAAGTCGCACCAGCACGCCAAGCCGGTCTTCGCCCCGGATATGGATGACCGGCGGAAGCAGGGCTACCAGCAGCGCGGTGTCGGGTGAGTCGAACACGAAATACCCGCCCAGCATGCGTACGTCGGGTTCCCCGTCGGGGGAACCGTGGCGCACCTCATGGTCCCGGCCTTCGACGGCAATCGGATCGATCTGTTCCAGCTCGACAGGCTCGAATCCCGACAGGACGAACCCCGGCGTCGCCGGCAGGAACACGAAGTCGCCTGCTTCCAGGCGCAGGGGATCGGCACCGTTGACGTGCAGCAGGCAGGCGCCGTCGGTTACCACGCAAAAGCCGGGGTGGCCAAACGGCGCGTAGCGGACACCCCAGCGCCCCGCCCCGGAAATACTTTTCCCCACGACCCCCGCGGGTCGCAGCAAGGCGATCAGTTCGGCCAGAGGGTCGCTCATGAAAGGACTCAAAGAGATGTTTCATGGACTCTACACTATCGAGAGTCCGATATCGAACCCTTACCGTGGCTGCACCTACCACCAAGGAGCTGCTGCAATGAAGACGGTACTCATCACGGGGTGTTCCTCCGGTTATGGGCTCGAAACCGCCCACTACTTTCATGACCGCGGATGGAAGGTCATCGCCACCATGCGACGACCGGATCCCGACCTGTTGCCCGCATCCGACCGGATCAGACTCGTCGCGCTGGACGTGACCGATGCCGACAGCATCGCCCGCGCGGTTGGAGCGGCGGGTCCGGTCGACGTGCTGGTAAACAATGCCGGCATCGGCGTGGTCGGCGCCTTTGAGGCCACCCCGATGCACGTCGTGCGCGAAGTCTTCGACACCAACACGTTCGGCACGATGGCGATGATCCAGGGCGTGCTGCCGCAGATGCGAGGGCGCCGGGCAGGCACGATCGTCAATGTCACCTCCAGCGTCACGCTCGCCAGCATGCCGCTCGCTGCCGCCTACACGGCCAGCAAGACAGCCATCGAAGGCTTCAGCGGTTCGCTGGCGCACGAACTCGGCGCGTTCGACATCCGGATCAAACTGGTCGAACCCGGCTACTGCCCGACGACGCGATTCTCCGAGAACGGGGCCGAGCGCATGGGCGGCCTGATCCCGGAGGCCTATGCCGATTTCGCGCGCCCGATCTTTGAGGCGTTTGCCCGCCCGGGGGCCACGACCACACCGAAGGATGTGGCCGAAGCGGTCTGGCGTGCGGTGCACGACACCACCGGACAATTCCACTTTCCCGCGGGAGCGGATGCCGTCGCATTGGCGGGGCCGCGGTAAACGCCGCTGCGCAAGGACCGTGCTTCAAACGAACCGGCATGGCGGCGGGCGCAGCCCGCCGCCATGCTCCCCCCGATACCGATCGACGCCGCGCCCGCGGTCCCCGGAGTCGCGATCACGCGACAGGTCTTCGTGACCCCGAGGCCCAGCCAGCGAGAGCCTTTTCTTTGAAGGCCAGGCTCACGACAAGCCCCGCCCCCTCACCTCAATCCTCTCCCCACAGGGGAGAGGAAGCAGAAAAGCTCGCGCGGACTGCTCCCTCTCCCCTCCGGGGAGAGGGCTGGGGTGAGGGGCCAAGCTCGCCGCAAG
>ERZ778022.4603-NODE-4603-length-11810-cov-3.761974_pt1 | contig 11810 bp, 10 predicted proteins | sample MGYA00375752_ERZ778022 | MGnify/ENA primary metagenome ERZ778022 (study PRJEB29350, sample SAMN05389826) | bioreactor metagenome | isolation source: Thiocyanate bioreactor | place: South Africa: University of Cape Town | collected 2014-04-04 ...
GGGGAGTTTTTCCTGGAATTTCAGCGCATGCCAGATGGACTCGCTGACGGACTCGCCATTCCAGTGATGCGGAACCACCTTGTCTTTTTTCGGAACGATGATCGGAAGGTCGTCGATGGCGGCGAAGGTAAGGCTTTTGTCCTTCAGCTCCTGGCGATAGGTGTCGATGTCTTTGGGTGCTGTTTCCCAAAAGGGATGTTTTTGCTCGCTCATTTCTTATCCTCTCAGTCTGTTCCACATTGTCGGTTAAGTTTGGGCCATCAGAGCCGGGCGTTGCGTTGGAAGACCGGAATTCTCGCCTCGAAAGAGTGCACGACGATGCGTCGGCGTCCGGCTCTTCCTCCTCCTCCTCAGCCGGCTTGATTTTCCGGATTGCCGATGCGGTGACGGCGCGCAGCCATCCAAGGCAGCCGTCCTCGCATGTTCACTGGTAGGCATTTTTGTCTACCGTGAGTGAATGGAAGTACCTTTTGAGACGTTGTGTCAATAATGGCTACGCTCGACCTGCGAGCGAGGTTTGATGCCTCGAAAGGGACGGCGACCGCGATGCCGTCGCTTTGGAGAACTGGAAAAAGAGATTAAAAAACAGCTAGATATCTAGCCGTCGAGAAACCAGACCGTTTTCGGGGCCGTCGGGAAGACGGCCGCTGGGCGGCGGTTTTCGGCGAATGCGCGTCATCAGAATATCAGACATAGTGATAAGTGCGACGGCCGGGGCGGCCGGGTGCAGGTCATGCATGCGGGGCAGAATGTTGACGGCGACCGACCTGCGGGAATGAGGTTTCCGAAGCGTTCGGCAAACCGTCGGAGGCGTTGACGAGCGCCGGATGCGGAAAGCCGTCGCTTGCTCCGGCAGGAGCGCACCGGGGCCTCGATATCGGCATCGTCGTCGGCAAGAGATGCCGGCGGCCCTGACCCCTGTTCAAGCCGCAGCCGTGATTCTCCAGCAATCGTAAAGTGACCGTTTTCTGCGGTGTTTTGACCAAATTCGAACTTTACTGCGATGGCAGAGTCGAGGATCATTCTGCGGAAATATTGTTTCTCAAAGATAAAATAATCAGACGCACCGGCTGCGCGGCGTGCAGCCGCATGGCGCAGGTGCGGCCGACTCCTTGATGCGCGTTTGCACCCCACTCATCAGCATTTCAGATTTGGAGCCTTGCATGCCTAACTCGACCACACTGATCCGTCGTCGCCACGTGCTGGCCGGCCTGGGAGCCAGCGCATTCTTTCCGTCCATCACCGCCGCGATGGCGCAGACAAAGGTCACCGCGGGCGAGCCTCTGCCGCCCATACTTCTGGAAAGCTATGCGGATCAGGCAACCGTCGAGATCACGCGCCTTTATGCGCAGGAGCTGGCAAAGCTCGGCATTCTGACCGATCACAAGCCGCTGTCCTTTTCGCAGATTCTCGCGAAGGTCATTGCGCAGAAGAATTTTTCGTTCGCCCTCTCGGGGAACGGACCGGCCGAAGACCGTATCGATCCGGACTATTATACCCGCGTCTATTACAGTTCGACGGGCTCGATAAACATCCCGGGTTACAGCAACCCGGAATATGACCGCCTGGCACTTGCGCAGGAGCAGGAAGTCGATCCGGAGAAACGCAAGCAGCTCGTTTTCGATTCTCAGCGCGTCTTCGCCGAGGACATGCCGTCATGGCTGATCTGTGCGAGAGATGCGCTCAACCCCGTGAACACGGCGCTTTTCAAGAATTTCAAGCAGTCGCGCGGTCTTGGCATCGATACCTATCATGTGGCGCCGTACATGCTGGTCGAGCCGGTAGGGGATGTGACCGAGATCAACATCGCAACGGTCTATGCAATGACCTCCGCGCACCCCCTGACCGAGCGCTCGGCCAACGGTCGCGGCTATCTCCGCTTCATCTACGACACGCTGCTTCGCTACGACAGCGATCTGAACATCGTCCCCTGGGCTGCCGAATCCTTCAAGGTGCTCGCACCTGACCTCTATGAAATTACGCTGCGCTCGGGAATGAAGTGGCATGACGGGAAGCCGGTGACCGTCGAGGATCTGAAGTTCACCATCGAATACCTGCTCAAGTGGAAACCCCCATTCCTCTCCACCTATGTCGAGCAGATCGAGAGCGTCGAAATCACGTCGGAGAACGTCGTCAACGTCAAGCTGAAGCGACCGACCGTGACTTTCCAGACCGTCGGCATGACGCAGCTCTTCATCATGCCGAAGCACATCTGGGGTGCATTGGAGGATCAGGGCGTGAAAAGCCCGATGGAGTGGGATGCCGTCAACAATGGCGGGCTTGTCGGAAGTGGCCCGTTCAAATTCGTCGGCTTCCAGAAGGATGTCGACTGCTATGTGGTCGCCAATCCGGATCACTGGAGCGGCGGTCCCAAGATTTCCGGCATTCACCTGCTGCAGGTGAGCAATGTCGAGCAGCTCGTTGGCGGCATGGAGGCCGGAAACGTTCATGCGATCCTCGATGGGCTTACGATCGTCGAGGCGACCCGCCTGGCTGAGCTCGAAGGAATCGAACTGCTTCGCACCCCAAGTGCGACGCTGGTGAACTTCTACGTCGACAACCGCGTGGCGCCATTCAACGATCGCGCGCTGCGCCTGGCAATGTATTACGCGCTTCCGAAGAAGAAGATCATCGATGTCGTCCTCGGTGGCGGATATTCCAGGTGACGAATACGACATCGAGCGGGCGAAAGCGATCCTGGCTGAAGCCGGTTACCAGGTGAAGGACGGTCGGTTGATCATGAAGTGAGGCTCGGCCGCGTGCCGGAAACCCACATCAATCGATGAGACCATATTCATGATCGACTATATCGTTCGGCGTACGCTGCTGAACATCATGCTGCTTGTCATGCTGACGACGTTGATGTTCGTCCTGTTTCGCCTCGTCCCGGCAGACCCGGTGGCCGTGATCCTGTCGCCGGACGTTCCGGAAGATGTGCGGAACGCCCTGCGACGGAACTGGGGCCTCGACCGGCCGCTGGCGGAGCAGTTCCTCGCCTATATCTGGAACCTGCTGCGCGGCGATTTCGGTGTTTCGTTCGCCTATCAGCAACCCGTCTGGACGGTGCTGTCGGACAAGCTCCTGAACACGGTTGTCCTCATGATCCCGGCGACGCTCGTCGCCGTGATCATCGGCATTGCCGGTGGCGTCCTGTTCGCCTGGAAACGCGGCACCTGGCTGGAGCTGGTCGGTGTCGTCCTGCCGCCCGTGCTCCGCGGCATTCCCGTCTTCTGGCTGGGCGTCATTCTTCTGATGATCTTCGCTTACGGGTTGAGGTGGCTCCCGATCGGCGGCATGTCTGCGGTGGGCGTCATGCCTGCCAGCAAATGGGACATGTATTTCTCCCTCGAGTTCCTGCGCCACCTTGCGCTGCCGGCACTCTGCATGATCCTGACGTCGATATCCGAGCCGATCCTGATCATGCGCAGTTCGATGCTCGAAACGAGTGGCGAAGACTACCTCGAACTCATCCGCGCAAAGGGTGCCTCGGAGGGCCGCATCCTCTATCACGCGGCGCGCGGGTCGATGTTGCCCGTCGTGACCTGGGTCTTTCATATGTTCGGTTACGCGATCTCGAGCACCGTCGTTATCGAGATCGTGTTCTCGTGGCCGGGGCTTGGCCGAGAGATGGTCAGCGCCATCAGCACCTATGACTATCCCCTCGTTCAAGCCGCATTCTTCCTGATCTCGGTCATCGTCATATCGCTCAATTTCCTGACCGACATCGTTTACGGCTTCCTTGATCCAAGAGTGACGTACAGCTGATGGTTGTTCTCAATACATGGCGGAATAAAAAATGACGATCATTCGAGAATACTTCAGCGATTCCTTCAGTCGCTTCGGATTATTTGTCTGCATATTGTATATCGCCGTCGCGATATTTGCGCCGATATTTTCTCCTTATAATCCGTGGGAGAACAACATGGGAGCGGACGGGACGCTGGCGCGCCTGCAGCCGCCCAGCGCCCAGTTTCTCCTCGGAACGACCGTCTACGGCCAGGACGTGCTGAGCCAGCTTTTGCTGGGAACGAAGCAGGCCTTGATCGTGGGCGGGGTGACGGCGCTCATCGTGGGCATCATAGGAACGAATGTCGGCTTGATTGCCGGCTATTACGGCGGAATGGTCGATGAAATCCTGATGCGTATCACGGACTTCGTCTACGCCATCCCGTTTCTTCCCTTCATGATGATTGTCTCCGCCTTTATCGGGCGCAGTACGACGATCGTCATCGTGGCGATGGCGCTGATTTTCTGGCGGACCGCGGCGCGTGTTGTTCGGGCGCAGGTTCTGACGCTCAAGACCAGGCCCTATGTTACGGCGGCTCGCGCCAGCGGCGCGAGCGACGTGCGCATCATGTATGTGCATCTGCTGCCCAACATCGTACCGCTCGGCATGCTCTACCTGATCTTCAGCGCGGCGCTCGCCATCATCAACGAGGCGAGCCTCAGCTTCATCGGGCTTGGAGATCCCAACAGCCTCAGTTGGGGCTTGATGCTCAACCAGGCCTTCGCGACCGGCTCGATACGCGTTGCCTGGTGGTGGGTCGTTCCGCCAGGGGCGGCGCTCATGCTTCTGCTTGTCGGCATTTATTTCCTGTGCCGCGGTTTTGAGGAGCGTGCCAATCCACGCCTGAAGGTGAAGAGATGAGTATGCTCGATGTACAGGATCTGAGGGTCACCTTCCAATCGGACGGGAAGGCGCTCTCCGCCGTAGACGGTGTTTCGCTTACGCTTGACCGTGGTGAATCTCTCGGCATCGTCGGCGAATCCGGCTGCGGCAAGACCACCTTGACGAAGGCGATCCTGCGCCTGCTGCCAGCGAACGCGAAAACCGATGGCCGGGTGGAGTTCCAGGGAAAGAACCTTGTCGATCTGCCGGTTGCGGAATTGCGCGAGATCCGGTGGCAGGAACTTTCGCTGGTCACCCAGAGCGCGATGAATGCGCTCGACCCGGTTTGGCGCGTGGGCGATCAGATTATCGAGGCCATTCGGCTTCATGACGATTGTTCCAGGGCCGAGGCGCGTGCTCGCTCGGTGACATTGTTCGACCTCGTTGGCCTGAAGCCGGAATGGCTCGATCGATACCCGCACGAATACAGCGGCGGGATGAAGCAGCGTGCCATCATCGCGATGGCGCTTGCGCTCGGACCGGCGATGATCGTGGCCGACGAGCCGACGACGGCCCTCGATGTCGTGATGCAGGACCAGGTTTTCGCGGAGATCGATCGTATCCGGGCCGCCGGCAAGACAGGCATCATTCTGATCACGCACGATATTTCGCTCGTCGCCGAGAACTGCGAGCGGATCGCGGTGATGTATGCCGGCAAGATCGTCGAATACGGCAAGACCAGCGACATTCTCGATCTGCCCAGGCATCCCTATACGATCGGTCTGCGCAACGCTTTCGCGGAACTCGACGGAGACCACGAGCTCATCTCGATTTCAGGCGGGCCGCCGGATCTGACGAACCCGCCGAAAGGCTGTCGCTTCGGGCCCCGATGTCCGCTTGCTTCCGACGCCTGCAGCCAAGAGCCGCCATTGAGCGTGCTGGATGATGGACGAAGCGTTGCATGCCACAACGTGCCACAGGTCGAAGCCTTCCGGGGCGTGGCCAAACTTGCGAGCACCTGGGAGAGGGTGGGGAGATCATGACCAATGCCACGACAACGCCGGCTCCGCTTCTCGAAGTCGACGATCTCTGTAAATCCTATGCGCCGAAGCGCGGCCTGATCGGTTCGATACTCGCACGCGGTGCCGCGCCGTCGAATACCCTCAAGAATGTCAGCTTCGATCTTGGCAAGGGCGAAATCCTCGGCGTCGTCGGAGAGTCCGGCTCTGGAAAGTCGACGCTCGGCTTCACCATCCTGGGGCTGATCGAGGCTTCGTCCGGCTCGGTTCGCTTCGATGGCAATCCCCTGCCGAGAAGCGCCCGCGATCTGCGGGCATTCCGGCGCTCGGCCCAGATGATCTTTCAGGATCCGTATCAGTCTCTCAACCCGCGTTTTCGCATCAAGGACATCGTCACCGAGCCCCTGCTGGTATACGGCCTCATCGGCAAGGGCGAAGTCGCCGCCGCTGCCGAGGAGGTGCTCGATCTTGTGGGCCTTCGTCCGGGAAAGAACTATCTCGAACGCTTTCCGCACGAATTGAGCGGCGGCCAGCGGCAGCGTGTCTCCATCGCGCGTGCCGTCGTGCTCAAGCCCCGGCTCTTGATCGCCGACGAACCGGTTTCGATGCTCGATGTATCCATCCGCGCGGGCATCCTTCGGCTCTTGCGTTCGCTCGCGGCGTCGATGGAGATGAGTGTCGTCTACATCTCCCACGATCTTTCGACAGTCCGGTACATCTGCGATCGGGTGGCCGTCATGTATCGCGGCGAGATTGTCGAGATCGGTTCGACCGATCAGATAATCGCCAGTCCCGCCCATCCCTACACGAAGCGTCTGCTTTCCGCTGTTCCACGCATCTCCTTTGCCGAGAAGCGCCAGCGCGTCGCGCAGCATGCTTGAGCGCGTGAACTCCAACGATCGAAGGTGCAGCCGTGAGCAACAAGAAAGACAGCATGTCGTTTGTCCAAGAGGCGATCGAGGGAGATTTCCCGACCTTCAGGAAAGTTGCGGAGGAGATCTGGCATCTCGCCGAGACGAAGTTCGGGGAAGTCCGCTCTGCCCGCCTCCAGGCCGATCTGATGCGCGAGAATGGCTTTACCGTAACTGAGGGAATTGCCGGGATTCCGACGGCGTTCGTAGCCGAGTATGGAGAGGACGGTCCCGTCATCGCGATGCTCGGCGAATATGACGCACTGGATGCGATGAGCCAGAAGCCTGCCTTGCCCAGGAAACAGGCCATCGTCGAAGGCGAGGCCGGGCATGGATGCGGCCATCACATCCTCGGAACGGCGGGGGCTCTTGCTGCGGTCGCTGCAAGGAAATACCTGCTGATGACAGGCATTCCCGGCCGGGTCCGCTACTACGGATGCCCGGCCGAGGAAGGCGGAAACGCTAAAACGTTCATGGTCCGCGAAGGGCTGTTCAACGATGTGGACGTTGCGCTTTCCTGGCATCCGGGAACCTTGAATGCGGTGATGGCGGTCAATTCGCTGGCCTACTATCAGACGCATTTCCATTTCAGCGGCACTGCGAGCCATGCCGGGACCTCCCCACATCTGGGCCGCAGCGCTCTCGATGCCGTGGAACTGATGAATGTCGGCGTGAACTATCTGCGTGAGCACGTGCCCCAGTCATCGCGCATCCATTATGCGATCACCAATACGGGAGGCGCCTTTCCGAACATCGTGCAGAGTTCGGCCTCGGTGCTATATCTGGTGCGCTCCCCCAGCCAGACGGGCGCCAGGGACATTATCGAGCGTGTGGAGAAAATCGCCCAGGGTGCCGCGCTGATGACCGGCACGACGGTGGAGTGGAAGATCACGACGGCGGCTGCGTCCTTCCTTGGCAACGACGTTCTCGAGGGACTCTACGAATCCAACCTGGCGGCGGTCGATGCGCCTGATTTCGATGATGAGGACATTCGGCTGGCGCGGGCGTTCAAGGACACATTCTCGGCAGCCGATATCGCCGAATCCTTCGACCAGTTCGAACTGGACGAAGATCCCGATCTGGTCTTGCATCGATCGTCTTTGCAGCGGGGGCCGAAGCGTCTCCAGCATTTCTTCTCAACCGATGTGTCCGATGTCAGCCGGGTTGTCCCGACGGCCCAGTTTTATGGCGCCTGCTATGCGATCGGCACGCCGTTCCATTCCTGGCAGATGGTCGCGCAGGGAATGGCGCCGGCAGCAATGAAGGGCATGAAGTACGCTGCGAACGTGATCGCCTCCACCGCGCTCGATCTCTTCAGCGATCCGTCTCTCGTGGAGGCGGCGAAGGAAGAGTTCCGAAAGCGGTCGCTCAAGGAACCCTATGAATGTCCGATCCCTCCGGACGTCATGCCCGTGCTCCCATCCCGGCGGACGGACGACAAAAGCTAGGGCATGGCGCGCAAAAGTGCGCAGCGGAAACGACATGCGGAAACAGGGAGCTAAAACGTGAGAGCGAATCCGGAAGACCGCAACGCGCTTTAATCGGCAAACGGGTGCATCGCTCCGGCTGATCAGCAAGGGTCGGTGGATCAAATCCACCGACCCTCCGTCAGCCGTTGAATGGAGCGCAATTCATGGATGGTCCCTCGGCGATGGCCCGGGGCAGAAATCGCCGGGTTTTCGGAACGTGTCTCGGCTTCGGGACAGGTGCGATGTTTGCCGAAAAATCCGAAGAGGCGGAATTCTCGCTCGGGACAGGCTACCCCATGCGCTCGGAGGCGAAGGAACCGGGCGAGGCCGGGAAGACGACCGTCTTGTTGCCGTCGAGGAAGACCCGGTTGTGGATATGGGCGTGGATCGCACGGGCGAGCACCTGGCTTTCCACGTCGCGGCCGAGGCTGATATAGTCCTCCGGGCTCTGCGCGTGGGTGACGCGGATGATGTCCTGCTCGATGATCGGGCCTTCGTCGAGGTCGGCGGTGACGTAGTGCGATGTCGCGCCGATCAGCTTCACGCCGCGCTCGAAAGCCTGCTTGTAGGGGTTCGCGCCCTTGAAGGAGGGCAGGAAGGAGTGGTGGATGTTGATGATGCGGCCCGACATCTCGCGGCACATCTCGTCCGACAGCACCTGCATGTAGCGCGCCAGCACGATCAGCTCCGCCCCCGCCTCGCGCACGATCCGCATCTGCTCGGCTTCGGCCTGCGGCTTGTTGTCCTTCGTGATCCTGATGCAATGGAACGGGATGTCGTGGTTCACCACGACCTTCTGATAGTCCATGTGGTTGGAGATCACCGCGACGATATCGACGGGCAGCGCCCCGATGCGCCAGCGGTAAAGCAGGTCGTTCAGGCAGTGGCCGAAGCGGCTCACCATGATCACGATCTTCATCTTCTCGCTTTCGTCGTGGAAGGCGGCGGTCATGCCAAGGCTTTCGGCGACCGGCTCGAAGCCCTTGCGCAAGTTGGCGAGGCCGCATCCCGTCTCGCTGGCGAAGCTCACGCGCATGAAGAAGCGGCCGGTTTCCGCATCGTCGAACTGGGCGCTGTCGGTGATGTTGCAGCCGTTCTCGGCAAGGAAACCCGCGATGGCCGCGAAGATGCCGCGACGGGATTCGCAGGTCACGGTGAGGGTGTATTGGGTCATGACGCTCTCCGGTGGAAAGGGTTAGGTCTCAGGCGGCGAGGCCGGCCGGCTCCGGCAGACCGTGCGCGCGCCGGCATGCCGTCAGGGTATTGGCGAGAAGGCAGGCGATGGTCATCGGCCCGACGCCGCCGGGAACCGGCGTCAGCGCGCCCGCTACCTCTGCGGCGGCTGCATCCACATCGCCCACCAGCCGGGGCTTGCCGTTTTCTTCGATGCGATTGATGCCGACGTCGATGACGGTCGCGCCGGGCTTGATCCAGCCGGGCTTCACCATGCCGGGCCGGCCGACGGCAGCGATCAGGATATCGGCGCGACGGCAGAGATCGGCGATGTCCTTCGTCCGGCTATGGGCGATGGTGACGGTACAAGCCTCGCGCAGGAGGAGCTGCGCCATCGGCTTGCCGACGATGTTGGAACGCCCGACGACGACGGCGTTCAGCCCGGAAAGCGAGCCATGGCGGTCGCGCAGCAGCATGAGGCAACCGAGCGGCGTGCAGGGCACCATCGCCTTCTGTCCCGTGCCGAGCAGGCCGACATTGGAGATGTGGAAGCCGTCGACATCCTTGGCCGGAGCGATGGCGTCGATCACCGCTGCCGCATCCATATGGCCGGGAAGCGGAAGCTGCACGAGGATGCCATGCACCGCCGGATCGGCATTCAGCCGCTTGATCAGAGCGATCAGCTCGGCCTGTGGCGTGGTTTCGGGCAGCCTGTGCTCGAAGCTCGCCATGCCGGCGGCCCGGGTCTGCGTGCCCTTGCTGCGGACATAGACCTCGCTTGCTGGGTCCTGCCCGACGAGCACCACCGCGAGGCCGGGGACGAGGCCATGCGCCTCCCTGAGCTCCGCGACCTCTCGGGCGATTTTTTCGCGCAGGGTCCCGGCAAAGGCCTTGCCGTCGATCACCGCCGCGCTCATGCGCCCGACACCGCGAGACGCTTGACGGCGGTTTCCAGCGCATGCCAGAGCGTGCCGGCCGCCGAGCGCATGCCGATGACGGCGAGCCGGTCCGCCGCGCGGCGGATGACGAAGACGCTCATATGTTCGAGGCCCGTGCGGGTGGCGGTGCCGGGGCCGAAGCGGGCGGGATCGAGGTTCACGAGCTTTCCCATGAGCGCGAGGATCGGCGCCTCGCCGGCGGCGGAGCGGATTTCGAAAGCGACAAAACCGTCGGTCTGTTCGGTCACGGAGCAGCCGGGGCAGGCGGCGGCCACCTCGCCGGCGAAGTCGGTTTCGGCGCGGCCGGGACCTTCGAGCAACCATTGGCCGGGACCGATCCAGAGGGCCGCAGCGGTGTCGCTGCTTGTCCAGAGGCCGGGGCCGGGCAGGTGGAGGCCGAAGGGGGCGGGCTCCGTGCAGGCGCGGCGCAACGCCAGCGAGGCGAGCGCGAGGCCGGTGTTTTCTTCAAGCGCCAGTGCGCCGTATTTGACGGTGCGGGCCGTGCTGCCGCCGAGGGCGGTCAAGGGTTTCAGGTCAGGCACGGAGGCGTTCTCCCTCGGGATCGACGAAATGGGGCGACACGACGCGCAGGAGGCAGGACTGGCTCTGCAACGGATTGGCGGCGACGATCACCTCGCCGAGGCGTTCGGTCCCGTTTGCGAGGAAGCCGAGGCCGATGGCCGAGCCGACATGGGGCGAGAAGCAGGCGGAGGTGATCCAGCCCTCGTCGCTCTGCGTGTTCTGCGCCGCATCCGCGGCGAAGAGATGCGCGCCGGCGACGACGGGCTCGGCCGGATCGACCGGCTGGAGGCCGACCAGGGTACGCTTTTCCGCCACAAGGCCCTCGCGCCGGGTCATGACGGTGCCGATCGCATCCTTCTTGGCCGAGACCATCCGGCCCATGCCGAGCATCTGCGCGGTGGTCTGGCCGTTCAGTTCGTTGCCGGCGGCGTGGCCCTTCTCGATGCGCAGCACGCCGAGCGCCTCGGTGCCGTAGGGGGTGGCGCCGAGGTCGGCGCCCTTTTGCATCAGCCGCGCCATCAGCGCATTGCCGTAGCGGGCGGGAACGGCGATCTCATAGGCGAGTTCCCCCGAAAAGGAGATCCGGAAGAGCCGGGCTCTCAAGGCAGGCCATGAAGGGGAAGGCGTCGTTGGAGAGGTCGAAACCGTCCACCACGCGCTCCAGCAGCCGGCGGGCGTTCGGCCCGGCGACGGAGAACTGCGCCCAGGCATCCGTGGTCGAGATGAGCTGCACGTCGAGGTCCGGCCACAGGCACTGGCGGGCGAATTCCATATGGCGGTAGACCGGGCCGGCCTGCGCCGTCGTGGTGGTCACGACGTAATGGTCCTCGGCCAGCCGCGCGCAGGTGCCGTCGTCATAGGCATGGCCGTCCTCGCGCAGCATCAGGCCGTAGCGCACCATGCCGACCTTGAGGCTCTTCATGGCGTTGCAATAGAGTCGGTCGAGGAATTCCGCCGCATCCGCGCCTTGAACGTCGACCTTGCCGAGCGTCGTCACATCGCAGACGCCCACACCCTTGCGGGTGGCAAGCACCTCGCGGTCGACCGTTTCGCGCCAATGGGTCTCGTCCGGCTTCGGGAAATATTGCGCGCGCATCCATTGACCGACCTCGACGAAGACCGCGCCCTCAGCCGTCGCCCACTCATGGCTCGGGGTGCGCCGGCGGGGG
>ERZ778022.4605-NODE-4605-length-11809-cov-4.608899_pt1 | contig 11809 bp, 7 predicted proteins | sample MGYA00375752_ERZ778022 | MGnify/ENA primary metagenome ERZ778022 (study PRJEB29350, sample SAMN05389826) | bioreactor metagenome | isolation source: Thiocyanate bioreactor | place: South Africa: University of Cape Town | collected 2014-04-04 ...
TCCGGGCCGAGGCTTTCTCCGGTGCGCGCGCTCGGATTTCCTTCTCGGCTGACCAGCCTGCACAGTGGGAGCCTGGAGTCATCAGCCCATCCGGGCCGTCCGCCTCCCCATCCGCGCTGCCCCACACCCGGCGTGCCGGGTGCGCCATCGCAGGCGCGTCGAGAGGCGACTCACCCGTTGTCGAAGGCCCCACCGGCGAGATCGTCCCAACGCGCGAGGTAGGCGATGTTGCGCTCGCCGGTGGCTTTGATTCGAAGCGGGGCGAGGGCGCGCGCGACGTCGGGGATCGCACCGCAGTCCTGTGGGTTTGCGCGGGGCGCGAGCGGCACGTGACGCGCTGTGCGGATAGCGACACCTCCGCTTGCTTCGGTGATCTGCGCCGCGCCTACCTTCTTCCGAAGAGCGGCCGCTCCACCGAGGCGCTGTTCGAGCGGCGACGAGAGCCACACCGCCCAGTGTGCAGGGGGTGTGTTGCCCGCTTCCCACCACGCGTTTCGCCCCTGCATGGCGAGAAAGCGGTCTTGCCCGTCTCCGTGCCAGCTCACGCCTTCGTAAGAGGCACTCTTTCGATCATTGGACGCATAGCCGGCGTGCGCGCTCTCGGACTCCGCCCGGCTCGCGTAACCGACGAATCGTTCGAAGAGCGAGTCGGGGTCGCGTGCGGCGTCGAGCGGAAAGGTGAGGAGAACCGAGCCGCCGCCGTGGCTCTCACTCGTCAAGACCTCGAACTGGTACTCCGTCGCGTCACCTTCGGTGGATCGGTAGTGGAGAGTGCGCGCGCCGCGCTGGGCCGTCTCGAAGTCCTTTCGATCTTTGGTCGCCTTGGCCTTGCCGAGAGGCTTGAACCCGCCGTGGTAGTAGAACGCAAGCACGCCGGCGGGCACGTCGGCGCGATACGCATCGAGCAGCCGGCCCATCCGCGGAAGAATCGTCTCGAAAGGCCCGCCGAAGTAGAAGACCATCGCCACGACGGCGCGGTAGACGACGTGCGGCTTGCCCCGGATGCGGAGCGAAATTGTGAGCGCGGCGAGCTGATCGGGGCCGCTGCTCGGCGGATGGCGACGCGCTTTCGTCTCGAAGACCGCTCGAAAACGAGAATGGTTGAAGAGCCCCCGCAGGTCGTCGTCGGTTCGGATCGAATCCATCCGCTCGTAGCCGCTCTGCGCGGCGCCTTCGATCGCTTCGAGCGCGAGATCTTCGTCGCCGATCGCCGCCGCCGCACGCGCGACGTTGTGGAAGATGGAGACGTTCGCCGGCCCAACCTCGAGCGCGCGCGTGAGAAGCTTGCGCGTAGCCTCGAGGTCTTTGCCGCGCGGGCGCTCTTTCGGTGCGAGCTTGGCAAGCGTGTGCGCATGATTGTTCCAAGCCGTGGGGGAAGGAGAAGGTCCCTCGACGCACGCACGCAGGAGGCGGTGCGCGATGGCGTGCTCGCCACGCTCCGAGCACTCGATGCCACGTGCCTCGAGGATGCCCCAGAGATAGTTGGTCTTCCCGATCGCGCGAAGAGCGCTTGCGAGGAGAGTGTCGTCGGAGGCACGCACAGCGGCTTCGACGATCACGCCCAAGTCGGCGCGCTCCTTGATCGCGAGGTCGGCGAGCGCCAGGACGTATTTCAGATCACGCGGCCGACGAAGATCGCACCGATCGAGGCCGTGCAGCGCCGACTTGAGCAGCGCTTGGCCGGACTTCGTGCCGAGCCGCCGAACGCCGGCTGCGTCGCGCGCCACCGCCAGCTCTGCGATCTGGGCCTCGACCGCGAGCTCTCTCGTCTCGGCTGGGCTCGGCCCGCTGTACTTGGCTTTCGGGCGATAGGGAACCGCCTCGAAGCCGAAGACACGGAAGTCTGCCGCGGCGATGCGGGTCTTTTCGAGTTGATCGAAGTAGAGGAGGGCGTAAGGAAAGCCTTCGATCCACCGCTGCGTGTCGGCTCGTTTCGGCAGCTTCGGTCCGCCGTCTCCGTACACCTTGGTAAAGGCGTAATCCCCGCTCGCCCCTGAAATTTCGTAAAAGACGACCGGCACGCCGAGCTTCTTCGAGAGATGAAGGGCGAGCGCCGGATCGGCGCGGTATCGCTCGCTGTCGTAGACGGCGATCCATTTCTTTCGCCGCTCGTCCTCGCCGACGGGCGTAACCGCAAACGCAAGCTCCGCCGTCTTCGCGAGAGATAGCGGGGCGACCTCCAGAGGAGCACGCGCGATCGGTTTGGCGCCGATGGCGAGCCAATATCGTTCGATGCAGTCTGCGACCGTCTCGGGTGTCGTTCCCTCCTTCACGCCCACGTAGAGGCCACCGATGTTCAGCGACATGCGCCGAAAGTAGCAAGCGGGCGGGTGTCACGTCACAACGAAGGACCGTCGCGCGACTCGATGGTGACCAGTGCCAACGCAACGAAGGCCGCGTGCAGCCGATCGAGAGCGGAGGGGGCTGCAGACGCGATCGCGCCGACCTTGCTCAGCCGACGAGACGGCGGGAGGCTGCGTACGCGTCGGACTCGATCGTCGCTCGCATCTCGTGAAGGAGCGATGACGCGACGACGTCGGAGCTCGCCGCCCCTCGCCCGAGCTTCGCGAGCAGCTCAGGGATCGGGAGCGGCGCGGCGATGCCCGGCGTGGCGCCCGAGGCGATGCTCGCGAAGTGGAAGCCCGCCGCGTAGAACGCGAGCGCCAACGCGTGCGCGAGCGTGTGCCGTGCACGATCGAGCGGCGTCGGGGTTCGCCCGAGGTAGCGTTCGAGGAGATCGAGCCGTGACTCGGGCGTCACGAACGTGAAGACGCCGAGCTGTCCGAGATCGACGAACGGATCCCCGGCGCACGCGGTCTCCCAGTCGACGAGGTAGATGCGCTCGCCCGTGTCGAGGAAGTTCCCCGGGTTGAGATCGTTGTGGCACGGCGCCGATTCGGCGAAGCGCCGCGTCGCCAGAGACACGTCGCTGAGCGTCTGGAGGATCGACTCCGGGAGGCCGGGCGCGCCGCGGCGCCGGATCTCCTGATCGAAGTGCCGCGCGATCGCGGCCACGTCGAGCGCCGGCGGGAATGGTGGGCCGTAGTGGAGTCGGCGAAGCATTCCTGCGAGCTGATCGATGCGGCCGGACTCGAGCGCGGAGCGGCGGAGCGGGGTCCCCTCCACCTTCGCCTCGATCGTGATGCCGCTCGCGACGTCGACGTGACGAAGCGGCGGCGACAGACCTCGCTCGGAAGCGATCCGCATGCAGGCGATCTGCCGGTCGGCGCGCTCGCGATGCATCGGACGCGTGGGATCTGGACGCCGGAGGACCCAGGCGTCGCCAGCGACGACGAAGGTGAGCAGCAGCGCGCCCGAGCGTCCCCCGCGCAACGGGGCGATGTCCTCGACTCGGGCGTCGCCGAACGCGTCGCGGAGCGCCCTCGCGACGTCGTCTGGCGCATGCTCCGCAAAAGGACGAGGAGAGGTGGCGACGGCGTTCATGCGCGCCTCCGCAAAGCCGCGAGGCGACGGCCGTAGAGACGTCGCCGGGCAACGGGCTCGCGGGGCCGCGCCCAGTCGAAGATCGGCCGGTCCACGCGCGTGCGCGGTCGCGTTTCCGGCGACGGCGACTTGCGCCTCGAAGGCACGGTCGAGGGGGGACATCTCCCTCCGCGGTGACCTCACGATCGCGGACGGCGCGAAGGCGGCCTCGAACGTCGAGGCGCAAGCGGTCACCGTGGGCGGCGAGCTCGAGGGGGACGTGAGGGCCCAGGGCGCCGTTCACCTCGAGTCCGGCGCTCGCGTTCGAGGAGACATCCAGGGCGAGTCGGTGGCCATCGACGATGGCGCCGAGCTCGACGGTCGCTTGCTCGTCGAGTTCGAGCTCCCGCCCGAGCTCGACGGCACCAGCGGACGGCGCCGCTGAAGCAGCGCGGAGACAAGCGGAGGATTCCATGGCGAGCACGGTCATCGGCGCAGGTATCACCATCGAAGGCGAGGTCACGAGCGACGAGGACGTCGTCGTTCAGGGCCACCGTCCGCGGCAGGCTCGTCGCGAAGGACGCCGTGAGCGTCGAGCACGGCGGCGCGGTCGAGGCCGACATCACCGGTGGACCGGTCGCCGTCGCGGGCACCGTCACCGGCAACATCAGCTCGACCGATCGCGTCGGCGAGAAGGAAGTCCGAGCGCGCGCGACCGGAGAAAGCCTCGGCCCGGAAGGCGTTCACACAACGCCCAATCTACGAATTCCACCTGCAGCGGAATCGCCGACCAGTTGGGCCGTTCCGGGCGTTCAAATGGTCGCGATCTCGGCGTTCAAATGGTCGCGAGATCCGCAGCCTCGGCGCGCTGTTCCTGCTACGCCGCCGCCGCTGAGCGACGAGGAAACCAGGGGGCCCAGGCTACTTCTTCTTCTTCTTCTGCGTTTTGCGCGGCATTTTCAGCTCGTACGCGTCCAGCAGCGGACGGAGCGGAGTCGGATCCTTGAACCGACTCGCAAGATCCTTAATGTTTTCACGGCGTTGCAAATAGTGCACGTGGGTCTTGCTGAGCGGTACGTGCAGCAGGCCGAGAATTTCTGCCGCCTCGCTGGCCTTGACCGTCAGAAAGCGACGGTGATCGGTCAGGTAGTCGTCGAAGGGCAAGCAAGTATTGGCGGGATCGTTGAGATCTGCACCGGCGTCGAGCAACGCGCGGGTCACCGCGGCGCTGCAAACGTGATGGAGGGGGGAGTACCAGTTCGGGTTGGTAAACGGACTCGATTGCGGACGTGCGCCGTGGGCGAGCAGCAGCTGCACGATCTTCAATTGATCGCCGCGCACTGCTGCCGAGAGTGCTGGGATGGCCTCGGTCGTTTCGTAAAAAAACCGCTTGGCGACCACATGGCCACCGCACTGCGCGACCTGCTTGCTCACCTCTCTGAAGAAGCCGAACTCGCAAGCGAGCACAAACACTTCGGGAATGTCTAGCGGTGCGCCTCGCCGCAGAAGCTCGCGCATCATTCGTTTGCCCTCGGTCGGCGCGGCGCCGCGGAGCTCCATCAGGGCAGTGCGCGTACGGGTATCGTTCCAGTCGATTGTGTCGAGTACTGCTTGCACGAACGGCGCGTCGACGGTGAAGCCTCTGTCTAGTCTCGGTGGTCTGCGGTCTACGTTGCGCCAGTGAAACAGCAACCGATGCAGGACCAAACCTGCGTGCACACCCAGCTCGTAGCTGCCACCCCCGAGCGCGGTGAACTTGGGCACGGGGCTCTCCAGCTGATGCAGGAGCGCCGCGGCGTCTTCGCTCGGAGTGAGCGGCGTGCCCTGCTGCGCCGCATGTGCTCGCACCGTGGTCAACGTGGCGTCGCGCTCGCGATCGTCCCTCGCGTACATCGGGCTCAACTCGTCCAGCGTGCGACCGAACTCGTCGCGGCAGTCGAAGCGGGCGCCACGCGCGGCGCACTGGTCGATCACGTCGATTTTGTTGTACTGAACGGCCCCGATCAGTACGTCCTGGAGCCGGGCACCCCGCTCGAGCGCCCACTCGACGCGCGGCCACGGGTGCGTACCCATGGCCCGCGACGCCCAACGCACGCTCAGATCCAGACGTGGGCCTTCTCCGTCCATGAAGGCCTCCATCAACTCGAGGGGAGCCTCACGCGTGGCGCATTCCATGAGCATCGAGAGACCCGCTGGGTAACATTCCGGTTGATTGAGATCGGCACCGAGCGCGCGCACCCCGCGAATCAGCGTGCATAAGTCCGGATTTGGGGTCCATCCGCGGCGCATCAACCTGTCCAGCACGTGCGACGCCGAGCTCTTGAACCCCTTGAGCGCCGCTCCGGGATCCATCGCGTTCAGATCCAGGCCGAGCTCTTTTGCGCGATGGAAGACAGGAAGAAGGGCCAGGTATTCCGACGGTTCGGAAAGGGAGACGATCGTAGAAAAGAAACCTTTCCCTGCCACAGCTACGACCCCCGACCGGAGCGCATACTCCCGCGTACCGGTGAGCTCGGCGGCGACCAGCGCCGCCGGATCGATGCGGGTCCTAGCTGGCGAGAAAATTTGGCGAATCAACGGCCCGAACTCCGGATCGTCCAGCAGCGGCGCAGCGAGACGACGAGCGTCATCCGACAGCAACTCCGACGACGAAGAGCTGCTCGACGAAGACGAAGAACTCGATACGTCGCCACCAGAGCTGGAGCTTCCGGTGCCAGGGTCGGAGGGTTCTTCGTCTGGATCGAATGACGCTGCGGTCGAAGAGACGCTCACGACCGCGGCAACAGGGGGCTCGGCTGGCTCGCTCGAGGTGTTCCACTTCGGGGCGTGCCGCCACTCGTCGAGGAGCGACGTCATGACGCGCGCCTCCTTTTTGCTCCGCGCGTTCGCCGGCAAGGCACCAAGGGGGACGGGCCCCTCCGCCCCGTTTCCGCTACACATGCCGTACACCTTGCCGCGCATGCCATCGTCCGACTTCGTGGGGTAGTATACGTCATCGCCACTTTCGGTTTGGGTGGGCGTGCCTACGACGAGCGTGGTCAGAGCCCCTCGCGAGACGACCCACAGCGCGGGAGAGTTCCAGCCCTCGGCGCTCGCGAGCCAAGGTTCGAGCCACGCAACCTCCTCGAGCGCCTTGGTCGCGCTGGCCCGATGGATGCCCTCTTCGAGGGGCACTCCAATCACCATCATCTGACCACTGTCATAGACCGTTAGGGCATACGGGAGAAGGTTGCGGGTTTCTGGCGGGAGCGAAGAGGTGGCCACGTGATAGCCGGCCACGAGCACGCCGTCCTCGTCACTGAGCCCTCCCTCGTCGAAGCGATAGCGTGAAGGCTCACTCCGCGCTTCGCCGTTCGCGTCATAGGTGCAGAGCTCCCAGATGTCGCCGCCGTCGTCGAAGCGGAGACAAGACAGGCCACGCGGAGGCCCGCCGCAGCAAGTGACGGTTAGGAGCAGACCGCCTTCGGGATCGTAGGAGCGTAATCCGCCGAACAGGGTATTGCCGACCGCAACACACTCGTCGACCGAGCCGTCCTCGCGACGTCGGAGGTACGAGACGATGGCGGGTGAAAAGCCCAACGGACTGCTCGCGCGCTCGCCGGTGAGCGTGGCAGCGAGCGGCGGATCGCTCTCGCGGGTGGCACCGAGAATGCGCAACTTCGCGTCGTGGGCAACGAAGCGATGCAACGCTTCCTCGATGCTCCCGCAGTCCTCGTGCTCTTCTCCGTGTTCGAACCACGCGTCGACCGGCACGTGCACCACTTCCGTGCGACCATCCGGCCACCGGTAGGTGAAGGGCAGCGTACGCAACGAGGCGCCAGCGTCGAGCTCGGTCGTGCACAACGCGCGAGCGAAGTCAGCGAGGTCGGCGGTGGTGCCCGTCCTCGTCTCGACGGAGGGCGCCGCACCGCGTGCGGTGCGCGTCAGCACCAGAGTGTCGATTCGCGGCATCTCCAGCCTCACACCGGCGCGCGCTCGCGTGGGACGAACCAGCTCGATCGCGCTCGGTCCACCTAGACGACGACCATCTCGGTCGTCGACGGTCACCAAGAACTGGCCCGCATTCACCTTGACGCGCTGGCGCGGTACGCGAAAGTGATTGAACCGCGTGAAGCTCTCTGGAGTTTCGCACATCAGCTCAACGCCGACATCCCCCGTTCCCGGAGGAACGAACGGAAACAGGTATTGTGCATAGACTTCCCCTGCGAGCGTCGCGAATCGCACCCGCGTGTCCTGTTCTCGATCGGTGATCCACGCGATGTGGTTCAGCGCTTCATCCCACACCAGGAGATCGCGGAGCTCGTCGCCCTTGAATCGATAGTGCACCGCGCCATGCCGATGGTGACAACGGATCACCGCGGCGTCGGGTTTGACCTCGAAGAACGTGCCAACCGCGCGTTCGTTCAGCTGGTAGCCGTAGCCGGAGCCGCGCTGCTCGCAACCGTACCAGCCGCCCTCGCGCGTCCGCCATTGCACATGGCCCCCCTCCTCGACCACCTCGAAGCCCGCGGGCGGATCCGTCATTTCGAAGGGGGCTGGCCCCACCCGAGAAAATCCCGCGGATCGCAGCTCTTCATAGCGTGCTCGAAAGGCGCGAAGCGCGTCGAGGAAGTCGAAGTACGTCGTTCGACTCCCGCCGGGTTCGAGCCAACGATCGGACAGCGGCAGCTCGATGTGACAGCGCTCGTCACCCCGTGCGAGCTCGAGCAACGGGCCGAGCTCGGTAACGCCGCGTTCGCGTCGATCTCGGACCGCGCGCTCGAGGGCGCGCCACGCAGCGGGAGCATCCTCGAGCTCGGTGCGGTGGACGCCTGAAATCGACGATGCGAGGATGAAAGAACTGCCTTCGACGGAGAGCTCTTCGTCGTAGTTTTCTCGAGCAAAGCGGGGCCAAAGACGAGTCACGATTCGCCCTCCTGCGGAAAGGTACAATGGCAATGAGCGAGGACACTGCGCGGTAGCAACGGTCGGGCCGCACCTGACTGATTCTTCTAAACCGAAGTTCGCTCCTTGATCAAACGCGATCGGCCGTAAATTTCGGGCGATCGTTGAAGGGTATCTGTCAGCGTACTGGGTACGGCGCGATCTTCGAGACGAGGTCGAGTGCGCGTTGTTGCAGGGGCGTGAGGGAGGTGACGACCTCGAAGGTGGGGTCGTCGCCGACCGTGCCACGCGTTCGACAGGTGCTGCGAACGACGAGAGCGAGATTGTCGAGTAGCGTTCGGAAGTCGCTACTGAGTACACTGAGCCCGTGGACCTCCCTGCTCACCTTGGCGATTTCGAGCTCATGGAGCTCCTCGGGACCGCTACCTCGAGCTCTCGCCTAAGTACCGGGCCGCCACCCGCGCCCGCCTCGACCCGCGCGAGCTCGATCTCCCGATCGGGCACGTTACCGTACCGCCTCCCGCGGAACAGCAGCTGTCGTCGGACTGAGCTGGCGCGCACGCTCGGCAGTCTGCGCCTCGCTGCGAGCCTTCGCCATCACGCCGCTTCAAGCAGCGGATACGCAGGCGCGGCGCGAGTGGAAGCTCGAGGCAAACACGTTCCTCGCCGCGGACGAGCTCGAGCAACGCACCGAGCTCCACCTGACCGCACTCGCGACGCGTGCGGATCGCTGCTTCGAACGCGCGCCACGCAGTGGGCGCGTCGACGTGCTCGGCGCGTTGCACACCAGAGCTCGAAGAAGTCACGAGCACGTTCTCCTCTACAGAAAGCTCTAGGTCGCCGTGATCGGCGGTGAATCGGGGCCAGAGTCTCATCGGGCAAAGGCCTTTCCAGTCGGGAGCGAAACCACGGCGTCGGCGAGCGAAGTTTGAAAGTGGACGGTTGGAGCAGAAGTGAGCTGACCTCAGGCCATGGCGATCTGCCAAAAGGTGTTGCGGCGCTGGCTCATGATCGCCCCGACTATCTCTTCGGTCGTTTGAGCGCGGTGACATCGGAAGCCGCGCAAGTGGGCCAGCAACGAAGGCGACTCGAGCATCCGGCGGAAGAAAGTGTCGCCCAGCTTGTTGTCTCGAACATCGAGCACCTCGAGCAGCGGCGTGGCCTCGATGAGCGCCAACATCCCGGCCTCCGGCATGGTGAGTGAGCTGCGAAGCGCGATATGACGAGCCTCACGCAAGGCCCTGGCTGCGACCAGCACCTCGACCTCGCGGTCCTCGCTGTGCATCAGGGTAAAGGCCTGACCGAGCTCAGGCACCGCTCCTCCGTCACTTCGAATCGGCACGAGGGTCGTACCCTCCGGAAAGACATGTAGCTCTTTCATCTGCGCAAGGAACTCGGCCTCCGTCTGCGGCGCACTGTAGAACGCCACCGCTGTCGATGGGACTGACCAGTTGTTGAGGCCGAGAACCAAAGCATCATCGGGGGCGTGACTTTCGAGTAGCCCCAAATTCATTTTCAAATAAACTCCGCATTGTGTGCAAATATTAAACTACTACGGCTTCAGACTTGCCATGAATGCGCCCGCGCCGCCGTAACCATATCCAGACATCAGCTACTGATCAACTAGGTTGATGACTCCATTGAACGACCCCAAAATAGTTGGGGCGAGCTGGCTATTCACAGTAACGGCAGCGCGTGGACAACGTGACGCTCGACTTTCGCTGAACCGTCCTCGCTCGATCGAAACGTGTTTCGAACCATGTTTCGATCCTGAATCGGCCTCGACCCGCGCATTTCCCGAGAATTTCGGGGTGCGCTGGCGGCCCCGGAGCCTCTCCACGGAGCGGCATGCACCTTGCGACAGGACTCCAGTTCCGATGCCGGCGTGAGTCGCCGCCGTCGTTCAACTTCAGATGATGGAGACGTTCATGGTTCAATCACGATGGCTCGCTCTCGGACTCGGCCTGATGCTCGCGCTCGCCGTCCCCGCTTGCACGGCCGACGCGGACGACGACGACGACGAGACCTCGTCGACCGAGGACAACCTCACCGTCACCAGCGCCGACACCGCCCTGCTCCTCGCCTTCGTCAACGACACGAACAACGACAAGCCCGAGTTCGTCAAAGCCGGTTTGACGAACCCGGCAGCGACCGCGCTCGTCGCGCGCCGTGCAGGCCCGGACGCCACCGACGCCACGAGCGACGACTTCGTCTTCCAAACCATCGCCGACGTCGACGCCATCCCGGGAATCGGCGCGGCCTCCATCAAGAAACTCATCGCCTACGCCAAGTCGAAAGCCCCCGCGGCAAACGGCGACCCATTCGACGATGCCACGTGTGACGGCCCGACGATGACGACGCAAGAAGCGCTTCAGCGCTTCCAGCCGGGCGCGAGCGTGGCCGAGCTTGGAACCTTCGAAACCCACATTCGCATGCGCGACTGCAACGTGCATACCGGTTGCGGGCCTTGGCTCAGCGAGCCAAACTTCGCCACCTACGCGAAGATAATCCGTCGCGTATGCAGCTGGGCGGGGCCGATATGTCGAAACCCTCAAAACCATAGACTGGAAGTGGACATGAGAAAGGATAAACGAACGGGGCCTGTCAAGCTGAAGACCACCGGCAGTTCTGTCTCGCTCGAGGCCGTCACCATCTCGGAAAACGATTTTGATGCCTACATTTATCGTCGCATTGAATGCGACGATATCCGCTCGCTGTCTTGTCAACTCGAGACGAGCTACAGCCACCCGCTCTCGCTCGGCACATGGGACCATATCAATCCTGAGTATTACCTAGGCAGCATACCTCACAAGGACATCTCGGTCCGCCTCACGAACTCGTGCTATCGCACCCTCGTGACCTTCAAAGGGGACCCCAACGACAGCAGCAGCGGCTCGTTCACGGAGGGTGAGGCCGTATTTATTTCGCATTTCTAGCTCCGGACGCTCCAGCCGTCAGAGCGTGCCGAGGAAAGCGAAGAGCGCTTCGCGATCGAAGGCGGACTGGGACGTGTAACGGGTCACGGAGCCTTGCGCCTCGCCGTCGTGGGCTCGGATTGCTTCGTCGAGGGTGGCCGCGCGGCCGTCGTGGAGATAGCGCGATCGCGAGCGGAGTCCCAGCGGTGCAGTTCGCCAATCCTGCCCCGTGGCCTCGAATTGCGTGAAGCCATCTCGGAGCGCTTCTCCCATGTCGTGAAGCAGCAAGTCCGAATAGAGACGGATGGGGCCGGTCGGCGTCTCGAGGAGACCCGTCCTGCGGGCGTCTCGAGGAGACCGGGCGTCTAGGAGACCCGTCCTGGACCGGGCGTCTAGGAGACCCGTCCTGAGTTGATGTTTGGTGGTGTGGAGCCCAGGAGACCCGTCCTGAGTTGATGTTGGACGAACGTTATCGCGCGAGGCGTCGTGGGCGGGAAGCGAGCGCGCCGCAGCTACCCATCGGCCCGACAGGGCGCCGATGAACCTGAGCAGGACCGCTGGGTACGCGGACGAGCGCCACGAACTCT
>ERZ778022.4606-NODE-4606-length-11806-cov-5.120330_pt1 | contig 11806 bp, 5 predicted proteins | sample MGYA00375752_ERZ778022 | MGnify/ENA primary metagenome ERZ778022 (study PRJEB29350, sample SAMN05389826) | bioreactor metagenome | isolation source: Thiocyanate bioreactor | place: South Africa: University of Cape Town | collected 2014-04-04 ...
ACCTGCGACAGGAGTGGTAGGGGTACCGGGGACGACAAAGGCGACGTCAGCAGTCGCATGGACGATGGCGATGATGGCGACGATGGTGCACGATGGTGCACGTCAGTGGCGGCCACGTGGGAATCAGAGGAGGCAAATATCCGACAACCAGCGCTTTGCAGCTTCGATCGGTTCACCAAAATACACGCACGCCCCGCCGGTACATGTACAATTGTCGCGTTTCCCACGATATGCGGGGCGGCGGGTGCGTGGGCACGCATATTTTGCCACCAACTCGCCACCTCTTTCCTCCCCTATGACAACCGTATCCGGATGTCCGACGCCAGTGCACGACGAGAGGGGCCACTTTGCAGCTGCTAGACACAGATATGGCGCCGTCTAGGCGGTCGGAGACCGCCGTAAATGATGACCATGAGTATGTCCGTTGCGTGCGGCGTGGAATTTGGTGATATTGTTAGGTGGTTCGTGAGCGCCGTCGACGATTTGCCATCATGGCCGCCACCATGCGTCGGATACGCTGCGGCTGAGGCAACGCACACGTGACGTTGGTGTGGAAATAGCACGGTAAGGACGACGACGACGGTGTATAACTTGTGGGGTGACAGCCATGCGCCCATTATGTGATGGAGTGATCCGTTCTAGTTATAATCATATGCTATTGCATAACATTACTACCCGTAGTAGCAGCAGCGGCAGGTGTGGCCACGCGTCGGTTTGCTGCCCAGGCTGCCCTTCATCACCTTCACTCCTTACTCTGTCAGTGGCATTCATCAGTCGTCCGGTGGCCACACAGCTCCTCTAGTGGCCTACTCTTGGTTCTCTAGTGACCCGCTCTTTCTTCTCCAGCGGCTCGCCAGTGATCCCTCTCTTCGTCTGGTTGGCCCACCACCTCCACCATCACAACTCACCAACAGCATGGCCACCACCCGCAGTACCACCAGCGGGGCGGAGCCGTCTGCACGCGCGCTGGCGGCACGCGCGGCGGTGGCGGCGCTGCGTGCCCGCAGCACCGACTCGCCCGCCATTGTAGCTGCTACCGCTGCCTCCCTGGGGTCCACCGCCGCCGCCGCCCGCGTCCTCGCCTCCAGTAGTGGCGGCGGCGGCGGCAGTGGGGTGGCCAGTCATAGTGCTGCGGCGGCCGCAGGTGCCAAGGCGGTAGCAGACGCGGGTGCGGCGGCAGCCGCTGCCGCTGCGGAGGCAGCCGCTGAAGCGGCGCGCGCCGCAGAGCTGGCAGCGGCGATTGCGGCGCTCGCACGCGATGCTGCCGCGGCGCGACACGCCGTGTTGCTGACACCTTCAGAAGCGCCGTTTGACGGCGAGGCGCTGCGGCGCCGGGGTGCCACCCTTGACGCCGCCTTGGTAGCCCCCGCCGCCACAGTAGCACAAACAACTGGGTGGCGCAGCGAGTGCCGGACGGCGCTGACGGCGGCGCGCGCCGAGGTGGAGGTAGCAGTGAGTGCGGCGGTGGTGGTGGCGCGCGGTGACCTGGCGGGCGGCTGCGCCACCCTGGTACCGCTGCTACTGGCAGACGCCAGCCGCGTGGAGGCGTGGCTGCTGCGTGGTCGTGCCTTTGCCGCTACCTGCACACCCGGCGGTGTGGCGCTGGCGGGGTTGCACGTGGACAAGGTGCTGGCCATGCTGGGCCAGCACCCGGACCACGTTACGGACGCCGCTGCGGCGGACGACGTGGCGGCAGATGTGGGGGTTGATGTAGTGCACTCGCGGCGACGCGTCATTGCGCCGCTGCGTGAAGAGTACCCTGGGTTTGGCGGCGGCGCGGATGGCGGTAGCAGTGTGGCAGGTGGCGAGAGTGCCGCGGCCGCTGTTGCCTGCTGCCGTGCCTTTGTAGACGGCGCAGCCATTGATGCAGAGATGGAGCTGGTGGCGGCGGCGCGCGGTGCACGGCGTGCCGCTGCAAGCACGTGCGACCACAACCACGACCACGACTGTGACCACGGCCACAGCCACGGCGGCTACAGCCACGGTGGCCACAGCCACGGCGGCCATAGCCACGGCGGACACAGTCACTGTCACACGCCGGCGGTGCACACGCCGCTGATTGCGCACGTGCGCGGTCTCAAGCGCGCCGTGCTGGAGGCGGCGTATGGCGCTGCCGCGCAACCTGACGGCGTGTGGCTGGCTGCAGCGGCTGCGAGCCTGCCCGCCGGCACGGAGCGCGTGATGGCGGCGGCGCGGGCGCTGTTTGTGGAGGGGTTTGCGCACTCTGCCGGCTTGCTGTATGCTGCCGTCATGGCAGCCGCATGCGGCCTGCCGGCGCCGGCCGCAGACGCGTCAGTAGAGAGTGTAGTAGAGGCGGCTGCCGCTGCCATGTGCGCAGCGCCGCCCAGTGCCGACGACACGGCGGCCGCACGAGCCGCGCTGAACTTTGCGCAATGCTGCTTGCGCCGCGCGACGCAGTGGAGCGTGGCAGTTGCATCCTGCGATGCGGCGCTGGCGGCACTACCGACGGCCGCGGGTGCCGGCGCCGATGCCACCGCCCTGCTGCGATGCAAGGCGCACTACCGCCGCGCGCTTGCCCTCCTGGAGCTGCGCCGCTTCGCCGACGCGGACGCCAGCCTGGCTGCCGCCGCTGCCGTGCTGGCGGCCAGCGAGCGTGTGGTACTGGCAGCGCGCCTTGCCGCTGCCGCTGCCGCTGCGGGGGATGGAAGCGGCGGCGGCGACAGTAATGGAGGTGGCTCCACCACGGGTGCACTTGCGCGTGACATTGCGTCGCTGGCGCGTGACGTGCGTGCCGCCACCGCGCGCGTGCGCTACTTGCGTGCCACCGCCTTTGACGGCGCACCTTCGTCGCACCTGTTGTCGGCGTGATGTGGCTTTGTCGTGGCATTGAACGGCACGTTGCGCTGCAGTCTCGAGGTGGTGTGGAGCGTCGGGACGTGGGTCGCCATTATGTTCGTGACGCTGTTCGTCGCGAGCGGGCAACCAGCCCCGAGTCGCCGGGGGGCGAAAAATCGAGGCGTGCGGCCGCATTGTCGGGGGCGTATCCACCCTGATTCCACCATTTTCCACCCACGTACAGCACGACGGTGGCGGCGCAGTGGAGCATAATTCAACGCTGAACGCATTGCAACGCATGGGTACTTGTGTATATTGCACGCTCCGAGGCGGTTAGCGCTGTTCTGAGTTCCGGTTATCATTGTACGTGACCATATCCGCGCACCCACGTTGCACCGGTGCCACCGCGGCCATCCCACATCCAGACTGCTGCAGCGCACCACTGCGCGCGTCGTATGGCGCCAATCACACCACGGCACCCATCCCCACGCACAATGCAGACGTCAAGCACGCACACAAATGGCGGCGCTGGGGAAGGGGAAGGCGGCAACGTCGGTGACGGCGGCGGCCGCGGCGGCGGCGACGGCGGCGTATGCGGCTGCGGACGCCACTGCGGCGGCAGCGGCAGCAGCGTTGGCGGAGACTGATGAGGGGTTCGAATTCGAGGACGCCAGCACCATCGGTTCCGATGCAGACGACAAGCGCGGCAAGGCGACGGCACCTGCTTTGCGGAAGCTGCCACCCAGCACGTGCTGCCGGGTGGAAGCCAAGATTACCGCTATGTCGGGCCCCAGGCCCTGCAAGTGCGGCAAGGGGATGGACCACTGGGTACGCATGGTGGGCCGCGGGAGGCCTGGGATCCCTGACTGCTGCATCCGGGGCTGCACCTCGCGCGGGGACATGGTTCGCGTCGTACAGCTCCGTGGTATGGACGGCAGGTACCTGGCGCGCACTTGTGACAAGCACACCACGCTGTGGGGCGACATGATCGTGAAGGTGGGCACCCTGCTGGCAAGCGAAGAGAGCCACATCCCCTTGGGTAGCTCAACCAGCTGAGCCGCAACCAATTGTGCACACCCCGCCTCGTGACTACAACAACCATTTTGTATTGCATTGCCTGCGTTTGAACTTTGAATGGAGTATTGGCTACGCCAACGGCGTCACGGGGAGCACGGGCGGCGGCACCTCCCGCATGGAGTCTGCCACCACGTCCGCCCAGGCGGCATGCAACGCGGCGTCGCCCTGCGCCACCTCCTCCGGCTCCAGGCCGATGGCACGGAATATGAGGCCGACGGCAGTCATGCCTATCGTCATGGCGGCACCCAGCGCCACGTATGTCTTCAACCGGCTGCCGGTGCTGGGCTCCTCCACATACTGCACATACACCACCGGCGGCGCCTCCGGCGGCGGCGGCGCAGGTGCCAGCGGCGGTGCGGGTGCTGCTGCCGGCACTGGTGCGTTTGGCGACGGCGGCGGCCGGTCGCCAGCCTTCCGCCGTGCGTGATCTGGCCGCCGGCCAGGTGGCGCCGCCTCACCGCTGAAGCCCCGCGCACCGCCGCCGCGCGAGACGCCACCGCGGCGAGCCAGCGCGGTTGACGCGCTACGGGCCGCAACCGCCGCCGCCGTCGCGGCGCCGCGCATCACCACGGCCGCCATGGTTGGTTGGCAGGGACAGGGGGCAGCCTCCGCTGCTGCTGCTGCTGCTGTTCGTTCTGCGCGGGAAGGCGGCGCCAAGAGGGGAGCAGACTCGCGTCAAAATATAAAATAACCCACCGTTGCGTCGCACACTGTACTGCGCAATCTGCAATCAATGGTTCATATGTGCACCTTCTACACAGAAAAATTGTGATTTGCGCGCGCCGTTGTAAACATCGTACTTTCGATTTGTGGTCATTTCGCCGGCCAGCCTGGCAGCGAACGCAGAACGCCACCTCCACCACTCCTACCACTTCAAGCAACTGCTACTAAGGCTAAGCCAGCGGGTGGGAGAGCTCAAACATGGGGCGGGCGTGCGCGGCGGTGGCGTGGAAGTCGGCAAAGGCGGCGTCGGAGGCGACGGCGGCGGTGCGGCCCTCCTTGGCCAGCGTGGCGGCGGCGGCGGCAAAGGCGCGGACGTCGGCGGGCGAGGCGGTGAGGATGGCGGCGCGGCGGGCGGCAATGTCGGCGTCCGTGATGCCGGCCAGGAAGCGGACGGTGGAGGTGGCGGCCTTGGACTCGGGCGCCTGCGGCGCGTCAATGGCGCCAATGACGGCGATGGTGGCCTTGGCAAGCTCGCCAGGCAGGGTGGCGGCGCCGTCGCGCGCCGCCGCCTCCAGGTGCGCCGCCAGGCCGTCGTACACGTCCAGCGTGGAGCCCAGGCCGGGGTCGCGGTATGACGCCAGGGTGAGGAGGCCGGTGGTGCGGCCCACGCCCGCAAAGCAGCCGTACGCGCCGCCCTGCACGCGCACGCGGTCCCACAGGTAGCCCGTGTTCACCAGCTTGGACACCACCTCCGCGCCGCCCGGCACGAAGCGCGGCCCAGTCGGCGCCAGCGCCCACCCGCGCGCCGCCTTGGCCACGTAGTTCACCTGCGTGGGCACGGCGAGGCCGATGTGCGCGGGCGCCAGGCCGCCCAGCCCCGCGCCGGATGCCAGCAAGTGGGGGAAGGGCCAATGCGGCAGCCGTGCACGGTGGCCCGCCTCGGCGCTGGTGAGCGGCGGCGCAGCGGCGGCCGCCGCGGCAGCGGGTGACTGGGCAGACGAAGTGGATGACTTGGCAGGGGCAGCGGGCCAGTGCCAGCCCGACGCCAGGCGCGCCAGGCGAGAGGCAAACACACGCGTCGGCAGGCCGTGGCCATGGGCGTGACCATGGGCATGCGCGGACAGTGCGCCGGTGGCGGCAGCGGCGGCAGCGTCGCCAGGCAGGCCCGCCAGCAAGCGCTCCATGTCGGCGCGCAGGGATGGCAGGACGGTCGCGTCGCCGGTGAGGCTGAGCAGCGCGTTGCCGTCGTGGAACACGATGGCACGCAGGTCCTGCAGGTCGGCGACGAGGGCGTCAAAGGCAGGCGCACCGCCCGTCTCCAGCGCCGCCAGTAGCATGCGCATGGCCTGCAGGTGCGTCCACCCGCCCAGCACCTCCGACACCCACCCGCCCTTGGTGTACTGCGCCGCCAGCAGGGAGGAGGCGACGGCGTGCCCTGACGACACCACCGCCGACTCCATGTCAGCAATGGAGGAGCGCAGGAAGTGGAGAATGCGGTCACGGCGGTCCAGCCGCGCGGTGGCCAGCATCTCGCCCATCAGGTCTGCCAGCTTGCCCGTCTTGCTGCCCAGCGCCTTGCCCGACACCACCAGGTAGGGAGCTGCGGCGGCCGCGTCGCCCGGCACGTCCAGCACCGACGTGCCGGCGCCCACGCCGCCCGTGTGGCTGCCCAGCGCGTGCGACAGCGCCACCTCCTCCGTCGCCGTCGTGCCGCAGTTGGTGAGCGCCCACTCCAGCAGCGGCACGAGGGGCAGCAAGCGAAGCGGGACGGGGGAGAGGTCAAAGTAGAGGGAGGCGTACGCGACGCCGGCGGTGGGCTGCTCGTGCAGCAGCAGGGTGGCGGCATGGCCACCAGTGCGCCCAGGTGCTGCCACTTCCACGACGCGCGGGATGACCGCCGTGGCCGTCGGCAGGTCAGACACGCGCAGGGTGGGCACCTTGGCCACATCCTCTGGCGCGTCCGGCGTCGCCTGCACGCGCGCCAGCTCCGCAGCTGCTGCCGCTACGCCTGCCACGTCAGCGGGGCTCATGGCTGCCGCTGCTGCTGCCGCCGCTGCCGCCTCAGCTGCCTCGCGCCGCGCGCCGTACTCGGCGTCGGGGTACATGTGCACGGTGAGGCGGTGGGAGTTGGTCAGCAGCAGGCGGGCCGCCAGGTCTGCAAAGTAGCGCGGTTGCGTCGCCAGCGTGGCCTTCAACGCTGCCAGCGGTGCCTCGTACCGCATCTCCGCAATGGGGTCACGCCCGTACGTCCACGCACCCGCCACGCCAAACAAGAGGGACAGGCCGCGGCCGGTGTCACCCGCCGCCGCAAACTCGCGCAGCCGGAACTCCAGCGTGTTGAGCGCCGCCTCCACAGCGGCAGCCGGGAAGCCGTCCGCCGCCACGCCCGCCAGCGTGGTCGCCACCACGTCCTCCACGGCGCCAATCGCATGCCCCGCCACGCCCTTCAGACCCACCGAGAAGGTGGCCTGCAGCGTGGAGTCGTCGTACCCGCCGCCAATAACAGACGACCCCAGCGCGCTGTCCGTCAGCGCCTTCACCAGCACCGACGACGGCGTGCCCAGCAGCAGCGCATTCAGCACGCCCACGCCCAGCCGCGTCACCGCATCCATGTCGCCCGGGTGGTCCTGCAGCACCCAGTGCAGCGTCACGTCGTGCTTGTCGCCCACGCCGCCCACCGGCGCCGTGTTGCTAAACCCGCCGGTCGCCGCCGGCCACGTCGCCGCCGCCGCCGCCACCGCAGCCGACGGCGTTGGAGTTTCTGCCGCGGCGGGTGCGGGCGCGTCGCCGTGCCCGCCGCCGCCGCCGTCTCCGTGGCCCGCCTCTCGGGCGGCGGGGTAAGGCGCGCTGATGCGGCGCGGCGCGGACCACCGGCGCTGCAGGCCTACCACATTGGCGCCCAGCGCCGCGTCCCACGGCAGGTCGGCGGGCTTGGGCGGCAGGGGCGGGCCCATGGCCGCCGCCGCCGACTCAAAGTACGACGCGCTGATGGCGAGGCGCTTGGCGGGGTCGTCGTTGCCCCACCAGTACAGGCGCGCGTTGGAGGGGTGGTAGTACCGGCGGTGGAAGTCGCGGAAGGCGTCGTAGGTGAGGCCGGGGATGGCCAGCGGGTCGCCGCCAGAGGAGTGCGCATACGCGGTGTCGGGGAACAGCGCCGCCTCGCCCACGTACGCGCGCACCGAGTCCGCCGAGCTGTACACGCCCTTCATCTCATTGAACACCACGCCCTTGTAGCTCAGCTTTGGCGTAGTACTGGCCGCCGCCGGTGCACCCGCTGCCGACGGCGCCACCTCGTAGTGCCAGCCCTCCTGCTGCAGCACCCAGGGCGGCAGGCGGGGGTGAAACACGGCGTCGCAGTACACGTCCACCAGGTTGTAAAAGTCGGTGGTGTTGGGCGACGCGACGGGGTACAGCGTGCGGTCAGAGAAGGTGAGCGCGTTGAGGTACGTCTTGAGCGACGACTTGAGCAGCTGCACAAACGGCTCCTTGACGGGGTACTTGCGCGAGCCGCACAGCACGGAGTGCTCCAGGATGTGCGGCGTGCCGCGGCTGTCGCCCACCGGCGTCTTGAACAGCGCGCCAAACACCTTCACCTCGTCGTCCGGCGCCGCCACCGACAGCACCTGCCCGCCCGTCGCCTCGTGCGTGTACACCGTCGCCACCGCATTGTACTCGCCCACCGCCTCGTGCGCGGTCACGCGGAACCCGGGGTGCGCCACCGGCGGCGGCAGCGTCTTCTTGGGTGCCGTGGTTGTGGCGGCGGTGGCCATCTGACGAACTGCTGACCTAGCGAGCTGCCCCGTGCCCAAGCCAGCACCTACTGCGCCTCCTACTGCTGCTGCTGGTACTCCTACTGACGCCACTGGCAGCCTCATGCCCCCTACTCCTACTGCCGCTGTACCTCTCATGCTGCCGCCTACTACGGCACCTACCACACTGCTGCGGCTTCTCTCTAGTCCTCCTCTCAGCCCCGCTGCAGCGGATGCGCGCAGGGCGGCCGCCATGTTTGAGGGTGGAGAGGGCAGGAGACCGCACAGCTGAGTAGTGTGCAATTGCCCCGCGGCGGGGGGTACGTGCAGGTGCGCTGCAAGTCGTGGTATTAAGGGTGCAATATAGGGGGGTGAGAATGGGGGAGTAATGAAACCGTCGACACGCGTCTTCCACACCGCGTTCCATGGCGTCAATCTCGACATGTACTGGATAAATCGTAGTATTTATGAGCCAACCACATAGACAACTATGCTGGGCATGGTGGCGCACCAATTACTAGTCAAACAACGTCACAAATCGCTGCCAATTGTCGAAAGAATACAACAATTGGAAAAAATCATCTGCAGTGGAAAATTTGGTGACACGGCAGTTTGAAAGTGGCACGACACGTTTCCGGAGCGTTCGCGCGCACCACCGTGCCACCCACGCCCACTGCCTCCCGCGCGCGCGCGCGTCCGGGCGCGCCAGAATTGTGCCTGCGACGACGTGTCAAGCACAACCCCTCCGTTCCACCATGGCGACGGCAACCGCTGCGCCCGCGCCCGCCCCTGCGGCGGCGCCGGCAGCCAAGGTACGCGACCCCCGTGTGTGCACCCGCCGCGTGGCTGTGTGATGTGATGATGTGTGTCGGTGGTGGGGCGGAAGGGTGGGGGGAAAGCGGACGCGCGCGACACCGCACGCACACACGCGCACACCATGCTACTCCATGTGTGTGGCGCTCGTGGTGGTGGCGCGCGTGCGCCGGCGCCGGTGGCACCAGGATGAACGCGCGCGAACAGGGGAGGTGACGCGTGGCCGGGTTGGGTACCTTGCGGGGGTGCGCACCGCGGGTATCCAGGGCGCCCACGGCGCACGCCGCACACGCCGCGCGTGTTGCACCCTCCGCGGCGGTAGCCTGGGACACTAGCATGGTGGCCCGGGGTGGCGCGGGCGGCGCGCGAGGTGGGGTTGCTCGCACGCCCCGTCGCCATTTTTCTGTCGGTCCCCCTCACGCCCGCTCTCGACTCGTTCTCGAACCCCGCTTTTCCGTTACTCGCTGATGCCCAGAATCGTATGATTTGGGTGGCGGCTGGAAAAAATCTGCCGCGGCGCCATTGGGTCAGCCGCATAAGTGCAACAAAGCGGGCGCCGCATTGTGACCCTAATGCGGGCGGGCACAGGACGCGGGTGTGACACACGGGGATGGCGTGCGTGACACGGCGCCACGTGGCGTGTGTGGAAATTGAGGCGCGGGCGCAGGATGGTATGGTAGCGCGCCACGTGGTACCTAATTTCCATGCACACGGCGCCTTATTTACGTTGTTTTTGTGCACACAACACACACACGCGCGCGCCCACACACACTATGCCCGCCAACACCCCCACACCCCCACCCACCCCCAACCCACCCCTACAGGGCACCCGTGTGCTGGGCATCACGCTGAACCACAGCTCCAACATGATCTTCCTGACGCAGGTGGCCATGTTCTGCCTGTACGGCGGCTGCACCACGTTTGCGCCCGGCCTGTCGCACGACTCGCCCGCGGCGCCCGGCGCGGCGCTGCTGAACGCCGTGTTCCTGCTGCAGCACGTGTTTGTGGGCCTGTTTGTGTTCCTGGGCCTGGGCTTCCTGTTCATCCAGAACTCCCGCTTTGCGTGGCAGAACGTGGGCTTCTCGCTGGCGATCGGCGTGACGACGGTGGAGTGGGCGATGCTGCTGCTGGGCTTCTGGGAGTCGGGCAAGGCGACGCGCAACGGCGCGGACTACTGGCCGCCCATCCCGCTGGACGCCAACTACCTGTTCAACTCGCTGTACCTGGCGGCCACCATCCTGGTGTCGTACGGCGCGCTGGCGGGCCGCGTGTCGTTCGGCCAGGCGTACGGCGTGGCGTTCTGGGAGACGTTCTTCGCCACCGCCAACTACATCATCGCCAAGGAGGTGAAGGTGCTGGACGCCGGCGGCACGTTCTTTGTGCACCTGTTCGGCGGCGTGTTCGGCCTCATGGCGTCCATGGCCATCGGCAACAAGCTGAGCCGCGAGGTGTCCAACCAGCCCCGCTCCAAGGAGTCCGGCCTGTTCGCGCTGCTGGGCCTCGTCGTCCTGTTCGTCACCTTCCCCGTGTTCAACACCTCCAACATCTTCTACCTGCTGGCCTCGTCTGACGGCTTTGCGCCGGCGTCCTTTGGCGAGGCCACCGCGCTCGCCTTCCGCGGCTACTTCAACACCATCATGTCCATGGCCTCCTCCATCGCGGCGGCGTTCATGGTGTCGCGCGCCAACTCCACCTCCGGCGACAAGTTCACGTTCTGGCAGATCCAGACGGCGGCCATTGCGGGCGGCGCGGCGGTCGGCGCCACTGGCCCCTTCCTGCGCAACCCTTACGGCGCGCTCATGCTGGGCGCCGTGGTGGGCGTCATCTCGGTGTGGGCACAGACGGTGGTGACGCCAGCGCTGGGCAAGCTGCGCTTCCATGACGCCGGCGGCGTGCTGGCGGCGCACGTCTTCCCTGCCATCATCGGTGCCTTTTCCTCCGCCATCGCCGCCGCGCGCGTGACGAGCGAGCAGGGCTTCACGGCGGCGCAGATCAACGCGCTGGTGTACGACGGCCGCAACGCGAAGCAGCAGGGTGGCTACCAGATCGCGTACGCCGCCATCTCCCTCGGCTTTGCGCTGCTGGCGGGCACCTTCACCGGCCTCATCTGCAACCTGCCCATCTTTGAGTCCAAGGCCACGGCGGCACTGGACGACGCAGAGGAGTTTGAGGGCATCGAGGGCGGCGAGGTGAAGACGTCCGCCAACCCGGCGGCGCACCACCACGCGGAGGCGCCTGCGCCTGCGGCGGCTGCCCCTGCGGCGGCGGCGCCTGCGCCGGCTGCGTCGGCGTAAGCCTGACTCTGTGACAACTCCCTGTGACGGCGTCGGGGCGGGGGCGTTGGGTGCTGGGGTTGGGTGTGTGAGCATCACAGCTGCATGACTTTTGTGACAAGGCGTGTGGGGGTACCCACGGCGCAAGATTCTTCGATTGCCGTGGGTGGCAGCTGTCGTGTTCTCGTAAGTCCGACGCCGCCGCACCGCGGTGGGGTGGCGGGGGTGTGAGGGGGCCAGCGGGGAGGAGGCGCGCGGGTGTGGAAACACCTGCGCGCCCCCTCCCTGCGCCCCTTGCGCCACCCGGTGGCACCTCCCCGTGGTTGCGGCGCCGGTGGGACCTCGGTGCGGCGCGGCGTGTGTGGGCAGGGCGGGAGGGCGGCGGCGGGGGCGTTTGCGCATGCGAGTGGGAGGCGGGCGGGGGGGGGCGGAGGG
>ERZ778022.4610-NODE-4610-length-11800-cov-4.961686_pt1 | contig 11800 bp, 1 predicted proteins | sample MGYA00375752_ERZ778022 | MGnify/ENA primary metagenome ERZ778022 (study PRJEB29350, sample SAMN05389826) | bioreactor metagenome | isolation source: Thiocyanate bioreactor | place: South Africa: University of Cape Town | collected 2014-04-04 ...
GTATGGTTGAGCAGGTACAGCAGCAGGAGGAAGACGCACACGAGGCACTGCAGCAGGCCGGGGCGGCCGGCCGCCGCCACCGCCGCGCCCACCAGCGCCGCCTTCTTGGCCGTGTTCCAAAACTCGTACTGGAACGACGACGGCCGGTAGTCCACAAACAGCCACCCAAACCGGCGCTGCATGCGCCCCACCGACTCCAGCTTGGCCGCCGTGCGCAGCAGCGTGTACGCCAGCAGCAGGTCGGTGTCCGACAACCCCTTCTCACGCTCAATCTTAAACTGCGCGTACTCCGTGCCGGGCGGCGCCACCGCGCCCGCCGGCGGCAGGCCCACCAGGCCCAGCGTGGCGGTGAGCGACTGCTCCAGGCCCGCCACCGCCGCCTCTTTCGCATCCACCTCCGCCTCCCTCTCTCTCTCTTTCGCATCCAGCGCCGCCATCGCATCGCTGCCCTCGATGCCCGACGCGGAAGAACCGGATGCCCGCAGCGTACCAACACCTGCGCCCGCACCCGCGCCGCCTGCCGCCACTTCCGCTGCCGCTGCCGCTGCCGTTGCCTCCGCCGCCGCCGTCTTCACCTCCATGTTGGTGGCTGCCAGGGTGGCGCGCGCCTTTGCAACCGCGTCCTTCCCGCTACCCAGCCCCGCACCGGGCGGCGGCGGTGGTGGCGCACCTGCCTCCACGCTGGGTCGAGGCACAATACCGCTGGCGCCCCACCGCGCGCTGTCAAGAGTCCCCAGGTCCCCATCGCGTGATACAAAGCTACCACCGCCGCCACCGCCACCACCGCCACCGCCACTGCCATCGCCGCGCCCGTACCGCGACTTGCCACCGCGGCTGCCGTCCAGCAGCGGCGGCATGCCGTTGCCGCCGGTGGCCATGTCGAGTGCGGCGGCCAGGCGGGCGTTGGCAGCCAGTGGGTCGTCCGACGGCAGCACGCGCAGCTGCAGGGAGGTAGGCATAATTGGCGGCCACTGTGCGCCCGGCGGGATGCCGTTGGGGAACACGAGGGTGGCCATCTGCTCCATGACGTCACTCCGATGGGCAGTCTGGCGGCGGCAGCGGCGCGGCACGCAGCTCGCCAGCAGCCGGGAGGCAGCTGGGCCCCAAGTGGACGGCCGCTCCGCCTCAAACGGCTCCGGTGCATCCGTGTCAATGGCCGAGATGTTTAGCAGGCCCACGCACTCAACCGCAATGGTGTTGGCTTCCTCAAACGTCGCCTCCAGCAGGCGTGCCATCGACAGGTTGGTTTGGATGGCCAGCGAGGGCGACAGGAAGTCGTCGGTGGTGGCGGGGCATACACCAAATGCCAGATCACGAATGGAAGTGGGCACAGGCGGCCGCGGCCGCGGTGCCTCGCCCGTCGACGCGGCGCTGCCGCTGACCATGCTTGGCGCCATTGACCGCGTCCCCAACGACCCCTTGCGCCGCAGCGGCGTCCCACTGCTGCCGCCGCCGCCGCCCGAGCGGGTGCCGTTGTGCGGGCTGCGCGGCGGCGGCAAGGAGCCGTGCGCGCCGCCACCACCACGATGGGCCGGGCTGTCGGGTCTCATACTGCCGGTAAGCAGTGGGTTGCGCGTGCCAGCAATCGATCGTGGTGTCGACGTCCCGCCGCCACCGGCAGTCGCCACATCCGCACCACCACGGCGTGATGTCCCGCCGCCACTGGCACCGCTACCACCAACGCTGCCGGCGTCGGCGCCGCGGGGCGGCACCCGCAGCGTGGTTGCAGCCACGGTCACCGTGCTGACGTCGTCGTCATCCGGGCGCGAGTGCAGGTGGTCAAACACGACGCGCAGCCGCGCCTCGATGCCGCCGTGCTGCCCGCCAAAGTAACGCAGGTCTGCCACGCGGTCGGGCTGGTACCAGGACGCCACCGTGCGCAGGCGGCGCGCCAGCAGCTTGTACGTGCTGCCGCCGATGCGCACGCGGCCGGAGCCCAGGTGCAGGCCGCTGCCGCCGACGGACGTGATCAAGAAGAACAGCGCGGGGATGCCCACCACGTAGAACGCGGCAAACACGTACCCCAGCGGCCGGAAGGTGCGGAAGAGGTCAGAGTCGCACCGCACGTTGAGGTCGTACCGCAGGTACGCATGGTTGGCGGGCACCAGCGTGGAGGTGGTGCCGTTGGTGGCGCCCAGCAGGTCCGCAAGCACGCCCAGCAGCGGGTTGTCTGTGGGCATGAACGACGACGGGCCCACGTCGGTGCACGTCACCATGCTCAACACCACGCGCAGCAGGGTGGGGTACAGCAGGAACAGGCCAATGGTGGTGGTGGCGCACATCACGTCAGTCGTAAAGCTACACGAGTCTGCGCAGCTCCGCTTCAGGCCGCCCCCGCCATCGCCGCCGCCGCCGCCTCCGCCACTGCTGCCATCGCCAACACCACCACCGCCGCCGCCACCACCACCGCTGCCACGACTGCCGGCTCCGGCGCTACCCGCCCCGACGCTGCCGCCCGCCCCCACACTGCCGGCATCGCCGCCACTGCCGGCGGACGAATCTGATGCATACCCGCCATCGCGTTTGCCGGTGCTGCCACCCCCCTCGCCGCCGACGCCACGGCCGCCCCCATCAGCCTCGCCGCGAGGGAAGCGGGGCGTATCGTCGCCATCTAGGAAGCCACTCTCGCCGCACGGCACGCCGCCACGCGGGTTCTCATTGGCGGCGTGCGCCTCGCGTGCCACCATGTCTGCCGCCGCACGCAGTGTACGGATGTTGACGCGCGAGTGGCGGCGCGCCAGGCTGTAGAAGCGCACGTTGCCCGACTCGCGCGACGCGGTGGCGGCGTAATCGGGCACGGAGTGCGTGGACACCTCGCCGGCGCCGTGCCCCGCAATGGCGCGCGCCGCCGAATCCCGCGCAATGCGCTCCACCTTCTCGTAGTCCGCCGCGGTGGGCACCGCGTGCGCGTCGCTGCGTGGATGCACCTCCGACGCTGGCGTGGTCGTCGCCGCCAGCAGCGGCGGTGGGCGCGGCCGCCACTTGGCAGGAGACGACGCCAGGATGGAGCCGTGCTCCAGCGTCTCCAGCATCACCTTGGCCTCCATCACCGCCGCCGCCGCCGCATTGGCAGACACTGCCGCCGCCGCGGCACCAGCCGTGTCCCCACGCCGTGACGCCTCCTTCGCCGCCGCCGCCGCCGCTGCCGCATCCCGCTTGGCTGCTGCCAGCTTGGCAATGGCTGCCAGCGCGGCAGCCCGCTGGCGTGCGTCCTCTGGATTCACCGCTGCCTTACCACCGTCCTTACCGCCGCCACCACGCCCGCCACCCCGACCACCGCGGCCGCCGCCACCGCCGCGGTCGGAGCGATCGGAGCGTGGTGTGGCGCTGCCGCCATCACTGCCGTCCGTGCTGCTGCCGCCCGACCGCGCTGACGTGGGCTCCGGGTCACTCGCGCCGTCGCCACTGGCGGTACCGTCGCCGCCACCAGCCCGTCGTGCCGCCGCGCCACCGCCGCCGCCAACTTCCTCACCGTCACTGTGCCCCCACTCAGCCTCGCCGCCGCCCCTGCCACCGCCGCCGCCCGCCGCCGCATCGGTGTCCCCCGCTGCCGCAGCAGCCGCCGCTGTCGCCGCCGCTGCCGCTGCCGCCTTGCCGCCGCGCGTGCCCGCCCGCGGCCGCATGCAAATGCAGCGCACCAGTGCGCGGCCCGCCAGGATGGTGGCGGTGGCGACGAGGACAAGAGCAACGGGCGACGCCATGTACAGCGTGAACACCTGGAACGAGACGGGCCAGCGCGCAACGGACACCACGCACTCCCACGCGATCCACGACAGGTTCACCGACGACGCCAGCTGGCTGACGTTGAAGTAGGAGCGCACCACGGTGGGCCACTGCAGGTCCAGCGTGAGCAGGATGGCGTTGGTTTGCAGGAAGTTCAGCAGCAGCTTGGTGTTGTTGGCGCGCCGCCACGCGATGTACGACGGCGACACGGACACCTGCACCACCGCCAGGAACACGACGAGCACGATGGTGACGAAGGAGGCAAAGTACATGGAGGAGACGATGGAGGCGGGCGGCGGGCAGGCGTCGCAGGAGCCGGTGCGCGGGGCCTCACCGTACCCCGCCGCACACACGCCGCACAGCACGCCCTCGCTGCCGGGCGAGCACGCTGTGCCGTTGATGGCGGCCGCCTCGTACGAGCGTGTGAGGTGCCGCACGGTGGTGAAGTCAGACACGTTGCAGCGCGCCACGTCGAGGCAGCGTGTAAAGATGGCGGAGTTGGCGTCGCCGCGCCAGTAGCCGGGCGCGTTGCGCACCGCCGTCAGCGCCAGGTGCACGGAGGAGCACAGCATGGCGGAAGTGCAGGGGGCGCACACGGTGCCGGCGTCGCCTGCCACGGCGGGCGCCGACAGCACGTAAAACCCAAAGGGGCAGCGGCAGTCACCTCGCGCCACCGCGCCCGTCTTGCCATTCGTAATCATGCGGCTGACGGAGCCGCCCGCCATCGGGCACGACAGACACGCCTCGCTGCCGGCGGTGGGCTTGTAGGAGTTGACGGGGCAGGGGCGGCACGCAAACTCGCCGTCCGGCTCGGAGCCGGCGGGGCAGCCCACGAACCGCATGTAGCCGCGATCCAGCAGCGTGCCCACGCGCACCACCGTGTTGGCCAGCGCCCCTTGCCGGTTCACCACGTCCCACGCCGGCGCCTGCGGGTCGTTGGTGCCTGGCGCCAGGCTGAGCGGGGTGTGGCCGCTCACCAGCGCGGGTGCGGTGACAGGCCCGGCTGCCGGCACACGACCGCGCATGTACGCCATCACGACGCCCGCGTCTGCCACGTTCTGCGCGTCGCTGATGGCGCCCGCCGCCGCCACCAGCAGCATTTGCAGCGCGGCGGCGGCGTGAAACACGCGGCTGTCCAGCGTGTACTGCGCCGCCGAAGCCACCACGGCGGACGCCGCGGCGGCGGTGCCGCCCAGCCCGGACGGCGCGGTGAATGACGCCAGCGCGGTGCGCGGCGTCACCAGCTCCGCGACGGTGGGCACCGGCGACGCGGCGCCGCCGGCCGTGGCGTTGATGCGCCAGGTAGACATGGCGAGTAGGAGGTCGGTGAGGGGTGCAGGCGTCACGCCTGCCGCACCCGCTGCCGCGACCGCCGCCGCGCTCAGGTCTGCCACCATGCCCCCCATCACCAGGCGCGTGGCGTTGCCCACCGGCGCGGTGTTGCGCGCCAGGATGCGCGCCGTGGTGGCCGCTACGTCGTACAGCGTGCCGGCGGACGACACGACGCCCAGCGCGCCGTACAGCACCGACGAGTTCACCGCCACGCCGCCCATGCGGTCGTAGCCGTCGTAGTAGGTGCGCCGCACGTTGGCGTCAATGTCCAGCAGCGGCGGCCGCGCAAACTGCTGGATCTCGTTGCGCTGCACCGCAAAGTAGGTGGCCCACGCGTCGGGCGGCAGCTGGGAGAGGCAGGCGGTGGGCACGCCGCGCATGGCGGACGCCGACGACAGCAGCCACATGACGGCGGGCGTGGCATACTGCGGCGGGTAGTAGGTGCCGTCGGGGCCCAGCGCCCATGACGCGTTGGTAGCAAAGTTGGCCACCATGTCCGCCGCCGTGGTGTTGGGGTTGAAAAAGTCGAGCCCCGCCACCGCCGCCAGCTCCTTGTTGTCACGCAGGTTGGCGATGCGGGTCTGGCCGGTAGAAAACACGGAGGGGTCCACGTTGTCAAATGGCATGGTGGGCGCCGCCACAAACAGGTCTGCGGCCCAGGCGGCACGCACGACGGGGCACAGCGCGCGGCTGCCCGCCAGCATCACCACCACCTGCACGCTCGCCGCCGCCATGCCCGCCATGGCAAGGAACAGGCCCGCCTCGCGGTCTGATGCAAAGGAGGCGGGCGAGGCGGAGGTGGCGCGCGTGTTGGTAAACGGCGCCTGCGACACGTTGTACGACGTGAGGTACTGCGATACGTTGACGGACGCCAGGATGGTGATGCCGTGCGCGCGCGCCTCCAGCACAAAGGCAGCGTACAGGTCTGGCCCGTTGCCCACCTCGCCGGCGTCAAACAGCGGGTCATCCAGCCCGGAGTACACCACGCCCACTGCCGCCCACTTGTGCTTGCGGCACACGTCCACCAGCGCCGTCGCCTCCATGTACGCCGGCGCCACGGAGCGCGCAAAGTTGGGGTACGCGGCAGGGGCTGAGAGGGCTGACGCTTTGGCGCCAAACGACACCACCGGCAGTGCCGCCAGGGCGGGCGTCGGCAGGCTCGCCACCGCTTCCAACGTGGCCATCGCCGCGCCGCTGCTGTGTCCTGCCAGCACGCCAATAACGTTGGGTGTGGCGTTCACGTGCAGCACCGCCAGCGCCTCACGCAGCGCAGGCGCCAGCGCGGCGTGCGCGCCGCCCACACCGCCGTCCGTTGTCAGCGGGTACGGCACGATGACAAGGGAGACGTTGCAGCCGGCGAGGGGCGCGTCTGCCGCGCTGTTCACGCGCTCCACCACATCCTCCAGCGCCGCCAGTAGACCGGTGGATGGGTGGTACAGCGTCGCCTGCTCGCCCAGCGGCCGCTGCGCGTCGTCAGGGTCCGCTAGCACGAGCGGGTACGGGAACGGCGCGATGGTGATGTTGGGCAGCAGGCCCAGCAGCTCGGGGTCCACCGTCATGTTCACAGCATCCACCGAGGCGCCGCGGAACGCGTAAGGCACGTCCGCGGTGGCGTTCAGCACCTCGCCCGCCCGCGTGGTCACGGCGTTCCAGTGCCATGCCAGGGTGTAGTTAACCATGGTGGTGAAGGCGGTCAGGGGCGCGGGCCCGCCGGCCAGGTACGCGGGCGGCACCGGCCACGGCACCACCACGGTGACGGTGGCAGGCGGCGTGTAGGTCGGCTGCAGGCCGGTGGCAAACACGAGCTGCGCGCCGGGCGTCAGCAGGGTGCCGGCGTCGGGCGTGGCGGCGCCCACGGTGGCGGACACCTGAGCAGCGGTGAGGAAGGGGGAGAGGCCAGAGGGCGCCAGCGCGCGCGTGTTCACGACGTCAAACCGCGCCACCGCAGGGTCGTTGTTGGTGCCTGAGAAGCGCGCAAAGGCGGAGGCGGCGGCGGGGAAGGGGGTGGCGCGCATTGACGCGACGAGGCGCTCCGCGTTGTACGCCGCCACAGACGGGTCCTTGGTGGCGCGGATGAGCGCGTCCAGCGGCGCCAGGAAAGCGGCCACGGCATCCGCAATGAAGGCGGCGGCGGAGGTGTTGTAGGACGCGGCGGCCGACGAGTTGCCGGGCGACGGCCGGATGGCCACGCCGGCGGTGGTGCCCATGATGGAGGGGTTGGCATCCACGGCGGCGGTGAAAGTGTCCACGCCCAGCCACACGCGCGCGTTGCCGCCGCCGCCGCCCGTCAGGCCCGCCAGCTGGCCCGCCTGCACCACGCGCGCAATGGTGTCAGACGGCGCCAGCACGAGGAGGAGGCGCGTGGTGGGCGCCGTCGTCAGCAGGCCGGCGGAGGTGAGGGCGGCGGTGATGGAGGGCACGGCGGCGCGCGACAGAATGGTGGCGGTGCGCTCGATGGTGCCACCCATGGCAGCCAGCGTATCAGCAAAGGCGGCGTGCGCCGCCAGCGCGGCGTCCGAGTCGCTCGCCACCACCGCGTACACGGACGGCGCGGTGGCGTTGACGGCGATGGCACCGCTGCGCGTCAGCTGCGGCTGCAGCGCGCCCAGCACCTGCGCCAGCGTGCGGCCCTGCGTCACGTCGGAGGGCACGACGCGCAGGAAGTAGGGGTACGCGGTGGCGTTGGACAGCGCGGGGTGCGTGGTGGCGTACGACACGAGCGGCACGGGCGCCCAGTGCTGGCTGGCGTTCATGATGGCGGCGGCGATGGGCAGCGTGATGTAGCTCTGCGCGCCGCCCACGATGCCCACCAGGTCGGGCGCCAGCTGGCGCACGCGCTCGTACAGCGCCACCTGCTCCGCTGCAAACTGCGCCGCCTGCGCCGCCGCGCCAGCGTCCGACTGGTCGGGCGCCGAGTCGGCGGGCGTGGCGGTCTTGAACGACATGACGGTGACGTTGGTGAACGGCAGCAGGCCGCCCGCGCGCGCCGCCGCCACCGTCGCGTTCACCACGCCCTCGTAGTACGCCATGAGCGACGCGCCGGCGGCGTCGGCATTAAGGAAGGCAAGCGTGACGCTGGCGGGCGCAAACTGTGGGCCAAAATCAACCGGCGCGTCGGCGCCACCCGACGGGAAGCGCAGCAGGGGGTCCAGGATCGTGAGGCCGGAGCTCCACGTCACGCCGTCGTTGGTAACCGCCAGCGTGAGGGCGCCGTTAAAGGAGGGCGGCGGCTGGCAGGTGATGACGGTGAAGTTGATGAAGGTGGCGGTCACGATGCCGGTGCCGTGCGTGCCGCCCGAGAAGGAGCACGCCAGCGCGGGGGAGGGGAAGAAGTTTCGACCGCGGATGACGACGTCCACACCGGCATACTGCGTGCGCCGCGCGTCTGCTGACGTCACCGCCTCAATCACCGCCGGCTGGTACGAGAACGCGCCCGCCACCAGCGCGGCGCGCGACCCCACCCGCACCGCCACGTCCAGCCGCGTGCCGGTGCCGGGCGGCGTGCGGCACTCCAGCAGCGTGTCGTCCACCCAGGTGGTGGCAAGGCACGGCGTGCCGCCCACCGCGGCCGCCACCGCCAGCGGGCGGGAGGTACCAAACCCGGTGCCTACGATGCGCAGCACCTCGTAGCCGACGGTGGTGCCGGTGGGCGGCGACACAAAGTAGGCGCGCATGCGCCCGCCCCACGCACCCACGCGCCCCGCGTTGTCTGCCAGCCAGGCGCACGCCGCCGCTACCACACCTGCCGCGTGCGGCACCTCCCCGCTGCCTGCCACCGCCGCCACCACGCCCGCCACGCCCGGCGCCGCTGCCAGGTCTATTGCCGGCAGCGGGGTGGTGGTGGTGGCGGTGGCGTTGATGCGTGTGACATACGCGCCACGGCGTGCCGCCAGGAGATGGCCCACCGCCTCGCCGTCATCCACCCGCAGCCGCGCCGCAAAGGTGGCAGAGGGCGGGTAGGCGTCGTCATAGAAGCGCGGCGACGCGAGCTTGCGCACGGCGGCGTACGCCGGGAAGTCGGACACGCCGACCGTGAGCAGCAGGAGTGGGTCGTAGGAGGGCAGGGGCAAGCGACGGAGGTCCAGGAGGGGGACGAGGGACCAGGTGTCCCACCCCAAGACAACAAAATGGGCACCGGCGGTGGTGGCTGCAATCACGGCAGCCTCCAGCGCGCCGGATGACGGCAGCGCGGTGCACGCCATGGAGAGCCCTAACCCCGCCGCCGCCAGCATGGAGTACGGTGACCCCAGCGGCGGCACGCGTGGTGACGCCGCCGCCGCTGCCACCGCCGCCGCCAACCGCGGCAGGGTGTAACCTGGCACGCCCGTGAAGTTAACCGCCGCGTCGGGAGAGGCGTACGGCGCCAGCAGGGCGGCGTCGCCGGTGCACAGCGCGGCGGCGGCGAGGGAGGCAGACGGCGGCAGCGTCCACACGCTGCCGTTCACCAGCGCCGCGCCCGCCGGGGTGCGCAACGCCAGCAGTGCTGTGGAGGCGGGGTCATCAAGCGCTAGCCCCGAATCCACCCCCGGCACCGCGTAGGTGAAGCCGCCCGCCGTCAGGTTGCTCAGCGTGTACGCCGGCATGTACAGGCCCAGCACGTGGCTCACGCCCAGGTGCCCAAACGCCGCGTGCGCAAGAGTCTCTGGCCGCGCGCTTACACCCGCCGCCGCCAGCAGATCATCCACCTCCATGCCGTCACCGCCCACCGTGCCTGCCACGTCGCCCGGCAGCAGGTCCACGCCGCCGCCTGCGCCGCCGGCCGCCAGTGCCGCCGACCGGTTGCCCGGCGGCACCAGCACCAGAGTGGCATTCTGCCCCAGCACGTCGGTGTACGCAAACACCGTGATGGCGGCCGCCAGCAGCGACGTCTCGTCGGGCAGGGCGCCGACCACTAGCGGCCTGCGCAGCAGCACGTCGTCCGGCACCGCCAGCGCGGATCCTCTACTTGCGGTACTGCTGCTGCCGGTGGCGGGTGGTGTTGGTGGCACAGCAAGTGTCACGCCAGGGCAGAACCCAGTAGTTGTCGTTGTCCCTACCGTGGGTGCCGCTGCCGCACCGACCCCCGCCGCCACTACCGCCGCCGCCGCGATGGCGGCCAGGTGTTTGAGTGCAGGCGGGCGCATGGCGGCGGCGCGCTAGGGAGACAATACAGGACCCAGACTGACGGCGGTAGAGTACCGCCTCCCTACTGCTTGTGTTGCTGCTACGGTCAGCGGCGCTGGTATCGCGGCACCACCCCTCCGTATCCTGCGCACCGTCGTGCCACGGTCGTGGTCCAGTGCTGCTGCTACACCTAAATCCGCGCGACGGGACCGCCGTTGTCACACTCTACCCGCGTTGCGCCACCGGCAGGTGGCGCCACATCATAATATGCACTGGTGCCGCAGTGGTGCGCTGTATTTGCCACCTTGGCATTTGCCGCTGGGCCCTGGCCGCCTCGGCGTTTGGAACTCTTGTCAGGCTGTGTGAGTAGAGGGGAGAGGAGAGGAGGAGGAGTGAGGAGAGGAGGAGGAGAGAAGGCAACCTTGCCAGGAGGTAGTGGATAATGGGATGGTGATAATGGTAATGCGGGGTATGCACCAAAAATCGGAGTGGTGCAATAGGTAGCACGGGTAGTAGGGAGGCGTTCTGCTGGCTGCCGTGTCGCCGCAAAATGTCCAAGTTCTTCTGCGATTACTGCAACACGCACATTACCCACGACTCGGTACGTTGCCCTTGATTGACAGGGCATGGGGGTGGTGTGGTGTGATGGGTGTGGGGCACGATGAGGGGTGTGGTGTGGTGAGGGTGGGTGTGGGGGTGGGTGAGGGGGGGGTGAGGTGGATGAGAGCATGGTGAGGTGGGTGTGGTGGTGGTGTGGTGGGTGGGAGTAGTGTGGTGGGGTGAGGGGTAGTGACGGATGGTAGGCGAGTGTGCGTGTCACCACACCCTCACCACACCACACCCCCCACCCCACCGCGCCTGCAGGAGAAGGGTCGGCGGCAGCATAACCATGGGTACAAGCACCGCGAGAGCTACCGGTCGCACTTTCAACAGTACCTAGGGCAGGGGTTCGGCATCCCGCCGCCCGACCCATCTCGCAGCGGCTATGGTGGCGGCCCCGGCGGTGGTGGCTATGGTGGCGGCGGCGGCGGTGGCTACGGCCCCGGTGGTGGTGGCTTTGGCCCCGGCGGCGGCGGCTATGGTGGAGGCGGTGGCTTTGGTCCCGGTGGCGGTGGCTATGGTGGCCCCGGCGGCCCAAGTGGCCCCGGCGGCGGTGGCTATGGCGGCGGTGGATACGGCGGTCCAGGTGGCCCCGGCGGCCCCGGCGGTATGGCTGTAGGGCCGTACAGTGGCGGCGGCGGCGGCGGGCACATGCCGCCACCGTATGGAGGAATGGCACCAGGGGGTGGCGGCATGCTGCCGCGGCCAGCGCCATATGGCGGCGGCGGATATGGCGGGTTTGGTGGCGGTGGCGGCGGTAGCGGCGGTGGACCGCCCGTGTTTCCGCCAGGGCCGGGCATGACGCTGCCGCCGGGGCCGGGCATGACCCTGCCGCCTGGCATGTCGCTGCCAGGCCTGCCACCCAGCTTGCCACCTGGCGCCCTGCCGCCGGCGTTGCCACCGCCGCCGCCCGGCGTCATGTTGCCACCGGCGACGGCAGGCGCCCTACCTCCACCTGGCAGCACTGCAGGCCCGAGTGGCGGCTTCCTAGCCGGCCCGCCGCCGTTCAGTATGCCACCCCTGCCGGGCTTGGGGGGACTGG
>ERZ778022.4611-NODE-4611-length-11798-cov-4.053138_pt1 | contig 11798 bp, 10 predicted proteins | sample MGYA00375752_ERZ778022 | MGnify/ENA primary metagenome ERZ778022 (study PRJEB29350, sample SAMN05389826) | bioreactor metagenome | isolation source: Thiocyanate bioreactor | place: South Africa: University of Cape Town | collected 2014-04-04 ...
GACGCCCTCGCCCACCGCCGCGACGCTGCACGCCCTGCACTATCACAAGGTCGACGTCTTCGCCCGCCAGGAGGAGCGCCGCGCCGAGCCCATCGCCCCGCTGTCCGCCCTGCTGACCATCCCGCTGGCCGAGGGCCGCAACTGGACCCCGCAAGAGATCGCCGACGAGCTCGACAACAACGCCCAGGGCATCCTCGGCTACGTCGTTCGCTGGATCGACCAGGGCGTCGGCTGCTCCAAGGTGCCGGACATCAACGACATCGGCCTGATGGAGGACCGCGCGACGCTGCGCATCTCCAGCCAGCACATGGCCAACTGGCTGCTTCACGGCGTCGCTACCCGTGAGCAGGTGATGGACTCGCTCAGGCGCATGGCGGCCAAGGTCGACGCGCAGAACGCCGCCGATCCGCTCTACGAGCCGATGGCCGGCAACTGGGACGGCTCGATGGCCTTCCAGGCGGCCTGCGACCTGGTGTTCAAGGGCGTCGAGCAGCCGAGCGGCTATACCGAGCCGCTGCTCCACGCCTGGCGGTTGAAGAAGAAGGCGGCGCAGGGCGTCCCGGCCTAGTCCTATCGGGGCCCTATCGGGCATCGCGTTTGCACTTCGGCAAGGATTTCGGTCCTAGGCTGTCCCGCATCAGGGGGCAGCCTGCCGTGATCGAGATCGAAGTTCAGAACGAGACCCACCAGACGCAGCAGCGCCTGCGCTTCGCGGCCGTGCCGCGCATCGGCGAAGGCCTGCGCCTGCTCGAACCGGACGGCTTCTGGGCGTCCTACGACGTGATCGACCTGTGGTACCAGAAGGCCGAATACGGCGATGTCTGGGAACCCTACATCCACGTCCGGATTACCGCGCCGACCGAGCTTTCGCAGCCACTGGCCAGGCGCGAGGTCGCGCCGGCTTCCGAAGACGAGCTGGAGACGGTGCCATTCGCGGGCTGATCAAGCGCACCCTGCCTCCCGCGGGCGCCGAGCCGGCGGTCGCCGCGCCGTCGCCGGCAGCGGCGAGGACCTGCCTGGTGGTCGACGATTCGCGCATGATCCGCGGCCTCGCACGGCGGATCATGGAAGGCTTCGGCTATGCGGTGGCCGAGGCCGAGAACGGCGAGGAAGCGCTCGGCAAGTGCCGCGCCGCCATGCCCGGCGTGATCCTGCTCGACTGGAACATGCCGGTGATGAGCGGGATCGAGTTCCTCGCCGCCCTGCGCGGGCTGGACGCCGCGAGCCAGGCCAAGGTCGTCTTCTGCACCACGGTCTCTGACGAAGCCGCCGTGCGCAGCGGGATCGAGGCCGGGGCGGACAGCTACGTGCTCAAGCCGTTCAACGAACAGACCCTGCGGATCGCGCTGGAGCGCGTGGGCGAGGCTTGAGGCGGATTCGATTCGGGTCGAGCGTGGGATGGCGAGAGGATAGGCCGCTTTGCGGCGCTCTTGTTCAGAAAACCGGCGTTTATCGCACTTTCGGATACTCAGGCCGAAGCATCGTCTCGCTACCCCAATTTGGATTTCCAAGATCGCCATGCAAGCAATAGTCGAATGCGTAGAGGGTATCGGTAGCAGGACGGCTTTCCCAGAATGTGAGAGGAAGATTTGCGGTCCGAACAACACGCTCCCGCGCCTGCTCTATGTTCATGTTGAGGATGAGGGAGCCATCTTTGCGCTCCCGCGCCCACTTTTCGATGTGCTGGCCCAATTCGCGCGCATTCTTCGCGCTCAAGCCCATCGTGAGATTGGTTTCCAGCGCGGCACTGGTAGAATCAGGCCATAGCGGAGCGAAAGCAAGCTCCGCGAGCGTCATCTTATTCTCGCGCAGGACCACGCAGTCTGCGCCAATGGCAGCACGTTGCGCTGCCCGCCATCTCGCCAAATCGTCACGCCCGCTCGGGCCGTAAAACTTAATCGTGTCAAGGAAGTCCGCGTAGGAACGATCCTTGTCGAAACCCAGATTTTGGAACTCAAGGCTCTCTATCGCCTGAACCAAAGAAACGCCTCGGCGGGCCGCTTCCGTATTGCCCTGCCAAGCGGCAACCGCGTAATCGCTGCCCATGATGTTGCGATCGTAGAAGTCAGGCAGGCCTTCATCCAGCTTCGCCAGCGGAACGGCAAGGGTGTCAAAGGCCTCGCGTCGGGCATCGCTTCGAATGCCGTCAAAAACGAACTCGCTCCATGTCACGAAAATGGCCCGGATCGCGTGCAGCCGGATAGGCAGGTCTACTTCGCGCCCCAGCCCCCACGGTCCGTCGCCAATGTCCGCAACGCCCGGCCAGGCGCGCATGGCGGATCGCAAGGCGACAAGCCGCTTGTCTACATCATTAGCGAGACTAGCGAGCATGATGCGTGGAGAAACATCGTCAGGGCGGCGCCTGCTCCAAAATTTCAGCCATTCAGATGGACGCATTGAGATTTCTATCGGCTCTTTGTTATCAGAGACCCTCTTATGAGTTAGTTCCTAATAACACCTGCACATTACGTCAGCGCGGAATTCGAAAAACCCTGATTTTCAAGACAGAGCAGTTTGCTTGCCTCGGAAAACCGCGCTTCCGGTTCCCTCTGTTTGGAAACCCGTCTCAAAATCTGTGTCGTAAAATGGGTGGGTGTGACTGACGAATGACAAAACCCGGGTTGCAGGCTGCGGTCTGCTAACCGCCTGCCGACAGCACCCGCGCGATGTTGACGAACTCCTCGACGCGCAATGTTTCCGCCCGCCTTTGCGGATCGATCCCGAGCCGCTCCAGCGCGTCCAGCGCTCCCGGCACGCCTTTCAGGCTCTGGCGGAGCATCTTGCGGCGCTGGCCGAAGGCGGCTTCGGTGAGGCGTTCGAGCAGTCGCGCCGAGACGCCCTCGGGCATCGCCGTGGGGACGACGTGGACGATGGCCGACATCACCTTGGGCGGTGGGGTGAAGGCGCTGCGGTGGACCTTCATCGCCAGTCTGGGCGCGCCGCGCCATTGGGCGAGCACGGCGAGGCGGCCGTAGGCGGAGGGTTCGGCCGGGGTGGCGACGATCCGCTGGGCGACTTCCTGCTGGAACATCAGCGTCAGCGAGGACCAGCGCGGCGGCCAGCTTTCACCCGAGAGCCAGCCGGTGAACAGCGCTGTGCCGACGTTGTAGGGCAGGTTGGCGACCACCGCATAGGCCTCCTCGCCAAACAGGCTGGCGGGGTCGATCTTGAGCGCGTCGCCCTCGATCACCCGGAGCCGGCCGGGAAAGGCCTCCGCCAGCTCGGCCAGGGCGGGGAGGCAGCGGCGGTCCATCTCGATCGCGGTGACGCGCGCGCCGGCGCGGAGCAGGGCGCGGGTCAGCCCGCCGGGGCCGGGGCCGACTTCGAGGACGGCGCGGTCCTTGAGGCTGCCGGGGATCGCGGCGATGCGGTCCAGCAGTTGCTCGTCGAGCAGGAAGTTCTGGCCGAGCGCCTTCGAGGCGGAAAGGCCGTGCCTGGCGATGACCTCGCGCAAGGGGGGGAGGGAGTTCACCGCCTGTCCCGGGATCAAGCGGCCGAGGCCCGCCGCGCGGCGCATTCGCCCGCCATGCGGATCGCGGCGATGGTCGCGCCGGGCCGGGCCGCGCCCTTGCCGGCGATGGCGAAGGCCGTGCCGTGGTCGGGCGAGGTGCGGACGATCGGCAGGCCGAGCGTCATGTTCACCCCGGCGTCGAAGTCGAGCGCCTTCAAGGGGATCAACGCCTGGTCGTGGTACATGCAGATCGCGACGTCGTAGTGCTCGCGGGCATGGGGAGCGAACAGGGCGTCGGCGGGGTGCGGGCCGGTCGCGTCGATCCCCTCGGTGCGCAGGCGGGCGAGGGCGGGTTCGATAATCCGGGCTTCCTCGTCGCCGAACCTGCCGTCCTCCCCGGCGTGGGGATTGAGCGCGGCGACGGCGAGGCGCGGGGCGGCGAGGCCGAAGTCGCGGCGCAGCGCCGCGGCGGTGATCGCGCATTTCGCGTGGATCAGCTCGGCCGAAAGGCTGGCGGGCACCCTGGCCAGGGCTTCGTGCACCGTCACCGGCACGGTCTTGAGGTTCGGCCCGGCGAGCAGCATCACCGCCTTATCCGCCGCCACGCCGCAGGCTTCGGCGACGAACTCGGTCTGCCCGGGATGGGTGAAGCCGACCTCGGCCAGACGCGCCTTGGCGATCGGCCCCGTGACCACGCCGCCGGCCCGTCCGGCCACCGCCAGACGCGCGGCCTCGGCCAGCGAGGCGAGGGCGAGCGCGGCGCCCGCGCGATCCGGCGTGCCCGGCGTGAACACGCCGTCGAGATCGCCGAGGACGGGCAGGGCCGAGGCGAAGCAGGCGGCGGCCTCGGCGGGATCGGAAATCGTCCGGACCGGCACGTCGAGCCCGCGCGAGGCCGCCGCAGCCGCAAGGACCCGCGCGCCGCCGACCGCGAAGAACGGCGGCAGGCGCTCCGCCTCGCGCCGGGCCCAGGCTTCGGCGAGCAGTTCGGGGCCGATTCCGGCGGGGTCGCCCAGCGAGGCCGCGAGCGGCTTCACCGCCCGATCACTGATACTCGATGATCGCGTCGCGGCGCAGGTCGCGCAGGTACATCTGCGCGCGCTTGTTGACGCGCTCGTCCTCCATCTGGGTCTGGAGCTCGTCGAAGCTCGGCCCGTCGTTGGCCTTGGGGTCGTCGCGGCCGCAGAGCATGAGGACGCGCACGCCTTCCTTGACCGTGCCGAACGGGGGCGAGCTCTGGCCGATCTGGAGATCGAGCATCGCTGCCTGGAGCGGCCCCGGCAGGTCGCGGGCGCGGACCTGATCGTTGGCGACGACCTCGGCGCCGATCTGGTGGGCGACCGCGTCGACCGCGCCGCAGCCCTGGGCGTTGTGCATCGCGGTGGCGAACTCGGCCGCCTTCTTGTTGGCGTCGGCCTCGCTGATCCCGGCCGGGAAGCTGATCGAGATCTGCTTGAGGCTGAGGATCGCGTCGCGCGGGTCGGCGGTGAGGACCTGGCGCCGGTCGATCATGTAGAGGATCGAGAAGCCGCCGCGCACCTCGATCGGGCCGACGAGCTGGCCGGTCTGGAGGTCGCGGGCAACGTTGGCCAGCTCCTCGGGCAGCTGGGCGAGGCGAATCCAGCCGAGATCGCCGCCGACCGCGGCGGTCGACGCCTCGGAGAACTGGCGGGCATAGGCGACGAAGCTGCCGCCTTCCTTGAGCTGGTCGACGATCCGCTTGCCGTTCTCGAACACGGTGTTCTTGCTCTCCGGCGTGGCCGAGAGGAAGATTTCGCCGATCCGGTATTCCTCGGTGCCCTTCGACGCCTTCATCCGGTCGAGCACTTCCTTCACTTCCTCGTCGGAGACGTTGATGAAGGGTTGGACGTTGCGGCGCAGCAGGCGCTGCCATGACAGCTCGCCGAGGATCTGGCGCTTGAGCGAGGCCGGCGAGGAACCGATCTTGACGAGGTAGGCGTTGAGCGCCGGCACCGTCTGGCGGAAGCTGCGCTGCGCGACCTGGGCGTAGGTCTGCTCGACCTCCGCGTTCTCGATGTCGATCTTGTTGGCCTTGGCTTCCTGGATTTGCAGGGTCTCGTCGATCAGGTTGCGCAGGACTTGCAGCTTGAGGCGCTGGATCTCCTCGGCGCTGGGCTTGTTCTCGTTGGCGGCGAGTATCAGAGCCAGGCGCTGCTCGACGTCGGTGCCGGTGATGATCTCGCCGTTGACCACGGCCGTCGGGCGGCGGAAGTTGGGATCGGGATTGCCGAACAGCTTGACGTCGTCGGGGATGTTGAGCGCGCCCTGGGGGCTGGCCGGCGCGGGCGCGGGCTCGTCCTGCGCCCCAGCGGAGGTGCCGAGCACCGCGGCCCCCAGCGAAGCGGCGAGCGCGAGGCCCAGGGCGATGCGTCCGGAAACTGACTTGCGGGAGATGATCTTCACGCGTGCTTCAATCCTCTTGCGGCGCGGGATGAGCCGCCCGATCCTTGCGGACGGATGGCTACGGGCGCCTTAACCCAAGCTGTAGGGGCGATAGCGCGTTTAATTCACCCTGCCAACGGCGCGGTCCGTCGAACCTGCGGATTGCGCCCGGGATCGCGCCCTAGCGGCGGAAGCCGAGGTTGCGCAGGGCGAAGTGGAGCTGGAAGGTGTTGCCGCGCTGGGCGTCGCCCGTGGTCACGTAGTCGCGCCGCCAGGTGAAGGCGATCTCCATGCAGTCGTCCTGATAGGACGCGCCGAGCCGGGTGCGCAGAGCCTGGAAGCCGTCGGAGCCGGCTACCGTCGGGTCGTTGGTCAGGTTGAACACGCCCGAGCCGAACAGCGACCAGTACTTGGCGAAGGCGACGCGCGCCGACAGCCGCAGCTCCTCGCGGTCGCGTAGGTCCTCCAGCGGCAGGGCGCCGACCGGCGAGAGGTTGGCAAAGCTGATGTCACGGTTGAGGCGCAGGTAGCCGACCTCCAGATAGGTGCGCTGGCTACCCACCGTCGCGTCGATCTCGTTGCGGCGGAAGGCGAAGCTGTCCTTGTCGAGGCGGAAGCGGTGGGTGAGCTTGACGAAGTCCTTGTAGCGGATCTCGGTGCGGCCGACGATGTCGGACAGGCGGTCGGACAGGCCGGTGCCGATCGGGAACAGGGTCGGCTTGTCGGACAGGCGGTAGGACTGGCCGATCGTGGTCGAGACGCGCCAGTGCGGCTTCTCCCACTGCCAGTCGAAGCCGTAGGTGAAGCGCGCGCCGTCCTCGACCCGGTCGTAGCCGGGGAAGCGGTTCAGCGCGAAGAGGTTGGTGTCCTCCAGCTCGATCGCGCGGGCGTCCTCGTTCGGCACCTCCAGATTGCGGATCGGCGGTGTGGCGACGAACTGGACGCGCGGGGTCAGGACCTGGGTGCCGCCGAGGAACGAACCGACGAAGGGCCACTTCACGTCGACCGCGCCGAGCACGATGCCGCGGGCCTGCCAGCCGGGCTGGCCGCTGTAGGGCGCGGCGGTCAGGGCGTTGTAGTCGGAGTGATAGACGTCGCCGCGGACCAGCGCGGTCAGGGTGACTTCCTGGCCCATGCCGGTGATCTTGCGCAGGCTCCACTGCGCGCTGGCGAAGGCGCGCTGGGTATCCTGCCCGTCGGTGCGGGTCAGCGCGAGGGTATTGAGCTGGAGGTCGATCTTGCCGCCGAGCAGTGGATCGGCCAGGCGCCGGCGATAGTCGATCAGCGGCAGGGCGATCGGTTGCAGCCCCTGGTTCTCGCCGACGCGCATCGTCTGGGTCGCCCAGCCGGAGATCGACAGGTAGCTCTTGTCGTCGATCCGCTCGACGTCGAACATCGAGCGCAGGCGGTCGTCGCGGCTGATGTCGTAGCGGCGCAGGAAGGTGCGGTCGCTGGCGAAGCGGCCGGAGAAGGTGACGCTCCATTTCGGGTCGAGCTGGAACTTGCCGTTGGCGTAGACGTAGCCGCGCCACTCGTCGCTCTGCCCGGGCGCGCTGGTCCCGCCGATCGGGATCACCTCGGACCGGGTGACGTAGCCGGTGATCTGGTAGGCGCCCTTGTCGGTCAGCGCGCGGTACTGGGCCGAGACCATCGGCAGGGCCTTGGTATAGACGTAGCCCGTGACCGCCAGGTCGCGGTTGTTGCCGAGCCGGAGGTAATAGGTTTCGTTGACCTCGACCCCGTTCGAGGCCGAGAGGCGCAGGTCGGGGATCAGCGGGCCCGAGATCGCCCGGCCGTCGGTCGCGACGAGGAGGCCGGGGAGGGGGATCAGGCGTATCCCGAACAGCTCCAGCCGGGCGCCGTTGAAGCGGATCGACTTGCGGTCGGGATCGTAGATTACCTGGCGTGCGGTGATCCGCCAGCTCGGCCGCTTGGGGCATCCGTCCGCGTCCTCGACCTCGCAGCCGGTATAGGCGGCGCGTTCGAGGACGACCGTGCCGTTCTCCTTGCGGGTCCCCTGCTCGGCGGCGAGCCGGCCGCCCTCGCGCAGGGCGAGGAGCATGTTCTCCATCGCCCCGGCCTTGAGCTCGTCGGTCAGCTCCAGCTTGTCGACGTAGAGCTGGTTGCCGTCGGCGTCGACGAAGCGGATGTTGCCATTGGCGACGATCTCCCCGGTCTTGCGGTTCCAGGTGACGGTGTCGGCGCGGACGGTCTGGTTCGCGCGGCGCAGCACGACGTTGCCGAGCGCGGTGACGACCTCGCTGTCCTGCTGGTATTCGAGGCGGTCGGCCTCGAACCCGATCTGCTCGTTCTCGGTGAGTTGCCCGGCCTGCCCGGAAACCTCCTGGGCGAGGACGGCGCTGCTCCACAGGCCCGGAACGCAGGCCGCCAGCGCTGCTGCGGCAGCGATGTGCCAGCGCGGCAAGCGGCGGACAGGAGCTTGCAGCGGGCGCTGCGACGTGGGGAGCATGGCTTGCCTATCGCATTGCCCGGGCCTAACTGCAATCCGCTGAAATCGCCGCCGATCACGTCTTGTCGCGGATAGCATTCCGTTCGGGAGTCCAGATGAAAGTTGAATTCGCCGCTGCCCCAGAGGGCACTGCCGCCGGCATCGTCGCCCGGATCGTCGATCAGGACGCGCTTCCCGCCGGATTGGAGCCGGTCGTCGCCCAGGGCGCGCGGGCCACGCGCTTCGCCGGCAAGGCCGGCCAGTTGTTCGAGATCTTCGTCGAGCGGGATGGTCAGGCGGTCCGCCTGGCGCTTGCCGGAGCTGGGGAAAAGTCGGCCGCCGCGCGCCTGGCGAACCTGGAGAAGGCCGGGGCCGGGCTGGTCGCGCGGTTCCTGACCTCGGGCGAGACCGTCCTGACCATCGACCTTACGGATCCCGCGCTGTCGAGCGCGGAGGTGGTCGCCGTCCTCTCCGGCGCGCGCCTGCGTGGCTGGCGGCACGATGTCTATCGCACCAGGCTGACCGACGAGCAGAAGCCTTCGCTCGGCACGATCCGCGTGGTCGGCGCGCCGGCCGGGACCGCCGAAGCCTGGGCCGTCGAGACTGCCCTGGCCGAGGGCGTTGAGTTCACCCGCCAGCTCGTCACCGAGCCGGCGAATATCATTTATCCCGAGAGCTTTGTCGCCCGTTGCCGTGATCGTTTCGCGGGCACGGGACTGGAGCTCATCGTGCTCGACGAGAGCGAGATGAAGGCGCTCGGCATGGGTGCGCTGCTCGGCGTGGCGCAGGGCTCGGCCCGCCCACCCCGGCTGCTGGCGATGAAGTGGAACGGCGGCGCGGTGGGCGAGCCGCCGGTCGCCTTCGTCGGCAAGGGCGTGACCTTCGACACCGGCGGCATTTCCATCAAGCCTGCCGCCGGCATGGAGGACATGAAGGGCGACATGGGCGGCGCCGCCGCCGTCATCGGCCTCATGCACACGCTCGCGGCGCGCAAGGCGAAGGCGAATGTCGTCGGCATCCTCGGCCTCGTGGAAAACATGCCCGACGGCAACGCCCAGCGCCCCGGCGACATCGTCAGGTCCATGTCCGGCCAGACCATCGAGGTCATCAACACGGACGCCGAGGGCCGCCTCGTGCTCTGCGATGCGCTCTGGTACTGCAACGAAATGTTCAAGCCGCAGTTCATGGTGAACCTTGCGACGCTGACCGGCGCGATCATGGTGGCGCTCGGCAGCCACCATGCCGGCCTCTTCTCCAACGACGACACGCTCGCCGCGCGCCTCACCGCCGCCGGCCTTTCGACGAACGAGCGCCTCTGGCGCATGCCGCTCGGCCGCGAATACGACAAGATGATCGACAGCAAGTTTGCCGACATGAAGAACACCGGCGGCCGCTATGCCGGCTCGATCACCGCCGCGCAGTTCCTCCAGCGCTTCGTCAAGGATACGCCCTGGGCGCATCTCGACATCGCCGGCACGGCCATGGGCTCGCCGACCGACGAGATCAACCAGTCCTGGGCCTCCGGCTTCGGCGTGCGCCTGCTGGATGAGCTCGTGCGCGCCAACTACGAGGGGTGAGGAAGAGGTGAGCGAAGTCCTCTTCTACCACCTGACGGAATCCAGGCTCGAAGACGCGCTGCCGCCGCTGCTCGACAAGAGCCTGGAGCGCGGCTGGCGTGTCGTCGTGCAGGCGGGGGACGTCGAGCGCCGCGATGCGCTCGACACGCATCTGTGGACCTTCCGCGAGGACAGCTTCCTGCCGCACGGCACGGACGAGCAGGCCTTCCCCGAAGACCAGCCAGTGCTCCTGACGGCAACGCCCGACAACCCGAACGCCGCCACCGTTCGCTTCCTCGTCGCCGGCGCTGAGCCGCCGCCGCTCGACGCCTACGAGCGCGTCATCTTCATGTTCGACGGTTACGACCAGGCCGAACTGGAGACGGCACGCGCGCACTGGAAGCGCCTGAAAGGCGAGGGGCACCAGCTCACCTACTGGCAGCAGAACGGCGACGGGCGCTGGATGAAGAAGGCGTGACCGTCATTGGGCGGCTTCGCCCCTCACCCTAACCCTCTTCCCCCAAGCGGGGAGAGGGGGCTGGCCTCACGCAATGTTACAGGTTCAGGAAACCGGCGCGGCACAGCACTTTTGCCTCGCTCGCGGGGAAAAGGTGGCCGGCCGGATGAGGGGCTCTCTTCGAAATATCAATCGTAAAACGAATCGACGAACTTCCGCCGGCCGAGCATGAAGGCATCCGCGACGTGGCGGAGCGGCGCGAGGTCGACGTCGGACCTGCCGGCCCTGATGATCTCGGCGAAGCGCCTGTAGAGCATCGGGTATTCCTGCTCCGGCTCCTCGTGCACCAGCTTGCCGTCGATGGAAAGCTTGGCGCCGCCTTCCGACAGCACCATCTCGCCGGCATCCGTCTTCGCCACGATGTCCCAGCTCTGCTTGCCGGTCTGGCGCCAGTCGAATTCGGCGGCAAGATCGAGCCCCTTGGCGTCCGAGAATGTCATCGAGGCGGCGATGGGGGCGTCGCGGTTTTCCGGGAACTCCAGCGTCGCGGCGGTGATGAAGACGGGGCGGGGCAGGATGTGCGTCACGATGGAGAGCGCGTTGATGCCCGGGTCGAACACGCCGAGGCCGCCGGCCTGCCAGATCCATTCCTGATTCGGGTGCCAGTGGCGCACGTCTTCCTTCCAGATCACGCGCATCGAGCGGATGGTCGTGCCGGCAAGGAATTCCCTGGCGGCCTCGACGGCCGGCGCATAGCGCGAGTGCCAGCTTGCAAAGAGCGACACGCCCTTGGATTTCGCCAGGTTTTCGAGATCGGCAACTTCGCTCAAGGTTGCACCCGGCGGCTTCTCCAGGAAGACATGCTTGCCGGCCGACAGCGCCTTGTAGGCGGCTTCGTAGCGATATTGCGGGGGCATGCAGAGCGACACGGCATCGATTTCAGGCACGGCATCGAGCATGGCTTTGATGGTCGTGAACGCCGGAATGCCGTCGACGGTGCCATGGCGGCTCGCCGTCGCTATGAGTTCGAAATCCGCGTTGTTCGCGATGGACGGAAGATGCTGATCGCGGACGATCTTGCCGACGCCGACGATGGCGAGCTTGATGGGGGACATGGGTGTCTCTCGATTAGTATGATTATTGATGCGATCTTTAACAGAATGCCGCCGACGGGCAAGGGCGGTTGATTGCGATGGAGCGGCGCGTTCGAGCGCCGCCCTGGCCAATCGCGCCCTTCACCATGCTTTCAGCGCATGTGAAAGGGTATCGGGGATGGATCAGACGCTCTTCGCTTTCACGATCGTCTCCCGCAGGAAGCTATATCCGAGCGCCGTTCGTGCGGCCAACTCCGTCGAGGCGCCGTCGCCGCCATGGCCGCCGGAACCGAATTCGTGGAAGAGCGGGTGATGCCCGAGCTCTTCCAGCCGCGCGGCAAACCGGCGTGCATGGGACGGATGGACCCGGTCGTCGTTGCTCGAGCTC
>ERZ778022.4616-NODE-4616-length-11785-cov-5.391049_pt1 | contig 11785 bp, 6 predicted proteins | sample MGYA00375752_ERZ778022 | MGnify/ENA primary metagenome ERZ778022 (study PRJEB29350, sample SAMN05389826) | bioreactor metagenome | isolation source: Thiocyanate bioreactor | place: South Africa: University of Cape Town | collected 2014-04-04 ...
CCGCCGCTACCTCCTCCGCCTCCGCTGCCGCCTCCGCCGCTCGCGCTGCTGCCTCTGCCTCGGCAGCCTTCACTGCCGCGGCCGCTTCCTCCACCGCCTTCGCTGCCGCTGCCGCCTCTGCTTCACGCACAGCAGCTCGGGCACGGCGCATGGCAAGCTGTGCGCGCCAGACGCGCTGAACCGTCATCGCTGCGTAGCGAGTCAACAGGAACGTCAGCTGGTCGCACCGTCCACGCCACGCCACCTGAATGGTGGTCGCAGCGCGCTGCATTGCTGCCGACCGATCAGCCTCTGCAGCAGCCGCTGCCTCTGCAGCCGCCGCCGCCTCCGCAGCCGCCGCCGCCTCCGCAGCCGCCTCTGCAGCAGCAGCAGCCGCCTCCGCAGCCGCCGCCGCCTCCGCAGCCGCCGCCGCCTCCGCAGCCGCCTCCGCAGCAGCAGCCGCCACTGCAGCAGCAGCCGCCGCCTCAGCTGCAACCGCCGCCTCTGTAGCAGCCGCTTCCTCCGCCGCACGACGGAGGGCAGCAATGCGGTCATCCAGCGCGGCACACAGGGCGCGGGCAGCGACACGGTGGGTGTACCACGCCTGCAGCCGCATTGCGGCGCCATGCTGAATCGCAATGAGCATGCGGGCGACATAACCACGCCATGCAGCTGCGATCATCGTGGCTGCCGTAGCTTCCGTGGCCGCCTGCCATGCAGCCATGGCAGCGGGCAACGTTACAGTGCGTGCGCGGTGCCCGCGCCACGCTGCCTGAATGTACGTGGCAGCGCCGTCCGCAATCAGCGCAGCATCCTCACCATCATCCGCGTCTACTGGCGCTGCTGCCACTGTAGCAGGGGTGGTCGCAATAATGGGCGCTGCCGGTGCAACTGTCGCCACGACAGGGAGCGGTGCAGGCGCGCCCAAAGCAATGCGCGCGGCTGCCAGCGCGGCACGTGCAACGTCACGGCGCGCTGCTGCGCGTGCCGCGAGGGCGCGTGCAGCCAGGCCACGTGCCCAGCACTGCAGCGTGACGGCGGCGGCGGTGCGGGCGGCAGCGCGGCGGCGGGACACTGCGGCGGACAGGAAGCCACGAATGGTGTGGCGAGCGGCGGCAGCGTGGCGGCACCCAAGGCGGAACGCACACCAACGCGCAAAGCGCTGGCACACGAGGGCAGCGCCGCGCGTCTGCAGGAAGTCCAGGCGCACCGCCGCCATGGCCAGGAACGCCTGCACCGTAGTGGCCGCGGCAGCCACCCGCGCCGTGTGCACCATGTTGGTGTCGCGGCGGCGGCGGTACGCGGCCTGCAAGGCGCGCACACCGAACTGCAACGCGGCATACCGCTCCGCCGCCACGTACCGGCGCCACGCAGCGGCAATGAGGGTAGCGGCCAGCGCGCGCTCCGCTGCGACCACGTACGCCACATGCCGCCGCCACGCGCACTGGATGGTGAACGCGGCGCCGTGCTGCAGCATGCAGCTGCTGCTTGGCGACGCGGCCGCGCGGTGCCGCGCCCACAGCGACGGCCGCCCCGATAGCCGCGACGCAGCGGTGCCACACGTGGGCAGACTGGTACGCGCGCTGAATGGCATGGCGACATGCAGCGGCGGGCAATACGCCGGCGTAGCGAATGCCGCTGCAGCTGCAGCCGCAACCGCCGCCGCGACCGGGGCGGGCGTGGTAGCAAATGCAAACGTCTCGTCAACAGCTGGCACCGGCGCCGCCAACACACACCGCCACCAACGCTGCAGCCGCCGGACAGCCGCCATGGACGCTGCCATTGACACGCAGATACGCCGTGCTACAGGTGCGCCCGCAGCCGCTGCGGCTGCTGCCCCACCGCCGGCCACGTGCGGCACCACAGCAGAAACTAGGCGCCATCGGACGGCGTAACCCCGCCACGCGGTCTGCACTGCCACCGCCAAGGCAACGGTGCGCACCAGGTGTGCGCGCGTCGCCGCGCCGCGCCATGCCGCCTGGATGTGCGTGGCGGCAGCGCACCGCGCGTCATGCGCAGCAGCAAGCGCGGCGCGGAAGCGGGCGCGTGCAGCGGCGCGCTCCTCGTCCCGCGCAGCGCGTGCTGCGGCAGCCAGCCGCCGGCCCGCCATGCCACGCACCGCCGCCTGGATCTTGACCGCGGCACGCCGGCGCCACCGCGCAGGCGCGTCGGGCAGGGCGGCGCGGTACCAGCGCTGCAGCTGTCGTGCGCGCATGCTGCGCCGGATGCGGCGCAGCGCCAGGCGGCGAGCGGCAAACCGGCGCGCTGCCACAATGCGCCACCACCGCTGCACCGCCAGGCACGCCTTCAGCTCCGCAGACGTCTCCAGCAGCACGCGTGCCAGCTGCGCCGCCACCGCCACCATGACGTGGCTGTCTGGCGGCGCCAGCGTATTGAACGGCAGCGGCGGGTGCGAGCCGCACCGCAACGCACCCAGCGCGCCATGGATGGCAGCCCAGTTGCGACCCTCTAGCGCCACACCAGCGGCCACCGCCGCTGGTGTCACTCCTGGCCGGAATGCCACCCCTGCGCCGCTCCCGCCTGCCGCGCCCGCCACCACGCCCGCCGCCAGCGCGCCCGCCGTCCGCTGCTGAATGGACGCGCGCGCCAGCACGCCCGGGTTGTAGTAGCTGATCACAAACGCCAGCACACTGCACATTGCGGGTTGGTTGGGATGGGTGGTGTACGTGTGTGTGTGCACGGCCGAGAGTATGTGGTGGAATGAACGGCAAGCGGACGTACCGCCCATCCGCAAGCGATGACGTCCAGTCGTTCACCCGCAGGCCGCCAGCCGCGCACACCGCCTGCAGCCACGCCAGCAGGGTGGAGCGCAGGGTGGCGTCGGGCGCTGCGCTGCCAGCAGCCGGGACGGCGGCCATGCGGGAACGCAGCCGTGTCGTCTCTGCCGCCACTGCAGCCAGGTTCAGCACGGTGGGTGCGTACGCGCCCTCGTACAACGCCCACAGCAGACCCAGTGTGCGGTCTTGGTGCCCGTCAGCAATGTCCTTGGGTGCAATGCGCAGCACCGCGGTCGCCGTGGCGCTCGCGTCCACAACGTCAGCGGTGGTAGCAGCGGCCGCTGCTGTGGCAGCAACAGGCACGCGCAAAGCTGGGCCGGCAGTCAGCTGGCGCACGCCGCGCTTGCCGCCGTGTACTGACATGCGGCCCAAGAAAGACTTGCGCCCGGTGGCGACGGTGCCAGCGGCAGCCGCAGCTGCGGCGGCGCTCTTTGCGTTACGTGCGGCGGCAAGGAACGCGGTCAATCCGGCGCGTCCACGTGCGCCAGCGTCGTGCGCACCTGCCGCTGCCCCGCCGCCGCCGCCACCGCCGCCCCGCGCAGATGCAAGAACCGCCACCGCCGCCTCGGGCAGCGCGTGCATGCCCTCAAACCGCAGGTTCAGCAGCGACATCATGTATGCAAACGCTGCGGTCACGTTGGCCACCTTGTTGGTGCGCGACGGCGCCGGCAGGCGTAGGCTCTGCAATCGGGGTTGGGGGTGGTGTGATGGTGTACGTGCGGCGTTGTGGATACCCCCTCTTACCCACCCACCCCCAACAGTAGCAACGTACCTTGCACAGCGACATGGGCGCCGCACGCGCCAGCAGCTCCGTGACGCGGGCCAGGCGCAGGCCGTCACGCAGGTCCACTGCCAGGCTTGTCACGCCCCACTCTGCCTCCTCCAGCCGCGTCTGCGTGTGCGTCACGCTGTAGCCCAGGTTGATGAGGTGGCGCAGCGGGTCGCCCTCGCCGCGCAGCACCTCCTTGCAAAACGCCACCAGCACCTCGCGGCTGGACTTGATGCCCGCCGCCGGCACAAACAGGCAGGGGCAGCGGCCGTCCAAAATGTCGGCGCCGCGCGCGGCATCCAGGAACAGGATGAGTGCCAGCACGCGGCCCAGCATCAACCGCGCCTGCTCCGCGCCGTGCTCCTTGTCAAACACGCCGCGCCGCGACCGCGCGTACCGCGCCGTTACGCGGCGGTCCGCCAGCAGGCGGGTAACGATGACCCGCCGCAGCACACCCTCCGTCATCTCTGCGGCTGACTTGGCTGCAGCAGCTGGTGGTGCCACCGCCGCTGTTGTCGTGGGTGCTGGTGCCGGTGCAACAGCTGCGGTGGTTGCGGCGGCAGCGCGTGCTGCATCCAAGCGCGGGCGGCGCTGCAGTGGCATCAAGCTGGCAGCACGCCGGCGCAGCCGCTCTGCAAGACCCCCTGGCACTGCAGCGGCAGCAGTGGTGGTGGCAGCGGCCGGACGCTCGGCACTGGATGCTGAACCCGCCCCGCCAGCTGCTGCGCCACCACCCGCACCGCGGCGTGACGCAGGTGGCAGTGACCGTGCCGGCAGGTGTGCCACACGCGTGGCAGCTAGCCGGGCCGGCGCCGCCTTGCTCACAGCCGCTGCCGCCGGAGGCTTCTGCGAGATCGTGATGCTGTCGCCCAGCACCATCTCCAAGCCCAGCCGCAGCCACTCCGGGTTGTATGCCATCAGCAGGCTGCACAGGCGCGTCTTCAGCCCCTGGTCCATATGCACCTCCTTGTCCGCGCGCACTGCCAGCCGCCCGCGCGTGATCTCAGCTGCCAACGTGGCCCGGATGGCTGCACAGGTGGGGAGAGGGGGGTGGGGGGTGAGAGGTGTAACAGATTGAGTGTGACAAAATGACCGCGCTGCGCCCCCCAAATCAACGTACCCTCCTGTGACGGGCCGTGGTACACCTTGAATGCCTGCATGCGCACGCGCGCCTCCAGGCGCGCTGCCGCCAGGTCGGCACTGGCGGCCGCGGCAGCAGGGGTGCCGGGTGCAGTGCCTGTCAGCGCGTCACGGCGCAGCAGCAGGGTATTGAGCCAAGATGCCAGCAGCGCCATCTCCGCCTTGCGCTCGCCGTCCGCGTGTGTGACCGGCATCACCAGCCCGGCCGGCCGCGCGTTGGCGCCACCCGCAGCGCCGCCTGCACGGCGGCCACGGGCGCGGGCACGCGCCGCCATGACGCGTGCAAACCGCGAGCCGCGTGCCGGCGTGGCAGCGCCCAGACCAGCCGGTGTTGCCGGCACTGCAGGTGGTGCCGGGTGCGCGGCGGATGCCGCCTTGGCAGGCGGCGCGCGTGCCAGCAAGGCGGCAGCAATGCGTGGTGCCAGCGAGGGCCGCCCGGTTGCCACCGGTGCACGGCCACGCTTGGTGGCAGGACCAGGCGTCGCCGCCACCACAGGCGCAGCTGCCGACGGTGCCGCCGCTGCGCCGCCACCTGCCGCCACCGCCGCGCGCAGCGCAAACTGGTGGCGCATCAGGCGGGCAGGCGGGCCAGAGCGGGACGCCCGCCGGCCGCGCGTTGGCGCCGGCGGCGAAAACGCCAGCGTAAACGCAGCACCAGCGCCGCCGGCTGCTGCTTCGGTTGCTGCCGGCGAGGAGGCAGACGCGGCGACGGCAGTCACAGAAGTGATCGGCGCGGTGGCGACCGGCAGCGTGGGCGGTGCCGCCTTGGGCAGCAGAATGGTAACTGGCGGGCTGCTGAGACCGCTGTGCCGGCGGCTACGCACTGCACCGCCACGAGTCGTGGTGGCAGCCGCAGCGGCCGTAGCCGCAGCGGCCGTGGTACCATCGGCGACGACAGCAGCAGCAGCATCTGGCGCTGGTGCGGCGGCGACCTCAGTTGCCAGCGTCGCAATGTGCGCCTCGCGCACCGCCTCAAACGTACGCATGCACTGCAGAAAGGCGGCAGGCGGGCCTGCTGCAACAACGCGCCGACCGATACTGCGGCGCCGATGCTTCGAGGATGCCGAGCCCGGCGTAGACGACGGCGAACTGGCGACGGAACCAGCGGCAGCGGGTGAACCTATGCCGCCAGGTGCAGCGTCGGTCGCCATCGTAGCTGCAGCTGCTGCGGGTACCACAGGAGCGCGCCCAACAAACAGCTGAATGGGCACGTCTGTCACGGAGCGGCGGCGTGCGCCTGCCACTGCTGCGGCGCGGTCTGGTGCCGGCACCAGCGGTGTGCATGCTGCGGCAACGGCAGCCACGGCGGCGGCGACCGGCGGCGGCACATTTGCATCTGCAGCGCGCTCACGAAGCGCCAACCGGCGAGACGGCGCGGACGGCGCCACAGGCAGCACAGCAGTACCAAACAGGACAGCGGCGGCACGCTGCCGCCCGTTCACACGCAGCGCCAGCGTCTCGCGCATGCCGCCCACGCCGGCTGGCAGCCACGCCACTGTAACTGTTGCGACGGCACCGGGTGCCAGCGTCAGCGCGGTGCCGTCAGCGCCAAGCAGACCTGCCACATGGAATGCCGGCGGCAGCATCTTCTCCAGCGTTACAATCGCGGTTGACGGCGCGGTGGCAGGGTTCTCCAGCACCAACGTCGCCGTGACCGGCACACCCACCGCCACGGTGCCATACTCCATCACCGCGGACGGCGCAAACCGCTCCAGCCGCAGCACCGGCGGCGCAGCACTGGCGGTGGTGGCGGCGGACGCTGGTGTTGGCATGCTGCGGCTGCGGGGGTGAGGGGGACCTCCCAGGTCCACTGTGAAGGCTGCAGTGGGGCCGGGGGGGGGTGGGGGGTGTGGGGTGGGGTGGTGTTTGGGTGTGGGTTGCGTAAACGCCGCTGCCGTTGAACTACGTCTCTCCGTTCCCATCCAACCTTCCTCCCACTCGACTGGTCGCTGCCAGTCACCATCGCCGTCATTGCCGTCTCTCTCCCTCTGCTACTCCTACCGACTACTGTGCAAGTAGTTACATACCGATCGCGGCCATGGTGGCACGTCCAATAAATTCATCAATAGAGTAAACGTTTTGTATAACAAATACCAGTATTTGCACGTAATATCGTGATTGTGTCGTTTTGGTGTCATGTAATTACACGCGGCAGTAGGCGGGTACTACCACTGCCCCCGTCAAATTCTTGTCGCCCGACGTTTCTCTCGTCGCCTACTGGGTTTTGACCCGCCCCATCTCACCCGCCCGTGGGGTAAATAAAGGTATTAATATGCATTAGTATAGGTAGGTATAGAATGTGTTGATGGAGGTGTGAGTGTGGCGCCAAGTGTGTGTTAAATGCAATGAAATGTGCGTCGGAAGGTTTTATCCGTTGGTCACTCACGACTACCATCCCAGGGCATGTAGCACCATAATCATTTCTTGATGGCGTCGCAATCTTGTAACACACCACTAGTGGCGCTGCACTGCCCTGCCTCAAATATTCGGATCTGGGTATTTATATCACTGTGATATCGTGGCATCCGTTATTTTATTGTGGGTGCGAACGACCACTCCGACCCCCCTCGCCAACGGCTGCCTACTACTACCGCTACTAACCTCAATCGCTGCTGGTAACACTGTGGTGCGACGTACTGTGGGATCGTAGCGACGTAGTTGAGTACAGAGCTTGTACCTAGTATTGTAGCTGCTGCGGTGGTGCGACGCAGGTGGTACTGGTCCATATTGCAGCTGGTACCTAGTATTGCAGCTACGCAACGCATTGGAGAGCATAGCGAGCTCCATCGTGGCCTGCTGCTGAACTTGGCCGCAACGCGGGCAGGCGCAGCAACCATGGGGCGCAAGTCGTCGGTGGTATCGGGGAGCAGCAGCGGCAGCAGTGGCAGCAGCACTGCGGCAGCTGGCGCGGATCCTGCAGCAGCGCTGGCCAGCATTGGTACGAGCGGCCACCGCACAGTTGGTCACATGACGAGCGGGCCACACGACACAACCATCACACCACCCCTCCCAATTATATATACGCAGGCGACGCATTTGCAGCGCAGGTGGCGGCAGCCTCGGGCGCTAGCCACCTGTCCGCTGCCCAGGCGGCTGCAGTGGAGGCGGCGCTGGCAGCAGCGTGGGAGATGACGCTGCGTGCGACGGAGGCGTGGCTGGCCAGCCGCCGCCGCCGCTGCCGCCGCCGCTCCTGCACCCGACGTGGAGCCGCTGTCGCGCGCCACGGCGCAGCGCATTGTGAGCCTGGAGGCGGAGGCCAAGGAGCTGGCGTCGCGTGTGCGCATGGAGCGCCGAGTGGTACGCAAAGTGGTTGGGTGTTGTCAAGAAATTCCATTCAATCCACCAACCCACTCTCACCCCCCCCCCCCCTATACAGACCGCGCTGGTGGTGCCGCAGCAGATCCGGACGCGGTACCGCGCGCGCAGTGAGGCGGCGACGGCGGCGGTGACACACGCGCTGGCGACGCTGCCGCCCGCTCCGCCGGCGGCAGAGGCGCGCGGCGACGGCGGCGTGCACCTGGGCATGGGTACGTGGCGTTGGTTGGGTGCGCCGAGAATGCAATTGCACACGCGCCACATCACCACACGCCCGCTCCCACCGTCACAATACCCCGGCAGCCATCTCCAAGGAGATTATGGCGGACGTGACGGCGTCGTACAAGGACCAGGTGCCCATGATGAAGGCGGCGCTGCGCGACGCGGAGGACGCGCTGAAGGTGGTGCGTGGCTGCTGCGTGTTTGGTTTGCGCGCGTTCCCACGATGCTTGCCCTCCTAACACCACGCCCGTTAACGCGATATTGTGCAGGCGGACGCCATCAAGCGAACAGGGCCAGCGACGCGCCGCATGGATGCGATGATGGCATCGACGGCGGCGGCGGCCGGTGGCGCACGTGGTGGCGGCGGCGGCGGTGGTGCGGGCAGCAAGCGGCGCTAGTATTGTATTTGCACGGCGCGCGTTGTTGCGTCGGCGTTGGCGTGTTGTGCCGCGGCGCTGCGCGTGTTTGGCACTCCGTTGAATGTACCATTGTGCCCATTACACTGTACATAGCGTGCAGCGTGTCACGAGTAGGCAGCCCAGGCCGCGACACGTCCAGGCTGGCACTGCTTGGCAGGCCACGAGGCTCGAGCCGCCACCCCGGCGGCCCGCCACCGTGGGCCCGCCACGACACGGCAGCCTGTCGGCAGGGGCCGGGCACTGGCCCGGGCAGGGCTGGCAGGCCACGAGTCGGGCCCGCGACACGTCCAGGCTGCATGTGCAGCAGGCCTCGACACGCCCAGGCCCTCTGCCATATCTTGTGCACGCTGGTCGTCGCTCAGTCAGTCAGTAAGTCAGTGATACACGGAAAACAATAAATACGCGCGCACGCCGCTGTGCAATTTGTTTGTTGCAACCGACATACCCACCTGGCTTGCAGCCGACCCCCTTTTTGACATACCAAAATGATGGAGGGTGCCAGTGACTGCGCACCCTCTGCGCCTCCCCCCCCTGCTCCACTACCCCCTGCCGGTACCGGTACCGGTACCCCATCTCCCCATGCTCTGACCCCTGCCGGTACCAGTACCGGTACCGGTACTCCATCTCCTGCCCCTGCGCCTGCGCCTGCGTTGGCTGCACCCGCGCCATCCCTTTCCCATGCCCCATCGCCCCATGCCCCTGCACCTGCGCAGCCTTCCCCTGCGCCTGCCCATGCTCCGGCACCTGCCGCTGCGTTATCTCCTGCCGGTGCTCCTGCACCTGCCCATGCTGTCGCCCCTGCCGGTGCCCCTGCACCTGCCCATGCTGTCGCCTCTGCCGGTGCTCCTGCACCTGCCCATGCTGTCGCCCCTGCCGGTGCTCCTGCACCTACACCTGCGTTATCTCCTGCCGGTGCCCCTGCACCTGCCGCTGCGTTTTCTCCTGCCGGTGCTTCTGCACCTGCCCCTGCGTCTTCTCCTGCCGGTTCCCCTGCACCTGCCCCTGCTTCATCCCCTGCCGGTGCCCCTGCACCTGCCCCTGCGTTATCTCCTGCCGGTGCTCCTGCACCTACACCTGCCCATTCGCCATCCCATGCGTCGGCACCTGCGCAGCCTTCCCCTGCACATGCCCCGTCCCCCCATGCTCTAGTCCCTGCGGCTGCACCTGAAGCGCCCGCGCAGCCTGCACCTGAAGTACCTGCGCCTGCACCTGAAGCACCTGTCTCTACGCCTCCGCCTGCTTCTGAAGCACCTGCGCCTTCGCCTGCACCTGCAGCACCTGTCCCTGCATCTGCATCTGACGCTACGCCTGTACCGACACCTGAAGCACCTGCGTCTGCACCTGAAGCGCCTGTGCCTGCGTCTGCGCCTGAAGCTCCTGTCCCGACACCTGAAGCACCTGCGCCTGCACCTGCACCTGCGCCTGCACCTACACATGTGCCTACGCCTGCACCTGACGTTCCTACACCCGCACCTGAAGCACCTGTCCCTACCCCTGCACCTGAAGTACCTGAAGCCCCTGCCCACCTGCATGTGTTCGTGGACAACTCCAACTTGTGGATAACGGGCAAGAAAGTGGCTGCACGCGCACAGAAGTTTGCTGCTGAAGTGAAGGATGACCCGCGCTGGCGCATTGATTATGGCAAGCTGCTCGATTGCATCCGCCTTGAGCCGGGCACACCCCGCGAGCTGTCATTCGCCAAGCTGTACGGTTCTGATGAGGCGCTGTCGCCGTCGGTTGCTGCGGTGCGCAAGGCGGCAGTTGAGAAGGGGTTTGGGGTCGAGTTTTTTGCGAAGAGCGCGGCGGGACATGAAAAGGAGGTGGACGTGCAGCTGGCAGTGGACGCGACGGTTCGTATCACCACTGAAAAGTCCCACGCCAAGGACATCATTGTCATCGTCGCAGGCGACCGGGACTTTGCACCTGTCATTCGCGCGGCTGCACACTTCAAGTGGGCGTCAGAGGTGTGGAGCTTTAAGGACTCCCGATCGGGCGTGTACGACGAGCTGGCGGCCAAGCTCGGCCCTGGGGTCCTTCGCCTACATGACTTGGACGACCACGTGCTGCCGACGCCGCCTTCCCCCCGCGCGTTCGGCTTCTTTCGGTTTTCGCTCCTGAAGGAGGACTCGCCGCTCACAGCAGGGGGCATGCGACGCGACGCGGTGTCGCCCCACACTTCCTTATTTGTGCGCACCACTGATGCGCACGCGCGCAGAGTGGCCGTGGCCCATGGGGAGGCGCTGGCCTCTGCGTTCAGCCGCCTTGCAGCGTGGCCGATCAATGTTGACTGGGCGCCCGACTCGCCGAACTGGCGCGTCGGCAGCTGGCTATTTGAGCTTACATGCTCCGGCACCGACAAGTCCCCGACGAGTCCTGCTGCTGCCGCGCTAACTGCCCTGCTTTCACAACTCCGGCCCCCCACCGCCCTCGCCACAGTTGCAGCTGAGGTGGGGGTCACCGTCGCCCTTGTGGGTCCCAGCATCACGCTCGAGGTGACAGCTCCTGCCCCTCCCAGCGGTAGGTGCCTGGTGGCACCCGAGTTCGCGGACGACGGTGGCGGCGGCGGTGGTGGAGGCCGCGGAGCGGGCGGTTCAAGTGGTGGGGACGGCAAGTTAGAGATAGTGGGCGGTCCCCGTGTGTGCAATTTCGCGCTCAACTGCAAATTCGGCCTGGACTGCATGCTTGCCCACACCGATGTGCATAAGGGGTACTTTGAGCACCTTAAGAGGAGCCGCCGCGGGTGCGTCAACGGTGCCAACCCGAGGCGCAAGACAACCATGTGCAGTGCTGGAGTCACCTGCCGCAAGTGGGTGTCCGGCGGTAAGCGCCCAGAGAGCACGTCGTGTGATTACTTTCATGACAAGGCGGTGGATGCCTGGTGTATGTCGTGTTGTAGGTACGGGCACTTGGCAGAGGAGTGTCCGAAGTTCCATAGGTCGTAACTTCGTAAGTCGGTAGGGCGTAGGGAGTGTTTCCTAGCCTGAAGAACCCCGTTCCCTTTCGCCAACTTCTTCACCTCCCGTCGCCCGTCTCCATCTTCACTGGCCGCCGCTGGATCTGGGGCGCGCCGGGTGCCCACCGTACTCGTCGCCGGCCTGAGCAGCTTCACTGCTGCGCGGGCCGACGGCGACATGGGTGGTGCT
>ERZ778022.4619-NODE-4619-length-11783-cov-4.020720_pt1 | contig 11783 bp, 8 predicted proteins | sample MGYA00375752_ERZ778022 | MGnify/ENA primary metagenome ERZ778022 (study PRJEB29350, sample SAMN05389826) | bioreactor metagenome | isolation source: Thiocyanate bioreactor | place: South Africa: University of Cape Town | collected 2014-04-04 ...
GGCGTACTTCGAGGTGAGGAACATCGCCTCGACATTCACCTGCATCATGCGATGCCAGGTCTCCTGCGGCTCGGTGACGACGGTGCCGCGGCTCGAGATGCCGATGTTGTTGTCGAGGAAGTCGAGCCGGCCGAAGCGGTCCACGGCCGCCTCGACCGTGGTCTTGCACTGCTTCTCGTCCGTGAGATCGGCCGCGTGCGCTGCTGCCGTACCGCCCTCGGCGGTGATCATGTCGACCGTGCGCTGTGCCAGCGCCAGCTCGCGATCGACGACGAGCACCTTCGTGCTCGAGGATGCCAGCAGAAGCGAAGCCGCACGGCCGTTGCCGATGCCGTCGCCGGCGGCGCCGCCACCGGCGATGATCGCGACCTTGCCGGATAGACCCGGATCGTCGTTGTAGCCCGCGGGCATGGTGTTCCTCCGTTGCTTGTCCACCCGGCTTCATTGAGCGAGCCGGTTGTCACATGTCATGCGCCGTCCCGTACGTTACCGCCCCGTGAAGTTCGGCTTGCGGCGCTCGGCATAGGCCTTCACGCCTTCCTTGAAATCTTCCGCAGCGCGCAGATTCTGCTGAAGGCTCAGCTCGTGGTCGGTCTGCTCCTTGACCTTGTCGGCAAGGCCGGCGCGAACCGTCGCGCGTGTCGCCTGCACGGCGAGCGGCGCGTTCTCGGCGATCTCGGCGGCGAACTCCTGGGCGCGCTTGCGCACGTCGGCGAGCGGCACAACCTCGTCCGCGAGACCAATGGCAAGCGCCTCCTCACCCGTGAGGCGGCGGCTCGTGTAGAACATCTTGGAGGCCTGCTGCACGCCGATCAGGCGCGGCAACGTGTAGGTCAGTCCGAAGCCGGGGTGGAAGCCGAGGCGCGTGAAGTTCGCCGAGAAGCGCGCTTCCGGCGCGGCAATGCGGAAGTCGCACGCAACGGCGAGCCCGAGACCACCACCGATCGCCGGCCCCTGCACGGCCGCCACGATCGGCTTTTTCGCGCGGAAGATGCGCACGGCCTCCTGATAGAGATGGCCAGAGCTGTTGAGCGTGCTCTCGCCCGGCCGGTTGCCCTGCTTGTCGAGGGCGCTACCATCACCGAAGTTCGCCCCCGCGCAGAAGGACTTGCCCTCGCTCGCCAGCACGATCGCGCGGACGTCGATCTCGCTGTCGAAACCCTCGAGCGCCGTCGCGATCTGCTTGATCAGCGACATGTCGAAGAAATTGTGCGGCGGGCGCTGGATGACGACCGTCGCGACGTTCCCGCTGCGCTCTATGGTGATGTCGGTGAAGGTGCTCATAGGACTCTCCGTCAGCAGGAAATCGTGTGCGCGGGGGTTCAGCCGTGCCCGTGCTGGATGATGAGGGCATCCGCGATCGTCACACCCTGACCTTTAGGATGCACGAAGACGGGATTGAGGTCGATCTCGGCAATGGCCTCGGCATGATCGGCGGCAAAGCGCGACAGCTTCACCATCAGCTCGGCAAGCGCATCGACGTCCGCCGCGGGGACACCGCGCTGCGCATCGAGGAGCGCCCGGCCCTTGAGCTGGTCGATCAGCGCGAGCGCGGCCGGCTTCGAGAGCGGCACGGGGCCGAGTGCCACATCCTTCAGCACCTCGACATGAATGCCGCCGAGACCGACCATGAGCATGGGGCCGAACAGCGGATCGGTGTTGATGCCAAGAATGACCTCGCGGCCCTTTTCGGCCATGGGCTGCACGAGCACGCCGTCGATCTTCGCATCCGGCGCATATTCCTGCGCGCGCTCGATGATCGTGGCGAAGGCCTCGCGCACGCGCGCCTCCGTGATGCCGAGCGCGACGCCGCCGGCCTCGGTCTTGTGCAGAATGTCGGGCGACTGGACTTTCATCGCCACGGGACCGCCGATGGCAGCCGCTGCTTCCGCTGCCTGCTCGACAGTCTTGGCGAGGTATTGGCCTGTCGTATGGCCAATGCCGTAGGCCGCGAGGACGCGGCGCGCCTCGTACTCGGTGAGCGCACCGCGGCTCTTCGAGAGCATCTCGCTGGCGTGCTCGTGAACGGGTGCCGCAACGCGCGCCACCGCCGGGGCCGCGAGGAAGCGCTCGCGCCGCTCGCGATAGTCGGCCATGGCCGCCATGGTGCCGGTGGCGTTGTGCATGTTCGTGAAGAGCGGATAGCCGGCCTCCGCCAGCGTCTCCAGCGTCAGCGACACCGGGAGCGTGTAGCTCCACATGAAGATCGGCTTCTTCGTCTCTTGGCGAAGCTTGATGAGCGCCTCGCGCTCGTGGGCGACATGCTCACCCGCGCGCCCGCTCATGACGACGATGATGCCGTCCACCATGGGCGAAGGCGCGACGCGGCCCGCAAGGCCCGCATAGCCGGCGCTGCGAATGGCCTGGGCCGTGCCGTCGACGGGGTTCTGCGAGGTGCCGTAGCTCGGGATGATCTTGTCGATCTCGCGACGCGTCGCGGCATCGAGCTCGGGCACTTCGAGGCCGGCGGCCGCACAGGCGTCCGCAATCCAGCCACCACCACCACCCGATGCCGTGCAGATGCCGACGCGGCGGCCGGCCGGCAGGTGGGGACCAGCAGCGAGGAAGCCCTGCGCCAGATCGACCATGTGCTCGAGATCACGGCCCTCGACAATGCCGTAGTGGTGCGCCATGGCGCTGAAGCTCGCGTACGAGCCGGCGAGCGCCGCCGTATGCGAGGCGGCAGCGCGCGCGCCCGCATCGGACTGGCCGATCTTGCTCAGAATAATAGGCTTGCCGGCGCGCAGGGCCTTCTCGGCAACCGTTGAGAACTTCGATCCGGTCTTGATATCCTCGACGAGCATGAGCAGCACGTCGGTGCCGGGATCGTCGATCAGATGATCGGCGTAGTCGAGCACTTCGAGGCAGGCCTCGTTGCCCGTGGTGACGATGTGATTGAAGCCCAGCTCCTTCGGCCGGCCGCGGTCATAGAAACCGAAGCCCATGCCGCCGCTCTGCGCGATCACCGACACGCGCCGGCCGCCGAGCGGCATCTTCGGCAACAGGGACAGATTTCCCGGCGCCACCGCCGGGCTGAAGGTCGGGCAGAGCGCGAGCGGCAGATTGGCGAAGCCCTCGGAGTTCGGGCCCATGATGGCCATGCCGTACTCGGCGGCAATGGCCTTGATCTCGGCCTGCTTCTTGGCGCCGGCCTCGCCCGGCTCCTCGGCAAAGCCGGAGCTCAGCACGATGACGGCGCCGACGCCCGCCTCACCGCAGCGGCGCAGCTCGTCGACGACGAACTCGGCTGGAATGATGAGCACCGCGAGATCGACCGGCCCCGGCACGGCGCCGATGGTCGGGTACGCCTTCAGGCCCTGCACTTCACCATTGCTGCGGCTCACCGGATAGATCGAGCCGGCATAGGGGTGCGCGGTGAGGATTTCGAGGATGCGCCCGCGCAGGCCCTGCCCCTTGGGGGCAGCGCCAATAACAGCAACATTCCGCGGCGAGAGAAGCTTTGCGATATCGGCCATTGTTCGACTTACCTCAACGCAGGCCGAGACCGCGCGCGATGATGCCGCGCAGGACTTCCGTGGTGCCACCCTGAATGGTCAGCTTGGGCGCGATCGTCGTCGCGTAGGCGAGCTTCTTGTCGAAGGGAATCTGGTTCGTCGCCTCCGGCTCGCTGAACGCCGCCAGCTCGCGGGCGCGATGCGGCAAGCGCTGCTCCCAGATGGTGCCGACGTCCTTGACGATCGCGGCTTCGAGCACGGGCTCCTTGCCAGCGTGCAGCATACCCGCAACCGAGACGGACATGCGGCGCAGCGTGTGGAGCTGCGCAACCAGGCGGCCGAGCCCCTCGGCGCCGCGCACGTCGGGATCGGGACCGAGCACGCGCACGAGCTCCTCGAGCACATAGTACGTCTCGAGGAAGCGCTCGGGACCGCTGCGCTCATAGGCAAGCTCGCTCGTCGCCTGCTTCCAGGCGCCGTCGATCTCGCCGAGCACATGATCGTCCGGCACGAAGGCATCTTCGAACACGACCTCGTTGAAGTCGTGATGGCCGGTGATCTGGTAGACCGGGTTGCACGTAATGCCCTTCGTCTTCATGTCGACGAGGAACTGCGTGAGACCGTGGCGACGGTTCTCCTTGGTCGGCGCGGACGTGCGGAAAAGGCCGATCATGTAGTCGGCCTGATGTGCGTTCGACGTCCAGATCTTCGTGCCGTTGATGAGCCAGCCGCCGTCCGTCTTGGTGGCCTTTGTGCGGGCGGCGAAGAGATCGGAGCCGGAGTTCGGCTCGCTCATGCCGATGGCGAAGCAGCACTCGCCGCGGCAGATGGCCGGCAGCACCTTCATCTTGATGTGCTCGGGCGCATACTTCAGCAGAATCGGGCCGCTCTGGCGGTCGGCGACGAAGTGCAGGCGCGTCGGCGCATTGGCGACGCGCAGCTCCTCGGTGACGACGTAGCGCTCGAGGAATGTGCGCTCGTGGCCGCCGTACTTCTTCGGCCAGGTCATGCCGAGCCAGCCCTTGGCGCCGACCTTGCGGCTGAACTCGCGGCTGAAGCTGTCGCCACCCGTCGCGCCGGTGGGCTTGATGCTGCCGCCCTCGGTCTCCTCGGCGATGAAAGCGCGAACCTCGTCACGCAGCTTCTCGCACTCGGGAGGGAGGCGGAGCTGATCGAACTGAATAGCGGCGGTCATGGGATTGCGTCCCTAAAAGCAGAGAGAATTGGGGCTCAGCGCGAAGCCCATCACCTTGAAGCCACGAGCGGCCAGAGCTCGTCGGCACCTTTGGCGGCGATCATGCGCCCGAGCCGAACGGCCCAGTCGCTCTCGTTGCCGAAGTCATCGCGCCAGGACCAAAGCCTCAGCGTGAAGCGGTGCAGGATGTGCTCCTTGGTGAAGCCGATCGCACCATGGACCTGATGGCCGATCGAAGCACCTTCGGTCGCCGCTTCCGAGACGCGAACCTTGGCGCCGGCCGCTTCGAGGAAAAAGCGGTCGTCCAGAATGCCGTTGGCGAACGTGTCTGCCGCCGAGCCCGCGGCCGCAACGGCCGCAGCCGTCTCGCCGGCGAGGCGCGCGAGGTTGTGCTGCACGGCCTGGAACTTCGAGATGGTCTTCTCGAAGGCGACGCGCTCGCCGGCATAGCGCGTGGTGATTGCGAGGACGGTTTCGAGGGCACCGGCCATCTGGTTCGCGCGCACGGTCGCGCCGAGCAGCATGAAGCGCTGACGATCGAGACCAGCGGGCGCCGCGGCGTGGGCGACGGCCTTGATCTTGTCGAAGATGATCTCGACGCTCGAGTCGCCTGCGAGATTGTGCCCGTCGCTCGGACGGACGTCCGAGAGCTTCACGAGCGCGACGACCGGACCGGACGGCCCATCAGCCAGCACGGCAATGTACTCGGCGCTCTTGCCGAAGGGCACGTTGCGCGCCTTGCCCGTGAGCACGCCCGCGGCGTCGATCTTCAATTCATCGGACCAGCGCGAGGGCGCGACGGTCATGGCGCCTGTCGGCGAGGGGAGGCCCGCCTCGGAAAGCAGCCAGCCCGCGAGCAGCGTCTCCGCGAGCGGCACGGTCGCAGCAAAGCGGCCCGCCACCTTCACGACCTCGAAGCCGTCTGAGAGCGCCGCGCCGGCACCGCCGAGCGTGTCGGGTACCCACGCGAGCGTCAGCCCGCTTTCTTCGAGCGAAGACCAAAGCGGCGCCTGCCAGCTCTCGTCCTTGGCTTGGTTAACAGTCTGCGGATCTGCAAGATCCTCGAAAATACGTGCGGCCGTCTCCGCGACGATGGCGCTCGTCTCGCTCACTTTGGCTCCCCACGGGACAGCTTGGCGATCTCACCGTGCGCCTGTCCCCACGCCCGGTGACTTTGTCCGGACTTAGGGTTTGGCACCAAGAGGCCCGTGTTGGCAAGTGCGACGCGTAAAAATTGATCTGCCCGCTGCGCATAGCGGGCTGCGTCCGCTTGTCACCTCACCACTCGGGCGGCGTCCAGCTCACGTCCTCGTCGAGGGGATAGGAGGGACGCGGAATGCGCTGCCACTGGCGGCGTTCCAGAACTGGCGACGTCAGCCCCTCCGTGTCGACCTCATAGACGTTCTGGGGCGGGAACCATGGGATGAAGCCCGAACGGAAGTGGCCGCGTGATTTGACCACCACCGTCGCCGCCTTGCCGATATCGAGACCGAACATCTCGAAAAACATCGGATCCGCCGTCTGCATCCGGTCGGAAATGATGATCGCCGTCACGCCGCCGATCCTGAGCGCCGCCGAGGGGCCGAGGTGCATGGTGCGCCCCTGCGCATAGCCGAGCCGTCCGACGATCGTACCATTGTGGAGACCGACCACTTCCGCGTCGACCTCGAAAGGCGCGTCGCAGGGAAGGCCCGCATGGCTGTTGAAACACGCACGAATGCGCGCGCCGACGCCGGCCTCATGCGCCATTTTCGCGAGCGGTGGATCGAAGAAGCTGCCGATCAGCACATTCTCCGCGCCAGCCCACACGAGCGCCGAGAGCAGCTCGGTCGTACGTCCCGTCCCGCCGCCCCCCGGGTTGTCGCCGGAGTCCGAATAGATGACCGGCGGCCGGTTGGACTTGAGCGCGAGCTGCACAGCGTCCGAGAGCGGTGTCAGCTTCTTCCTGAAGCGCGCGCGATTGTTCCAGCCGAGTTCGGCGATCTCCCGCGCGAGCATCTGCGCACGCGCAACGTCGCGCCGCGCCGTCACGACAATGGCGACGCCGTTCTTCTCGCTGTCGGAGAACACGAAGCCGCCGAAGAGCGACACATTGAGAATGTCGCCGGCAAGCTCGGCACGGCGGCGCGTGCCGTAATCGATCATCTCGCCGTAAGGGCCGCTCGCGGTGAGCAGGTTCACCGAAGCCGGCGTCAGCGGCAGGCGGATGAAGGCGGACTTGGGTTCGGCGAGGCCCGCGAGCATCAGACGGAGCGCGAGGGCTGCCTCCTCGCCGCGCTCCACGTAGTCCACGTGCGGGTTGGTGCGGTAGCCGACGATGAGATCGCACTGCTCGACCATGCGCTCGGAGATATTGCCATGCAGATCGAGCGTGACGACGACCCGCGCCTTGGGCCCTGCGATCTCGCGCGCGAGTGCGATCAGCTCGCCGTCGGGATCATCGCGGTCGGTTGCGATCATGGCGCCGTGGTTGGCGACATAAACGGCATCGAGCGGTCCTGCTTCGGCGAGCCCCTTGCGGCAGATCGCGAGGTACTTGTCCATGAGCGCGCCGTCGATCGGCCCGTGCGGATGGCAGCCCGCCAGCAGGATCGGTACGGGCTCCCAGAGGCCGGTCGCGTCCATGGTTTTCACGAACGCTGCGGCCTCGCCCATGATTGAGGGATTGGCCTCGCGCGACCGCTCCAGGATCGCTGCGCCTTCGAGCTGGTAGAAGTCCTTGAAGTCCTGCTCGTAGGCGACGGGCGCCTGGCGATTGCTCTCGAGCCAGACACCGATGATGGCGACGCGGGGCGGGGCAATGTCGGTCATGATCGCGGGGCTCTCCTGTTTCTTGTTCTGCTGATCGCGCCGCTCGCCTTCAAAGCAAAGCTGCGATGGCATCCATGACGCGTGCGCGCTCGTCGGCGCCGAGATGGAGCCCGGCCTTGGTTCGCCGCCAGAGGATGTCCTCGGCGCTCGCGGCCCATTCGTGCTCCTTGAGATAGACGACCTCACGCTCGGTGAGGCTCGGCCCGAGAAGAGCCCCCATATCGGCGAGACTGCGCGCATCGCCAATCACGGCCGGCACGCGGGCGCCATGACGGCGGGCAAGTCGCACGAGGTAGGGACGCTCGAAGCCCGGATACTGCTGCCCGAGGCGCACAACAAACTGCTGGAAGGCAGCGACCGGAGATGCGGCGAGGCGGCCGCTCTCGACAAGATCGCCGCCTGGGAGCGGCGCCCCGGCAGTCCAGGCCGGGCCCATGCCTGCAAGATGCGGGCGCAGGCGTTCGAGCGCCTCCTCGGCAAGGCGGCGGTACGTCGTCACCTTGCCGCCCATGACCGTCAGCAGCGGCGGCACGCCGGCGGATGCCGTGAGCTCGAGATGATAGTCGCGCGTGACGGCCGAGGGGTTGTCCGACTGGTCGTCGTAGAGTGGCCGGACGCCCGAATAAGCCCAGACGACCTCCTGGCGCTGAAGCGGCGTGCGGAAGAAGCGGCTCGCAAGATCGAGCAGGTAGGCGATCTCGCTTTCGTCGATGGTGACTGCGGCAGGATCGCCGTCATAGGCGACATCGGTCGTGCCGATGAGCGTGAAATGCTCCTCGTAGGGAAGCGCGAAGACGATCCGGCCGTCGGTATTCTGCATGAGGTAGGCATCGTCGGCGCCGGCAATCCGGGGCACTATGACGTGGCTCCCCTTCACGAGGCGCAGGCGCGGGACGGCGGCGCTGTCGATGAGGCCGCCGACCTTGTCCACCCACGGGCCGGCAGCATTGACGAGCGCGCGCGCCCTGATCTCGCGCTCCTGCACGCCATTGCGGATCATGATCCGCCAGAGCGCCCCTTCTGCCCGCACGGCCGTGACCTGATCGCGCGGCAGGATTTCCGCGCCGCGCTCCGCCGCCGCCTGCGCATTCAGAATGACAAGGCGAGCATCATCCACCCAGCAGTCCCAGTAAGCGAAGCCGCGCGTGAGCTCGGGCTTGAGCGGGCGACCACCAGGTTCGCGCGCAAGATCCAGCGCGGCGGAGCCCGGCACGGCCTTCCGCCGATAGAGGTGATCGTAGAGGAATAGCCCGGCCCGCAGCATCCAGGCCGGACGCTGGCCCGGCATGTGCGGGAGCACGAAGCGCAGCGGCCAGATAATGTGAGGTGCCTTGGCCAACAGCACCTCGCGCTCTCCGAGCGCTTCACGCACGAGGCGGAAAGCATAATGCTCGAGGTAGCGCAGGCCGCCATGGACGAGTTTGGAGCTTGCCGAGCTCGTCGCGCCGCCGAGGTCGCCCATGTCAGCGAGCAGGACCGTCAGTCCGCGACCGGCGGCGTCTGCAGCGATTCCGCAGCCGTTTATCCCGCCACCGATGATCGCGAGATCATATGCATCAGGGGGTCGCACGGGTCAGGGCCTGTCGCTCGGGCTCGTGCCGCCCTCCAGAAGCCCCGGTCGCGGTTCAACCGGGCCATCATGACGGGCGGCAGCTTCCATAGGGATGCCTGTAACCCAACCGCCCCCGCTAAGCTAGCCTCGACTGGGGCCTCAGGGTCCTGATGGCTGCAATGCAACAGCCGTGCAACACCGCGCCGCGAGATCAGGCGAAGTCTTCGACAAGCACGCTAGTTCAGCTTCATGACCTGGATGATTGCCGGGCCGAGAATGACGATGAACAGCACCGGCAGGAAGAAGACGATCATCGGAACGGTCAGCTTAGGGGGCAGCGCCGCGGCCTTGCGCTCGGCCTCGGACATGCGCATGTCGCGGTTTTCCTTGGCCATCACGCGCAGGGCCTGACCGACGGGCGTTCCGTAGCGCTCCGCCTGGATGAGCGCGGTGGCGACGGCCTTGATGCCGGCGATGCCCGTGCGCTTGCCGAGGTTCTCGAAGGCAGCGCGTCGTTCCTGCAGATAGGAGAGCTCGGCCGTGGTCAGGCTGAACTCCTCCGCGAGCTCGAGCGACTGGCTGGAAACCTCCTTGGATACTTTGCCGAAGGCCGCCTCGATCGACATGCCCGCCTGCACGCAGATGAGCAGCATGTCGAGCGCGTCCGGAAATGCTTGAGAGATCGAGGCCTGCCGCTTCTGGACGAGGTTCTTGAGGAACACGTTCGGCAGGTAGAAGCCGCAGTAGCCCGCCGCGATCGCCATGCCGAATTTCGCAATCGGCGGATGCTGGAGGTTCAGGATGCCGAAGAGATAAATGAGTGCCACGATGGTGACGATGATCGGCATCACGAGGCGGAAGAACATGTAGGCCACAAGCGGCGCCTGGCCGCGCAGGCCCGCCATCTTCAGGAGGTCGCGCACCTCGTCGGTGTCGAATGCCTTGCGCAGATTGAGCCGGTTCACGATCTCCTGCATGAAGCCTTTCGGCGTCTGCCGCAGGCGGCCAGCCTGGCCTTCTCTCGAGAACTCCGCCATACGGGCCGCGCGCATCTTGTCGCGCTCGGTTGCCATGGACTTCATGCGGAATGCCATGCGGTCGCGCGAAAGAAGCGGCATGGCGACCGTCAAGACCGTCGCGAAGGTTGCGGCAGCCGCGAGGAGCATCACCAGCAACTGCGGGTTCATGAAGGCTTCGATGAGATCGACCATAGTCCTCGGTCTCCTTTCGCTCGCCGCAGCACGCAGGCTGCACGGGCGGCTCAATACTTGAAGTTGATCATCTTCTTCATCACGAGGACACCGCAGGTCATCCAGATTGCCGCGCAAAGCAACAGGAACTGCCCCATCTTTGCCGTGAACAGGATCTTGATGTAGTTCGGCGTCGAGAAGTACACCATCAGCATCACGGCAAACGGCAGAGCCGCGAGCACGCCCGCCGAGGCCTTGGCTTCCGCCGACAGCGCCTTCACCTTTGCCTGCATGCGCTTTCTGTCGCGAAGCACGCCGGAAAGATTACCCAGAGCCTCGGAGAGGTTGCCGCCCGCCTGCTGCTGGATGGAAATGACGATCGCGAAGAAGTTCACCTCAGAGAGCGGCATCCGCTCCATCATGCGCTCGAAGCATTCGGAGAGCGGCACGCCGACGCGCTGCTGCTCGACCAGCTCCTTGAACTCCTCCTTGATCGGCGACGGGCTCTCGCGCGCAATGATGTTGAGGCACTCGTTCAGCGGCAAGCCCGACTTGACACCGCGCACGATGACATCGATCGAGTTGGCGAACTCGTCGAGGAACTTCGACTGACGCCGCTTGATCATGCGGTTGACGACCCAGCGCGGCAGTCCGAAGACGCCGACGAATGCGACGGCAAGTGAGATGAGCGGGGTCATGCCCGGCAGCGACACAAACGTGATCGTTCCAAAAGCCGCGCCCGCAACGATACTCGCAAGCCAGAAGACACGTGGCGTGACATCGAGGCCGGCGCGCTCGAGACGCTTGCGCATCGTCAGCTTCTCGCGCTGCTTCTGCTTCTGCTCGAGTTCCTTCAACGTGTCCGCGACCTGCCGACGACGGTTGCTGATCTGCTCCGCCTGGGCATTGCGGACCGCACGCTTGGTCTTGTTCTCCGTGACGCCCTGGATGCGCTTTTCGGTCCTCGTAGAGCCCGAGAGCAGCGGATAGGCGAGAATGTAGATGATGGCCGCTGCGGAAAGCGCAGCGAGCCCGACAAGCCCGAGCTGCATTACCTCAGGATCAAGCATCGGCCTCTCCCATCGTCCGGCCCATGGAGTCGAGCACTTCCGAGTTCGCCAATGCCCGCGAGAGCTTCTCGGTCTCGTTGTAGTACTCGGCCCGCTCCCAGAAGCGCGGGCGCGCAATGCCGGTCGAGCGATGGCGGCCGATGATCTTGCCGTTCGTGTCCTCGCCCGTGATCTCGAAGACGATCAGATTTTGCAGCGTGACCACATCACCTTCCATGCCCACCACCTCGGTGATGTGCGTGATCTTGCGCGAGCCGTCGCGCAGACGCGACGCCTGGATGATGATGTCGATCGAGCCGACGATCATCTCGCGAATGGTCCTGGTCGGAAGCGAGTAGCCACCCATCATGATCATGGATTCGAGACGGCTGATGGCTTCGCGAGGGCTGTTCGAGTGCAGCGTGCCCATGGAACCGTCATGGCCCGTATTCATGGCCTGCAGCAGATCGAATGCCTCCGGTCCGCGGACTTCGCCCACGATGATGCGCTCGGGCCGCATACGCAGGCAGT
>ERZ778022.4621-NODE-4621-length-11776-cov-4.923215_pt1 | contig 11776 bp, 8 predicted proteins | sample MGYA00375752_ERZ778022 | MGnify/ENA primary metagenome ERZ778022 (study PRJEB29350, sample SAMN05389826) | bioreactor metagenome | isolation source: Thiocyanate bioreactor | place: South Africa: University of Cape Town | collected 2014-04-04 ...
TTTCCTGATGCCTTTAGAACAAAACGCACTGGAAATTTTTTCACTACAAAATAATTATTTTCTTCCTGAAGCAGCATTTCAGCAAATTCATAGAAATACTCCCGATGCACAGGGTAATGAGCAGCTTGTTTATGTGCAGCCTGATGGAAAATATGTTATTAAGGTAAACGATTGTGCATACCACGGTACCTGGCTGGAATTTTTTGACAGATTGGCATTACACAACTTTTTATTTCCCGAGACTTTTTATGAATTAAACTGGTTTACCGCCAGAAAAGGATTCCATGGAGAAGAACGTTTCGCGTGCGTGATAAAACAACCATTTATTCAGACTGACAGAGGAGCTGATTTTGATGAAGTTGCGGCAGACATGGCTTTACGCGGTTTCAGGCATTTAAAAAGAAATGATTTTTATAATCCACAACACTCGGTTTGATTGTAGAAGATTTGCATGACGAAAATGTTTTTTGGTTCGGCAATCATCTTCTGTATGTTGACCCCGTAATTTACACGGAAACGGCGGATATGAAATTAGACGGCATCATGGTTTATGATATTTATACCTAAATTTTGCAAGTATTCTCTCGTTCCAGTATGAACGAAGGCCTACAATGAAATGAATCAAATGAGACGATTAACCATAAAGGAGCTTTTACAAAAAACAAATCCTAAAATTAACGCGGCGATAAAAAAGCTGGTTGTACGGGAATTAGATGAAGAAGGTAAAGGGAATTATGTTGCTTTTGTAGATGATGGCGATGATACCTGCGACGTAAACATAAAACTGCATGGGGACAAAATTGAGGCCGTCAGTTGCGATTGTGGCAAACCAATGCCCTGCCTGCACGTATTCGCGGTAGCAAAAGCCGTTGGGGCGCCTGCTGAAAAAAAGAAAACGGTAAAAAGGAGTGCAAAAGAATCGCCAATAGTGCAACTGCTCCGGAGCGTAGATGAATCAGCTTTGAGAGAATGGATTAAAACGCTGTTGGAAAAAAACAAAGACCTGCAGGTTTCGTTCACACATCATTTTTCACCTAAAAAAGATTTTACGTCCGAAGAACTTGATGCGCACACAAGGCAGGCGGTAAAATCAATAGTGAAGAATAAAAAGAATATAGACCCCACAACACTAAAAAAGATATTTGAACTGTGGAACGATATTCATAAACCTGTTATCGAACTATATCAATCAAACGCAGGTAGCGCCGCTTATTTTGAATTGATTGAAGTAATTGTAAATAACAGCCTTTATTACAAGGATTATTTTCATATAAATACGGTAAAATTTGATAAATATATTGATGACGTTTTACGGGTTTGCAGTAACGCTATCAATGGGCTTGAAAATGATGCAACATGGGAAAAAGCCATTGACTTGGTAGCTGAAAGCCTTGTCTACGATAATAAGGTATTCAGGCCACATTATGCAAACCAGTTGTATTCTCTTATTGAGATTTCGGACAAAGAAAAGCAGGATTATATATTTGAGAAATTTGAGGAGTTTGCAATAAAATATCAGGCAGAAAGAAATTACATGTGGTATTTCAATTTTACACAGAATTTATTTGATGTTACCGTAAAACAAGGCGTATTTGAGAAATACACTACATTATTTTATGTAGCGTATGGACAAAACGAATATAACCTTAATTTAATTAGAGAGTTAATGAAACTCGGCATGTTTGCGCAGGCCGAAAAATTTTGTAACGAATGTGCGAAAGGCAATTATAGTGAAAGCTATTCCGTTCCTTACTGGTTACTTTTAAAAGAAATTTATATTGCTACGGGTAAAAAGAAAGCGCTTGCTGAGGTGGGTTACAGCCTCTTACCTTTCACCTACGACTTTGAGGATTATTTGCAGGTGATTGAAAACATTGCTAATGATGAAGATCGAAAAAAATTTCGTACAAAAATATTTTCTAGCGCACGTAAATCAGGTAGTTACACATCTTATAAAGGAATCGAATTTTGTTTCAGGTTATTAGATTATGAAAAGAAGTATGTGAAAATGATTGAGCTTGTACAATCGTGTTCCACCTACCATCTGCTTTTACAACACTTTGAACCAATGTTTGCAGCAGACAAGTTACGCTTACTTAAAGCATTAGTTGAAAAAAACGACCACTCTTATTACTATTCCGAGGATTCGATGCGAGCACGAGGCAAAGATGAGGAGGCGGTAAAGACTTTGTTGGACCTGATGATGCAAAAATATGACCAGAATATTTTAAACGCAGCCTTCAGAGCAAAAAGCAATGGCCGGTGGTCCTATTCTAAAAATAAGCTCGTGGAACGCTATCAGAAAAAGTGAGACAAAGTGGCTAAGGTTTGATTGTGATTCCGAGACTGGGCGAGTACCACAAACCACGTATTGGCATTTCCCCTCCAATCCCGCGGCCCAGGTTCGTGTCCGCACAAACCATAAACATTGGCATTTTCCGTTCAAACCCTTAATTTTGCGCTTTCCTTTTTTTAGCTATGAGTGATCCTATCAAACATGAATGTGGCCTTGCTTTTATCAGGCTTCGTAAGCGTTTTTCTTACTATCAAAAAGAGTACGGCACCGTTATGTGGGGGCTGAATAAACTCTACCTGCTGATGGAAAAGCAACATAATCGCGGGCAGGATGGCGCCGGGATTGCTACGGTAAAATTACACGTTGAACCGGGATACCCATATATGCACCGCGTGAGAAGTGCTGAACCTCAGGCTATTGCTTCTCTTTTTAAGGGAATTGCGCAGGAAATAAATGATCTTACCAAATACAACCCGGACATTACCAACCACGCCGGATTGATGAAAGGCCACGTGAAGTTTTTGGGAGAATTACTGCTCGGCCACCTTCGTTACGGCACTCAGGGTAAAAACAACGCAGATTTTTGTCACCCCTTTATAAAACGCCATACCATACCTGCCCGCAACCTTGCATTAGCGGGCAATTTTAATTTGGTGAATACTGAAGAACTCTTTGAAAAGCTCGGCATTACTCCCGGCCCTTTTCAAAAGCAAAGTGATTTGGCAGCAATGATGGAAGTGGTACACAAGTATCTTGTGGATGCTGATATTGCCAACCCCGGTCGCACTGATATCAAAGAAGTATTGAAAGAGGTAATCCCGCAATTTGACGGAGGCTTTACTGTGGGTGGGTTAACTGGCGATGGGAACGGCTTTGTTTTTCGCGATGCACACGGCATCAGGCCTTGTTATTATTATATTTCGGATGAGGTAATCGTGGCGGCTTCTGAACGTTCGGCAATCCGCACAGCCTTTAATGTGGGCGAAAACGAAGTGAAGGAATTAATGCCCGGAAATGCATTGATTGTAAAAGAAAACGGCGATTACGAAATTGCTCAGGTGATTGAACCCAAAGAGAGGCGCGCCTGTAGTTTTGAACGCATTTATTTTTCGCGCGGCAGCGATGAAAAAATTTACAAAGAGCGAAAAGCGCTGGGTTATAATTTAAGCCAGCGTGTGTTGGAAGCAATTGATTTTGATTTAAAGAACACGATCTTCTCCTATATTCCTAATACCGCGGAAACGGCCTTCTTCGGCTTGCAGAAAGGGATGCAGATGTACCTCAACAAAATTAAAGTTGAGCGCATTTTAAGCTGGGATAAAGATTTTGATGAAGAAAAGCTCAGCGAAATGATCAACAGGCGTATCCGTTTCGGAAAAATTGCGATTAAAGATGTGAAGATGCGCACGTTTATTACCGAAGACGCGAGCCGTAATGAAATGGTACAGCACGTGTACGATGTAACTTACGGCACTGTGCGGCCGGGTGTGGATACGCTGGTAGTGATAGATGATTCGATCGTGCGCGGTACAACTTTAAAGCAAAGCATTATTAGAATGCTGGGCAGATTGCAACCTAAAAAGATCATCATTCTTTCATCTTCACCGCAAATACGGTATCCTGATTGCTACGGTATTGATATGAGCAAGATGGGCGATTTTATTGCTTTTATTGCAGCCGTTGAGGTTTTGAAAGATAATGGCCGCGAACATTTATTACAGGAACTGTGGGATAAATGCAAGCAGCTTAAAGAACAAAATCAATTGCATATTGAAAATGTGGTGAGGCAATTGTATAAAGAAAGTAACGTTGATGAGATCACAGATAAGATTGCAGAAATGATTACGCCTGCCGGCCTGAACATTCCTGTTCAGGTGATATTTCAAAGTATTGAAGACCTGCATAAAGCCTGCCCCAATAATTTGGGAGACTGGTATTTCACGGGCAATTACCCCACACCCGGCGGCAACCGCGTGGTAAACCAGGCCTTTATGAATTATATGGAAGGGAAAAATGAGCGGGGCTATTAGCTGCTTGCAATGCTTTCGTTTGTCGTTGTTATTTTATGATGTGTTCTCTAGTAAATCTCTTTTTACCCAATGCGTTTTCGGGCAAAGCTTAAAGATTTTTGACAATGGTATGAACGGGGACTTTTACTTGTGGTATCCCATTGAAGAGGTAGATACGCAGCCGCCGGTTTTACAGATTTTAATTATCTTAGAGTCATGCCAGAGAAAATCAAACCAATAAAAATTCTCATTGTTGACGATCAGCAAATCGTAATCGACGGCTTGTCGGCACTAATTGGCAACGCGCCGGATTTAAAAATTGTGGCGGGTGTTAACGATCCTGAACTTGTTTTTGAAAATGTGAAGGACCACAACCCTGACGTGATTTTGATGGATTTGAATATGCCCGGTAAAGACGGAATCGAATGCACCAAAGAGTTGAAGGAAGCCATTCCCGATATAAAAATTTTAATGCTCACGGGTTACGATGATATTGAACTGATACGCGAATCATTAAAAACAGGCGCCCGCGGGTATTTATTAAAGAACACCGGTAAAGAAGAACTGGTGATTGCGATAAAAGCTGTGGCCACGGGAGGCAGGTACCTTGACGACAATGTACAGGATAAAATTATTCAGTCATTTACTGATGAAACGAAAGAGCGCACGGCCTCAAATGAAAATAATATTTCGGAATTACTTTCAAAGCGGGAGAATGAAATATTAAAACTCATCATCCAGGGTAAAAAAAGCGCGGAAATTGCTTCGGAATTATTCATCAGTATCAACACCGTTGATACACATCGCAAAAATATTCTTGCAAAATGCGATGTGAAAAACACAGCGCAGTTGATCGCTTTCGCCAGTAAAAGCGGGTTGATCTAAAAAAACTATCGCAGGTTCTCCAGGGGTAAAAACAGTGAAATAAACGTTCCATTACCAGGCGAACTGTCAACGGACATTGTTCCGTTTAAAACCCCTACTCTCGATTCAATACTGCTCAAACCCAGGCCCTGCCTGCTTTCCCGCATTTCAAAACCAATGCCGTCATCCTCCACTGAAACCATCAGGCTATCATGATGTTTTATTAGCTGTAACGTCACTTCCTTTGCCTGCGAGTGTTTTACAATGTTCGTCAACAACTCCTGTATGATGCGATAGATATTTATTTTTGCATCTTCATTAAAATCATTGTCGGTAGTTTTTACAAAATAATTCAGCTTCATTTTAGGGCTTGCAATTTTAAACTGATTGACCAGCTCCCCAACTGCGCGGTACAAGCCTAACTTGCTTAAGGTTTTCGGCATCAGGTTATGACTAATACCTCTGATTTCCTCGTGAAGCTTATCAACATCGTGCATCAGTCCATTTATATCAGTGCTGCCTGACTCACTTTCGGCTATCTTATCTTTTTAAATAGTCAGTTTCATTTTTAGCGTGGCCAGCCGAACGCCCGTACCGTCATGCAGTTCCTGCGCAATTCTTTTCCTTTCTTTTTCCACGTCAGCCAGCAGCCCGCGCATACTGTTTTCCCGCTGCTGCGCCAATTGCAGCATCATGTTATTATTGGATTCGTAAATATATTTTACACGCCTCATTATTAAATAAAAAACAATTACCAGTTCCCACAACACAGACCACAATAAAAAATTAGGAGTGTGAATGGTTTTTATATAGAACGGAACGATGTGCTCAAACCAGGCTTCTTTAGAATTATTAAACAAGCCAAAAACCCTGAAACAAAGAAATGAGATGGCGATGGAATGCGGCAAAAAACCGATTAGAAACCAAACCGTGTCTTTTTTAAGATAACGGTAACGCAGGCAGACGGCGGCTGTTCCAAAAACCATGATGCCGGCCAATAAAAAAACACAGGTATTAAAAATCACAAGCCACAAAGGAAGTTGCGGTAAGAAAAATACCATCAGCATTTCAATTGCAGTCGAAATGATGCCGATAATAATAAGGGCATGTAGAATAGAATCGAGCTGCCCGGTACGTTTCATCGTTTCAAAATAATTTCTGACAAATGAAACCCCAAACACTAAATAGCCATTTGCGAAAATGTAGATGGCCGTGTTATTGAACGATGTGTTTTGTGGCCAGATGTTTTTAAAGCCCATCCCCAGATCAGTATAAATATGTGCAATACCAAAAAGAATATATAAAAAATAGAACCAGTGATATTTTTGTTTGGTTTGAAAAATAGCCAGCCCGATCAACAATAGAAAGACGATATTGATGATAAGAAAATAGCTGAGATATTTTGTTTCGGTCAACTGATAGTCTTTTCGCTTCTCTTTATCCCAAACCAGCAAAACAAGGTCAGAAGAAACCGTTCCCGTATTGACCTGAATAAAACAATCCGTTTGTTGTAACGGTGGCAGGGTTATTTTATACTGAAAATTAGGATGAAGTATTGGCCTCGATGTGAACGGTTTTGATGCACCTGTAATTAGGCTGTCGCCAACCGCCGAAGAATCCACTGTGAAAAATTTCACATCATATAAAAAGGGATTGGTAAGCTCAATAATCAATTCCCTGTTAACAGAGTCGGTGTTGTTGAATGATTTTTTAATCCAGTTTTCGTGATTCAGCCGCAGATTAAATCCTTCCTGACGGATAGTTTTAAACTGATCGTCGCTGAGTTTGACCACCTGACTGACGGTCGCATTTTTGCCTGTGAACAATTGGGTTTTTGAAATAAGAACACCATCGATTTTGTATAAAGAATCCTCGTGGTTAACAGCAGCTGCGTTCGCCCTGAACAACAACAATACAAAGCCTATGCAAAGTAATTTGCGAAAAAACATTGTTCAAAATACAATGAATGATTGAATTTGCGCGACGATGAATAAAAAATACCGGAAAATAGTGAGTGCAGAACCGCTTGAAAAGTTCTTTAAAAATAGTATCGGATTTGGAAATTAAAAGCGGGGAACCATTAAAATGAACGATTGACAGGCTCACGGTAGCCGTTCGAGAATATTCAATAACCTTCATGCGCTAAGGTTTTGAACCACATTATCTATTCACATACTTTTCCACCGGTTGCCGGTTTTGCAGGCTGCGGCCGAGCGTTAATTCATCCGCATATTCCAGTTCGCCACCAAATGCAATGCCGCGTGCAATAGTAGTGATTTTTACATCTTTACCCTGTAATTTTTTTTGAATATAATAAATCGTGGTATCGCCCTGTATGGTGGGGTTCAGTGCGAAAATCAATTCCTGCGTTTCTTCTTTTTCAACCCGATGAAGTAAAGATTCAAGATTTAGCTGATCGGGGCCAATGCCGTCGAGTGGGGAAATAACGCCGCCCAGCACATGATAAGTTCCGTTAAATTGTTGTGTACTTTCAATGGCAATCACATCACGGATTGTTTCAACCACACAAATTATTTTTTGAATCCGAAACTCATTTGAACAAATTGAGCAAAGATCACCATCGGCCACATTAGCGCATCGCTTGCAAAATTTAATTTCCCTGCGCATCCGCGCGATGGTTTCGCTAAACTGAGAAACCTCGCCTACGTCCTGTTTCAAAAGATGTAAAACCAGCCGCAAGGCGGTTTTTTTACCAATGCCCGGCAGCCGCGAAAATTCATTCACGGAAGCCTCCAATAATGCTGAGGAAAATTGCATCATGCAAAGATAAAGGGTTTGGTGGAGCGGGGGCTTGAAGTGAAAGGGATCACGTAAACGTTTTTGTTAATATTTTATTCCATCACAAACCGAATAATAACAGTAACGTTAAAAGATTTATGTTTGCAATTCGTATGCAAATGAAAAGCTTACTTTCTGTATTTATAGTCGTTTCAGCGTTTATCGCCGTGCTATTTTTTAGCGGTGGTTGCGCAAGCGTTGTGCCGCCCTCCGGCGGGCCGCGCGATAGTTTGCCGCCGGTGATTGTGGAGGTTGACCCGCCCAATCAAAGCACTAATTTCAACTCAGATAAAATCACTATAAAGTTTGATGAATATGTAGATTTGGAAAACCCTTTCGAGAACCTGGTGATCTCCCCTCTGCCAAAAAAGTTTCCTGATGTAAGGCGAAAGTTGAAAACGATCGAAATAAAGCTGAAGGACACACTTGAAAAAAATACAACTTACGTTTTCAATTTTAGAAATACAATCAAAGATGTGCATGAAGGCAATAAAGCAAAAGACATGCTTTATGTATTTTCAACAGGGGCTTATTTTGATTCTTTGCAGCTAAGCGGCAATGTAAAAATTGCCCGCACCGGAAAGGCAGATTCAACCCTGACGGTGATGTTGTATAGCAATCTTAATGATAGCGCTGTAGTAAAAGAACGCCCGCGCTATATTACCAGAGTTGATACCACCGGAACTTTTCTTTTCAGGTATTTGGCGCCGGGTACTTACAGGCTATATGCCTTAAAAGACGAGGGCGGATCGTACCGGTACGATGATAAAACACAAATCTTTGCTTTTGCTGATTCTGCCGTGGTTTTAAGGGGGGGCGCACCGCCGCCCGAACCGGTACGATTATATGCCTATCAGGAAGAGGAAGAAACAAAAGAGCCGGTGACGGAAGAAGAAGAAACAAGGAGGTTAAAATACACAACCAATCTTGACGGGGAAAAACAGGATTTGTTGCAGGCCCTGGAGTTTAAGTTTACAACGCCAATAAGAATCTTCGACCCCGCAAAAATGCAGCTTACTACAGATTCAAGTTTTACTCCCGCCACAGGGCAGCGATTTACTTTGGATAGCACTAAACGGGTGCTTACGATGAACATGCTCTGGGTAGAGTCAAAAAAATATAACTTGATTCTTGAAAGGGATTTTGCAACGGACAGTGTGGGCCGCCAATTACTTAAAAAGGATACCGTTAAGTTTACAACAAAATCCAGGGCAGAATATGGGCAGGTAAAACTTACGTTTTTGAACCTTGACATGAACATCAACCCTGTGCTTCTGTTAATGCAGAATGAGAAGGTAACAAATGCATTTCCGCTGCGCAGCAATGTGCTTGAACTGCAATTAATAAATCCCGGCGATTACGAAATGCATTTATTGCAAGACAGGAACAAAAACGGCAAGTGGGACCCGGGGGAATTTTTTGTAGAAAAACGACAGCCGGAATTGATCACTAAACTTGCGAGAACATTGAATGTGAAGCCGAATTGGTTAACAGAGTTTGAGGTGAGAATTCAATAGGTGTTTTATGAATTGCGCTTGTCCAATCCCCAGATAAGTTTGGTTTGCAGCGTGTGCAGAAAATTATTTTCGCTCAGGCGTAAAAGTTCAATAGGAAATTTTTCTTTGCGCACGGCAAGTGAAATGTTTTTAGGTACTACTTCCCTTCTCGAATCGAGCGTACATATAATTTCGTCAGCCCTGCTTTCAATTTCAAACGAAATAATGCTTTTATCGTTTACTACCAGCGAGCGAACATTGAGGTGGTGAGGCGCTACAGGCGTAATGATAAAATTTTCAGAATCAGGAAAAACAATCGGGCCACCACAACTTAACGAGTATCCTGTGGAACCCGTGGGCGTTGCCACAATCAGCCCATCTGCCCAATAAGTATTTAAAAATTCGCCATTAATATAAGTGTGGATTTTGAGCATGGACGCTGTGTCGCGCTTCACAATTGAAAACTCATTCAGCCCAAAGGAAAGGTCGCCAAAAACAGGCTGATCGGCTTCAAGGTGAACCAGGGATCGTTTTTCACTCACGTAAGTTCTGTAAGCGAGCGCCCTGATGGCGAGTTCTAAATTCTCCCTGTTGATGCTGGAAAGAAAACCGAGCCTGCCAAAATTAATACCCATAATTGCAATGGGCTTATCCTTAATAATTGTTACCGTGTCAAGCAAAGTGCCATCGCCACCCAGGCCAATAATAAACTCCACATCCCTGTCAAGATCATTTGAGTTTAAAAAAGTTGGCGTGTCCCCACTCAGCCCGATTGATGATTTTAATGCTTCAAAAAGCGGCTGGTAAATGATATAATCCAGCTTATAGTTTTTCAGTTCTTTGAAAAACGTTTTTATATCTTCCTGCTGATCGGCATCAATACCACGGCTGTAAACGGCAACTCTCATATTATTATTGAAATGTACTCTTCTTTTGTAAATATAAACCGTTTTGGCCTAACTGGTTGAACGAGAAATCAATCCTCAGGGTGAAGTCGTACATCGTAATGACATCAAAACCTATGCCGCCACCCAAAAGCAATTTATTATTGAGCCTGTTTAAACCGGGCTCAGGGTTATGAGCGTAGCCTACGTTTCCAAATACCTTTCCATAAATTTTTAAGGGAATAAGCCGTGGTGTAAGCCATTTTGTGCCCGGAATGTGAAGTTTAAAATTTGTAAGTTGTTGCGCAAGCGTGGCATTCACCAGTCCGCCGGCTACACCGTCCACAACATAATATTCGTATCCACGCATTGTCATGTCACCGTATCCCAACAATTGAGAACTGTAATAGGGTTGTTTAAAAGGCAACTTGATACTGCCTGCGGCACCTAAACTGTAAAACGCTTTTTCAGTAATGGGCCAGTATTTAATGCCTTTTGCGGCCAGTTGAAATACATTTATTTGTTTGCCAAACCCCTGCCGTGTAAGAACCAGTTCTCCCGCATGCCCTTTGGTTGGGTATGGGTTATAGTCAAAATTTACATAGGCGAGTTTATAATAAAGTTCGGGAAAGGCGATCGTATTTCCCGGCTCTTTAAAAAATGTTGGGTTCAATTTTAAAACAGAATCGTTTATACGCAGGTAATTATACGCGACGCCGAAAGTATGGGTTGTATAAAAAGCGGGGCGATAGGTAGCTTCTATTTCGGATCGAAAAAAATTTCTTGCAAAATTTTTATCCTTCAGCTTTAAAAATACCTGCTTATCATCAATTGAGTTATAATTTATTTCATGATTTTTCCCGATAGAGACGTCAAACCCGAGGCCCCATTTCATATTTTTATCAATATAGGGGCGACGATAAGACAACATCAGTTGCCGGGTGTAACCTGTAACAAAATAAAACCTCATCTTATCATTGTTCCCGGTAACGTTGTCCATCATAAGTTTAACGCCATAGTCAACCCGAGACAGGTTTGCATTTTCTTTAAACAACCACTGGCTTATATTTCTATCTACAGGCTTAAGGTGAGGAGCGGGCAAAATGTACCATCGTTCAGTTACAGAAATTTGTACATCAATGTAATATTGTTCAAATTTTAAAACTGAAATACGAATTTCATTTTCATGAAAAAGGCTGAGATTTTTTAACCTGTTTATGGATTCTTCAAATTTAACCGGAATGTCTTTCAGGTATAGCGAATCACCTTCCTTAAAAGAGAGCTCCCTTAGAATGATTTTTTCTCTGGTTCGCTTGTTGCCCTCAACAATAATATTCCGCACGGTAAACGCCCTATTGAGTGTATCAACCATATAAACAGTGTCAACAGCATTGTTGCCCTGAACAGGTAGTGAAACAATTGACTGCT
>ERZ778022.4623-NODE-4623-length-11771-cov-5.293786_pt1 | contig 11771 bp, 5 predicted proteins | sample MGYA00375752_ERZ778022 | MGnify/ENA primary metagenome ERZ778022 (study PRJEB29350, sample SAMN05389826) | bioreactor metagenome | isolation source: Thiocyanate bioreactor | place: South Africa: University of Cape Town | collected 2014-04-04 ...
CCAAGCGCGCCAGCATGGACCTGCGTGCGCTGGCGCCCGCCGCGCTTGCAGCCGCCGCATCGGCAGCAGCAGCGGGTGGCAGCGGCGCGCCAAACATTGTCGTCGCGGAGCTGGCGGCTGCCACGGCGCCGCCCGCTGGCGTTGGCGCCGACACCATTGTGATTGAGCCGCCGCGTACGGCGCTGGCGCCACTGGAGGGCGGGCACGGCGCGCCTACCCACCTGTTCCGTACGTTGGATGAGGTGCTGCCCATCGTGGCTGCGGCGGACGGTCTGGAGCGTGTGGAGGCGGTTGCTGCTGGCGGTGGCGGCAGCGGTTGGGTAGGTGACGACAGCGTGGAGTACGACCTGGAAGCGGGGTTGCATGCCAAGGTGTGCCACATGATTGCGTCGCGCCTGGAGCGCACGCACCGCGTGCGCATTGCGCGGGAGGACGTTGGGGCGCGGCAACGGCCGGCAGCCGGCGGTGCAGCTGCCAGCGACAAGGCGTACTACATTGGCGTGCTGCATTCGCACGGCCCCGTGTGGTACAACATTCGCGGCCTGCTCAGCGCGCTGGCGGGCGTGACGGTGTGTGAGGCGGGGGCAGCGGGGTTCAGCGGCACAGCGGCGGCAGCGCATGGCGACGCGCCAGCCACGCCCGGCATCCTGACGCCCGCCAACCTGGCAGCCTTTGCATGTGCAGCACCGCCTGGCAGCTTTGCACGCACCCTGCTGGCGCTGCGCTTCCAAGCCGCCGCCCCAGACACTGTGCCAGCTGCCACGACTGCTGCGGCGCCGCCCGGCGACGATGGCACACCACCGCCGCCACCCCACTTCTGCCACAAGGCATCCAGCTGCCTGCACGAGGGGTTAGAGGCGTTCATGGCAGAGGTGCTGCAGCCACCCGCGTCGCCGCCCGGCCAGCCGCCGCTGCACCCGCGCTCCATTGCCGTGCGTGTGATCACCTGCCTGCGTGGCAACGACGTGCCCACCGCCCACGCGCCAGTGCCGGCAGGCGAGGGTGTTGAGGTTGCGACGGCAACAGCAGCAGTGGAGCCGGCGGTGATCCGACGACAGCTGGCGGCGGCGCATGCGGTGGCGGCACTGCACGTGGCAGCGATGGCGCTGCCAGAGCGCATGACATGGAGTGAGTGGTACGAGCGGTTTGTGGTGCTGTCCATTCCTGCGTCGCGCGCGCACGGCTTCCTGCTGCCGCCCGGGCTGGACGGCCTGGCGCCCGTGACCGCGCTGCTGTCTGACCTGGTGCCGCGGTACGGCACCCTCCGCACCTGGCGGTGGCCGGTGTCCCTGCGCACTGCTGGCGCGCCGGTGACGCAGGTGGACGCCGCGCTGGGCAACACCAGCGTACTGATGTCGGCCGGCTTTGCGGGTGCGCTGGAGGATGCGCTGGCAGACTACAACACCCGCTGGCATGCCGCTGCGCGCCGCATTCAGCGCGCTTTCAGGCGTGCAGCGCCACGGTGGCGCTTCATGCGCCTGCGCGCCGGCGTGCTGCGGCTGCAAGCGCGGCTGCGGGGGCAGGTACAACGGCGGGCGTACCAGCGGCAGGCAGCAGCGTGGGCGGTGGTGCGGCGAAGTGTGATGCGCAACGTGCTGCGCCGGCGGTGGGCGCGCACGGTGGAGGCGATGGTGGCACTGCAGCGCACCTTCCGCCGCAACCGCACGGAGGAGCGCGCCGCCGCCCTATCTGCCGCCCTGTTCAACCTGCTGTCGTTGGCACGCGGTGCCGTCATCCGCGGCCGCATAGTGGAGGACGGCGTGCAGCGTGACATCGTGACCAACTGGCTGCGGGGCATTATGGTGGCACGGCGTGCGGCGACAGCGTGCTACTCCGCCGCGCTGGTGCTACAAGCTGCCTGGCGCGGCGTGCGTGTGCGCCGCACCGTGCCGCGTGTGGTTGCGCGCCTACGCGCCTTCCGGCTGGCGCTGTTCCGTCGCGCACTCGTGCGCCGACTGGTGGCTGTGCGGCGTGGCCGGGCGGCACGGCGCGCGTGGACGGTCATGCGTGCCGCCGCCGCCCGCGTGGCGCGCTGGTGGCGCGGTGTCGTCGGCCGCCGCGAGCGGCTGCGAACGGTGGATGCTGTGCGTGCGCTGCAGCGCGCATCACGCCGCTACGTCGCGCGCCGCCGCATCGCGGCGCTGTACTGCCGGCAGGAGGCGGTGGCGCGCGACGCGCTGTCGCGTGTGCTGGCGCGCACGGAGGGCGTGGCACTTGCCGCCGGCATGGCGGCGCGCGGCATTCACCGTGCTGACAGCCACGGCATTGCGGCGGCGTGCGTACGTGCTGGCGTGGGTGCGGGGACGGTGGCGGCAGCAGCGTGGCAGCCGCCGCTGCTGCCGCGCGCACCAGCGCTGTTCGTCGGCGACGTGGATGTGGTGGACCCGGACGCGTGGCTGAGCGGTGGCGGTACGCGGGAGCAGGCGGCGGGTGCCACCGCGTCACGCCTGGCGCGTGCCATTGACGGCCGCGCGGCGGGGCGAGCAGGCGCGCCCGCTGTTGTCAGCGTCGGCGTGACGTCGGCTGCCGCGTACTGTGCGCTAACGGACGGTAGCATTACGCACGATGCCACCGGCGACGGCACGGGCGCGGCGGGCGTGTGGTGGAGCCCACCAGCCACCCTGCCGCCTGCGCAGCGCATGCGGCTGGCGGTGCGCAGCCTGGCTGCCGGGTGGGCGCACGTGGTGGCGCGCACGGCGGGCGGGGAGGTGCTGGCGTGGGGCGGCAACGGCTACGGCCAGTGCGGCGTGCCACCTGCCATCGATCGTATTACGTCCCCTTTGGTGGTGCCCGGCCTGCCGCCGTGCAGCGGCGTAGCGGCCGGCGCGCACCACACTCTGTTCCTCAGCGACACCGGCGGCGTGGCGGTGTGCGGCAAGGCGGCAGCGATCGGGCGCGCAGCGCAGGCGTCCGCAGACGCGGTGGCAGCGGCGGTGGCGGCGGGCGACCTGCCGCTGTCAGCCATCGCCACCGCCGTGCCGGTGCAGGGCCTGCACACCGCTGCCATTGTGGCAGTCGCGGGCGGGTGGAACCATTGCGCCGCACTTGACGCGCGCGGCCAGGTGTACTGCTGGGGCGTGAACACCGCTGGCCAGTGTGGCTGGCCCTGCCGCGGTGCCCGTGGCGCGGCGGCGGCGCTGCTGGACCCCAACCTGGTACCCACAATTTCCGCCGGCGCCAAGGGCGGCGCAGCATCACGCGGCGGCACCACCGCGCTGTTGCAGCTCGCAGTTGCAGCACTGACAGCAGCCCCGCCGCCGTCCACTGCTGCCGTGCCGCCCGCGCCTCTGCCGTCCGTCGTCACCGCTTCCACCATCTCCTCCGCTGCCGTGCCGAGTGGCGGTGGTGGCGACCGTAGTGACCGTGACCGCAGCAGTGAGCGTGGTGCTGGTGGTGACGCCACCTCAGTTGCAACATCCGCCACCCGTCGGCCTGCCTCGGTGCGCGCTGGCGTCCCCAGTGTGCGTGGTAGCAGCGGTGAACGCAGCACGACGGCAGCAGCCCGGCAGCCGCTGGTGTTGCCGTCCCGTACACGTGCCACGCTGGCCGCCGCCACCTCATTGTTAATCCCGCCGTCAGTGCCGCAGCCGCCACGCGGGCGGCGCGGCAGCGAGGCGGTGGGTGGTGCAGGCGGCGCGGGACGTGGTGGAGCAGTAGACAAGGAGGGGGGCGGCGAGGGGGACGGCGGCAGCAGCGCAGCTGCCGTGCCACGTGCGACCTCTACCACCGCACTGCCGTCACCCCGCTCACCGCCCTTGCCGTCCCGTCATGGTATCGTTGAGATTGCATGCGGCGCGGTGCACACCGTGGCGCGCCACGCCGACGGCTCCGTGTGGGTGTGGGGGTCTGATGCGGCAGGCCAGTGCGGCGGGGATGACGCATGTGGCGAAGGCGGCGGTGCAGCGGCAGTGGCGGCTGCGGCCACTGCGACGTCATCGTCATCATCACCTGGTCGCGGCCGGCGGCTGCCTGGCATTGTTGCCGGCGGCGACGGCTCCAAAGCCAGCGTCGCACCACGGCAGCTGCCGCTGCCGTCCCTTGCACCTTCGCTGCTGCCAGGTGCGCTGACCGCGCCACAGGCGCTGTCCATGGCCATTGGCATCGCCGCCGGCGCGCGCACCACGTACGTGTTGACGCACGAGGTGGTGTCATACCGGCGGGGGCCGCCCGCGCCGCTGCTGCACGCGGTGTGGGCATGGGGCCACGAGGGCGCCGCTGACGTCATTGACGGTGGCGCTTCTGCTGCTGCAGCTGCTTCCGCGGGTGCAGGCGGCCGCCGCGCTTCTGCCATGCCGTCCGCACCGTCTGCTGGCGGCCGCGTGCAATGGTGGTGGCCGGTGGCAACGAGCCCCGTCGGCCGCGGCAGCGGCGGTGCGGCACGCGCGACGCCAGCCAGCGACGGCAGGTGGCGCGCTGCCGTCGACACGCACTACGGCCTGCGCTGCGCGCACAGCTGCACCACCAGTCTGCTCACCATCAGCGCCATTGACGCCGCCACCGCCGCCGACATGGCTGCCGCGGGCGAGCTTTAGCTGCGTGTGTGTGTGTTGTTGCACCCTGTATTCCACCCTGTACCTTGCTGTTTACATTCTACTTTGCGAGTCTTTGCGTGCATCTGTTGCGCGGGCGCGGGCGCCGGTCGGCTTCAAACGGCGTCACCACTTTGATGCCGTTTCAAATGCGCACGGCGCAACGGCGCAGGCCAAGGAGTGGCACACCCACAAGTCGAATATAGTGCTGCCACAGGACCGTCGGCACTCGGCGTGCCGTGCGGTGGGTGCATCGCAATTTGCGCTCAAACGTGCGTGCACTTGAAACGGTCGTGGCAGAGTTCCGTTACGAAGTGACTCGGACGAGACGACCGCGAGGGCGGCCAGCCGACAACCCGGCAGCATTGTAACACCACCGGCGCGACGCATGACCATAAATTTGATGCAGTAGACTACCATTGGCGTAGTGAGTGGTGCTACGTGTGTGTCCGACCCGCCACATCGGTCTGTCCTGTAAAATCTGTTCGGTGCCTGCACCTTCCCGCGCTGGTAGGCGCCTCAGTAGGCAGCAAGCGAGACGGGAGAGGGAGAGGCGACCAGTGTGTGGTGGTACCACCGTACTGATCGGTGGTGTGCTGTTGCTGCCACTGCTGCTGCTGCTGCCACTGCTGCTTCTGTCGCTCCTACTGCTACTGTCGTTCCGACTGCTACTGCTGATACCGACAACCCACGTACTCCCGAGGCCCTCGCGTGCACTACCGCGGACGTGCCACCATGCCGGGCGGCGGTGGCGGGACCAAGAGCCTACTGGGCCGCTGGGTGGGACCCAAGGGCCGCATTTGCAACAGTGCGTACGCGACGTGGCGCCTACCGGTATGGCTGAATGCTAGCTTCCCCCCACACCCACCCCCACCACCCCCCCTCCCACCACCACCCCCAACCCCAATGCAGTCTGGGTCACGTCGGGGTTCCTGGTGGAGGGCCGGTGGGCGGGCGACAAGGGGAACGCGGCGGGGTTCCATGGCCGCCTGAATGAGGGCGGGAAGACGATCTCGGGGTTTTGGTACGACCCCGATGGCGGCGTGCTGGACCGCGACAACCTGGCCATCACGGTGACGCTGGGGGATGAGGGCACCACGTACTCCGCGGTGGCGTCCACCAAGGGCGGGTCGGACATGCGGTGGGAGGGCGTGCGGCCGGCGGTGAAGCGGGAGGGCGGCAAGATCGTTGACTACGGGTACCGGGACAAGGCGGTGTTCAGCCGGCTGACGGAGGACGCGGCAGCGAAGCATGCCGCGTGGGCGGAGGGGGAGCGCACCGCGCTGCTGGCCGCCAGCATCCATGACACGGCGGCGCTGCGCAGCGTGGACGGCGCCATCACGTACATCCCGCCGCTGGCGGTGTGTGACACGTTTGATGACTCGGCGCTGCGGCGCGCGACGCGGCACAGCCGGCACGGCGGCAAGCAGATGCTGGTGAGCGCGCACGTGGCGGGGCAGGTGGTGGCAAACCCCAAGGTGCCGCCGGTGCCGTGGGAGCCATCGCCGTTCATGGACGCATCAGGCGTGACGGCGGCGCTGCGTGCTGCCAAGCGCGCGCGCATCGTCAAGTCGGTGCCGCCCGCCCTGCTGTCGCGCAAGGCGTTCCGGTCCACCAGCGACACGGTGGCCGTGCACTCCGACAAGGACAACGTGTACATCTCCACGCTGGTGGACGCCGACCTGCCGGATGACGAGCTGAAGAAGCGCGCGTCAGCGGCGCTGAAGGTGGCGCCCGAGCTGGGCGGCAGCGGCAACCTGATCCGCGCCGCGACGGGGCGGCTGGACGTGGTGGCGGGCAAGAAGAATGCGCTGGTGGGATACGCGCACTGGACGCGCGCGGCGGAGGCGGGGCTGGAGCACCTGCCAGACGACTTTGAGGGCCGCCGCAAGGATGAGCGCGCCGCCTTCCTGGCCGCCTCCAAGCGGCTAGCGGGCCGCCCGCCGTTCTCCTCTGCTGCCAATGCGCACGCGCGCCTGGCACATGCGCACGCCGACGAGCACGCACCGCCGCCGCCGGCGTCGCCGAAGGCCGCCGCACGGCCCGACACCGCTGCCGGCGGCGCCGGTGACAAGAAGGGCGGCGCGTCCGACCGGCCGGCGTTTAATGCACACACGCACTACGACCCCGCGCGCTTCTCCAAGTTCCCGGAGTTCATCCCGTGCCCGCTGCCCGGCGGCGCCGCTGACCGGCTGCGCGCTGCCGGAAAACTGGGGCGCGCTGCCGAGACGGCGGCTGCTGCAGCGGCGGCGGCGTCGGGGAAGGAGGCGCGTCCCCCGTTCTCCTCCACCACGCCTGTCATGGCAGGGCGTATGTCGTCTTCCGTGGCGCTGCACCCCGGCAACCTGAGCCGCACCGCCGCGCTGTCGCCCGCCGCCGGCGGCGCCGGCCACCTGTAACACCCTCTCTCCCGTCTCATGTGCACTGCTTCAAATGTTAGATTTGGGTGCCAGTGGTGAATTAATTATTGACTTACGGCGTGAAGAAGTAGCACTGGTCGAACGACACGACGCTGGCGGTGTAGGCGGGCGCGTAGTTGTAGATGAGGGCGGCCATCTCGGCGGCGGTGGAGGGGAAGGCGCGCAGGTTGTTGCGCACCTGCTGCACAAACACGGTGGCGAGGTAGTTGTTGGCGACGACGGCGTCGAAGGAGTGGTCAATCACCTCCGTGTTCTCCCACTCAAAGGAGCACTTCTCGGGGTGGTACTGCGTGGTGAAGATGGGCAGGCCGTTGGTGCCCTCCATGGAGGAGATGAAGATGGCGCCGTTGCGGTCCAGGTTGGTGGACAGCACGGTGTAGGCGGAGGCGAGGGAGGGCGCGGCGGCAAAGCCGGCGGGCGTGACGCCCAGCTGGTGGTTGTTCATCGTCACCGCCTCGGTGTCAAACACGTCGTACACGGACGCCGGCAGGCTGCCGTACAGCGTGCTGGAGGGCGCGGCGGCGGTGAAGTCCAGCGGGATGGTGTAGTTCTCCGAGTTGAAGGGCCCCGTCACGGTGGACATGTTGTACCCCGACGCGATGAACGCGATGAGCTCGTGGCCCTGGCACGTGCCCCACAGCGGCCACGTCTCGCCCTTTGCCCACGCCGTCGTGGCCTCCGCATAGATGATGGCGGCCGTCTGCGTGAACGGCGTCAGCGTGCCGTTGGGGTACGTGAACGACGTGCCGCCGCCCGTGAACAGCGCGCCGTTCAGGTACGGCAGCAGCGCCGCCACGCCCGCGGGGTCGTCAAACAGCAGGGGGACGACGCGCGCGCCCGCGCTCTCCAGCCACTTGACGTACGACGCCGGGAAGTAGGACGTGCCGTTGAACCCCGAGATGGAGTTGGGGTTGGACAGGATGCCGATGATGGGCCGGTTGTTGGGCCCCGTCGGCGTGCTTGTGGTGCGGGTGGTAGTGGTGGGGGCGCGCAGCCGGCTGCTGGCATGGCCGCCGCGCCGGTTGCGCCCTGCAGCCACCACCGCCGGCATCGCCGCTGCCGCCGCGGGCTGGGCGATGCCCACCGCCGCTGCCGCCGCCACGACGGCTGCCGCCATCACCACGCTGCGGGTGGGCGCCATGGTTGTTGTTGAAAGGTGACGACGCGGACAGGAGCTGCTGCTGCTGCAAAAGTGCGACGGGTGGGAGGGGGCATGGGTGGGTTGGTGAGTGGGTGGCTGCTGCGGAGAGTGGAGGAGGTCAGAACGGCGGCGGCGGAGTGGGAGAACGTGTTGATTGAGTGGTGGTGGAGGCGAGAACGCGGCAGGTCTGGCGCGTAGCCAGCGAGAGGGGAGAGAACGACAAGCAAGAGAACCAAGGCCAGTCGAGGAGTGAGGAGTAGGGTCAACGGCAAGGGATATGATTGGAGCTGCAGGAAGAAGATGGCAATGTAGTGAGTAGCGTGGCAGAGTTGGACTGGAGGTGGTGGGTGTGTGGGAGATACACAGCAGCAAACAGCAGCCAGCAGCAGCAGCATCGACAGCAGCAGCCTGTAGCAGCCTATAGCAGCCTGTAGCAAGAGGTGACAGAAGCAGCCAGTAGCGAGCGAGCGAGTGATCAAGCGTAAGTAGGCAGCGAGAGAGAGAGTAGTGAGTAGGGGGCGAGAGAGGGCCAGTAGGAGGCGAGAGAGGGGGGTGAAAAAGCGCAGATTCGCAACGTACCGGCACTGCGCACAGACAAATCAAGGGCACCACACGGGACCTACGGCAAGTTGCTACCAACACCAACAAATGGGGGTGGCCCCCGCCGGGCAGCGCGCGAGATTACGCACTGCAACACTGGATGCGGGGTGCAACCATGGGTGTAAATCGCGTTCGCGAGTGAATTGCTGGCCATCGTTCTTTGTTGATGCCCGCCATCGAGTCGATGGCGGGCAACGGGCAAATGTAGCAGTTGGTTGTGCTCCGAGTTTGTCTGCGCGACTCTGCGCCGCGCTGCCACCAACCACAGAATCGCTGCGGCGCGATGCGTACTGCGGCGGGGGCGCCGCAATTAAGCGCGCAACGCAGGAGGACGCGCGACACACATTGTGCGGCGCTGCTTCAATTGTGCACACCGTTTGCGCTTTCGTGCTTTGCGGCGCGCGGTGCCGCCTGCGCGCGACGCGCTGCCGGCGCTGTTTGTGACTTGTGCCACCATGGCGGCGGTGCGCGCCCAGCGCGCGGCAGGGGTGGCGGCGCTTGCGCTGCAGCGCGCGCTTGCGGCGCCCGCGCCCGCGATGGCAGCCGCGGCGGCCATGCGGGTGACGGCGCCCATCGTGAGCAACCGCCTTGCGCTGCACTCCACGGCGGCGGCTGCTGTGGTACCGGTACCGGTACCATCGAAACCGGTGGCACCGGCGGTTCCGGCAACCCCACCGGTAGGCATGAAGGAAAAGCACCGTACGCTACCAGCCGCGGTGGTGATGTGGCTCTCCTCCCTGCCACCTGGCCACCCAGCTACCGCGCTGCTGGCGGGCCATGTGGCAGCCACCACGTCCATCGACCTGTCCACCGACCAAGGCGTGACCGACCGCCACATTGCACGCCTGCCGCCCACGGTCCGCGAGCTGGATGTGTCGTGTTGTCGCGTATTGACGCGGGATGTGAGCTTCGCGCATCTCACGGCGCTGGAGTCGCTGGACTGCAGCGCCACCGAGGCTGTGGATGGCGGGCTGAGCCGCCTGCCGCCGTCACTGCAGCGGCTGCAAATGGGGGCTTGCGCGCTGCCCGCCACCGCCGACTTCAGCCATTTGACAGCCTTGCGGGTGGTGAAGTTCCACCAATACAGCAAGGAGGAAGTAACCGCAAAACTCAGCAAGGACATGCTGGCCAGCCTACCACCGAGCATGGAGGAGCTGGAGATCCCTTCGTGGCCGCGTGGTGCATCGTTGGCGCACCTAACGCGGCTGCGCGTCCTGCGCGTGTCAGGCACGAAAATTGATGCCGCCGGGTTGGCGACGCTGCCGCCAACCCTAACTGATCTTGACATCAGTGACTGCGACAACCTGTCGCTGTCAACCACCTCCTTTGCGCGCTTCACGCGCTTGCGCACGCTTCAAGCACGCGGGGCGAGAATTGGTGACGCGGCGCTGGCCACCTTGCCACCCTCCCTGAAGTCGCTCAACCTGTCCTGCAGGTACCACAAGTCGTCAGCATTGACACGCGCGGCGGTGTTCCCCAACCTGCCCGCGCTGCGCGTGCTGGACGTGAACAGCACCGGCATTGGTGACGCGGGTGTCGCCAGCATGCCGGCCAGACTGGAGGACCTGGACATGACCCACTGCCGCGGCGTGACGCAGCGCGCCAGCCTGGACCACTTGACGGCACTGGGGAAGTTGGAGTGCGGCGGGACGGACCTGCCGCGTGCCACGCTAGCGGCATGCCGCGCGCGTGGGTGTGTCGCGCATGCCGACGGCGTTGTGCGGGGTGCTACCACTTTCAACGGCACGTTGGCGGTGCTGCCAGGTGGCCGGCTGGTCAACACCCCTTCCAGAGGCGTTGTGGCGCTGTGGGACGTCGCCCGCGGCGACGCCCCCGTGGCAAAGTTACGCATACCGGTACGAGAACCAATCTGGGACAAGCACCGGTACCGGTATGTAAGCGCGCTGGCAGCGCTGCCCAACGACAGCCGGCACGTGGCGGTGGGTGTGTCCGACGAATTGCTAAGCAGTGAGGGGGGCGTGTATGTGTGGGACACACAGGTGTCTCCGCACACCGTTGACGCAATCATTGCTGTTGACAGCAGTGTGAACGCGCTGGCGGTGCTTCCTGATGGTCGCCTGGTGGCGGGGGGTGGCAAGGGGAAGATTTTTGTGGTGGACTGCGACGCGCGTGCCGTCGTGGCAACGCTGGAGGGGCACACGGGTGCCGTGACAGCGCTGGCGGTGCTGCCGGACGGTGGCCTGGCCAGTGCGTCCAAAGACGGCACCGTGCGGCTGTGGGATGTCGCCGCAAAGGTGTGTGTGGGGCAGTTGAAAGGACACACTGGTGGTGCTACTGCGCTGGCAGTACTGTCTGACGGCCGCCTTGCATGCGCGTCGGAGAATCGGGCGGTGCGGCTGTGGGACGTGGGTCGCCGCGCCACCGTGGCAATCCTCGGGACACACTACTCCTGGTCCTCCGGGATAGACGCGCTGGCTGTGTTGGCGGACAACCGCCTGGCCGGCGTGACGGCCGGCGGGGAGGTACGCGTGTGGGACACGCGTGATGTCACCGCCGGGGCGGGCGAGGAGTCTCAGCCGGTAGCGGAGTGGCGTGTGCCAACAACAAAGCCAACCATTTATGGCGACCGGGCACCGATATCCCTTGCGTCGCTGCCAGACGGCCGCCTGGCAACGAGCGGCGGCGGCTTGCACCTGTGGCACCTGCCGGCACCGGCACCGGTGCCGTCAGTACCGGTACCGTCAGTGCGGCGGCGGCCAGCAGCCCGTCGCGGCACCACCTGAGCGGCGCCCTTCACGGGCTTCTGCGCCGGCAGCGCGCTGCGTGCGCGCAACAAGGGCGCGGTGCTGGACGTGCGTTGCGCATCTAAGTTGCCGTCATGAGCACTCACGTCAAATGAGTTTAATGAAGATTTACATACATGTGTCAAACAAATGGCACCGACGATATCAGCTCTCACTCAGTAGTGTCAGCACCACCGCCACCACCACCACCGGTGCCAGCACCGCCGCCAGCGCCTGACGCCCATGACGGCGGTGCATCGGAGCCTCCCGCCATGGCGGGGTACGCGAGGCACTGCTCCGCGGTGAGGCGCTGGTGGCCCCACCGCAGCGTCATGTA
>ERZ778022.4632-NODE-4632-length-11747-cov-9.726309_pt1 | contig 11747 bp, 6 predicted proteins | sample MGYA00375752_ERZ778022 | MGnify/ENA primary metagenome ERZ778022 (study PRJEB29350, sample SAMN05389826) | bioreactor metagenome | isolation source: Thiocyanate bioreactor | place: South Africa: University of Cape Town | collected 2014-04-04 ...
ACAATGTAAAACGATTAAAATGATTGATAATTCCAGAAGAAGATTTATTGCAAACTTTTCAATGTTGGCCACAGGATATTCGTTATCGGCGGGCAATATTTTGCTGGCCCACCCCGTAAAAATTGTTGACCCGGTTGTGCCTAATAACAAACCTGCCACCGTAGCATCTGATGGTAAATTAAACTTTTCTTTCGGGGATGAAAGGTTGGTGCTCAATGGTGGGTTGCAACCCTCAATGTTAGTTACCAACAACAATCGAATGATTGTTCAGGCGCAAAATGCTAATAAGCCTATACCACAAGAGCGCATATACTATCCGTTTGGAGTAGATACGGTAATTTCAGACGATACCGGCGCCACATGGACGAAGAAAGAAATGTTTCCCGGAAAAAATGATGTCAACATTGAGGGAGGTATCGTTCAGCTAAAAGATGGCACCATAATCGGTTTGGAAACCTACGTAACACCGGGCGCCAAACCCGATACCGGAGAAACGCTCCTGTTCTATTCAACGGATGGCTTGAAAACCGTTAAAGGCCCTGTAACCGCCATTTTTGAAATTCCACATTCCAATTTTTATGCTTCTTCCGATGACGGTGGCCGCCCGCACGTAGCAATGCGCCTTCATCGCAGGATTATTGAAATGCCCAATGGAGACCTAATGACAACGATTTACGGCTGGCAAAAAGGAGATAAAAGCCCGTCTGATTACGAAGTGCATATGATTAAAACAAGGGTGATGGTCTTCCGTTCCTCTAATAAAGGACGCCATTGGAAATATGTTTCAAGTATTACTACAATTCCCCAAACACAAACCGAAGGGTTTGGTGAGCCGGTTTTAAACCGCGTAAACAAGGGTAAACATGCCGGGCGGCTGATTTGTATGATGAGGACCGGCCGGGAATTGTTCCAATGTTATTCTGATAACCAGGGAAAAACCTGGAGCCAGCCATTACCATTGATTTTTGCAGACAGGGATGTGTACGCTATTGAAAAATGGAAGGATATGTTTAAGGAGGTTAAACGCAAAGGCATTTTTGTACCGGAAAATTCTATTGAAATTGTTGGAGCAGTTGTAGATCCTGACCTCTGTGTGTTGCGAAGCGGTTTGCTGGTGGCCACTTTCGGCCTCCGGATACCTGCAAAAGCCTGTTGGCAAAAATTCACGCACCCCTGGAACGGCAATTATATGGCGGTAAGTACCGATGGCGGGGACTCCTGGGGTAATGTCATTCAGCTTACATCGGCCATTCCTACTACCCATTATACCGCGGTGGAAGAAATGAAGGAAGGTAATACCTTGTTTATTACTTATGACTGGGGCTTTTGGGGTTATAAGCCGGGCCGTTACATTTATGGCCGCACGGTCAAAATCAAATCATGAAAAAATTAAACTTGTTCCAAATGAAACGATTTGCTACTGTTCTGGTTCTACTTTCTCTGTTTTTTACATCAGCCTCTCTTGCGCAGAGCCGGCAACAGGTTGAAGGTTTTGAAACAGTTGTTTTCCATCATGATGCCAACCGGTCAGGGGCTGCCCGCGATTTCAGAGGGATTACAAAAGGCTACATGACCGCAGGTTGGTGGGCGCAAGCGCAGATGAAGCATAACAGGCTGTCCTGGAAGACTGCTGTAGTCCCACAAAAAGAAGCAACAACTTTTTCTTTTATTGGAGCCAGTTCTGTGTTGCCTGCAGAAATTTCTATCGGCCCCAAAGTAAAATTGAGCATTAACGGTAAATATGCCCTCACCTTTAACCTGGGCCGTACACACGATTTTATTTGGCGAGAAGGCGCCTACGAGTTAAAATACCTATCGCGCCGGACAGAATTTCCTTATACAGGCCAGCACCGTCAGTTTGAGTTGAACGGTAATAGCGGCATCTACCAGTTTTCTGTACCCCAATCGGCAGTACAGGCAGGGCAGCCAGCGGTTATTGAAGTTGAAATTTTGCCTTTTGAAAGATGGTCGCACGGCTGGTTTATGATTAAAGATTATAAAGATGTGCTGAAAGCTCCAACCGTTCAAAGCCTGGAAAGACGGATAGAAGCGATGCAGAAAGACATCAACCTTTTAAACGAGCATACGAATATTCTTGCTACAAAATTGTATGCCAATATGTTGGGAAATGATAAATACGAGCATTCCATCATTTATACAAACGGCTACCGGCACCTTCACCCTGCCGATATCATTAAACTTAAAAACGGCGATATACTTTTGTTTACCCGGGAAGCCACGGAACATTTCGCTAATGATGGAGACATTGTCATGCTTCGCTCAAAAGACAACGGTAAAACCTGGGGCAACAGGCAGGTGGTTAGCTCTTTAAAAGATTTAGACGAAAGAGAAGGCTGTGGCATCCAGCTTCGCGATGGAACAATTGTCCTCGGCATTTATTATAACGACCTGTATCTTGAAGATGGTTCCTATAACTGGGCAGGGAAAAAGCTACCCGAAATAGGCAGGGCAAGGCTGGGCGCACATTTTATTACATCAAAAGACAATGGAAAAACCTGGCAGCAGGGCAACTTTATTGATATGAAAGGGAAACCTTTTACCGGGGTGGAAGGCCCAACTGACGCCCCGATCGAAATGCCTGACGGTTCAATTATTATGGGAGTGATCGGATATGGGATAGACGGAGACTCTAAGAATATCGGGGCGGTGTTGCTTCGCTCTACCGATAAGGCCAAAACCTGGAACTATGTTTCTACCATCGCCGGTGATCCGGGCGGCAAAATGAAAGGGTTTTTAGAACCCGGCATCGTGCGGACAAAATCAGGCAGGATCATTGCAGGACTGCGCAACCATGCTGATGAAAACGCTATTTACATCAGCTATTCTGACAACAACGGTAAAACCTGGGTACCGCCTTTTAAAACAGAGATGATAGGTCATCCGGTAGATCTGATTCAGTTAAAAGACGGAAGGATTATGGCAAGCTACGGCGTGCGAGAGGGAGTGGGGCGGCACCTTGAACCGGGTGGTATCAGGGCATGCTTTAGCTACGATAACGGCAAAACCTGGGATGTAAAGAATGAAGTGATTTTAAGAAACGATTTTATTAACTGGGATGAAGGTTATCCTGAATCCCTTGAACTCGCAGACGGCCGGATCCTGACCGTTTATTATTTTAATTTGTTTGGCAAATACTACCTTGGCCAAACTTTATGGAAACCGGAGTTGATAGACGTATTAAACAAAAAGTTTTGAAAATCCGAACTGCTGTATTTAAAAAAGGCGTCTTACCGATGATGCTTCCTTTGCTATCTTTTTTTGTAGGGATTGCGCAACGCCCTATCGAAAAAATTACCGGCCAGGATGCGGGTTGGGTTATCCGTACAAAATCTTCTGCCTATCGCCTTGTTATATCTTCCGATAAAAGAATTTATCCTGTGTTTTATGGGCCTTTGGAGCAGGCCGATGTTCGTTTCCGAAACGCATCCTGGACGCAGCGCACCGAGGAAATACCTGTACGCGGCGCCCATCCTAACAAAGCGCCCGTTTTAGAAGTTGTTTATGCCGACAATGTGCGTGATGCTGATCTTGAATTGCTTTCTTCTGAAGTTGTGATTATTGATAAAAGGCCAACGCTAAAGATTGTGCAAAAAGACAGGTTGTACCCCTTACAGATCACTTCTTACATTCGCGTTTTAGAAGAATTTAACATACTTGAGAAGTGGGTAGAACTCACCAATCTGGGCAAAAAAGGAAACATAAAAGTGGAAAATCTTCTGTCGGGCAGTATTTTGCTGCCCAACGATGAATACGTACTCACCCACCTCTCTGGTGGAGAGCTTTCTGAATTTCAGGAATACCACACTGAGCTTACCCCCGGTGTAAAAATACTCGAAACAAAAATGTTTAAGTCCAACACCGCAATGCCGTGGTTTTTAGTGCGGCCTAAAAGTTCGGTGCAAAATGATAGAGGGCCGGCATGGTGGGGGAGTGTTCATTACAGCGGAAACTGGAAGCTCGTGTTCGACAACACATTCAACAGCTCTTATTACAACACCCTTCAAATATTGGGCGGTATAAATTCTTGGGATACCGAGCTTACACTGCAACCCGGCCGAAGCTTTACGACCCCTAAATTTTCAACAGGTTACAGCCCCAACGGCTGGGACGGCGCAGCCCGCGACAACGCTGCCTACGTTCGTGAAACAATATTGCCCGCCACCCATCGGCAGGAGTTGAGGCCGGTACTGTTTAATTCATGGTATGCGACTACTTACAATATCAAAGAGGAGGAGCAAATTGCAATGGCAAAAATTGCGAAGGATATTGGGGTAGAACTGTTTTGCCTGGACGATGGCTGGTTTAAAGGCCGCATAAAGAGTGACACAGCACTGGGCGACTGGGATATAGACGAAGTAAAATTCCCCAATGGGCTTGGCCCAATCATAGACAGTATTCATGCGATGGGAATGAAATTTGGGTTATGGGTGGAACCCGAAAATGTTGTTGCAAAATCTGAAGTTTATCATAAACATCCCGATTGGGTTTTAGATTTTCCCGGCAGAAGAATTGTCACAGGCCGAAGGTTTATGAACCTGGCGCGCGAAGACGTTTATCAATATCTTTTTAAATCGTTTGATAGGTTGCTAAATGAAAATAAAATTGATTTTATAAAGTGGGATCAAAACACTTACCTATCCGATCCGGGATGGGCAGATGCCCCTGTCGAAATACAGCGTGAAGTAAGGCCGCGTTTTATTGCAAACCTGTATAGATTGGTAGATGAATTAAGAAAGCGGCACCCTCATGTACTATTTGAAAGTTGTGCCAGCGGCGGTGGCCGTGTTGATTTGGGCATGATGTCGAGAATGGATCAGGCATGGACGAGTGATAACACTACGCCAGTTGACCGGCTTTTCATTCAGTATGGATATTTGGGTGCGATGCCGGCAAATACAATGGTGTCGTGGGTTATAGAGGGAATAGCAAACCAACAGCAAATGAATGCAAGCCTTGCATATAAATTTGATGTTGCTATGGGCGGTGTGTTGGGCATAGGGTACGATATCAGAAAATGGAGTGCACAAGAAAAAGAAATTGCCCGCAAAAAAATTGCGTTGTATAAAACCATAAGGCCAATTGTGCAGCAGGGAATTACACATCGTTTGGTATCTCCTTATGAGCATAACAGAACGGCCTTACAATACAATAGCAAAAATGGAAATGAAGCTGTTCTGTTTTGTTATAATCTGGCCGTTTATCTATCAGCGGGCTACGTAAAATCCGCTCCTTTGCGGAGCGCACAGTTAAATGATCGCGCTACTTCATTTCTAAAGTTAAAAGATTTAGCGCCCGATAAAAATTACAGAATACAAAAGGCTGATGACCCTAACGATAAAGGCGTCGTTTATACCGGGGCGTTTTTGACGGAAGTAGGCATCGATTGGCCTTTGAAAAATTCTTTCGAAAGTGCGATTTATACATTAAAGGCAGAATGATTATTTAAGGTTTTTGAAAAAAATTAAGATGGCTGCCCGGCATTAATTGAAACAATAAATCCTGATGCTTCCGCTAAAAAACAATGAAATATTTGGCAATTGGGCAACGGTGTTGTTACCGTTGCAGAAAGATGATAGTATAAATTACAGCATGCTGGCGGCCCAAGTTGACCTTTTAATCGCGTCAGGCGTAAACGGTATTTACTCAAACGGAACTGCGGGGGAGTTTTATAGTCAAACAGCATACGAGTTTGAACGCATTAGCGAAATACTTGCAGAAAAATGTACAAATGCTGAAATGCCTTTTCAAATAGGGTGCAGCCATACAAGCCCTAATATATCACTGGAACGGGTTAAGAGGGTAAAACATTTGAAACCCGGAGCCATTCAATTAATATTGCCCGACTGGTATCGCCCTTCAATAGAAGAGTCAATTTACTTTTTAAAGTTGATTTCTGATATTATAGCCCCTGTTGGAATTGTTTTATACAATCCCGGTCATGCCAAAAGAAAACTATTGCCAGGAGATTATGAAACACTATTAAACGCTGATATTAATTTGGTTGGTTGCAAAACTACAGGCGGGGATGATGAGTGGTATCACCAAATGAACAACATCAAATCAAAATTATCTGTTTTTGTTCCCGGCCATAAGCTGGCAACCGGCATCTGTAAAGGGGCACAAGGCGCCTATTCTAACGTATCATGCCTTAATCCCAAAGCCGCGCAGCATTGGTACGGGTTAATGCTCGAGAATATGGACGCCGCACTACAATTGCAGCAACGCATACAACATTTTATTTTTAATCATATTCTTCCATATATAACAACTCGCCAATACTCCGACCAGGCTGCTGATAAATTTATGGCAGCAGTTGGCGGATGGACAAATATATCTACTCATTTGAAGTGGCCTTATCATTCAATTGCTGAAACAGATGTTTTACCGGTAAGAAAAATTTGTGAGCAAATTTTGCCGGAATTTTTTAATATGCCAGCAGGTTCATGAATAATCGCGATAAGGGTAAAAAAAGTAGACAAAATTGGATTGATGTTTTTAAAACCTTATTGAAATGAAATGTTTTTTGATAAAATCACTTTCATGTTGTTTCATAATTATGGCAGGCTGTGGCACAATTGTAAATAAATCCCGATCAAATAAGCAGCTTGGATTTGTGCCTTTTGATGATAACCATATACAGTACGAAGGCCGAATTGAGCATAAAACCGATGCAGCGTATTTATACTGGCCCGGCAGCACCGTGCGAATAAAATTTAATGGAACTGCAATAAAAGTTCTGTTAAAGGATTTCAATGGACAGAATTATTTTAATGTGATTATAGATGGCGTGGTGGTCAAAAAAATACGAATTGACTCCGTTAAAAAGATGTATTTGTTGGCGGATAGTCTCGAACCGGGTGTTCATACTATTGCACTTTTTAAACGAACGCAAATCAATAAAGATTATAACAGGGGTTACACCAAATTTTTTGGATTTCAAATTGTTGGCGATGGCTTTGTGCTTTCCGCTCCTGCGCGTAAGAAGCGAAAGATGGAGTTTTATGGAAATTCGATAACCTGTGGCCATGCAATTGAAGATACTACCGGAACTGATTCGGGTCAAAGTTTTTTTGAGAATAATTATTTGTCTTATGCAGCCATTACGGCACGAAATTTTAAAGCGCAATATTATTGCATTGCTGAAAGCGGCATCGGGCTGATGGCGGGTTTCCGAAAAGAAATTATGCCTGAAATATACAATCGCACTAACCCTTTCGACTCCTTAAGCAGTTGGAATTTTGACATATATACTCCTGATGTTGTTGTAGTAAATTTATTACAAAACGATGAAGCTGTTTTTAAACAACCACAAAGCGATGCCTTTAAAAGACGGTTTGGAAATAGAATGCCAGCGGAGCAGCAAATTGTTCGTTCTTACCAGGCATTTATACAAAAAATACGCAGCCATTATCCGAAAGCATATATCATTTGCGTTTTGGGAAATATGAACATTACCCAAGCCGGCTCACCCTGGCCGGGTTACGTAAACCGGGCTGTTGCAGATATGAACGATAGAAAAGTACTCACCCATTTTTTCCCCTACAAAGGCGCTCCAAAACATCCATTAATTAAAGATCATGAGTTGATGGCAGCAAGTCTTACTGAATTTATTAGAGCTAACATTAAATGGCAATAATTAAAAGAGTATCTGCAAAACAAAATTTTAAATAAATGTTGTTTTTTTTAGTAGAAGAGTTTTTGTTGCAATCATAATATTGAAGTTGTTTAAACTTTCCTGATACAGGTAGATTTCGCTGGGTGAATTTAACAATAACCACGGAGAACAAAGAAAATATACAGAGATCACAGAGTTTTCTAAATGGTATTAAATGTAAGATGCTTGCATTACTTGAAGAAATAACAAATTAAGTATCCTAAGTTCATGAAAAGCGTTTTAGTTTCGATTTTATCCTACATTTGTGTACTAAGTACACATTATGAATCGAATCCTTTTGCTTGTGGTGTTTTTTACTGCACTGATATCCTGCAGAAAAGAGCCCGTTAAACCCAATAATCAACCTGATCCACCAAAACCTCCTGTAACGGAAGTGAGCCAAACAGGGCTGGTAACCACTAGTATTAATTTCCCTGCAACAGATTCAACATTTACAATCACTTTTGATCCTGCTAAAGGAAATGCAGGACTGGCGGGCTTTTCAGGCGATGTGTATATGCACATGGGTACGATTACAAATTTGAGTAGTTCCGCTGCCGATTGGCGGCACGTTCGCTTTGACTGGACTACGAACAACCCGGTCGCGAAAATGACGCGCCAGTTAAACGGAAAATATACCATTAGCGTCAATCCCCGTTCCTATTTCACCGGTTTGGGCAGCGAAACGGTTCAAAAACTGGCAATGGTTTTCAGGAGCGCGGATGGCACGCTTGTAGGAAGAAATACAGATGGAACCGATATTTATATTCCGATCTACAATAATTCATCGGTAAACGTTCGTTTTCTTGAACCGGAAATACAGCCAACTTTTGATCCTAAACCGGCGATAAATGTAAGTGCTGTGGGCCAGGAACTTACTGTAACGGGTACATCTTCGCAGAAAGCGAATTTGAGCCTGACATTAAATGGAGCTTCATTTGCCACAGCAAGTAGTGTAACGCAGATTAAAGGTAAGGCTGCAATCACGACCTCAGGATTACAAACGGTTAAAATTATTGCGAATGGTTCTACAGAAGCGGCCTTTACATTTCTGATTGGCGGTGCAGCCGTTGTTGAGGCCCTTCCAACGAATGCAAAAATTGGCGTTACATATTTGAATGGCGGATCCTCTGCAATATTTGCATTGTATGCGCCCAACAAACAATATGTAAATGTGATCGGAGATTTTAACAACTGGACGCCAACCTCATTCATGAAAAAAACACCTGATGGAAATATTTGGTGGATTCAGTTGGACAACCTGAATGCCAACACTGAATATTCTTATCAATACCTTATTGACGGTAACCTGAAAGTGGCAGATCCCTACAGCGAAAAGATTTTAGATCCATCAAACGATCAATACATCCCGGCCGCTAACAATGCTAATTTTGGCGTGTATCCCACCGGTAAAACCACCGGTATTGTGAGCACAATGAAGGGCAATCAAACTATTTACAACTGGCAAAACAGTTTTACAAGGCCGGTGAAAACTGATCTTGTAATTTATGAATTACACCTGAGGGATTTTCTTGGTGCAAATAATTACGCTACTTTAAAAGACACTTTAAATTACCTGTCGAGGTTAGGAGTGAATGCTATTGAGTTGATGCCCGTTACCGAATTTGAGGGAAATTCAAGTTGGGGCTACAACCCGTCCTTTTATTTTACGCCCGATAAATATTATGGAAACAAGCAAGCCCTGCAACAATTTATTGACCAGTGCCACGGTAAAGGTATGGCGGTGATCCTTGATATGGTATTGAACCATTCCTTCGGACAAAATCCAATGGTGCAAATGTATTTTGATGGAACCAAACCGGTAAACAGTCCGTGGTTTAACTCAACTCCCACGCACCCCTATAACGTGGGTTACGATTTCAATCATGAAAGTGTGCATACTAAAACGTTTGTAAAAAATGTTTTGAAATTCTGGATGCAGGAATATAAAATAGATGGTTTCAGGTTTGATTTGTCGAAAGGGTTTACGCAAACCAATTATGGCACAGGCGATGCAGCAGTTGGCCCCTGGAGCAACTACGATGCAGGCCGGGTGGCTATTTGGAAGGATTATAATAATTACATCAAATTGATTGACCCCAATAATTTTTACGTGATTCTCGAACATTTTGCAGCAGACCAGGAAGAGAAAGAATTGTCAGTTGACGGCATGATGCTATGGAACAACCTCAATTATAATTTTAACGAAGCATCGATGGGCTGGCTGAACAATTCAAATTTTCAGCGGGGGATTTTTTCAACGCATTCATTTACACAACCAGATAACCTGGTTACATACATGGAGAGCCATGATGAGGAAAGGATGATGTTTAAAAATCTGGCCTACGGAAATTCATCGGGCAGTTATAACGTGAAAGACTTGAATACCGCTTTAAAACGCCAGGAAATGTGCGCGGCATTTTTATTTGCAATGCCCGGTCCAAAAATGATCTGGCAATTTGGAGAATTGGGTTATGATGTTTCTATCGATCAAAACGGCAGAACAGGCGAGAAGCCATTGCATTGGGAATACAATACGCAGCCAAACCGGATTGCATTGAGAAACGCTTTTGCCAGATTTATTAATCTGAAAAAGAAAAATACGATCTTCAGAACTACAAATATTACGTACAATTTTGCGACTGCGGTAAAGTATATCAAATTAGTTGAAGGCGCCAAAACAGTTGTGGTCATTGGAAATTTTGATGTTACGAACCAGCCTGCCAGCATTGATTTTGGGGCAGCCGGCGTTTGGTACGATGCGGCAAACGCCAATCATGTAATGACTTTGGGAAGTAATTCATACAATGCAAATTTGGCACCCGGGGAGTATCACATTTTCTCCAACACTGTTTTAAGCGAATAATTTCACCAATAAAATTTCAAAAACATTACAAGGTTTTCTTGTCGCTCCGGAACACCATTGCTGATTATTCTGCAATATATGTAATTGTCTTACCCTGACGCCTGCTATGTTTGGCATCTGAACGCTCACAAGTGTCACTTCGCGAACCGCTCATAATTGTGAGATTGGATAAACTAAAAGATAGTACAGGAATTATGTAAGAAAAGCTACAAACTATATATTTTGGTTAATAATTTTGATGTATTAACGTTCGCTTGATAAAGAATATTGTTAAGAAAAATATCTGGATGGCAGGGCTCGCTAAAAGTGTTATAGAATTACGCTGAAATTGACATTACTCGTGATATGAATTTAACCCATTTGACTTTGATCGTATTTATTACGGTTGGTGCCGCATTTAAATCTTATGCTCAAAAAGCGAAAAAAATTAGTGACTTCATAATATATAGCGACAGTCAGTTTTTTTCATCGAAGTTGTTTAAACTAATTTAAAAGTAAGAAGAGTTCCAAAGATTAAGGATTTTTGTTTTGGAAATAAAAACGAATAATCTTGGGACTCATAGACGAAGTTACGGTAGAAAGCCTGATTTTACCACATTTAAGCATAGGTAAACGCGGATTTAAGGCAAAATTGGATTTAGTAAAAATAGTGCTACTGATATTGAAACGCATGAAGACAGGCTGTCAGTGGCGTGAGCTTAGTATAGGAGAATATTTTAGTAATGATGCACCTTGTTGGCAAACGGTGTATTATTATTTTCATAAGTGGAGTAGGGATGGTTCTTTTAAGAAAGCCTGGATTGCTATATTGGCAATGTATAAGATGTATTTGGATCTTTCAAGCGCTCAATTTGATGGTAGCCATACGCCTTCCAAAGGAGGTGGCGAAGCAGTTGGATATCAGGGTCGCAAATCAGCGAACACCAGCAATAGCTTGTATTTGAGCGATAATAATGGTCAAATGCTGGCGGTAGGAACACCTCAATGCGGACAACATAATGACTTGTACAATATTGAAACAATTTTTGAAGAAATGTTCGAGGTATTAGAGCAAGCCGGTATTAATTGTAAAGGTCTTTTCCTGAATGCTGATCCGGGATTTGATAGTGAACAAATGAAGTCATTGTGCGAACGAAAGGAGATAGAACTTAATGAAGTTGTTTAAACTAATTTAAAAGTAAGAAGAGTTCCAAAGATTAAGGATTT
>ERZ778022.4634-NODE-4634-length-11743-cov-5.401095_pt1 | contig 11743 bp, 7 predicted proteins | sample MGYA00375752_ERZ778022 | MGnify/ENA primary metagenome ERZ778022 (study PRJEB29350, sample SAMN05389826) | bioreactor metagenome | isolation source: Thiocyanate bioreactor | place: South Africa: University of Cape Town | collected 2014-04-04 ...
GCCGCCCCCTCCCAACCTCTTACCCCCCCACCCCCCACCACCTACCAACGAATCCCATGCTGCCACCCCTACCCATCGCCACCGGTACCATGGCCGCCGTCAACGGTACTGCCGCCAGCGAGCTGTGCCCGGGGTGCGTGGACCCCACCATGACGGGCACGTACCCCGAGTGGCGGCAGACGATGGCGATGGTGCTGCTGGCGGTGCATGCGGCCGTTGTAGTCACGTCGCTGACGCTGTGGGCCGTGACGGCGCGGTCGCGCGTCGTGGCGCGCGACACCGCCTTCCTGCCCATGCTCATGCTGGGAACCGTGTGCACTACCAACTACGCGACGCGGGAGGTGATTGGCGAGGCGGCGGAGCCGTGCGCGCTCATCGTGGTCAACACCTACCTCATGGCCATCTTCCTGGGCGTGCCCATCGTGGTGCGCGTGGGGCGCCTGACGGCGCAGCACCTGCTGCAGGGCACCGTGTGCGGCCACCTGCTCAACACCTCTGTCACGCTGTCCCTCGACGACCCGCTGATGCACACCACCGCCACCGGCGACGACGCCTCGCCCACCGCCGCCGCCACCACGGCTGCCTCTGCCACCGCGGTGAGCCTGCTGGATGGCGGCAGCGGCGGCGGCACGCCGACAGCCCGCCGCAGGAGCGACAGCGTCGGCAGCTCGGGCGAGGGCGGCGGCGGCAGTGGGATCATGAGTGAGGGCCGCCGGCGTGGCGGCAGCGTTGGCGCCTCCTCGGACACCGTCGCTACTACCTCCGAGGGTGACGCCTCGTCAGGCGCGCCACCACCGCCGCCGCCGCCACTGTCTGGCGCGTCCACCGTGGAGGTGGGCATGGACACCACCATGCCCACCGTCACGACCTGCAGTGTGAGGCAAGACAGCAGCAGCAGCGGCACCAGCAGCGGACCGTCCATGCGCGCGCTGTTTGTGGCGCCGCCGTCACAGTCAGCGGTTGCGCGTGCGCGGCGTGCGTGCGGCGCGTGCGGTGCGTGGTACACGCAGCGTGTGTCCGCGGCGCTGGACAAGCTACTGGTGCAGCGGCTGCGACTGCAGACGACGGCAGGCTCTGCGCTAGCGCTGGCAGTGTTGGAGGTGCCGTGGGTGGCGGTGGGCGCCTGGCGCATCGCCACCTTTACCCCCATGTGGGAGGGCGGGCACGGCTGCCGGCCGTCCTTTTCCGAGGACGCCACCGCAGTGACGCTGTACGTCGCGCTGCTGATCGTCAGCGTGGCGTGCCTCCCCGTCTTCCTGGCGCGCCGCGACGCGTACGGCCACCGCGAGGAGTACCTAATCTTCTTTATCGGGTTTGCGGTCTCCACGCCCTCCATCTTCCTGTCACGCCTAGGCGCGCACGTGGCGCCCCTGTACCTTGCCATTGTGCCCTCGCAGCGCCTGCAGATGCTGCTGTCGTGGGTGCACTGCTTTGCGGCGCACATCCTGCCAGGAATCCGCGCGCTGCGTGCGGAGCGCCGGCGTGCCATTGCCATCCTGCCCTCGTCAACCCCCGACGCCACCCTCACCTCCGCCGTCCCCACCCTGCTTGTGTCGCCGCTGCCCGCCAGCCCGAATTCCCCGCCGCCCGCCGTCGCCTCACCGCCGCCGCTCACCCTGACCATCCGCGCCGATCGCCAGCAGACGGACGAGGCAGACGACTCGTTACGCATTCGCACCACCACACTTCCGTCGCCGTCGCCGCCGCCGCCGCCGCCACCTCCACCGCCTGTATCACAGGCAGCGCCACCTGCCGACGCCGTCACCGTTGTGCCGCCGCCACAGCCGTTTGTGGCGGCGGCGGCGGCGCGCAGCATGCTGGATGAGGACCAGCAGCTGCGGCTGCAGTTTGCCGTCATGTGCGCCGCCGTGTCCAGCACCGCTGGGCCGCTCATGGACCTACCCACTGACACCCTGCGCGCCATCTGCCTGGACGTGCTGCGCCGCCGCCCCGCCGCCATGTCCCCGCAGGAGGGCCGGTTTGTGGCGGCACTGCTAGTGGCGCTGCCGGCGCGGCGCGACCGCTGGCTGCGGCCTACCATGGAGGCAGAGCTGTGCGCCGAGCAGCTCCTGTTCCTGGTTGACTGCTACTCCTACATGCGCACGGCAGCGCGCCTGGTGGTGGTGGTAGCACGCCTGACGGCAGCGGCAGCCATTGCGCCGCCGCCGATGTCGGAGGATGGCGACCTGCCAGGCAGCGCCGGCGGCTCCCCCGTCGTCGCTTCCTCAATTGCCGCCGACGCCGCGCGCCTGGCACCAATTTCAGAAGCGGAGGAGGGTGCGGATGATGCGATCTCACCGGTACCGCGCCGGCGAGCGACCAGTACCACTCGCCGGCGGTCGCTGCCAGTGGTGGCAGTTGACAACCCTGTTGTGGCTGCCGCCCGCGTGGCGTTTGGCAGCCTGCTGGCCCGCGTGTCAGCGCAGGCGCGCCACCTGGAGTTCCGGTACCTGCAACCCTTCTCCCCCATGCAGCTGCGGCTGTCAGATACCACGCGCGCCTTCATCCGCGACGCCTCCGCCGCGCTCAAGGCGGGCGTCGCGCTGCTGGGTGCGGCAGACCGGCTGGGCTTCCGCGGCTGGAAGGGCACGGACGCCGACGCGCTGGTTGCCATCCGCGACACCTTCAACCCGGCGGCACAGGAGGTGCTGGCGAGCGTGGCAGCCGGCCCCGTGTTCCGCCTGCTGCAGTCGGACGCCGCGCCCGCCATGTTGCGTGACCTGGTGGTCAGCCTGCGCAGCGGCCCGCACCTGCTGCACCCCGCAGCCGCCGCGCCGCCGTCGTCATCGTCGTCGCGGGGGGATGGTGGTGGGCGGCGCGGCAGTAGTGGCAAGCGGGACCACGGCGCCGCCAGCGACAGCAATTCCAGTAGTAGCAGCAGTGGTGGTGGCGGCGGTGGTGGTGGCGGTGGCGGCGTTGTCGGTACTGGTACACGTGATGTCACCGGTCGTGCCTACCGTGTTGCTGCTGTGTCTGCTACTGCTGCTGCTCCATAATGTATCGTACCCTTATTATTGTCACCTGCCTGGATATTATCATATACTTTGCCTGCTGCGCTGCCGACAACATATCGATATTCATGCCGCCATTTCATTGGCGCACGTGTGCGACCCAGCCGCCGCGCGCCGCTGTCGAGTCGTTGTTGACTTGCGTTTTGTTGCCGGCCACGCCATTGCTGCGCTGAGAGCCACCACGTACCGCTTCTGAATCACCGCCCGTGTCCCAAACCCGTGTACCCTTTGGGGGGCGCGTCCTTCTCTTGCTATAATATGATTGTTTTTGTGGGAGTTGTGTTTTGATGCCGTGCGTGCCACGGCGTGGCTCTGTGGCTGCGCCACGCCACCACCCAGCTGCCCCCACCGCCTGTTCATCGGCAGTTGCGGGCAGCTGCAGTGTGTCACCTTGCCCTGCTGCCTCCTGTGCACCATTGAATCGCTTTGGAGCCACTGCCCCTCCCGTCCCAATGCAGCAGCAGCGCTGCATGTTGCCAGTAGTACGCGGCCACAGTTCCGTTACTCGGTGAGGGGGTGAAGAGAGGGCGTATTCCCAAAATCCGATATTGCAAACGGCACGTGCGCATGACGCACAATTCACACAGTAGGCGCCCCTGTGTGTATAATTGTAACTGGTGTGTTTATTTTTGCCGACTAATGTGTTTGTGACTGCTCCCCTATTGGAATACTATCCCTCCTCCTCCTCCTCCTCACTACCTCTCTCCCTCTCTTCCACTCCATTGAGGATGGCCACGCCGCTGGCGGCCGCGGCGGGCGCCATGGTGACGCGGCCCGTGGTGCCGGCGGGGGATGACCCCTCCTCTCTGCTGATGGACCGCATCGGGGCGCTGCGGTCAACGGTGGCACACCGCATGGCGGCGGCGGCGCTGGATGTCGACTCGCGGTCGGGCGTGTCGTACCGGGACGCGGTGGCAGCGCGCGCTGGCGACGGCACCAGCCGCGGTCTTATGCTGTATGGCCGCCGCACGCGCGCCGCGGGGGCGGGGCGGGGCGGTGGGCAGCGGAAGGGGCGGCGCGGTGGCGGCCGGGCAGGTGGTGGCGGCGGTGGCGGTGGCGCGGCGGCAGCAGCCGGTGCCACTGGCGGACTGACGCGGCGCAGCGATGGCGAAGAGGATGATGGAGACAGCTCCAGCGGACTGGGCTCCACCGATGACGATGGCGAGAGCCGCAGTGTGGAGACGGGGCGCGGTGGTGGCGGCGGCGGCGCAGGCGCGTCGCCTGGCACTGGGATGGCAACGCTTCCTCTCGCCGGTGTTACTGGTATTGGCGGTGGAGGGCCCGGCGGCGGCGGCGGTGGCGGTGGCGGCGGGTCTGGCGCACAGTCACGTGCGACAACCGCTGCGTCAGGCGTGCCGGGCAGCCGGGCGTCGCGTGCGCAGGCGGCGGCGGCGATGGGCGTGACGAGCGGGAGTGCGGCGCCGAGCGCCGACTCGGCGTACACGCTGCGGCGCGCGCGGGAGGCGCGCATTATTGAGGGCCGGCTGAAGGCGGTGGCGGCGGACAACATGAGCCGGTTTGTGGATTCATTTGCGTACGACCCGTCGGTGGCGGCGCAGCCGCTGAGCCCGCCCGTGGAGCAGGCGATGCGCTTCACCGCCGCGCGCATCGTGCCGCGCTACCACCCACGTAAGTTTGCGCGGCAGTACCTCACGTCCACCTGCCAGGACCTGGTGACGGACGCCTTCTGGCTGGCGCACTGCATGGTGTTCAAGCCCGAGGCGCTGTTTGCGCGCGAGGTGCTGCTGCAGTCCATCGCCATGACCAACGTCAAACTCCTGTCGCCGCGCGTAGGGTCTGACGCCAGTGGCGGTGGAGGTAGTGGCGGCCCCACGCGTAACGAGCGTGACGCCGCGGGGTATGCCGCCATCGCAGCCAACCTGCGGTCGGGCGGCAGCGGGGTGGGCAACAAGTACAACTTTCTGGAGACGCTGCCGTACGCGGTGGCGGACACCGTGTGCCAGCTGTTCTACTTCTATGTCGCGGGCTCGCGGTCGGTGTACACCGCGCGCTTCCAGCTGCAGGTGTTCCTGCTGATTGGACGCGTGCTGACGGGCGTGGAGCTGGCACCCATTACGGCGATGCAGCAGCACGCGCGTTTGTCCCCCGCTGAGGTGCCGGCGTCCCGTGAGGAGAGCCGCGGCATTGCTGCCCTGCTGGCGTCACCCGAGGCGGTGCTGGCCATCGAGCGGCGAGCCGCCAAGACGACCGCCGCGCGCGTGGCGGCAGTGGCGGCGCGTGGTGGCGACGGCGGTGGTGGCGGCGGCGCTGCTGCGGCTGCTGCCGCCGCTGCTGCCGCTGCAGCTGCTGCTGCAGCAGCTGCCGCTGCCACCACAGGGGTTGACGGCGGTGCGGGTGACAGCGACGCGGCACGCGCGGCGGCGGCAGCAGCGGCAGCCAGTGCGGCAGATGACAAGGAGTTGACAGCGGTGGCCAAGGCGCTGGGCTACCGCTCCTACTACGAGCTGTTCCGCACCACCACGGATGCCGACCGTGACATCCTGGGCGTGCATGACGCGTACCAGAGCGAGGCGCTGCGGTCGTTGGACCGCCGCGCCGTGCTGCCCACCTCTGCGTTCCAAGCGGCGGTGGCGGTGAAGGAGGCGCGGCAGGCGGCGCTGGCGGCTCGCCGCACACACGCGACAACGCTGCCGCCGCTTGACGGCGGAGGCGGCGACAGTGACACTGACGCAAGCAGCGTGGCTAGCATGGCGCGCACCGTGCGCTCCGTCACCGGCATGGGCGCTGTCACAGCGCGCGCGTCGCCCATCGTAACCACGCGCTCCTCCGCTTCTAACGTGTGGCGCACTCCATCGCCACCACGCGCAAGCGGCGGTGGCGGTGGGGGTGGCGGCGGCAGCGGCTTTATGCATGGGGACGCCAGCGGGCTGGATCTCATGTCAGCGGCGCTGCTGGCAGCGCGGGGGCGGGTAGTGTCGCGTGCCACCAGCGAGGCGGCAGCGGCGGCGGCATCAAGCGGCAGCTCGGCGCGCACCCTGCCGGCGCTGCGGCTGGCAGCTAGTGCCAGTGCGCCGTCGCTTGGCCGCAGCGGCACCGCCACGTCGCTGGTGGCAGGCGGCCGGCGTGCGCTGGATGCGCTGGCCGCCATCATGGAAGACGGCAGCAGCGTGGGCGGCGGCGGGACGGCGCGGGTGGGCTACGGCGGGGGCGGCACCGTTGCCGGCGGCAGCAGCAGCAGCTCAGCTGTGGGCGACCCACACGGCGACGACGCCGGTGGCGGCGGCGGCGGCGGGGCGCTGGATGAGAGCGGCCGCATGCTGGAGGGCATTGACCCCTCAGAGCTGCCGCCATCCAAGCGCCAGGCTGCGCCTGACGACGTTGCCACGCGTTTGGTACGTTCTCTTGTTCTTTGTTGTTGTTTGTGGGCGCCACTTTCACACCGCACCCCCAAATTCACCCACCCACGCACTCACCCAACCCCGGTAATTGCAGCTGGTGAACCGGTCACGGCGGCGGCCGCTGGCGGTGCCGTTTGTTTATACCGACACGTCCACGCTTCTGGCGCGCGCGGCGCCGGACGCCAAGGCGCTGACGGTGGGTGGGCACCTGGCGGTGAACCGCACCATCCCGGTGCCGTGGGCCAAGAGCGGCGGCGTGGACACCTTCCACTCCAACGCGCACGACCTCGGCACGCGCAACGCGGTGCGGGAGGCGCAGGCGCGCGTGCGCGACGCGGTGGTGACGCTGCACAACGACACCGTGAAGGCGGCCATCGCGACGGTGCGCGCCATGGCGGTGAAGCGCGACGAGGTGCTGTCAGCAGGCGCGGTGAAGGTGGCACGCACAGCGCTGGAGGTGCGGCAGGAGCGGCTGCGGCGCATTGCTGCCAAGGCGGCGGACGCGACGGCGCGGCGGGAGCGGCGGCAGAAGAATGCAGCGGCGTTCATGGACGGCGACGAGGGCGAGGAGCGCGGCGGCGGCGGCGGCGGCGGGGGTGCCGCTGGCGGCGCTGGCGCCCTGTCACCCGACGGCGACAGCCGTGCCACCAAGGCAGACCCGCTGGTGTTGCATGCCGGCCGCCTGCCAAAGCTCTCCAAGCTGCTGTCCCCCCCTTGGGGGGGGGGGGGGGGGGGGTGCGTCACGGCAACCCCGCATCCGCGGCGGCGCGCCGGCGAGTCCAGCTGGCGGCAGCCTGCAGGAAGACGTCGGCGTGCGCGCGCGCACTGGCGCTGATGGGTCGTGCATAGCCGCCGCCCATGGTCACCACTAGCGGCACGCCGCGCGCCTCTGCCCAGGCGTACACGGCGGCGTTGCGCGCCCGCAGGCCGGTGCGCGTTAGAGCGAGGCGGCCGAGGCGGTCCTCCGCCAGCGGGTCCACGCCCGCTTGAAAGAATGCCAGTACATCGGTGTGCGGGCCCGGCAGGCGGGCGTCGACGTCCGCCAGCGCGGCAGTCAGGGCAGCCAGGTAGGCGTCGTCACCGGTGCCGTCTGGCAGGTCGACATCCAGGGTGGAGGGAGCGCGTGTGGCCCACGGGTAGTTGCGGGCGCCGTGGATCGACAGCGTGATGGCGTGCGGCGCGTCCGCTGCTAGTATGGCTGCCGTACCGTTGCCCTGGTGCACATCCAGGTCTAGTACCACGACGCGCCGCACGCCCGTCTCAGCACCCGCCGCCAGCGCGGCGCGCGCGGCGATGGCAATGTCATTCACGACGCAGAAGCCCTCGCCGTGGTCTGCCCACGCGTGGTGCGTGCCGCCTGCCGCCACGCACGCAATACCGCGTCCCACGCCTCCACCACCGCGCGGTCGCCATGCCGCCAGCGCGTCTGCCGTGGCGGCCAACGTGCCGCCCGTGATGGCCAGCGTGCGCGTCACAAAGGCGGGCGACCACGGGAACCCAATGTCGCGCATCGCGGCCTCCGGCAGGCTGCCGTCCAAGAACGCATCCACATAGCCGGCGTCATGCGCCAGGCACAGGGCGTCACGACTCGCACGCGGCGGCTCCCGCAGCACCAATGCCCGCCCCGTCGCCCCTGGTGGCAGACTCGCCACCACGCTCCGCAGCGTCGCTGCCGTGGCGGCGTACCGCTCCATGGGGAAGCGGTGCCCCTCTGGCAGCGCCACCGTGAAGGCGTCGCTGTAGTACACCGACAGCCCGGCTGTTAGGTCGTCCGCAGGTGGCGGCAGGTGCCCCCTGCCAGTGTCGCTGCTGCTGCTGCTATTGCTAATGCTTCTTGTGGTGACGTGGTACCAGTTGGGGCAGGGACCAGCGGGGTGTGGCCGCGCGAGCAAGCGGCAGGTGACCCTCCGCGTCGCTGCGACTGCCGCCGCTGCCAGGGCCATCGTGCCAGTACTGTAAAGACGCAAGTGACAGACAACCCGGAGCCAAACAGCTTTGAGGATGCTACAACCGTGGCGGCACGTGGTTGCGCCCCAACATTTGCGGTGTCGTGCGTGAGGCGCGCTGAGCGGGTCACTGCAAGTGACATGCTGCAGTCGAGTTGTTCAGTCCGAGTTCACGTTATGAAAGTTGCAAGATATCGCTCACCCACATAATCCAGCAATAGAAATCAAACACCCAACATACGCGCTTGGGTATCCCATACAAATACATTCCTCGTACGCCACTGCCATCGAATTTCCGTACCCTTCTCCCCCACCACGTGGCTACACGATCGCCTCACGACTTGAACCCGCCACGTTTGAGTTGGGAGCAAGAGTAGGCGGCATGAGAAAGGCAGTAGGCGGCAAGAGAGAGGCAGTACCCTGCCACCCTGGCCGCCTCCAATCGACGACTTTGACGCAACCGACATGATCACCCCAGCCCTCCGCGTCAATTCCAACGCCCCCACCCCGTACCTCCGACCCATCCCCGCTGTACCATGGGGTCGATATGGAGTGCGGTGCTAGCCGCGTGGCGCGCGGCGCTGTCGGAACCCTCCCTCCCATCCTCCCTCCTGCTGTCCACCGCGCTGGTGGCCATCGTGGCGGTGGCGCTGGTGGCGGCGGTGTTCGGGTCGGCGGGTGGCGGCGGCGGCGCACGGCCGGCCACCTGCGCCGGGCGGCTGTTTGACACCTATGTGCGGTGCGGACGCATGCGCAACCTGCTGTGCTCGCCCTGTGACCGCGCCGGGAAGCGGTACCCGCTGGCCAACACGTGCCAGGTGCCGCACTTCCGCTCGCTGTCCGACATCTACACCTTCGTGTTTGGGTACAAGACGGGCGGCCTGTTTGTGGAGGTGGGCGCCTTTGACGGCGAGTCGTTCTCTAACACCTCCGGCCTCGCTGACCTCGGCTGGCGCGGGCACTACCTGGAGCCCATCCCAGCGTACGCGGACGCCTGCCGCGCGCGCCACGCTGCCAACCCCAAGGTCACCGTCCACACCGTGTGCGCCGGCGAGAAGGACGGCGAGGCGGTGGAGCTGTCTGCCGCCGGCCCCTTCAGCTCCGCGGGTGCGTGCCATTGCGTGTGTTGTTGTGTTGGTGTCGTGACGTGAGCAATAACCTGCTCCGCACCACCACCTACCCACCACCGCCTACCATCACCCCCCAACCCACCCACCCACCCACCACGCAGTGGATGACGAGATTGAGTCGGTGGCGAATAGCAAGCTGTCCACGGTGCTGTCGGCGCTGGGGTGGAACCCGGGCAGCACGGGCGGCGCGGCGCCCGCCAAGATCAAGACCACGACGGTGGCGCTGAACACGTTTTTCAAGGGGCAGGGCATCGCGGCGGGCGAGGTGGACGTCATGGTGGTGGACGTGGAGGGGTTCGAGTGGCCCATCTTCAAGGGCTTTGACATTGCGCGCTGGAAGCCCAAGCTCGTCATCGTGGAGATCCAGGAGAAGCAGGCGCGCTACCGCTCCAACGAGCGCGCGCAGGCGGACGCCATCCACATCGAGCGCTACTTTGCCTCCGCCGGCTACTCCATCCTGTACCGCGACGTCATCAACACCATCTTTGTGCACAAGGAGGTGGACTGCCTGGGCGGCGACTAAGTGCGGCGGCGTTGCGTTGTAGCGGGCGTGTCTTTTACAGTAGCTGCGGGGCGTCCGTTGGCGCCGCGCGCGTGCTGGCCAGCACGCGCACTTACCACGCATCCCCACCCCACCCTCTTGATTCACTACTAGCTACCAGGCTGCTCCTTCAATTGTACATTCTAAAGAGCGCGCGCACGGACTAGTATTACGATGACGCGCCGCCGCCGCCGCCCCCACCGACGACGGCTGCAGGACCCGCCGCCGCGTTCACGTGCACGATGAGGGTGGCGGCGCGCGGCGGCGAGGTGGGCCAGGCGCGCGCGGTGGCGGCAGTGGCACCGTCGGGCAGGAAGGTGGCGTCGTAGGCTGCCAGCACGTCGTCCGCCGTCAGCGCCGCCAGCGCGGCGGCCTCGCCAGTGAACCGGTCCCAGTCGTTCCGCCGTAGCAGCAGCTCGCTCCACTGCAGCGACGCCTCTTCGCCCAGGCTGTTGTGCGGCGCCAGCTTGGCGCGGATGAGCATGCGGATGTTGCGCGCCAGGGCGCACGGCAGGGTCAGCAGCGGCACACCCGGCGACGGGCGCTCGGCGTCGCGTGGCGTGGCGGCAGCAAGCAGGCGGTCGCGGTGCGCCGCCAGGAACGCGTCAATGCGTGACGACACCTCCGCGGCGGGGTACTTGGACGTCCCCACGCCGATGCAGAACCCCCCCTGCCCGCTCTCCCACGTGCGACGCACCCACACGCCGTACCCCAGCTGCGCCTTGGTGCGCAGCGTGTCGTACACCGGCTCCTGCAGCACGTCGGCAAACAAGAGGGAAAGGACGCGGCACCGCAGGTCGGCAGCGGCAACCTCCGCCGCCGGCAGGCTGCCAGTGCGCGCCACCACGTCGGGGTGCGGCGGGCCGTACGTGCCCGCCAGCAGCGGCGCCGCCTCCCACCCCAGCAAGTAAAAGTGCTCCACCACGGTGTTGGGGTCGCTGGCGGTGAGCCCCCGCGCCTCACTCGCCACCACCACCGCGGCGGCATCGTCGCGCACCAGCCGCGTGTCGGCGCCGGCGTACGGGCGCGCGGTACGCAGCAGGCCGGCAGGCGCCCACAGCGGTGTGGGCACCCACGTCGGTGGCGACAGCGACATGTCAGCGGAGGGCGCCACGCCGGCGTGCGCGCCGCCTGACAGCGTCGCCAGCGCAGCCGCCACCGCGGTCGCATGTGTCACCGCCACCTCGGCGGCACACCCTGCCACCAGCGTCTGCGCGGTCAGCGGGCCGCGCCACAGCGGCGGCGCACTACCGGCGGCGGTGGCAGCACCAGCGTCTGAGGGGTCAGACACCAACGCCGTCAACCGCGCAGCAACGGCCTCCCACGCTGCATCGGACGCGTGCGGGTTGGATGCGGCGCCGCCGGTCCACGCATCCAGCGCCGCCAGCCGCCAGCGCTGCCACAGGCCCTCCAAGCCGCAGGACGTCGCGTTGTTGAGCATGACGCGCAGCTGGTCCGACGGCACCACCTCGTCGTTGGCATACTCGGCGCGCAGCGCGGCGGCCTGCTGGCGCAGGTGCACCAGCCGGTGCGGGTCGCGCCCAAACCACGCCGCCTCCCGCACGCCCGCCAGCGCGCGCAGCACGCTGCCCAGCGCCGCCTGCGCGGGGCCCGGGTAGCCGTCGGCAGTCAGCGTCAGCCCCGACATCGACGGGTCCACGCTCCCCTCAATGTCGGCGCACTTGGCAAGGTACAGCGTCTCGTTCAGCTCCACCGCCAGCAGCCGCAGCAGCAGGTCACGCGCCACGCATAACAG
>ERZ778022.4635-NODE-4635-length-11740-cov-3.588276_pt1 | contig 11740 bp, 11 predicted proteins | sample MGYA00375752_ERZ778022 | MGnify/ENA primary metagenome ERZ778022 (study PRJEB29350, sample SAMN05389826) | bioreactor metagenome | isolation source: Thiocyanate bioreactor | place: South Africa: University of Cape Town | collected 2014-04-04 ...
GCTCACCGGAGGCGCCGCGCCGGAGCGCCCGCGCGCGCCGTTCGATGGGGCGTGGATGTCCTGCGAAACCTATCGCGGCGCGCAAATCTGTTCATACAAGCTGATGCGGCAAAGTGGCGCGCGCGTGTGCGGCGTTCAGCAATATTTCGCCACCAATGCCTATTATGTGCAGCGTTTTATCGCGAAGGCCGACGGTAACAGCGCGCATGTCGAACGCATTTGCGGCGATCCCGGCTCCGAAACGTCCAGCTATTGCCCCGGACGGGCCCCCTCGGGAGCCGCCAAGGTCGGATGGGAACCAACCGATCGGGTACTCCATGCCTGCGGTAAACGATTGTACGCAACCGCTCCCGGCCAGAGCTTCAGCTGCGCGAGCGCGCGCCCCGATACGGGCGTGCCGAAGGTTCGCTCGCTCGCCGGAAACGGCCCCGCGCCGGAGGATGCCCTATGGCTGGCCTCGTGCATCGAGGGCAACGACGACTAGCGGACGCCCGGCGCTAGGCTCGGTCCCTCTCGCGGCTCAGTGTCGATACAACGCCCCAGGCGATCAGCGCTTGCCCCGCGAAATAGAGCGGCCAGACGAGCCACAGGGTGACGTCTTTCGAAAGCGCGCCGCCTTCGCCGGCAAAGATGAACAGGTCGCTCGCTAGGAACAGCATCGCGCCGATCCCGGTGCGATAGCGCGGAAAACGGCTCGTCCACCAGGATGATGCCATCGCGGCGACGAGCGCGGTATAGCCGACCGCCGCCGCGCCGCCGGGCGCACCGCGCGTCAGCCCCCACGCGATGACGAGCGCCGCCGGAACGGTCAGCCAGCCGAGCCAGCGCTGCGGGGCCGACAGTGCCGGGCGCCGGTTACGCCAGTAAAGGATGATCGCGTTGACATGCCCAGCCGCAAAAGCCAGCGCGCCGACGATCAGCCCCCTGGCGTCGAGCAGATAGTCGCCGAGCGCCCCGAAACCGAGCGCAAGCGCGATCAGGCGGCCGTCGGCGCCGCGGGCATTCGCTGCGGCCCACAAAGCAAGCAGCGCAACCCCGCTCGTCTTCCACGCCCAGATCGCGGGGCCGTGCCAATGCTGATGGACCGCGACGAAAAAGCTGACACCGCCGACCAGCGCGAGCCACCAGAGCCACCGCGCGCGATCCCGATTGTCGTTGCCGTTCATCCACCGCCCCTTTGCATCTTGCCCGCAACCAGCCTACTGCGCGGCGGATCAGGTGCAAGTCAACGGATAGACTATAGTGGCTCACGACATTCATATCATCGGCGGCGGCCTCGCCGGTTCAGAGGCGGCGTGGCAGCTTGCCGAGGCGGGTTACCGCGTGCGCCTGTCGGAAATGCGCGGGGGCGGCGACATGACCCCGGCGCATCAGGGCGACACGCTCGCCGAAATGGTGTGTTCGAACAGCTTTCGCAGCGATGACGGCGACAGCAACGCCGTCGGTCTGCTCCACCGCGAGATGCGCAGCCTCGGCTCGATCATCATGCGCGAAGCCGATGCCACAAAAGTTCCCGCCGGGTCGGCGCTCGCGGTCGACCGCGATCTCTTTTCGGGCGGCGTCACCAAAGCGCTTGCCGAGCATCCCAATGTCACGATCGTGCGCGAACGCGTCGACACGCTGCCGACCGAGGGCATGACGATCATCGCGACGGGACCGCTCACCGCCGCCAGCCTCGCGGAGAGCATCGGCGTCGCAACGGGCAAGGACGCGCTTGCCTTTTTCGACGCGATCGCGCCCATCGTTTACCGCGACAGTATCGACATGGACATCGCCTGGATGGCGAGCCGCTGGGACAAGGTCGGGCCGATCGGCGACGGCAAGGACTATATCAACTGCCCGATGGACAAGGATCAATATTGCGCCTTCGTCCAGGGGCTGATCGACGGCGACAAGACCGAATTCAAGGACTGGGAAAAGGACACGCCCTATTTCGAGGGCTGTATGCCGATCGAGGTGATGGCCGAACGCGGCGTCGAAACGCTGCGCTTCGGGCCGATGAAGGGCGTCGGGCTCGACAATCCGCGCACCGGGCGCTGGCCCTATGCCGTCGTCCAGCTCCGCCAGGACAATGCGCTCGGCACCTTGTGGAACATGGTCGGCTTCCAGACCAAGCTGAAGCATGGCGAACAGACCCGCATCTTCCGCATGATTCCGGGGCTGGAAGATGCGCAATTCGCCCGCCTCGGCGGCCTGCACCGCAACACCTTCATCAATTCCCCGCGCCTGCTGGACGCGCAACTGCGCCTGAAGGCGGCGCCGCATCTGCGCTTCGCGGGCCAGATCACCGGCGTCGAAGGCTATGTCGAAAGTGCTGCCATCGGGCTTCTTTGCGGCCGCTTCGCCGCGGGCGAAATCATCGGCGCGGCCATCGCCCCGCCGCCGCCGACCACCGCGTTCGGTGCCCTGCTCGATCACATCACCGGCGGCGCCGACCAGAAAACCTTTCAGCCGATGAACGTCAATTTCGGCCTTTTCCCCGACCTGCCGCCGGGCACGCGCATCCGCGGCAAGGACCGCAAACAGGCGCTCGCCCGCCGCGCCATGGCCGATCTCGAAACCTGGCTTAACGGCACCCGCGCCGCGGCCGAGTAAAATTCAGACCCGCCCGCTGAGCGCCGCGGTCAGATAGCGCCATTGCCGGCGGTAGAGCGGCAATTCCACCGCCATGCGGAAAGGATTGAAATCCGGCGCAGCCATCTGTTTCAGGTAAAGCGGCACCAGCCCCAGCGGCAGAAACACCGGCAACGCTTTCGCCCCCGGCCGCCCAAGCGCCCGCGCCGCATCGAGATGGGCGCGTGCCCGTGCCGCAATCGCGGCAACCGCCGCGCGCAAGCCCTCACTGTCACGCCCGGAAAATATATCTTCCGGCGATATGGCGTGCGCCGCCAGCACATCCAGCGGCAGATAAAGCTTGCGCCGCGCCGCGTGATGCGGCAATGCGCGCAGCAAGCCGCACAGGGCATAGGCGATGCCCGCTTCCCGTGCCGCCTCATCCAGTGCGGCTTCATCCTTGGCTACCGTGGCACCAGCCGCCCGCAGCGCCAGTTGGATCAGCGCGCCCGCCGTATCGGCGGCATAGGATTCCAGCTCGGCACAATCGGTGAAATAGCCGTCGAGATAATCGAACCCGCGCGCCTCGATCATCCGCTCGAACAAGTCCCCCGGCAAATCCTGCGCCGCCATCGCAGCGGCCAGTGCATGCGCCACCACATGGGCCCGTGGATGCCCGTCCCGCGCGCTTTCCAGCGTTTCGCGCCACCATTGCATGCGGATGTCGCCCACCATGGGCTCGCGCACGCTTTCGCCCACATGCGCCAACTCGTAATTCAGGGCATAAAGCGCGAACAACGCACCGCGCGTTTCCTTCGGCGCGAACAGGGCGGCGAAATAGCGATCCGCATCGCGGGCCCGCACCATGGCCCCACACGCCGCAAAGGAATCGTCCCGCTCCATCGCCCGCCAGAAAATCATTCGCCAAAAATCATTCGCTAGAAAAGCCGCCCGGTCACCCAGGCGGCTTTTCTAGCGCAACGTGCGGGAAAGTGGGAACCGGTTTCCCGCGAAAAGTTGCGCCAGATAAAGACTCTAAAGCGCAACGTGCGGGAAAGTGGGAACCGCCTTTGCTGCCATCACACGATATTCTGCGCCCCCACCATGCAGAACAGCATCGGGATTGAAAGCAGCGTGTTGATGCGGGAGAATTGTCCGCCCGTCTTTGCCGCCGCCGCTTTCGCCTCCTTGCCCAGATCGGGATAGGCATTGCCAATGTTCAGCGCCTTCTGCTGGTTCGGCCAGATGATGAACCAGACGTTGAACCACATGATGATGCCAAGCCACATCCCGATGCCGATCAGAATGGCGCGCGGATCGGCGAAACCGTCGATCGAATCGATCGTCAGCGCCTCAGCGATATAACCGTTCTGCCACGCCAGGATAAGGCCGAACACAAGCGTGCTCATCGCGGCCCAGCGGAACCAGAACAGCGCCGCCGGTGTGATGTAACGCCCCAGTGCCGGGCGCAACTCGTCCGGAATTTTCGGTGTGGTGGGTGTCGAAACGAAATTGAAGTACCACAGAAGGCCGATCCACATCACACCGCTGATGACGTGCAGCCAGCGCACCAGAAACGGCCAGAACGTGGCCCCGTCAAACCCCTGAATCCTGAGATAGAGAAGAAAAACAAGAAGGGCGAGCACAAAGCCCGCAATCACAACGCTACGCAAATCGCCCAGAAATGCGGTCATGACATGTCCCTCCCATCGGGTCCGCGCTATCCAATTTAGCGCGAAACGGAACGGAAGGCCGCAAAAATGGCAGGGCGCCAGCACCCCAAATCGCACCCCCGGCCACGCGAATCAGATGGCCCAGAAATCAGATGGCCACGAATCAGATGGTCAGCCGCTTCGGCTTGCGGACGTGCAGCCAGCCGATCACGATCAGGCGGGTGACCATCACCGCGGTGAAGAACGAGGTGATGATGCCCACCCCCAGCGTCACCGCGAATCCGCGCACCGGGCCGGAGCCGAGCTGGAACAGAATCAGCGCGGCGATGATGTGGGTCATGTTGGCGTCGATGATGGTCGCCATCGCAAAGCGGAATCCGGTGTCGATGGAGGCGAGCATACTTCGCCCGTTGCGCTGTTCTTCGCGGATGCGCTCATAGATCAGCACATTGGCGTCCACCGCCATGCCCATGGTCAGCACGATACCGGCGATACCGGGAAGCGTCAGCGTGGCGCCGAACATGGTCAGGACCGCCATCAGAAGAACGATGTTGAGGCTCAGCGCGACATCGGCGAACAGGCCGAACATGCCGTAGCGCGCGATCATGAACAGCGCCACCAGAATCAGCCCGGCAAAGGCGGAATAGCGTCCGGCCTTCACCGAATCGGCGCCAAGCTCGGCACCCACCGTGCGCTCCTCCAGAACTTTCAGCGGCGCGGGCAGCGCACCGGCGCGCAGCAGAACCGCCAGATCGTTGGCGCTCTGCGCGTTGAAATTGCCGGAGATTTCGCCGGAACCGCCAAGGATCGGCTCCCGGATCACGGGCGCGGAAATCACCTTGTTGTCGAGCACGATGGCAAAGCGCCGCCCGACATTGGCCTTGGTCACATTGCCGAACTGCCGCGCGCCGACGGAATCGAAGCGGAAGGTCACCACCGCCTCGCCGGTCTGCTGGTTGAAGGTCGCCGCCGCATTGGTCAGCCGGTCGCCGGATACCATCACCCGTTTCTGGATCAGAAGCGGCGGCATCCCCTGTGGACCTTCCTGCGGCAGCAATTCATCGCCGATCGGAACGATGCCGCGCTGGGCCTGGGCCACATCGCCGGTCTCGTCCACAAGCTGGAACGTCATCTTGGCGGTCTTGCCCAGCAATTCCTTCAGGCGGTCGGGGTTCGCCAGGCCCGGCACCTGCACCAGAATGCGCTGGTCGCCCTGGCGCTCGATGGTGGGTTCGCGCGTGCCCATCTCGTCGATCCGGCGGCGCACCACTTCGATCGACTGGCCCACGGTCTGGGTGCGGGTCTGGTTGCGATAGGCATCGGTAATGCCCATCACCAGCCGGCTCTGGCCCGGCGTCGTGATCTCATATTCGCGTGAGCCGACCGACAGCACACCACCGCCGACCTGCGGGTTCAACCCGTCCAGAATCTTGCGCGCCTGGTCGAATTGCGCCGGGTCGCGCACCCGAACCGAAACCTGCCCGTTGCGGGCGGAAAGATCGGAAAAACCGATCTTGGCCTTGCGCAGGCCGACGCGGATATCGGCCATCACCGAATCCAGCTTGTCCTTCTCCACCTGGTCGAGTTGCACTTCGAGCAGGAGATAGGAACCGCCCTGCAGGTCCAGCCCCAGGCTGACCGTATCCTTCGGCAGCCAGTTCGGCATGCGCTGGATCACGTTCTCGGGCAACGCGTTCGGCAGCGCGATCATGATGCCGCCGATCAGGATGATGGCGACCAGAACCCGGACCCAGACAGGGACTTGCAGCATGGAAGGGATCAGTCCTTGTCGGCTTTGGCGTCAGCGGGCTGCGATTTGGCGCGCACGTCGCTCAGCGTCGATTTGACCACGCGCACCTGCACACCGTCGGCGATCTCCAGCATGATCTCGCCATCGTCCTTGACCTTGATCACCTTGCCGACGATACCACCGGAGGTGATCGCGGTATCGCCGCGGCGCACCCCGTCCACCATTTCGCGGTGCTTCTTCACGCGCTGCTGCTGCGGGCGGATCATGAGGAAGTACATGATCGCGAAAATGGCGATAAGCGGTACGATCGAGGTTAAGAAGGACTGATCCATGTTCCGATCCGATAGGCTCCGGTTCGCGTATGTCATAGAGGCGCGGCGCGGCGCAAATCCGGCCGTGACGGTGCGCGCGGACTATAACGGCGGACACCCGCATTGCAACCGCGCCGGAAGCGGAGCCTAAGCCCATGACAGCACGGCGCAATCCGGACGCGGAGCCGGAGGTGAAAAATGGCCGGGACGCGGTCCTCGAACGCATCGCGGGCGCGCTTGAACGGCTCGCCCCGCGCGCCGAGGCGGGCGCGGTGCCCGCCGGCGGCGACGCCTTCATCTGGGAGCCGTCACAAGGGGGCCTTCTGGCGGTCGAACAGGTGGCGCATATCCCGCTCGTCCTGCTCAAGGGGGTGGATTATGCCCGCGACACCCTGCTCGAAAACACCCGGCGCTTCGCCGATGGGCTGCCGGCCAACAACGCGCTTCTGTGGGGCGCGCGCGGCATGGGCAAAAGCTCACTGGTCAAGGCCGCCCATGCACAGGTCAACCGCGCCCGCAAAGGGGCCGCCCGTCTCGTCCTGATCGAAATCCACCGGGAGGAGATTTCCACCCTGCCGCAATTGCTGCGGCTGTTGCGCGCTGCCGCAACCCGCCGCTTCCTGCTTTATTGCGACGATCTTTCGTTCGACCGCGACGACACCAATTACAAATCGCTGAAGGCGGCGCTGGAAGGCGGCATCGAGGGGCGGCCCGCCAACGTGCTGTTCTACGCCACCTCGAACCGGCGCCATCTGATGCCGCGCGAGATGATGGAGAACGAACGCTCCACCGCCATCAATCCGTCGGAATCGGTGGAGGAAAAAGTCTCACTCTCCGACCGTTTCGGCCTCTGGCTCGGCTTCCACAATTGCGGGCAGGACGAATATCTCGCGATGATCGACGGCTATGCCGCCCATTTCGGCATCACGCTGCCGAGAGCCGAGCTGCATCAGCGCGCACTCGCCTGGGCGTCGGGCCGCGGCAGCCGTTCGGGCCGCGTCTCCTGGCAGTTCATTCAGGACCTCGCCGGCGAACTCGGCAAATCGCTTTAAGGCATTGGATGTCACGGCCTGCCGGAGTGCAGGCCGCCCAGGTGACATCGCTTCGCTGCGGCAGAATTGTCCGCGAATTCCTTATGGGAAATTTTCAGATTTCAACTGGATGGCCCGCAGTCGCGGGCCATGACATTAAAAGATAATCAGCTCGCCCGCGCCATCAAAAGCGGTTTGGGGTCGATCGGCGTCACGCCGTGGCGGATTTCAAAATGCAGTTGCGGCTCGCTGACATCGCCGCTTTCACCGCTATAGCCGATCACCTGGCCGCGGGCGACACGGTCACCGCGCGTCACCACCAGACTGTCGGCATGGGCATAGGCGGTGACATAGCCATCGTCATGCCGGATCAGCACCAGATTGCCATAGCCCTTCAACTCGTTCCCGGCATAGGTGACCGTGCCCGCCGCCGCGGCGTGGATCGGCGTGCGCATCGCGGTCGCAATATTGATGCCGTCATTGCGCTCCCCGCTCGGCGCCGGCCCGAACGGCATGATGATGCGCCCCATCACCGGCCACACGAAGCGCGCACTGTCGAGATCGTCGAGTGTCGCCTGCGGTGTTGTTTGCGTCGTTTGTGGTGAAACAGATGTGGTGGAGAAACGGTCGATCACATCCTGCGCCCGCTCCAGAAGGGCGCTGTGTGTGTCCGGTGCCGCGCGCGCCTCGACTGGGGAATAAGATACCGGCGCATAAGAAACCGGCGTATAAGATCCATAAGCGGGCCGCGGCGATGGCCGGTATACGCCCGCCGTGCGAACGGCCGTTCTGCGCACATTGCGTTCCGGGATGCGCAACACCTGCCCGGCATAGATCCTATCGCGGTCGCGCAATCCGTTCAGGCGCACAATCTCCGCCACGCGCACGCCGCGCGACAATGCGATGGCCGACAGCGTATCGCCCGAATGCACCACAACCGTTCCGGCATAGGATGACGTTGCAGCCGCCCGCGCCGGCGGCGTATCGCCGATCGGCGGTTCGGGGTCCATCGCGCATCCGGCAAGCAGCGCAGGCAGAATCACGGCCAGCGCGAAAGCACGGCCGAGACCATGTTCAGATTTTCCGCTCCCGTTCATCCGCCTTCTGCGGCTCCCGCGGCAGGCCCGGCACCATGGGCACGAACATTACGGGGATCAGCGCTTCTCGCTTTACCCCAGTCTCGGTACGGATAATCTTGGTTAAAAGTTGAGAAATACTTTCACCGGGCCGCTGTTCGCCCACCGGCACGACCATGATTCCGCCTGGCTTCAACTGCGCGATCAGGCTTTCGGGAACTTGCGGAAACGCCGCCGTTACCACAATTCGGTCGAACGGGGCCTGTTCGGGCCATCCCTTGTAGCCATCACCCAGTTTCGTGACGATGTTGTCAAGTTTCAACGCCTTGAACCGTGCCTCCGCCGCCTTCAGCAGCGGGCGATGGCGTTCGATGGTGTAAATTTTCCGGCACAGTGGCGCCAGCACGGCCGACTGGTAGCCGGAGCCGGTGCCGATCTCCAGCACCCGCATCTTCTCCCCCACCGCAAGCGCCTGGGTCATGAAGGCGACGATGTAGGGCTGGCTGATGGTCTGGCCACAGGCGATCGGCAGCGCGCTGTCCTGATAGGCGCTGCTGCCGAAGGCTTCTTCCACGAACAGATCCCGCGGCGTGCGCTCCATCGCGTTCAGAACGCGCATGTCGGTGATGCCCTGCCTGCGCAGCGCCATCACCAACTGGATCGCCCGCGGATCGGTCATGGCATGTCCGGCTTGAACGGCACGTGCGGCGTGGTGTCGAAGGTCTCGTCGAACTGGCGGCGCATCCGCTCCATCACCCGGTATTCGGTCAGGTTCAGATGCAGCGGCGTGATCGAAATCCGCCCGTCATAGATCGCGCGCAGATCGGTGCCGTCCGGCGGGTCGGAGCGCACGCGGCGATAACCGATCCAGAAATAAGGATTGCCGCGCCCGTCGATGCGCCGGTCCAGCACCGCGGTATCCTGATTGCGATGGCCCTGGCTGGTGATCTCCCCACCGGTGATTTCGCCCGGCGGCTTGTCGGGAAAATTGATGTTGATCAGCACATCTTCGGGCCAGCCGGTCTGCACCAGCCACTGGATCAGCTTCGGCCCATGGGTTTCCGCGCACGCCCAGTGCACGTCGCGCCCTTCCACCCAGCCATAGGCCTGCGACAGCGCGATCGAGCGGATGCCAAGGGCTGTGCCTTCCATCGCGCCCGCCACGGTGCCGGAATAGGTCACGTCATCGGCGATGTTGGTGCCGCGATTGACACCGGAAAGCACCAGCGCCGGCCGTTCGTCGCGCATCACCTGATTGATCGCCATCATCACGCAATCGGTCGGCGTGCCGGTGACGGCGAATTTGCGTGGCGTGATCTCACGCAGGCGCAGCGGCATGGTCAGCGTCAAGGAATGCGAGGCACCGGATTGTTCGCTCTCCGGCGCCACCACCCAGACATCGTCGGAAATCGTGCGCGCGATCTTTTCCGCCGCAACCAGCCCCGGCGCATGAATGCCATCGTCATTGGTGACCAGAATCCGCATCACATCATCCTATCAAATTCCGCAAACCGCCCCCTCCGGCGCTCCCGCGCCACCTCCCCCGCTTCGCAGGGGAGGAAAACCTGCTCCCCCGTTTACGGGGGAGCTGTCAGCGAAGCTGACTGAGGGGGGACCATCACCCCCCGATCCTTTTCACGCCCCCCATATAGGGCTGCAACACGTCGGGCACGCGAATGCTGCCGTCGGCCTCCTGATAATTTTCCATTACCGCGATCAGGGTGCGCCCCACCGCCAGCCCCGATCCGTTCAGCGTGTGCACAAAACCCTTCACCTTGCCGTCGGCGCCGCGATAGCGCGTGTTCATGCGCCGGGCCTGAAACGCCCCGCAATTGGAGCAGGAGGAGATTTCGCGAAACCGGCCCTGCCCCGGCAGCCACACTTCGATGTCATAGGTCTTCTGCGCCGAAAATCCCATGTCGCCGGTGCACAAGGTCACCACGCGATGATGCAGGCCAAGCCGCTTCAAAACTTCCTGTGCGCAATCGGTCATGCGCTCATGCTCATCGTTCGATTGTTCCGGCGTGGTGACGGAGATCAGTTCCACTTTCCAGAACTGATGATGCCGGATCATGCCGCGCGTATCCTTGCCCGCGGCGCCCGCTTCCGAGCGGAAACAGGGCGTCCAGGCGGTGACGCGAAACGGCAATTGCGCTTCGTCGAGAATTTCACCACTGACATAATTGGTCAGCGGCACTTCGGCGGTGGGGATCAGGCCATAACGGTTGTTGCGCAGGGTCGCGACCACATCGGCATCGCTGCCATCGCTCAGCAATTCGCCGCTCACCGCCCAGAACTGTTCCATCTCGAATTTCGGCATCTGCCCGGTGCCGAAAAAGGCGCTTTCACGGGCAAGGATCGGCGTCTGCATCTCGGTATAGCCGAAATGATCCGTATGCAGATCAAGCATGAAATTGCCCAGTGCGCGCTCCAGCCGCGCCAGCCCCGCCTTCAGATAGACGAAGCGCGAGCCGGAGACTTTCGCCGCGCGCTCGAAATCCATCAGCCCCAGCGCCTCGCCCAACTCGAAATGCTCCTTGGCGGCATTCATCGCCGGCCGTGATCCAAAGGCGCGGGCCTTCACTTCCACATTGGCGTTCTCGTCCGGTCCCACCGGCACGTCATCGGCCGGCAGATTGGGAATCGCGGCAAGAATGCTGCGCAACTCCTCCTGCAACCCGCGCTCCTCCGCCTCGCCTTTCTGAATTTCGTCCTTCAGGCCCGCCACCTCGGCCATCAGGTTTTGCGCCCCGGCCTCGTCCTTTTGCGCCTTGGCCTTGCCGATCAGTTTGGAGGCTTCGTTGCGCCGCGCCTGCGCCTGCTGCAACCGGGTGAGAAGCGCACGCAATCCGTGATCGCGGTCCAGAATATCGGCGGTCAGGGCTTGCGCATCGGCAAGTCCGCGGCGCGTCAGGGCGGCGGTAAAGGCTTCGGGGTCTTCGCGAATGGCGCGGATATCGTGCATGGGGCGGGCTTCCTGAATTGTCCCCGGTAATGGCATTTGCCGCAGACCCGGTAAAGCCGACGCTTTATCCTTATGGGGCCCCCCAAGCCCCCTCTTTCACCTCCCCTGCGGGGTCGAGGGCGCAGAGCAAATGCCGTCCCAGGCATTTGCCGCCCGAGGTCGGAGATTTGAGCACGGCGAAAATCTCCGGGTGGGGGTGAACACTGCCCCCCTCCGCCTCCCCCGGATTACGTCCGGGGTCGCCACCTCCCCCGCGTGCGGGGGAGGATGTACAACCTTCACTTCTCCTCCCCCGTGGTTACGGGGGCGGTCGATCCGCGGCCAGCGGATCGGGAGGGGGCACCACCTACGTTTATTTTCCTGATAGACTTGTAATCCTAT
>ERZ778022.4636-NODE-4636-length-11739-cov-3.283379_pt1 | contig 11739 bp, 8 predicted proteins | sample MGYA00375752_ERZ778022 | MGnify/ENA primary metagenome ERZ778022 (study PRJEB29350, sample SAMN05389826) | bioreactor metagenome | isolation source: Thiocyanate bioreactor | place: South Africa: University of Cape Town | collected 2014-04-04 ...
GGCGCGAACCGTCGGGGCTCGAACAGCCTTATCGATCTCGTGGTGTTCGGTCGCGCGACCGGCAAGCGCATTGCCGACATCGTCAAGCCCGGCATGGCGCACAAGCCGCTGCCGGCGGACTCGGCCGATCTCGCTCTCGCGCGCGTCGATCATTTCCGCAATGCCAAGGGCGGCACGCCGACCGCGACCATCCGCCTCGACATGCAGCACACGATGCAGCGCCACGCCGCCGTGTTCCGCACCGACGAGCTGATGGCCGAGGGCATCGAGAAGCTTGAGAAGGTCTATGCCGGCATGACCGACATCGGCATCAAGGATCGCTCGATGATCTGGAACACCGATCTCATCGAGACGCTGGAGCTGGACAATCTGATCAGCCAGGCGCTGTGCACCATCAAGTCCGCGCGCAACCGCAAGGAAAGCCGCGGTGCGCACATGCACGAGGACTTCCCCGATCGTCATGACGAGGAGTGGATGAAGCATACGATCAGCTGGTTCGACGGCTGGGGTGGCAAGGGTGGAGCGGTGACGCTCGATTCCCGCCCCGTCCACGATTACACGCTGACCGACGAGATCGAGTATATCGCGCCGAAGAAGCGGGTTTACTGAGCCGATGCCCGGCCGCTGCGGGTCATGCGGCTATGCGCATGGCCGATAGCGACCGGGCCTGGCGGCGCTGGGCGGAGCTGGACCCCTATTTCGGAGTCTTCGCGCTGGATCGGTTCCGCCGCGCCTCGTTCGCGGCGCATCGGGAGGAGTTCTGGCATGCGGGCCGGGTCCATGTGGACGATCGGCTGGCGCTGGCCAAGCAGCATTTCGGCCCCCTGAAGCATGCCCGCGCGCTCGATTTTGGCTGTGGCGTTGGACGCCTGACGCTTCCGCTGGCGCAGCGGTTCGACGAGGTGCTGGGGCTCGACATCGCGCCGGCCATGCTTGAGGAGGCGGAGCGCAATGCGCGCGAGGCCGGCCTCGCCAATCTCGCCTTCGCGCTGTCGGATGACGCATTGAGCGCTGCGGAGGGGCAGTTCGATTTCGTCATGTCCTGCATCGTGTTCCAGCATGTGCCGGTGCGCCGGGGGCTCGCGATTCTGCGCCGGCTGCTCGATCGCGTGGCGGACGGCGGTGTCGCCTCTGTGCAGCTGTGCATCGATCGGCGTGACACGGCCGGGCAGGCCGCGCGCTACTGGGCACAGCGCCATGTGCCGGGTTTCACCGCCCTGCTGAACCTCATGCGCGGCCGGCCGGCAGGTGAGCCGCTCATGCAGATGAACGCCTATCCGCAGGAAAGGATTCTGTCGCTTTCGCAAGCGCTTGGCTTCGATCCGCCTATCATCGAGACGCATCTCCATGGCCGCTTCCTGACAGCGGAAATCCTCATGCATCGAGTGTCGCAACCCCGCGGCTGATCACCGTTCGGGACCACCGGGCCAAGTTGCGGAAGGGGCGCCGGGACGCTGCCGGGGGCAGGCGCCTCGGGCCATCCTCGCAAGCACAACTCCATAGCCGGACGAGCCGGCTACAGAAAAATCGTGCTACAGATATTTAGTGGAATGTGGCGACCCACTCCTGCAGTCAGCCCGTGGATCGGGTGAGAGCCTGCTTGATCCGAAGCTTTTGCTTCTTGAGGGTCGCTACGAGAAACGAATCGGGCACGGGGCGTGCGATCTCGTCCCTGATCCGGGCTTCGAGCCCGGCATGTTTGGCGTGAAGTGCGGAAACATGGCCTGTGTCCATCATGTCCTCCTTAGCCATTGCGACAAATGGACAAGTAGTTAGATCACCTTTCGGGAGGGCTGTCGCGTGCAATTTTACACTTTTGCGACAAGCTGAGGCTGGCGTGCCATCGGCGTGGCCCCTCTCTAAGCTTTGGGAATGAAAGACTTTTCATTCATGTCGCGATGCTGCAAGAAAGACTGCCTGCATTGATTTTTTGTTGCGGGGGGATGGCGATTGCAGGCCGGGGTGTCGGGGTGCAATGATGCCTTCGGGCGCTTCATCAACGGAGGTTTCGAGTCGGTGTTGTCGATGGAGGAAATCGAACAGCGGCTGGAGGTTCTGCGCGTCGAGCATCGCGATCTGGACTGCGCGATTGGCGCGCTGAGCCAGCTCAGCCAGCGCGATCAGTTGCACCTCGCGCGCATGAAGAAGCGCAAACTGCGCCTGCGCGATGAGATCACCATGCTGGAAAACAGCCTCATTCCGGACATCATCGCTTAACCTTTGCCGAGTCGGGCGCCCCGTTTCGGCACGGCTGCATTCTTCCGCCGCACAAACCCGTTGATTTGAGGTTAATCGGCCTGACAGCCGGGCGGGACTATGGCAGCAAGATGGAAATGAGCGACTCGACCAACTTGCTGAACCAGTTTGATCGGCGGCTGATCGACGGACTCTATGTTGAGGCGATGGTGCTCGCCGACGAAGCGCGCTCCTTCTTCGATCATCGGGCGGAGGAACATCGCGCCGCGCTCGGTCAGGTCGATCGCGTCGAGTTCGCCTGCGAATCGCTCAAGGTGACGACGCGGCTCATGCATGTAATCGCATGGCTGCTCACCCAGCGGGCGATCCTCAACGGAGAACTGCCCGAGACGGTTCGCGGAGAGGAGCGCTATCGGCTGGGCGAGGCGGCGGTGACCAAGGACGGTCTTGCCGAGCGGTTCGGCTTCGACATGATGACGCTCATCGTCGCAAGCGAGGATCTTTACAGCCGCGTCGCGCGTCTGGAGCGGCAGCTTGCCGGGCGTATCCGCGAGGATGCGATGGTGCCGCTCAGCCCCGCGCGTGATCTGCTGATCCGGCTCGAACGCGCCTTCTGATCTCTGCATTGCGGCATCCTGTCGCGCTTTGGCCCTTTTGCGGCCGTCAAATCCGGCCGAAGTCTCTGAAGTCGCTTGCAGTCGGCCCGCGAACTCATAGACAGAGTGCCATGTCGCTTCGGTCGAGCTCGGGCTGGTCTTACTATGTGGGGTGGGTCGCGGCGATGCAGATCGCTGTCACCGGCCCTGCGCTGGCGCAGCAGGCGCCCGCGCCGCCGCCGCCCCAGGACAGCGGGCTCGATCTTGACGACATGCCGGACATCGGGCTCGACTGGCCCGACCTGGATGCACCCGCTCAGCCGCTGCCGGTCGATCCGCCGCCCGAAGAGACTGCGAGCCAGGCCGAGCCAGACGTGACGGTGCCGGTCCCGCCCGATCTTGCGCTGGACAGCGAGGAGGTGGCCGCAGAGACGGGGCCAGAGCAGCAACGGGCCGAGAGCGATGCACTCGCCGCGCTCGATCCGGGTGCGCCGCTGCGGTACAATACAAGGCTCCAGGGCTTCGGCGAGGCGGCCGACGCAACCCTGCTCACCCGCTTCGATGCGCTCTCCGTGCTGAAGCTGGGCGAAGGCGACCGCGCCAACATCGCGCAGATCCGCCGGCGCGGGCAGAGCGATCTGGAGCTTGCCGACGAGCTGCTTCGCGCACGCGGCTTTTATGACAGCCGCACCCGGCTGGGTTTCGATGTCGATGGCGGGACCGACCCCAGCGTCAACGTGATCCTGCGCGCCAATCCGGGGCCGCGCTATCTGCTGGGGGCGGTGAACGTGTTCGGCCTGGAAGGGCAGAGCCCGCTCGGCACGGACCTGCGCGGGCTGTTCGAGGTGAAGGCGGGCGATCCGGCCGATACCGACGCGATCCTCGCCGCGACGGACAAGTTGCGTCTGGAGCTGGGGGAGGGTGGCTATCCCTTCGCCGATGTGCGCGACCCGGTGCTCACCGTGGATCACCAGCAGCGCGAAGGCCTCCTCAGCCTCAATGTGGAGACGGGCAGCTTCCGTCGGTTCGGCGAGATAAAGGTCAACAGCGCGGCGCCGTTCGACGCGCGGCATGTCGCCATCATCGCGCGCTTCAAGCCGGGCGAGCACTACAACCAGAGCGATATCACCGATCTCAACCGGGCGCTGGTCGCCACCGGGCTCGTCTCGCAAGTGACGATCACGCCCGAGGAAGGCAAGGATGCCGAGACGGTCGATCTCGCCATCTCCATGGCGGCCGCACCGCCGCGCACCATCTCGGGCGAAATCGGTTACGGCACGGGTGAGGGCGCGCGCATCGAGGCGAGCTGGCAGCACCGCAACTTCTTCCCGCCGGAAGGCGCGCTCACCGTGCGCGGTGTGCTCGGTACGCAGGAGCAGAGCCTGACCGCGACTGTGCGCCGCAACAACCTTGGCCGGCGCGACCGCGTGCTCAACTTCGAGCTGAGCGGCGCCAACGTCAACCAGCCGGCCTATCAGGCGCTCACGGCCGGCATCGCCGCCAGCTACGAGCGGCAGACCAACATCATTTTCCAGAAGGACTGGACCTGGTCGCTGGGCACGGAATTGCGGATCAGCGACGAGCGCGACCTGTATGGCCAGACGCAGATCCCGCGGCGGCGGACCTACATCATCGCCGCGCTGCCCAGCGGCATCACCTATGACGGCAGTGACGATCTGCTCGATCCGCGCGAGGGTTTCCGCGTCGGCGCGCGCATTTCGCCTGAACTGTCGTTGCAGAACGTCGTCTTCTCCTATGTGCGCGCGCAGCTCGATGCCAGCGGATACCTTCCGTTCAATGATCGGGTGACGCTGGCGGGACGCTTCCGCCTGGGCACGATCGTCGGCGCGCCGGCCGACCGCATCGCCCCGACGCGGCGCTTCTATGCGGGCGGCGGCGCCTGCGTGCGCGGCTACAGCTATCAGGCGATCGGCCCGCGCGATCTCAACAACGATCCGGTCGGCGGCCGCAGTATCGGCGAAATCTCGCTGGAGGCGCGCTTCCGCTTCGGCAGCCTCGATCAGTTCGGCATCGTGCCGTTCATCGATGCCGGCACCATTTCGCCCGATCCCTGGCCAAGCACCAAGGAAGTGCGCGTCGGCGCAGGCCTGGGTTTCCGCTACTACAGCAATTTCGGGCCGATCCGCATCGATGTCGGCACGCCGATCAATCCGCAGGCGGGTGACCCGCGCCTGGGCGTCTATGTCTCGCTGGGGCAGGCTTTCTGATGGCGGACGGGCCGCTCTCCCCGCCGCCCGCCGAGGCGCCCGCGCCCCCGGCGCGGCGCAAGCGGCGCTGGCATTGGCTCAGCATGACCGTCCTGCTGCTGGTCGCGGCGCTGCTGCTGGCGATCTGGGGTGGCGTGCGCTGGCTGGACAGCAGTGCGGGCCATCGCTTCATCATCGGCCAGATTGCGCGGTGGGAGCCGGTGACGGGCCTGCGCGTGACGGTCGGCTCGATCGAGGGGAAGATCTTCAAGTCGCTGACGGTGCGCGATGTGCGCCTTGCCGATCCCAAGGGCGAATTCGCCCGGATCGCGCGGGCTGACCTCAGCTGGTATCCGCTCGGCTGGCTCTCCAACCGCCTCGATATCGACCGGCTGCACGTTTACTCGGCCGATCTCCACCGCCTGCCGCAATTCCGCCCGAGCGAGGCGAAGGGGCCGATCCTGCCCGGCTTCGACATACGCCTCGCCGATTTGCGCATCGACCGGCTGGGGCTCGGCGCGGCAGTGACCGGGCAGCGGCGCACCCTGCGCGCGATCGGCAAGGCCGACATTCGCTCGGGCCGCGCGGTCGTGAGCCTGCTCGCCACGTCTGCGGACACGTCCGACGTTGCCCGCATCGCGCTCGACAGCCGGCCGGACGACGGCAAGTTCGATATCGACGCGGTGATCGCGGGCCCGCGCGGGGGTATCTTCGCGGTGCTGGCGGGGACCGACCGGCCTGTCGCGCTCAGCATCAGGGGCGACGGCGACTGGAAGCGCTGGCGCGGGCGGCTGATCGCGCTCAGCGGGGCGCAGCTCGCCGCCAATCTCGCGGTCACGATGCAGGAGGGGCAATATGGCATCCACGGCCCGGTCGCGCTGATGGGGCCGCTCGCGCCGCTGGCCAGCTTTGGCGGCGATGCGCGCGCGCGGCTCGATGCTGATCTGCGCTTCGACAACCGGCTGCTTGCCGGCACCGCGGCGCTCGGCCTGCGCACCGCGCAGCTCAAGGCGACGGGCGGGGTCGATCTCGCCCGCAACCGGTTCGACGAGCTGCGCCTGGAGGCCGCCATCGGGCAGCCGGGCCGGCTGGTCGCGGGGCTATCCGGCCGACCGGTGCAACTGAAGGCGCGGCTGGCCGGGCCGTTCGCTGATGCCGAGCTTGCCTATCTGCTCACCAGCGCGGAGCTGCGCCAGGGCAGCGTCGTGCTGCGCGACCTGCGTCTCTCTGGCGAGGGGCGGCTGACCGGGAGCAAGGGCAGCTTCCCCGTGCGCCTCACCGCCGGATCGCTGGCGGTGGGCAATGCGTCGATCGATTCCCGGCTGCGCAATCTCGTCGTGGATGGGCGCATCCAGCGCGATGGCAATGCGCTGCGCATCGCGCCGACCGCCATCCGCGCGAGCGGTTTCACCGGGCAGCTCGACGGGCAGGCGGATCTGGGCGGCGGCGCCTTCGCGCTCAATCTCAAGGGCGGCTTCACCGGTCTCGAATTCCAGGGGCTCGGACGGCTCGATGCCGACGCGGTCCTGCGGCTCGCCAAGGCATCGCGCGGTGCGGTCGCGGTTTCCGGCACGGCGCGCGCCAGCATGCGGCGGCTCGACATCGGCTTCCTGCGCGATCTGGGTGGGGGCCTGCCGGTGCTGAACAGCGACTTCTCGCTCGGCGAGCAGGGACGCATCGCGCTGCGCAACCTGCGCGTGAGCGCGCCCGCGCTGAGCCTTGCGGGCAACGGCACGGTCGACGGTAGGGGCATGCTGGCGATCACCGCCGCAGGGCAGCATCGCTCTTATGGCCCGCTGCGCATCACGCTGGCCGGCAATGCAGCGCGCCCCGAGGTCGACCTGCTGCTCGAGCGGCCGCTGCCGGCGCTGCGCCTCGCCAATGTGCGGGCGCATCTGGCGCCCAACGAGCGTGGCTATGCGGTGACGGCGCAGGGCGGATCGATGCTCGGCCCGTTCCAGGGGGAAGCGGCGATCCTGATGCCGGCCGGCGGGCAGGCGAGCATCGCGCTCACCAATCTGGGCGTGGGCGACGTGGTGGTGAAAGGCGACATCGCGCCCGTCGCGGGCGGGCTGCAGGGCGTGTTGACGCTCTCCGGCCCTGCCGAGGGCAAGATCGACCTGTCCGTCGTGGAAGGTGTGCAGAAGCTCGGCGTCAACATCGACCTTGGCGGCGCCAACTTCGCGGGATCGCCTGCGATCACGATCAATCGCGGCACGATCCGGGCGGATGTCCTTCTGAAGCCCGGAGCGGTGACAATCACCGGCAATGCGCAGGGCCGGGGCATGCGAATCGGCGCGCTCCGTGTCGGGCGCTTCGTCGCGGGGCTTAACCTCGTCAACGGCGAGGGACAGGCGACCGTTGCGATGACCGGGCGCAATGGCCGCGCCTTCAATCTCCAGTCGCGCGCGGTGATCGCGCCGGAGCGGCTCCGGATCGATCTGGCAGGATCGGTGGACGACCGCGCGATCACGCTCGACCGCTCCGTCGTGCTGACCCGGGAGGATGACGGCTGGCGTCTCGCTCCGGTGACGATGCGCATGCAGGGCGGCGCGCTGCGCCTCGCCGGGCTGGTGGGGGCGACATCCACCCATGTCCAGGCGCAGATGCAGGGCCTGCCGCTCGCGCTGCTCGATCTGGCCAACAGCGATCTTGGCCTCGGCGGCACGGCGGATGGCCAGCTCGCGTTCGACTGGCCTCGCGGCGGCGTGCCCAGCGGCACGATGAACCTGCGCATCAAGGGGCTCACGCGCTCCGGCCTGGCGCTGAGCTCGGCGCCGATCGACATCGGCGTCAACGCCGCGCTCAACAGCCAGCGCTTCGCGGCGCGCGCCGTCTTCGCCAAGGGTGGGGCGGTCATCGGGCGGGCGCAGGCGCTGGTCGCGCCACTCGGCACAGGTTCGCTCACCGATCGGCTGTTCCATGCGCCCCTGCGCGCGCAGCTCCGTTATGGCGGCGACGCCGAGACGCTCTGGCGGCTCACCAATGTCGAGATCATCGCGCTCGGCGGCAATGTCCGCGTGAGCGCCAATGTCGGGGGCACATTGTCCGATCCGCGCATCCAGGGGACGCTGGCGGCGGACAACGCCCGCATCCAGAGCCCGGTCACCGGCATGTCGCTGACCGGGGTGGCGGCGCACGGCACGTTCAGCGGGTCGCGGCTCACCATCGCGGACCTCAAGGGCAATACCTCTGGCGGAGGACGCGTCGCAGGCGCAGCGGCGTTCGACATTTCGGCCGAGCGCGGCATCGGCATGGACATCAATCTGCGCGCCGAGCGGGCTGTCGTGCTGGACCGCGACGATGTCGGCGCGACCGTGACGGGGCCGCTGCGTATCCAGTCCTCGGGCAATGGCGGTGTCATTTCGGGCGATCTGGACGTGGTGTCGAGCCGCTTCATGCTCGGTCGCGCCTCGTCTGTGGCGGAGATCCCGCAATTGCGGCTCGTCGAGATCAACCGCTCGGGCGAAGAGGTGGAGCGGGTCCGCGCGGCGGCGCCCTGGCGGCTCGACGTGCGGGCACGGGCCGCCGAGGGGCTGCGCGTCGAGGGGCTCGGCATGCAGAGCGAGTGGTCCGCGGACCTCACCATCGGCGGTCTGGTGACGGCACCCGCCTTCCGCGGCACCGCGACCCTGATCGGCGGAACCTACGATTTTGCCGGCAAGCGCTTCGATCTGCGGGAGGGCCGGCTAACCTTCCCCCGCACCGTGCCGGTCAATCCGCAGCTCGACATCCGCGCGACCGCCGACGTGCAGGACCTCTCCGCGACGATCACCGTGACCGGCACCAGCCTTCGCCCGATCGTGACCTTTTCCAGCATTCCGGCCATGCCGCAGGACGAACTGCTGGCGCGGCTGCTGTTCGGCACGTCGATCGCCAATCTCTCGGCGCCCGAGGCGATCCAGCTCGCCTCGGCTGTGGCTGCGTTCCAGGGGGGCGGCGGCGGACTCGACCCGATCAATGCGGTGCGCCGCGCCACCGGGCTCTCACGTCTGCGCATCCTCGCTGCCGATCCGACCACCGGGCAGAAGACCTCGATCGCCGCCGGCAAGAATATCGGCCGCAGGCTCTATGTGGAGCTGATCAGCGACGGGCAGGGTTATAGCGCGACCCGCATCGAGTATCAGATCACCCGCTGGCTCGCGCTCATCTCCAGCGTATCGACCATCGGCCGCCAGAGCGTGGCGGCGCGGGTGTCGAAGGATTATTGAGCGGTCGAGGGCAGTGCGCCGGCCGCTTCCCCCGCATGCCATACGGTCGCGAAGGTCTCGTACAGGTCCAGCGCGACGTCAGGCGCCAGCAGACTACCCTTGTGGAGCCGCTCGAAATCATCGAGCGTCATGTTCGGCTGGCTCTGGCGCAGTTCCGCCAGCGCCTCGATGGCTTCCGCGCGCCGTTCCATCTTCTCCAGATAGATGACGATGTCCTTGAGCGCGAATATGAACGAGGGCTGGAAGAGCAGCGCGAGTTCGGTCGCCTGCATGGCCTGCTCATAATTGCCGAGCATGAAATGCGCGCCGGCGCGCTGGATGAGGCGCACATGGGCGGCAATGCCGCGCGGCGCGAGCCGGTCGCAGGCATCCAGATGGCGCAGCGCCTCCTGCGCCCGCTTGAAGTAGATGCACACCAGGATCATGGCGGTGTGGGTCGCCTCGCGGTCCGGCGCGATCTGATAGGCGCGCTCCGCGCAGCTTATTCCATCCCGCCAGAGTCCCGCAGCGCAGAAGGCCTGGGCGGCACCGGCCAGGGCGGAGGGGTTGTCGGGCTCCAGCTTCAGGGCGCGCCTTGCGGCTTCTAGCGCTTCCTTGCGCAGTTCCGCATCCCGGCCCCCTGTCAATTGCCAGAAGGCGATGGATGTGGTCATGGCGAGCTGGGTATGCGCCGCTGCATAATCGGGCGCGAGCGCGACGGCCTGACGGGCCAGATCGACGCCGTGTCGGATGGTCTCGGGCGTTTGCTGCAGGCTTGAAGACGAGGCACGCAAGAGCAGCTCCCAGGCGGTGAGGTTGCCCGGTTTCCTGAGCGCGCGTTCGATCTCGATCCGCACGACCTGAACGCCAAGCTGGCCGGCGACTTCCGAAACCAGCTCCTCCTGCAGCGCGGCCAGATCGGCCAGGGGCTTGTCGAACTTCTGCGTCCACAAGATGGCGCCATTGTCTGCATCGACCAGCTGTGCGGTCACGCGCAGCGCGTCGCCCACGCGGCGCAGATTGCCTTCGAGCACGTAGCGCGCGCCCAACTCCTCACCCACGCGCCGCACATCATAGGCGACATCCCGATAGATGCGCGTCGCGCTGCTGGAGATGATCCGGGTGCCGCCAAATGGTGGAGAGGGCGGCGATCAGATCCTCCACCATGCCCTCGGCAAAGACATTGTCGGCCGGCTCGCCCGAGCGATTGGTGAAGGAGAGAATGGCGAGCGAGGGCACGCCACGCTCCACGGCGGGCACCGGCACCGGAATGTCAGGTGCTGTCAGCGCATCCTTGGCCGTCCCGCTGGCGACCACGCGCTTCACATCCTCCACGAAGCCGCGCCAGGCGAGGTCCTGCCCATTGCCCTGCCAATGGGTGAGCTCGGCCGTATGGGTCAGCTCGAACATGATCGGCTTGTCGCAGGGCTCGATCGTCGCGGGGACGAGCACCTTGTTGCGGTCCCCCAGCGTCGCCTCGGCGCGCACCCAGCGCGACACGACCGAGCGCGGCGACCAGAGAACGACAACGGCGCGCGATGTGCGGACGGCATTCTCGATCACTTCGTCATAGGTATCGCCCGAGCGCAGGGTAACGTCCCACCACACATCGAGCCCCTCGCGCCGCAGCGCCTCCGCAAAGCGCCGTGCCGTCGCCATGTCCTCATGGCTGTAGGAAATGAATACGTCGGGCCTGCTCGTCATTCGATAGCCTCAAGACGCGGGGGACTGGAGATCGAACCGGATCGATGCCGATATTGCGCGCGCACTCCCCATTGACGCAGGGGAATTGGTGCCGCCGGGGCGGAGACGGAGTCAATCGAATTATGCGTGCCCAAAAGGGCTGCTTCAGGAGCACAGGGGCCAAGAGACGGAAAAGACCCCGAATTTCTCCGGGGCCTTTCTCATCGGTTATTGGTGAAGCAGCTTGATCAGGCGAGCTCGCCGATCACCGCCTTCTTCTCCATGAATTCCTCAAGGCCAAATTTACCGAACTCGCGGCCATTGCCGGACTGCTTGTAGCCACCGAAGGGCGAATTGAAGTCGAGGCCGCCCGCGTTCACGAACACGCTGCCGGCGCGGATCCGGGGGACCAGCTTTGCGGCTTCGGCCGGATTGCCGGCGATATATGCGCCGAGGCCATAAGGCGTATCGTTGGCGATCTTCACCGCCTCATCCACGTCCTTATACTTGATGACCACGATGACCGGGCCGAAGATTTCCTCGCGGGCCGGGGTCATGTCGTTGGTCACGTTGGCCAGGACGGTGGGCTTCACATAATAGCCCTTGTCATGGCCCTCGGGCTTGCCGACGCCGCCGGCGGCAACGGTCGCGCCTTCATCGATGCCCTTCTGGATAAGGCCCTCGATCTTCTCATACTGGCTCTTGTTGACGACCGGGCCGATATGGCTGCCCTCCGTCAGCGGATCGCCCACGGGCTTCTCGCCGAAGATGCCGGCGAGCTTCTGGACCGCCTCATCATACTGGCTCTCATGCACCAGCCAGCGCGTCGGGGCGACGCAGCTCTGGCCGCTGTTGAGCAGCACGCCG
>ERZ778022.4639-NODE-4639-length-11722-cov-6.480501_pt1 | contig 11722 bp, 2 predicted proteins | sample MGYA00375752_ERZ778022 | MGnify/ENA primary metagenome ERZ778022 (study PRJEB29350, sample SAMN05389826) | bioreactor metagenome | isolation source: Thiocyanate bioreactor | place: South Africa: University of Cape Town | collected 2014-04-04 ...
GTCAGGCTGCAGCGCACCATGCGGGGCAGGAGGCGGCCGTCGGGCAGCCGCACGTGCGCGCCGCTGGTGAGCGCGGCGGCGTACGCCCGTGACGGGTCGCCAGTTGCAGCGGCGCCACCCGCCGCCCCCGTGCCACCACCGGCCAAGTCTCCACCATCCCCCGCGGCGCTGCCGTCTGTTGGCGGCGCCGGGATGACAGAGGCGCCGGCCGGCACCCGGCCGCCGGCCGGCAGCGTCACCATCGGCGAGTCGCCGGTGTAGGTTTGGAACACGTTCCCCACCTGCGCCGCCCGCATCAGCGCGCCGGCAATCTTGCGGTACGCGCGGAACGCGTCCTCAAACTTGGCGGACTCTGCCTCTGTGACCAGACACACGCACTCGCCTGCCGAGTTGCGCCCTGTGCGCCCCAGCCGCTGGATGGTGCGAATGGGCGACTTGACGGCGTCGTACATGACGATGATGCCCACCTCACCAATGTCCAGGCCCTCCTCACCGATGCAGGTCGCCACCAACACGTTGACGGCACCGCGCCGGAACGCATCCACAATGGCCACCTGCTCCCGCTGCGTCTGTCCCCGATGCGCCAGTGACACCTGCACGGTGGCCGGACCGCCACTGCTGCCACCGCCACCGGGCGGCAGGCCGGCTGCGCCATCACGATTCACGACCACGTGTGCCGGCTGCGTGCCCAGCTCCTCGTTCTCTCGCTCCGCCACCTCCAACAGGGATACGACACGCTGCGAGAATCCCAAGTCATCATCCTCCTCCTCATGGTCGCCACCGCCACCACCACCGCCACCGCCGGCTTCGTCATCATCGCCACCGGCACCATTCGCCCGCGCGCCGCCTGTGTGTGCGCTCCCGCCCCGCCCCCCGCGTCCGCCGCGCGCGGCACCACGGCCACCCCGAGCGCCACCGCCGCGCCCTCGCCCACGCTTGCCACTGCTGGCGCTGACGCTGCCGCCTCCGCCACAATCGTCGTCCTCGCCACCCTCGCCGTCCTCGTCGCCGTCGTCACCCTCATCCAGCCCCAGGATGGCATGCAGCTCCGGCGGCAAGCTTGACGACGACTGCCCCACAAAGGGGGCTGCCCGCACCTGCAACGGGTTGGTGCTGCTGTCATCGCCGCCGCGTGTAACTGCTGCTGCCGCTGCCGCCGCCCCGGCTGCTGCTGCCGCCGCAAGCGGTGGCGGTGCACCACCAAAGGCAGCAAAATCGGTGATGCGGCGAACGGCTGGCACGCCCCCACTACCGCCGCCACCGCCACTGCCGCCGCCACCGCCACCGCCGCTACCACCCCCGCCTCCACCACTGCCACCATCGTCAGCTGCTGCGCTCACGTCCACAACGGCGGCGGGGCCGTACGCCTCCGCAAGGTACGTCAGGATCTCGGCCACGCTGTTGCGCGTCTGGCTGAAGATGATGGCACGCGGCGCCGCGCCTGCCGCGCGCTTGCGTCCAAAGTGGTCCTCCAGCACCTCCCGCAGTTTGGCCAGCTTGGGGTGCACCACGTGTCCGCCACCCAGGTCCAGCGTCGCCACCGCGCGCACCAGGTCCAGCCACGCCTCGGACGCCAGCAGCTCGCGCCGCGCACGCGACCCGCGCCCCTCCGCGCCCTGCTCCTCAATGCGCCGCAGCGCGCCAGCAAAGGCGCGCGTGCCGTGCGTCGTCAGCTCGCGCAGCGCCGGCACGAAGCTGAGCAGCAGCGTGAAGTGGCCGGTCACGTAGCGGAAGCGCTCCTCCGTCAGGCCCGCGGCGTGGCTGCCGGGCGAGACGCGCTCCTTCAGGAACGCCTCGCGCGCCCGCAGCAGCGCCATGGTGGTCAGCCGCGACCCGCCGGCGCCGCGCGGCATGGCGTTGTTTGCCGTCACCACGCGCAGCGGCACGTCAATCACTTTCAGGAACGCCGCCCGCAGCGCGTCAATGGCGGGGCACAGCGGCACCGTCACCTTGTCCACCGTCGTCTCCTTGCGGTACCGCGCCACCGACTCGTCGTCGTGCGTGCGCACCTCAATACGGCTGATGTGCAGGTTCTGCACCACGTCGTTCACCTGGTTCAGGTCGGCGCCCGGCGTGGCGCTCAGCGCCAGCACGCGGAACCGCGTCGTGTGCCGCCGCAGCTCTTGCACCGCCTGCACGTACGAGTGCGCCTTGGTTGCCCGGTGCGCTGCGCAGGGTGGTGGAGGTGGTGGTGGTGGAATTGTGGTGGTGGCGTGGCGTAACACCCGGTACCACTACTGCACTTACCCTCGTCAATGACCACCAGCACGATGCGGCGGCCGTCGGCGCGGCGCGCACGCAGGTCGTTGGTGAAGGTTTGCGGCGTGGCATAAAACACGCGGCGCGTCTTCCACGCCGCGGCGCGCTCCGCGGGTGGCACGCGCCCCTGCATGTGCGCGGTGGCGGCGGCGGGCATGCGCACGACGGAAAAGCACGCCTCGATCTGCTGCAGCACCAGTGGGCGGGTGGGCGCCAGGAACACGATCTGGCCGGTGGGGAACCAGCGGAAGTAGTTGTGCATGACGACGGCGGCAATGAACGTCTTGCCCAGGCCGGTGGGCAGCGACACGAGCGTGTTGGCAAACAGGGCGGCAGACACGATCTGCAGCTGGTACTCGCGGTCGCCAAACCGCGGGTTGTCAGGCCACTCCCACGTTGCCGCCGCCATGGTGTCCAGCGGCGGGGCCCAGTCTCCACCTCCCGGGGCCGGTGCTAGTGCCGCCGCTGCTCGTGATGGTGCAGGGGGCGGCTCGTCATCAACGGCAGGGAATGCCACGCCTGCGGCGGGGCGGCACAATACAGATGATGGCAACGACTTGGTTGCCGTGCCGTCGGACGCTACTCGCAATCGACTGCCCCCACGGCCAGCGCTATTACTACTACTACTCCTGCCGCCGCCGCCGCCACCACCACGCGACCGTGGTTGTGGCGGTGCGCCACCCCACGTACGAGCATCCGCCCCAATGCTACCGTCGCTAGCTGCCTCGCCGTCATCGTCGCCCTCCTTAGCGTGGCTTGCCGCCGCCCCACCTGCCATCGGCCGTGCACCTGCTGCCACCCCAGCCCGCTCGCCTCCCTCACCACCGCTGCCCGCTCCAGGCGCCCGTGGCCGCTTGCACACGCCACATCGTGTCGCCGCCTCCGGGTTCCGGTACGTGCACACCTGGCACGGCCACAGCGCGGCAGCAGCAGCCATGGCCGCCGACCGTTGACAACGTGCTTCCGCTGCTGAGCGCGCGCCGCGCCCGTCACACCGCGTTGTCCACGATACGCGTTGGAGGCACACAGTGTAGCGCTACCACCCTGCTCGGGTCGACTGCCGCCCCCCGTATCCGCCGCGGATGGGGTAGGGGTGGTGGGAACAAGCAGTAGTTGTAAGTAGTAGTAGGTAGGAGGTGGGATGGGAGGCGAGAGGGGGTGGTGGTATCGTTCGAATAACTAAATGACGCCGATGTAGCCACAAAAACAGGGAGCGGGATACTCATCCACCCCCTACACCAGTCACTTCTACCCGCTACTTTTGTGTGTTACCCGCCCGCAACACAATATGACACCCCCTGCTTTCCACCCTCTTCTCCCCCTCTGCCACGTGGCGGGCATTATTACGTTGCCACCTTGGCTACGCTGCCACCACTCTCCCACTACTCCCACTTGGCACTTCACACTGCTAGTGCAACGCGGCGGCGCATGAAACACGCAGCAGGTAAAGCAGGGGAGGTGCGGTTGATGGTGGGTTGTGTGCGTGGCAGGTAACAGGTGAAATGCGCCGTGGAATGTGTTGTTAATCTGCTGTCAAACTCGCCGTCAAGACATGTCTGACGGTTTGAACGCTTAGGGTGTCGTAACCCGTACCAAACAATGCTGACAGCAATGCACAGTGTCCGTGCGGCAGCCATCAACAGAGATGACCCCGCTGCCGCCCGACTGTCACATTAATCATTGTATTACTCTCAATAGCCCAGCCTTTGCACTGTCAGAAGGGCGCACCTCATTACCTCGGCTTGTAAGTTGCAGACAAGTAACAAGACGTCTGGCAGCAACACCATCGTCCTCACGTAGCCCGATATGCGTACAAGCGCAACCCCAACCGCAGTGCCCGCGGGGTTGCTGCTGGAGGCCGTGTGTCCCTCATCAGCCACATCATTGTCATCGCGTGACCGTGACGGCGTGACACGTGGCCGCGACAGCAGCCAGACCAATTGAGCAGCCTGACAACAGGCGTTGCCCTCCCTTCCTCCTCGTGCCATCGTCACACCAACAACAACGCGACATGGTGCCGGCAGCACGCGCGCAGCAGGCGGCGTGCCACGCAAATCTTGCCGCGCCACCGACATGCGATAGAGAGGTGATTGCAGGTGATTATTTGTTGCCTGCGTCAACTGTGCGTGCATGTGCCGCGTCATCGCATTTCGATAGCCATATCCAGCAACGGCACGGCACCACGTGGCCAGACGCCTGGTGCCACTGGTACCTCATAATATCATAGAGCAGCCAGCAGCCAAGACGGCGCCGCTGCCATGCTCGCGCCGTCTGCGTTGCCGCCATGGCTGAATAGCCAGGCGTACAGCGACGCCGCCAAGCTGGCGTACGTGGGCTGCCCAGACACGTGGGCGGCCGGCGTAGCCAGCACGGTGGCGGCGTGCCGTGTCATGGCACAGCGTGCGTGCTGCCCGCGGCAAGCTGCACGCGCGGCGCTGGGGTTTGGGTCGTCTGGCGGACGCGATATCCCTGTCTTACCTTCCAGCCCAGCGCGGCCGCCGCCGGCAGCGAGTGGCAAGCCGCCACCCCGCGTACTAGTTGTAGGGCCGCGGGCATGGGTGCCATGGGTTCCGCGGGCGTCGCCAACGCGGGCGGCAGAGACTGCGTCACCTCACTCACCGCCCCTATCCGCACCGCTGTCGCTGCCCGGCGACGGCGGTACTGCCACCGCCGCTGCCACTGCAACGCCCACAACTACTGACATTGTTGCCGCGCGCGCCCCACCACCCCGGCCGCCGTGCTGCTCCTGCAGCAGGCGCTCTGTGGTGCGCGCCTTTACCCTGCGCATTGTGCTGCATCGCGGGTTCAGCATGTTTGTGGCCGCCATGATTGTGCTGTCGGCAGGCGCCATCACGGTGTACAACCCACGCCTGCCGCCGACCGCCAGCGTCAATGCCATCTGCCGCGCGCTGGAGCTGACGACGACGATAGTGTTCACGGTGGAGGCGGGCCTCAATGTGGTGGCACTGGCGCCGGTGGGCGCGGGGTCGTACCTGGCAGACCCATGGCGGTGGCTGGACCTGTTTGTGGTGGCGTTGGGGTGGGCCACCGGGTTTGCGGACCTGCACCGCGTCGGCAGCCTGCGTGTGCTGCGCACGCTGCGCGGCCTCACTTTTTTTGCTGCCACGCGCCACATTGTCAACACGGTGCTCGTGGCGCTGCCCGCCCTGTCCAACGTCGCTGCCCTCCTCGCCACCTGCGTCGCCGCCTTTGCGCTGATGGGCATGCAGCTGTGGCGCGGCGTGCTGGCGGGCCGGTGCGGCGTGTGGGACGCGGCGGCGGGCGCGTGGGCGTGGCCCGACACCACGCTGCCATGCGCGCTGTCATGCGCCGCCGGCGCGCCCCGCGGCGACTGCCTGCCCACCTTTGGCGACACCTGCCCGTACGGCGTCGTCACACTGTCCAACGCCACCGGCCCCGCGCTCCTGCAGCTGAGCTGCGCGCGGGGGCTCAACCCGGATTGGGACCAGACCGGGTGGGACAACGCCGGCGCCGCGCTGCTGACCTCGTTTTGGGTGTACACCACGGAGGGCTGGTCGGGCGTGTACCAGACGCTGTGGCACACGTGGGGCCTGGCGCCCGTCGTCACCACCCTGTTTGTCATCCACGTGTACATTGGCGCCTTCCTGCTGCTGGAGCTGGCGCTGGCGGCGGTGTGGGACGCGTACGTGGGCCAGCTGGAGGCGGAGCGCGTGCAGCTGGCAGCCATCACTGCGGCGCTGCGCCAGCTCACCGCCGCCACCGCGCCCGCTACAACTTTGTCTCTCGCGCCAGGGCCACCTGCCAGTACCGGCGGCTTCCGTCCGCCGCCGCGGGCGCCGCCACCGAGTGACGCGGGAGCGGGTGCGAGTGCGGAGGCTGCGGTGTCCGGGCTAACAGCAGCGGCGGCAGCGGTAGAGGCTGTGGCGCTACGGCGGCGCCGAGCGGGCGGCGGCGGGCTGGCAGACTGCTGGCGCAAGTGTGCGCGCTCCCGCGGCTGCGTGGGTGGCAGCCCCGCGGTGGCGGCGGTGGTACACCACTCAACCTTCCGTGCCGCCGCAATGGTACTCGTCCTGCTGCAAGCCGCCCTGTTGGGGAGCGTGTGGGAGGGCATGCCAACCGAGGCGCGCGTGGGGGTGCACATTGCGTTGGACGTCGTGGCGGCGGTGTTTTGCTTGGAGGTGATACTAGGCGCCGCGGCTGACGGCGTGGCGGTGTACCTCACGTCGCCCGCAACCGCGGCGCTGACGGTGGGCGTGGTAGCCACCGCGGCGGACGCGGTGGTGGACGTGGTGGCGCTGGCCAGCGGCGCACTGGCTGCCTCCCCGGCGCCGCGCATCAGCCTTGGCATCCGCTCCCTGCTGACGCTCCGCCTGCTGGCCGCCACGCCAGGGCTGCGCGCCGCCAGCGCCCGCCTGTACCGCTCCCTCGTCGCCGGCGCCGGCGCCATCGCCACCTTCTGCGTCTACCTCTTTGTGTTTGGCGTCATCGGCAACCAGACGTTTGCCAAGTCGTTTGACGACGCGGTGGCGACGGGCTACCTGCCTGCCATCCCACGGCTCAATTTCCGGGACACGTGGCACGCCATCATCACCGTGTTTGAGATCACGGACAACGAGAACAGCGATGCCACGCTCAAAGTGTCCGCCGCCGTCATTGGCTGGCCCGGCGTCCTGTACACCGTCGTGGTGTACCTCGTCGGCTGCATCATCCTGCTCAACGTCTTCCTGGCCGTCCTGCTGTCCAACTTTGATGACATTGCGCAGCAAGCCGCGCCGCCGCTACCGCGCCGCCTTGCCGCCGCGCTGCGCCGGGTGCGCACATCTCTGGCATGGCGGTTTGTGACTACCGGCCCCGCTGCCGTATTTGACGTGCCGCCGCCGCCGCCGCCGCTGCCGTCATCTGATGCCAGTGTCGCTAGCGCGTCTGCTGTCACCCCCGGGGCGCCCACGCCAGGGTCTGCCGCATCTGGTATGGCGCCGTTGCTGGACTCGGCGCTGCGGCACGCCAAGGCCACCAAGCAGCCACGCATGGAGGCGCTGGCGCACACCCTGGCACCCACCTTGTCGGTTGCCGCACCTGCAGCGCATTCCCATGGTAGTAGCAGTGCCGGCGGCGGTGGCGGCGGATACAGCGGGGTGGGCAGTGATGGCCGACGCACCCCGGCGCAGCGGTGTGAAGCTGCGCTGGCCAACATTGTACTGCAAACCACCGCGCCTGGCCGTGCGCCGCATGCATGGGTGGCAGTGCCACTGGGAGGCGGTGCTCCAGCGGCGGACGGAGGCAGCGACGACAGCAGCGACAGCGGCGGCGAGGGTGGCGGGGCGTCCGCCGCCCCGCACCGGCTCCGTACCGTTACTGGTAAGGCGCGCCGAGCCATTTCCTCCACCGCCGCCACCGCCACCTCGCCGCCGCTGCTTACCATCCGGGTGACGCGGTGGGGTGACGTGCGGGTGCGTAAGCTGGTGGTGCCTGCCGGAGCCCCGCGTTTTGGGGGTGGTACCGGTGGTGCAGCGTCGATGACGTCGTCCCTGTCTCCGCCTGCGGTTGCCTCGCCGCCGCGCGGCGGTGGCGCTGCGCACGAGGTGGACACGTCAGAGTACCGCCGCGGCATCCTGCGGCTGGCTGCCGGTGCGGCATCAACGCGGCGGGAGTTGCGGCGAGTGGCAACGAGCGTGACGAGCGCGTTAAAGACGGCGACTTCGTCGTCCGCAACGGCAGCCGTGGATGACGGCGCTGCAACCACTTCGGCGCTCGGCGCGTACAAGGAGGTGGCAGCGGGCGGCGATGGCGACGGCGGCGAGGAGGGCGTGCCGCTGGGCATGTCCCTTGTGCACGCGCTGCTGGAGGACATTGACGTCAGCACCGCCATGCTGCGGCGCGGCATGACGGGGTTGTCAGCCCTACCGCCGCCGCCGCCGCCGTCGGCACTGGGTGGTGGCGGCGCGCCGTGGAGCTGCCGGGTGTGGACGTGGCACAGCGTGGGTGCGCTGCGCCTGCTGCGCCGCGCTGCCACCTATGTGGCCCAAATGCGCGCGTTCCGGTGGACCGCCGTGGTGGTCATCCTGTGGTCGTGCGTGAATCTGGGACTGGACCACCCTCTGAACGTACGGTGCGGCGCGCTGCCAGAGGACGTTGCGGGCAGCTGCGCCGGCCTGGTGCGCTACCTCACCGCCGCGGACTATGCCGTCACCAGCTTCTTTGCGTTGGAGGCGGCGCTGGAGATCGTGTCGCGCGGCTTGGTGCTGGGCCCCCGCGCGTACCTGCGCCGGTGGCGCCTGTTGGATGCGGTGGTGGTGGCGGTGTCCGTCGCCTCGTTGGCGGTGAGCAGCGAGACGCTGCGCTCCCTGCGCGCGCTGCGCGCCCTGCGCGCCCTCCGCGCCCTCCGCCTTCTTACCCGCTTCCCCGCCCTGCGCCTCGTCATGGACGCGCTGGTGGCGTCCCTGTCGCGCCTGCTGGACACCGCCGTCATTGTGCTCCTGTTTTCGTACATCTTTGCGGTGTGGGGCATGCAGCTGTTCCGCGGCGCCATGTACGTGTGCAACGACGACGGCGTGGCATCGCTGGCCGCCTGCGTCGGCACCTTCAATGTGACGGGCAACGCGTGCGGCTGGCTGCCAACGGGCGCTGAGGAGGAGGCATGCCGCCTGGCGGCGGCAGGCGCGCCGTTCCCGCGCCTCGTGGAGCAGCGCGCGCAGCACTTTGACACCATCGGCCGCGCGCTGCTGACGGTGTCGGAGCTGGTGAGCGGCGAGAACTGGCCCACCTTCATGACGTACGGCATGGACGGCCGGTTCCATGACACGCCGGTGGTGGACGCGCGCCCCTCCGCTGCGCTGTACTACCTGTTGGCGGAGCTGGTGCTGAACATGACGCTGGTGGAGGTGTTTGCGGGCGTCATCGTGTCCACCTACATGCTGCTGAAACGCAGCCGGGAGGGCACGGCGCTGCTGACGCCGGCGCAGTGGGCGTGGGTGGCCACCATGCGCACCGTGCTGTCCACCAAGCCGTGGGGCAACGCGGACCCCGCGCCGTCCACCATCGCCGCCGTCGCCGCCGCGCGCACCACCCTGTTTAACATCCTGTTCTCGCCCACCTGGCGGCGCGCCATGGCGGGCGTGGTGGTGGCAAACACGGCAGTGCTACTGGCGCGCGGCCTGGGGGCGTCGCCCGCCACGGTGGCGGCGGTGGATGGCGTGGAAGCGGGCTGCACGGCGCTGTACCTGTTGGAGGCGGCGGGCTGCGCATTTGTGCTGGGGTGGGCGCGGTGGCACGTGCGGGCCAACAACCTGGCCACCGCCGCCCTCACCGTCGGCTCCCTCATTGCGTTGGTGCTGCCCGCCGGCAGTGTGGCGGCCACCCTGTTTGGGCTGGTGCGCGTGGTGCGCGTGTTCCGCTTTGCGCACCTGCTGCTGCCCGTCCGCGCCATGGCGCGCACCCTCTTCCTTGCCCTGCCCGCCTTCCTGAACGTCGTGGCGGCGCTCGTGCTCGTGGTGTACATCTACACCGTCGTGGGCTGCGCCCTCTTTGCCGGCATCCGGTACAGCGACGCGAGCGAGTACATGGGCACGGACGTCAACTTTGACGCCTTTGGCACGGTGTACGCCCTGCTGCTGCGGGCAGCCACCGGCGAGGACTTCAACGGCGTCATGCACGACCTCACCCTCGCGCCGCCGTATTGCACGCTGGGCGTCAACTGCGGCGTCACCCTCACCACCTCCGCGCTGTACTTCCAGACCTACTACGCCGTCACCTCCTACATCCTGCTGGCGCTGCTCACCGCCGTGGTGCTGGAGTACTTTGAAGACAGCCGCGCGGAGGAGGAGGACGGCGGCGACGTGTACCGCCTGACGCCACGCGATGCGCAGCGGTACGCCGTGCTGTGGGCGCGGTACGACGTAAAGAAGACCCTGGCGCTGCCCACCGCGTCCGTCATCCGTGTGGTTGCGGGTCTGCCGCCGCCGCTGGGCACGGCAGCGCCCGGCTGCACCAACCGTGCGCGTGTTATCAACGCCCGCGCGCTGGTACACAGCCTGCCGGTGGTGCCTGACCCGCACGGCCGCCTCGGCTTCCACGCCGTCCTGTCGCTGCTGGCTGACGCAGCGGCACAGCGGCCGCCGCTGGGGTACGAAGTCCGCGCCGTGCTGACGGACTCGTACGCGGGCGCCGGCGCCACTAGTAGCACCGTGCGGGAGCTGACCGCCGCCGACGTTGTCAAGCGCGCGTGGCGCGCCCATCGCACCACCAACCCGCTAGCCGCCGCGAGCGTTGCCTCCCCGCCGGCGGGGGCCTCCACGACGGCGACAGCAGCTGGGGTTGGATTGGTTGACAAGGGCGGCGGTGGCGGCGGTGGTGGGGGTGGCGACGACGGCGTGGCGCCACTGCTGTGCATGCCACCGTCGGCGATGTCACCAAGTACCAATGAGGCGCCGGCACCTGGCACCGTGCCGGTCGCTTGGAACGAGGCGGATATGTGCGGTAGCGACGTGGTAGGTGTGGACACTGACACCGGCGATAATGTGTGCATTACCAACGTCACGACGTGCATTCCCGCCGACGTCGGCGCGCGCACCGTCACTCCTGACCTGCCCGACTCGCGCGTGGCAACGGTTGGCGCCGCAGCTGCCGCGGTTGCGATAGCCACCGCGTCAGCGCCGCATGCAGGGCTGGTGTCGTACGCCCGCATCCGTAGCGGCGCGGGCAGCCAGACGGGCAGCCGGCGGCGGAGCGGTAGCAGTAGTAGCGCAGGGGGCGGCAGCTACAGTGGCGCCATCGGCCGCGAAGCCGAGTCCAGCAGCGGCGTGGTTGGAGGCGGTGGCGGCGCGGGTGAGGGCGGAGGCGGCAGCGACACCGATGACCCAGCGGCGGGGGTGCCGCCGGGTGCCGTGGTTGACGAAGACCCGCCGTGCCCGCCGCCACGCTGCTGCATCCCGTCGTCACGCCGCCGCCGCCCATCATGTCCAGCATGGATAGCGGCAATGATGACCTGCCGGCAGCGGGCCGCACCACTCCCGCGCATATCATATGAATGACCTGATGGTGTCTGCAGTTTTTGTTGTGTGCTGCCAGGCCAGGTGGCGCCAGCCTCAGCGGTGGTGAGCGCCGCCGTTCCGTGTTCCTTCCGTGCGACGGTGGCTTGTTGTTACCGCTACGTGTAGCGCGTGCGGCGAGTGCGCTGTTTATCCACACCAACACCATTTGCGTCAGATTGCAGTGCCGCGACGGCACAACGAGAATTCATAATTAATTATCATAGTTACCTTCTTGAACTTCAATGGTGACGGAGGAGGGAGGAGAGGGGGGCATAGATTATGGACAGCACGCACGCAACGAAGGCGCACAAGTGGGACGCAAGGGAGGGCGGCCTAGCGCCAGCCCTTGGGGCCATCACCAGCCACGCCGTATCACAAAGGTACAAGAATCAGCGCTAGTCCAGCTTCTCGGCGGACGGCGTGGCGGCGCCGCCGTCGTCAACCGGCGGCGT
>ERZ778022.4640-NODE-4640-length-11722-cov-3.883089_pt1 | contig 11722 bp, 8 predicted proteins | sample MGYA00375752_ERZ778022 | MGnify/ENA primary metagenome ERZ778022 (study PRJEB29350, sample SAMN05389826) | bioreactor metagenome | isolation source: Thiocyanate bioreactor | place: South Africa: University of Cape Town | collected 2014-04-04 ...
CGGGCATGGCGACTACGTCTGGGCCACGGGCAAGTTCCGCAACCGGCCGGAGGTCGACCTCGAAACCTGGTTCATCCCCGGCGGTGCCGCGGGCGCGGTGCTCTACAAGTTCCGCCAGCCGGGCATCTACGCCTACGTGAACCACAACCTCATCGAGGCGGTGGAACTGGGCGCCACCGGCCACATCGTGGTCGAAGGCGAGTGGGACGACGACCTGATGACGCAGGTCGAAGCCCCGACGCCAGTCGCCTGACGCAGGCACAGGCCAGAAGAGGAGACGGAGAAATGACGGCAACGGCGACACGCCGCGGCTTCGACGGGCTCTTTCTTCCGGCCGCCCTGCTGCTGGGCCTCGGGACGCTGATCGCGTTCCAGTCGGGCCTCGTCGACCTCAATCCTCCGGAACGGGGCATCCCCGCGCCGGAAACCGTCGTCGTCCCGGCCCGCAGCTTCGCCTATCGGGCCGGCGGCGACTATCTGCGCGATGGCAAGCCGGTCGAGGCGCCGCTGGTCGCCGCCACGGCGCCGGCGCTGGAAATCATGACGTTCGAGGTCAGTGCCGCGGACTATGCCCGCTGCGTGGCCGATGCCGCCTGCCGGCCGGCCGAGCCCAAGCGGCACGGCAGCGGCGACATCCCCGTGACCGGGGTCAACTTCACCGACGCGAACGACTATGCCGCCTGGCTATCGGACGCGACCGGAATCACCTGGCGCCTTCCCACGCTCGATGAATGGATCTTCGCGGCCGGCTCGCAGGCGGTCGATCCGGTGCTCGACGCCGAGACCGACGACAGCAACCCGGCCGACCGCTGGCTGGCGCAGTACGAGAAGGAAGCCGCCCTCGGCGTCAACGCCTTCGCCACGCCTGAACCGCGCGGCAGCTTTGGCAGCAACGAGTTCGGCGTTGCCGACATGCTGGGCCCGGTCTGGGAATGGACGGCGACCTGCGCCACCCGCACCGTGTTCGATGCAGCCGGCACCCAGCTGTCGCACCTCGACTCGTGCGGGGTCCGTTACCTCGAAGGCCGGCACCGCGCCGCGATGAGTTATTTCGTGCGCGATGGCCGCAGCGGCGGCTGCGCCGTCGGCGCCCCGCCCGACAATATCGGCTTCCGCCTGGTGCGCGAGCCGAGCTGGATCGAAACCCTTTTCGGCCGGCGCTGAGGGCTCAGGGCGCCGCGTCGCGCAGAGCCACGAGCACCCGATCAGCCATCGCCACGCAGCGCTGCCCGTCGAAGGGAAACAGTCCGCCGAACGAGCCGGCGATCTCTGCCTCGAGCGTCGCCCGCAGCATCTGGCGGGCGCGATGCAGCCGCGTCCGCACGGTCACCGGCTTCTGGTGCAGTTGCTCGGCGGTCTCCTCGACGCTCAGCCCCTCGATATCGCGCAGCACGAAGACCGTCCGAAAGATCGGTGGCAGGTCGTCGATCGCCCGCTCCAGCAGCGCGCGGATTTCTGTACGCGACATTTCGGCCTCCGGATCAACCGGCAAACGAACGGTGGGGAACGCAATGACGGTGCCGGCACTAGCCGCGATATCGACTGCGTCGACATCCACCGTCGGCCGGCGGCGGCGCAGCCGGGTCGTCGCCTCGTTGATGGCGATGCGGGTCAGCCAGGTGGAAAAGCGCGCGCCGCCCCGAAACTGATCGAGATGCCGGAAGGCGCGGACATAGGCGGCCTGCACCACGTCCTCGGCCTCGCCGTCGTTGCGGACGATCGAGCGCGCCGCCCTGAACAGACGCTGGTTGTGCCGGCGCACCAGTTCGCGCACTGCCCGCTCGTCGCCGTGGCGGGCCAGAACCACCAGCGCCTCGTCGTCATCCGAACCCACTTCACGCAGGCGTGCCGCGTTGCTCATGCCGCCATCCTTCCGCTCGGTGAAGACCGATGGCAAGGGGGGCCGTCGTCGTCACACGCCATTGGATGCGCGAGCGTTCGAATAGTTCCCCGATGGAGCTTGGTCAGTCGGTGTCGTCGCTGACCGCGGCACAGGTCACGAGGATCCCCGCATCGGTCATCCGCTGCAGTTCCTCGGGCGCGACACCGTTGTCGGTGATGACTTCATGAATCCGCTCGATATCGGCAACCCGATAGATCGCCCGGCTCCCGAACTTGCTGCTGTCCACCATCAGGATCACCCGCTGCGACGCCTCGATCATCGTGCGCTTGAGGTTGACGAGGTCCATCGACGTATCGGACGCGCAGTTGGTGTCCACCGCCTGCGAGCAGAGAAACAGCTGGTCGCAATGCAGGTCCTTGAGGAAGGACAGCCCCGGCTCGCCCAGCAGCGTGAACGCACCATCGCGGCACGAGCCGCCAGGCACCACCAGCTTGACGTGCGGACGGTTGCTGAGCGTGCTGGCCACCAGCACGTCGCTGGTCACCACCGTCATCGGTATCGTCAGTTCGGCGACCACCTGCGCAAAGATGTGCAGCGTCGAGCCGGTGTCGATGAGAATGCTCTGGTTGGGTTCGATCCGCTTGGCCGCCTCCATGGCGATCGCCCGCTTCTCCTCGATGGCGGTCTGCCGCGCCATCGCGGTGCTCGGCTCCCAGGTCGCGAGCCGGCGGATCGATACAGCGCCACCATGGGTGCGGCGCACCATGCCCTGCGAGGCGAGATAGTCGAGATCGCGCCGGACGGTCGAAATCGACGTGTTCAGGATGCGGGCCAGTTCGTGATTGGTCGCCGCGACGTTCTGGGTCATCCACTCGATCAGCCGCTGCCGCCGCTCGGCGGGCAACATATCGTCCGGGCCGCTGTCGATGTCCGTGCTCAATAGTGGTCCCCCACGATTTCAAGGCCCTGTACCGGCAATCGCTGGCGCGACTCCCTATACAGCAATTCAACGCGCTTGTCGGACCGGGTAAAACACTGGCGGAAGGGCAGGCAAGCCGCCCTTCCGCAAACGCAGTTCAGGCTCTCAGAGCGAGATCTTGAGGTACTCGGAGCCGGCGGCACCGACGCCCTTGTAGGCGGTGATTTCGATCTCGACCTTGAAATCCGGCGCGCCGAGCGGCGAACAGGTCACGGTGCTGGAAGGATCGACGCCACGGAACTTCTCGCCCACGAATGCCATCACCGCGGCCGCATCCTCGCGGTAGGGGATCGTGACGCGCGAGCGGATCACGTCGGCGAGGCTTGCACCCACCGAAGCGAGTGCCCCTTCGATGTTGGCAAAGCACTGGCGGGCCTGCTCGACGGCATCGGTCGACATCTCGCGGGTCTTGTAGTTGCGGCCGGCGGTGTTGGACACGAAGATCCAGTTGTCCACGGCAACAAGGCGCGAATAGCTTTCCTTGTCCTCGAAGATGCTGCCCGACTTTACCTTGATCACTTTGGGGGCGGTCATATGCTTGTCCTTGTCTTGTCGTTGGAGCCGGCTAGGCGGCCGGGGTGAGCGACGCCGATGCGGCGACGGGAAATGCGGTGCGTCCATAGGTGCGCGCCGCGAACTCGGGGGTGATGCGCTGCTCGGCCACATCGCGGATGACAGCATCCGCAGGGCGCTCGGCGGGGTCGCCATAGCCGCCGCCACCCGGGGTCACGATCTCGACGACCTGTCCCGGGACCAGCGGCACGCTGCCGACGAAGTTGGTGCGGCCATCACCGAAATCTGCCCTTGAGCCATCGGCGGAAAGGCCACCTTCGAGCCCCCAGGGCTGCGACTTGAAGCGCGCCGCATGCAGGCTGAGCTTGCACGCTGCCTCCGCCCGGTAGACGCGGCGCAGTCCCATGCCACCCCGATGGGCTCCCGCGCCGGCCGAGCCGTTGACCAGCTCATAGCGCAGCAGCGTCAGCGGATACTCGAGTTCGAGCGCCTCCACCGGCAGGTTGGAGGTATTGGTCATGTGAACGTGGATGCCGCTGAGCCCATCGGCCTTTGGACGTGCACCACCGCCGCCGCCGATCGTCTCGAGGTAGACCCACAGGCTGCCGTCGTCGCGGGTGCCGGTGAAGATGGCGCCGGTGCAGCAGCCATTGCCCGCGGCGGTGACACGCTCCGGCAGGGCCTGCGCCAGCGCCCCCTGCACGATATCTGCCACGCGCTGGCAGGCCGCAATGCGGCCGTCGACGGCCGCCGGATGCCGGCAGTTCAGCAGCGAGCCGTGCGGCGCCGTGACCTTGAGCGGCCGCGACAGCCCCGCATTGGGCAGGATGGAGGGATCGATGACCGCCTTGACCGCGTAGTAGCAGGTGGCCAGCAGCGCCGTGTAGATGACGTTGAGGCCGGCCGGCACCTGCGGCGGGGCGTCGAAATCGAGATGCATCTCGTCGCCCTTGACCGTGATGGCGACCGACAGCTCCATGTTCTGGTCGGGGAACTGGTTGTCGTCGAAGAAGTCGCTGAACCGGTAGGTGCCATCGGGGATCGCTGCGATACCCGCGCGCATCTTGCGTTCGGCATAATCCTGCGGCGCGTCGCCCGCCTCCAGCACCTGGTCGGCGCCGTACTTCTCGCACATCGCCTGCATGCGCTGCACGCCGAGCCGGTTCGCCGACATCTGCGCGCGCAGGTCGGACAGCCGCTCGTGCGGGACCTGGCAGTTGAGCAGAATCGTATCCTGCAGGTCGCGCTGCAGCACGCCTTCCTTGTAGAGCTTCACCGGCGGGATGCGCACGCCTTCCTGGAAGATGTGGGCATGGCCGCGGTCGGCGAAATCGGAATGGTGCGCGGTGTTGATGGCCCAGCCGATCAGCCGGCCGTCGAAGAAGATCGGCTCCGCCAGCACGATATCCGGCAGGTGCGTGGCCCCGCCCTCATAGGCGTCGTTGCCGATGAACACGTCGCCCGGATGAATCTCGGATTCGGCGTAGCGCTTCTTGATGTGCGGGATGATGCCGATGAAGCTGCCCAGATGCATTGGGATGTGCTCGGCCTGGCACAGCGTATTGCCGCGCCAGTCGAACAGGGCCGTGGAACAGTCGCGCCGCTCCTTGATGTTGGTTGAGTAGCTGGCACGCACCAGCGCCTCGCCCATTTCCTCCACGATGGAGGTGAGGGCGCTGCCGATGACCTCGACGGTGATGGGATCGACTTTGCTCATTCTCAGACCTTGAGGATGACGTTGAGATAGGGATCGACGCTGGCTTCGGTGTCCGGCAGCAGCACCGTGGTCGCATCCATCTGCTCGATGATGGCCGGACCGGTGAAGCGGTTGCCGGATTTCAGCCGGTCGCGGGCATAGACGGGGCAATCGACCATGCCGCCGACTTCGGGCATGTAGACCTCGCGGCGTCCGATGATCGCGCCTTCAGCCGACGGGCCGGCATCGGCCTGCGGCTTGAACTCGGCCTTGGGCACGAGTCCTGTGGCCTCGACGCGCAGCGTCACCAACTGCACATCCTCGCCCTCGGCGATGAAGCCGAAGCGCTGCTGGTGGGCCTGCGCGAAACCGTCGGCCAGCGCCTTCAGCGTCTCCTCGGTCAACGGCCCGGCCGGCACCCGAACCTGAAGTTCGTAGTTCTGGCCGACATAGCGCATGTCCGCCGTGCGGCTGATCACGCGACGGTCGGCCGGAATGGCCTCGTTCTCGAACCAGCTGTTCGCCTGTTCTTCGAGGATCGCGAAATTGTTCTGCATCGCCGGCAGCGACGCCGCCTCGAGCTTGAGCAGCCGGCTCTTGGCGAAATCGGCGCGCAGGTCGGTCAGCAGCAGGCCCACCGCGCAGAGCGCACCGGGAGTGAGCGGCACGATGACGTGGCTCATGTCGAGTTCGCGGGCGAGCCGCGCGGCATGCAGCGGACCGGCGCCACCGAACGCCATCAGCGCGTAATCGCGCGGATCGTGCCCGCGCTGCACCGAGATCACCCGGATGGCCTTCGCCATGTTCGCGGTGACCACGGAAATGATGCCCTGTGCGGTTTCGAGCACGCCGAGTCCCAGCTGGTCGGCGAGACGCTGCACGGCATCCACCGCGAGCTGGCGCTGCACCTTCATGCGGCCGCCCAGGATTTCCACCGGATTGAGGGTCTGGAGCACGATGTTGGCATCCGTCACCGTCGGCTCCGTATTGCCGCGGCCGTAGCACACCGGCCCCGGATCGGCGCCGGCGCTGCGCGGCCCGACCTTGAGCAGGCCGCCGCTGTCGACGAAGGCGATCGAGCCGCCGCCCGCACCCACGGTGTGGATATCCAGCATCGGCGCCTTGATCGGGTAGCCATGCACGCTGGCTTCGCCCGTCAGGCCACAGACGCCGTTGCGCAGCAGCGCCACGTCGGAGCTGGTGCCACCGACGTCGAAGGTGATGACATTGTTGAACCCGGCCATGCGGCCAATCGCCTGAGCCGCCACGACGCCCGTGCTCGGGCCGGACAGCACAGTGCGCACCGGCAGCGACGCAGCCGCGTCGAACCCGATTACGCCGCCGTTCGACTGCGTGAGCTGGGGAGCAACGGCAACGCCGAGTTCGGCGAGACGCTGCTTCAGCCGCTGGATATAGCGCTCCATGACCGGGCCGAGATAAGCGTTGACCACCGTGGTGGACATGCGCTCGTACTCGCGGAATTCAGGCGCCACCGCGTGCGAGGCGCTGCGGAAAGATTCCGGGTGCTCCTCGGCGATGATGTCGAGGATCTGCTGCTCGTGATCCGGCGTCAGGAAGCCGTAGAGACAGCAGACCGCGATCGACTTCACCTCGGCTTCGGCCATCTTGCGCACGGCCGCGCGCACCGCCGCGACATCGAGCGCGGTTTCGATGCTGCCGTCGGCGCGAACGCGCTCCGCCACCTCGAACCGCAGATCGCGGTTCACCAGGGTGTGCGGCTTGTCGGCATTCATGTCGTAGAGACTGGGGCGCTTCTGGCGACCGATTTCGAGCAGGTCGCGGAAGCCGTCGGTGACGATCAGGCCGGTCTTCACGCCGCGCAGCTCGATCAGCGCGTTGGTGGCGACCGTCGTGCCATGGCCGAGGAACGACACCGCGTCCGGCGTCGCGTTCACCGTGGACAGCCCCTCGGCGACACCCGTCGAAATGCCGCGCGACGGATCGTCGGGCGTCGACGGAACCTTCCAGATATCGAGCTGACCCGTCTCGTTGTTGAACAGGCAGACATCGGTGAAGGTGCCGCCGGAATCGACGCCAATTCGCCACACCATTCTTGCTAACCCCTGGAGTCGTTGATTGCTGCCCGCGATACGGGCGTAGATGACTTGTTGAACCGGTCGAGCCGGAAGGGCGAGGGATCGACACACGGCGTCGCGCCGGTGACGATATCGGCCATCAGCCGGCCCGAACCCGGACCGATGCCGAAGCCGTGCCCGGAGAAGCCGCTGGCAAGGAAGAAGCCCGGCACCTTGTCGACCGGGCCGATCACCGGCACCGCGTCCGGGGTCACGTCGATGAGGCCGGACCAGCTCTGCTGGATGCGCGCGCCGGCAAAGGCCGGGAACGCCTTGATGACGTTGAGCAGGCCATTCTGGTTGAAGCGCTCGACCGGCACCGGATCGAGCACGCGCACGCGCTCGAACGGCGAGATTTCATCGAGCCTCCACTGCCGAGGCGTCCGCCATTCCTCGAGGAAGCGGCTGCCGATACGCAGCTTCAGTTCGTGCCACTGCTTGATCAGCGAGGGCACGAAATCGGCGAACAGCCGGAAGCTGTCGGGCACGATCGGCACCACGTTGGCATTGCGCATGGCGATCGAGTAGCCACCATCGAGCCGCTTGCGGAAGGCGAAGTTGCCACCGCCCACCGGCATGTCGGGCACGCCCGCAACCGGCCCGACCCGGGCGACGGTGCCCAGGATCTTGAGCTGTGGGAAATCGACGCCGAGGTTGCCGGCGAACAGCCGCGACCACGCGCCGCCTGCCAGCACGACAGTGCTGCAGCGGATGGGACCGCGCTCGGTGACCACCCCGCTGATCCGGCCGGCCGACAGCTCGACACCGCGCACCGCGCAATTGGTGAGCACGCTCGCCCCTGCCCGTACCGCAGCGCGCGCGATCGCAGGCGCCGCCTTGAACGGCTCGGCCCGGCCGTCCGTCGACGTATAGAGCCCGCTGACGAAATCGCCCGACATGATCTGGTAGGTACGGGCGTGCTCCAGCCACTCCTCGTAGGCGGCGGTCTCGCGCGCATTCGTGCACAGGTAGGTGATGCCGGTCTGGCGGAAGCCGGTCTCATCGCCGATCCGCTCGTTCATCCCGCGCCACAGCGCCAGGCTCTCCATCGCCAGCGGCAGCTCCGCCGGATCGCGGCCCATCTGGCGGACCCAGCCCCAGTTGCGGCCGGATTGTTCCGCGCCGATCAGCCCCTTTTCGCACAGGGCGACAGAAACGCCCCGCTCGGCGAGGAAGAGGGCCGTCGACACGCCGATGATGCCGCCACCGACGATGACGACGTCGACCTTCTGGGGCAGCTGTTCGGAGGCGATTACGGGATCTGGGATGATGTTAGACATGGACGAGCCTTGAAGCGGACCGAGTGGCGACGGGTCCTAGAGGGTATCTTCGAGCCGGCAGTTCACGAGCAGCTCGGCGATGGCAGCATTGTTGGGAAGCTCGACGGCGTTGCGGATGAGCTGGGCCAGCGTCTCGGGCTGGATCATCTCCTCGGGCGTCACCTTCTGCGTGTAGGAGCTCATTTCCGTCCGCACGAAGCTCGGGCAGACGGCGGTCGCACGGACTCCCTTGTCCCACGCGACCTGCCGCGTGGTGTGGGTCAGGCCCATGACGGCGAACTTGGTCATGTTGTAGCCGACGAAGGCATTGCGCACGCGCTTGCCCGAGAGCGACGCCACATTGACGATGCGGCCACGGCCGATGGCCTCCAGATGCGGCAGGCACAGCCGTGTCAGGCGCAGGGGGCCCTTCACGTTGATGGCCCAGAGCCGGTCCAGCGCCTCGTCGTTGTCATCCATCAGGGTGACGCGCTCACCGCTGCCGGCATTGTTGATCAGCGCATTGATCTGCCCGTAGCGGGCGATCGTGCTCTCGATCCAGGCCGTGGCGGATTTCGGTTCGAGCGCATCGAAATGCGCATAGTGGCGGTGGTCGTCCTCCGGCCCGAGCGCCTCGACCAGCTGCCCGGCATCGCGGGCTCCCAGACTTACGCGATAGCCGTGCGCGAGGAATTCCTTCGCGATGGCCAGACCGATGCCCCTATTGGCACCGGATATGACGACAACCCCACCGTCGCTCACTGTAGTCTCCACCCTCTTGCCTTTGTCGACTGGCACGTTATCGCGCCCGGTCGTGGTCGAAATCTATCACGCTCGACCGATTTCGCTCTCTAATCTCCATCGACGGCGTCGAAAATCAAGCCCCTTTGTGGAAGAATGACAAAAAAGCTGCACAAACGATCACGATTGCGATTCCCAGGTGAGAATTCGATCACCAATTGTGACTGTATCTTGACAGCAATTGAAAGTTCATGCCTGCTTCAGGTTCCAAGTTGAGCACTTTGTCGCACAGGGAGGCACGATGCGAGGGTGGCGTTCGATAGGAATGCGGGAGGCTGTCCCTGCCGGGGCTGCACGTGAGCACGCTGGTGCTCCGGCGTCCGGCCGGTCGTCGTTCCGCGAGGTCCGCTGACGCCCCATGCTGCAGGTCAACAACATCCAGATCGCCTTTCAGTCCAGCGAAGGACTGAAGCCGACCGTGCACGGTGTGACCTTCCACATCCAGAAGGGTGAAATCCTCGGTCTCGTGGGCGAAAGCGGTAGCGGCAAGACACTGATGTCGCTGGGTATTCTCGACCTTCTGCCACCCAATGCACGGGTCACGGGCGGCGAGGTTCTGCTCGACGGCACCGACCTGCTGAAGATGCCCAAGTCGGCCCTGCGCAAGCTGCGCGGCAGCCGCATCTCGATGATCTTCCAGGACCCTATGGCGTCGCTGGATCCGGTCTTCCCCTGCGGTGAGCAGATCATGGAAGCCATCCTGCTGCACGAGAACATTTCCCGCGCAGCTGCCCACAAGCGAGCAGTCGAGCTGCTCGAAAACGAGCACGTCCGCGATCCGGAGCGTGTCATGCGCTCCTATCCACACGAGTTGAGCGGCGGCCAGTGCCAGCGCGTCATGATCGCCATGGCGGTCGCCTGCCGGCCCGAGCTCATCATCGCCGACGAGCCGACGACGGCCCTCGACGTTACCGTGCAGCGCCAGGTGCTGGAAATCCTGAAGCGCCTGAACCACGAGGTCGGCGCGGCCATCCTGCTCATCACCCACGATCTCGGTGTCGTGCACGAGGTCGCTGACCGCGTCATCGTCATGTACAATGGCCGGCTGATGGAGGAGGCGGACAAGCAGGAGCTGTTTGCCCGTCCCAAGAGCGACTACACCAAGGCGCTGCTCGATGCGATGCCGGCCCTCGGCCAGAAGCGCGGCCGGCTGCCCACCATTGAGCGCGAAGCCTCGGGCGCCGTCCGCAGTGTCGTCCACGCCGAGCCCCGGGCGCCGCGGCCAAAACCCTCGGCGGAGGGCGAAACCCCGCTCCTCGAGATCAGGAACCTCACCAAGACCTATTGGCTGAAGGATTCGCCCGTCTCCCCCGTCCGCCCCATGGTCGCGGTCGATGACGTGTCGCTCGCCATTCCGCGCCACACCACGCTCGGCCTCGTCGGCGAGTCCGGCTGCGGCAAGTCCACCCTGTCGCGCATGGTGATGCGGCTGGCCGACAGCGACAGCGGCCAGATCAGGCTGGACGGCAAGGACATTGCCAGCCTGCCCGAGGGCCAGCTCTTCGACGTCCGCCGCAACCTGTCGATGGTCTTCCAGAACCCCTATGGCTCGCTCAATCCGCGGCAGACGGTGGCCGATATCGTTGGCGCGCCACTCATCGTCCACGGCCGCAGGGCCGAATGCGCCACGGCGGTGCCCCGGCTGATCGATGCGGTGGGCCTGCCCGCGGCTTCCGCCCGGAAATTCCCGCACGAGTTCTCGGGCGGCCAGCGCCAGCGCATCGCCATCGCCCGGGCGCTCGCGCTCAATCCGTCGCTGGTGATCTGCGACGAGGCCGTCTCCGCCCTCGATGTCTCGGTGCAGGCGCAGGTGCTCAACCTGCTCAAGGACCTGCAGGACGAGTTCAACCTCACCTACCTCTTCATCTCCCACGATCTGTCGGTGGTCGAGCACATCAGCGACACCATCGCCGTCATGCAGTCGGGCAGGATCGTCGAGACCGGACCTGCCGACGAGATCTTCGCCAATCCCCGGGAGTCCTACACCCGCATGCTGCTCGACGCCGTGCCTCGTCGCGTCGTGAAACAGTTCGTCTTCGGCCCCGTCCTCTTCGTCGGACAGAAGCTCTTCACGGCGCTGGTCCAGCTGTTCGTGGTGGCGACGCTCGTCTTCTCCATCATGTATGTGATGCCCGGCGATCCGGTGCTGCTGCTGCTCGGCGCCGAGACCAACCCGACGCCTGCCGCCATCGCCGCCATGCGCGCAAAGCTCGGCCTCGACCAGCCGGTGCTGAGCCAGTACTTCACCTGGCTGGGCAATGCGCTGCAGCTCGATCTCGGCCAGTCCGTGCTCAACAGCTATCCGGTGATCAACTCGATCGCTGCCAACCTGCCCCGCACGCTGGAGCTCGGCTTCGCCGCCATCATCATCGCCTCGCTGATCGGCGTGCCGCTGGGCATCGCCGCCGCGCTCAACCGCGGCAAGGCGCTCGACACCATCCTCACGTCGCTGGCCACTGTCGGCATCTCGGTGCCCGTCTACATCCTCGGCGCCATGCTGATCATCCTGTTCAGCCTCAAGCTCGGCTGGCTGCC